>Ga0187851_10001740_pt1 | contig 20492 bp, 18 predicted proteins | sample June2016WEW_6_10_FD_132997 | JGI IMG/M metagenome (GOLD analysis project Ga0187851, IMG submission 132997) | Peatland microbial communities from SPRUCE experiment site at the Marcell Experimental Forest, Minnesota, USA - June2016WEW_6_10 | ecosystem: Environmental > Terrestrial > Soil >...
GTGACCAATTGGGCCAGCACCAACATCAACTATGAAGACACCTTCTTCGTGGTGATCAAAAATAAGACCTCGGGTACGACTTCCAACGAAGTTGACAGTCTGTGGATCAATCCGCCCACCAATAGCTTTGGCGCCGCTGAAGGCAGTGTGCCAACGCCCAATGCAGTCGTGGCTGACGGGTCTGATGACACCAGCACCACCGGTCAAGGGCGCTTTTTCATAGATTCTTGCGGACAACACGCCGAATTTGACGAGTTGCGCATTGGCAACACGTGGGCGGATGTGGCTCCGGGGGACCAATGTCTTGCCCCGGTCATTACGGGGAATCCACCGCTCAACATAACCAATGTTGAAGGACTCAATGCCAGCTTCCAAGTCCTCGCGCCCTGCACGAATCCGAATTACCAATGGCAAATCAACCCAAACGGGATGGGTGCTTGGACCGACATTCCCGGCGCAATTTTTGCCAGTTACACGACTCCGACCCTGTGGATTGCCACCGACCAGCACAATATGTATCGGTGTATCGTCAGCAGCGGGTGCAACCCTCTTGACACGCCGGCGACTTCCACAGCGTGCACCGTTACGCTCACAACGGCCACCTATACGCCGGTGGGCCTGGTCATGTATGACAACTTTACCGATACGTTCCGGGGCAACCCGCCGGTAACCACCAACAACTCGGTCTGGTTTACTTCCTCGCAATACACGGACAATTTGGATGCGTCAACGGGAGCGTTGATCGCCACGCCTGTCTCGGGAAGCTCGACTTTGTGGTGGTGTATTTTTGAGAATGAAACAAATGGCGCCCCGGCAAGTCTTGTTCCGGTTACGTTGAATGTTACCAACGCGATTAAAGTCACCCTGCCGTTTACCCTTGGTGACATGACTGCGTTTACCAACAATGGCGCGTTGCGGTTTGGGGTGTTCGATTACGCCGATGCTGGCGCAGCGGGCGGCACGATATTTACCGCCGATACCAACGCTTGCGGAGGAAGTTCGGGCAACGGCGTCGGAGTCAGAGGATACGTTCTGAGCGCGGATTTTGGCACCAACTTCACCGCCAATTCGCCCTTGTCACTCCTGGTGCGGAATGGTCTGTCGGACCTCAACCTGATCGGCACGACCGGCGATTATATCAGCATGGATAGCGGCCCGTCGGGCGGCGGATATACCAACGCGCCTGCGTTCAAGCCCAATACCGCTTACACGCTGGTGTTACAGGTTACGCGAACCGACACCAATCGTTGCCGGCTCTCGGCAACAATCAGCGGAGTAAACTATGCCGGGGTAAGCACAAATTGGTCGTTCTCGAATGTTGATACCAACGGCCTTGCTTATCATCGTTTTGACACGTTCGCCATCCGGCCCAATAAACTTGAAAATGCGGCGGATACCTTCACCTTCCCGTATTTTGAAGTACAAGTGGTGCCGACGACGTGGGAAATCGAGTCCATCAATCCCGTGACGGTTTCACGCAGCGGGAACAGCGCGATACTGAATTGGACTCCGATCCCGACCGGGGTTGCGAGTTTCTCGTATTCCGTACAGAAGACCACCCAGTTGTTGGGCACCAATACGGTCTGGACGTTATTGACAACCAACCTGGCGGCAACCACCTATACGGACACAGGCGCGACTGCACCGAATTCCTTCTATCGCGTGCATAGTCCGTAGTCTGGTCCTGGACGCTTGAACAGAGCGTCCCCGGTGTTGAACTGGAGACGCTTTTTATGCCAACGGGAACCGGGAATACCCTCCGGAATCGGGGTTTTGGCAAAAACAAAGGCGAGCACGGAATTGGAGCGGGTGAAGGGAATCGAACCTTCGGTCGAAACTTCACAAGCTGCACATAATCAGTCACTTCCCACACTCGTACAAGCCGACTATACACAAGGGCACGCACAGATTCCAGACGTTTCTAGTCCTGACCTGACGCAAGTAGTCGCAGCCTGGGTGAAACTTTCTCCGCCGCTCAAAGCGGCGATTCTCGCCATCGTCAATTCATCGGAGGCCAACCGATGAACTCCAACTCGCTCAAACAATTTCCGCGCGGCGTTCTGCCCGTCGTGTGGGATTCGACTAACCCGGCAGAAATAGAAAGCTGAAATTAGCATGATAACTAAACTAACCGTGTTCAAGGAAGTTCACAATTCCTGGGACGCCAACGAAAAGCGCAAAGCCGGGGAAGCCTGGGATTTGCTATGCCTGGACATTTCCGAACCTGCGGAACACCGCATGGAAGAAATGTTATATTACCGACTCAAGCCCGAAGAACGGCTGGCGTTTTGGGGCAAGTCGGTCGGCAAGACCATCGAGGTCGGCATTGCCAAGATTCGCCACGGTGACAATGGCGGAAAGGCAACGCTCTTGGGCAAGATCATAACCGCGAAATAAACCGGTTATGGCATACAGAAATCCTCAAGCGGATAGGCAATGGCGCGAGCCGTGGCGACGGCTTGAGGTCGGCACAGATTATTCGGTGATTCTCTCCCGGGTTCCCTGGGAGTTCTTTGGTTCGCCAACTTTTTCGGGCAGAGTCCCTCGGCCTGACGTATGTCAGTCCATTTTTGAAAATTGGAAGCGCAGAATCATCGAGGCATTTGACGTGCCCCAGAAAAACCTTCTCGTTGCATTGCGTGGCGAAGAGGGAGAATTGAGGGGGCGGTTCCACTATCACTATCTGTTAGGGGGAATCTTTTCGCGCAATGGTCACGCGGACGCCAATCGGCTTGAATTCTTTTGGAAGCAAGTTTCGCAAGGCGCCCGTGTTGTAGTTCGCCAATATGACCGGTCACGCTCTGGACCGGAATACGTGAGCAAATGCCTGGGGGCAAACTCATACGAGGTGTCGAAATACGCCTTTGCCAACTCGGTGACGCTGTCAGCGTCGGTGGTGCGCTTGATCACGCATCTGGACGCCGTGGGTGGCATCCGGCTTGGCCTTCAATTTAGCAAGCTGCATGACAAACACGGGAATGCGAACGGGGAATTTTCAACTCCTGAACCGGGTAAGTCATAAATATTTGAAAATGAACGAAATATAGTTTAATAAAAATTCTTCTTTTTGGTTGCATTGTTTGTTCTGTTCGTTTATATTTTTTTCACTATGACAAATCGCATTACAAAATCAAAGTCAACGGCGGGCGCGAAAGCGAAAGCCGACAAACCACCCGTCACTGCTGTTGTTCAATCCGATTGCCCGCCGCCGGAAGCGTTTCTGGAGGAGGCTAGGAAGGAACCCAAACGAATTCTCCTTATGGATTTTATCAGTACCATCATGACGCTGCGTGATGATAAGAAATTTACGTTTCGAGCCATTGCAGAATGGTTTGCCAAAAGAGGCATTGAAACTGATCACAGCGCCGTTTACCGGGTTTATTTGGCTGCCACTCCAGAGGAACAGCGCAATCCGAACCAGGATTGGTCAGACATTGAGGCGCCGGACTATGCGGATGAAAATGTGGAATTGAAAAAGCCATGAACCCGGAAAATTTGCTGAGAAAAAAAGAAGTGGCAAAAATGCTGGCCCAATCGTTGCGCTCTGTGGACCGGCTTGTTGCTGCCGGCAAGTTGACGCGAGTAAAAATCTTGGGCGGAATTCGGTTTCGTTTGAGCGAGGTGCAAAATTTGATGAATGGAGGCAATCATGATTTTCAAAGTTGAAAAACGTCACTTTCGCAAAAACGGCGAGTTGCAAACGACGCGTGGCTATTATCTGCGTTATCGCATTGGCGACATGCCGGTTGACCGTTGGAAATCCCTTGGAACAACTGACTTTCAAGTTGCCAATAAAAAGGCGCAAGAATTCATTCAGGAAAAAGAACGCGAAGCGGCGGGCATCCTTGAACCGAAACTAGTGCGGGACTCCGCGCAACGGCCTTTGGTGGAACACCTGAACGATTACGAGGCCGATCTGCTAAAACGCGGACGGGCGGGGCGTGGTGGCCGTGGGGCGCGTTTGCTCAAGTCGCGTATTCTGCGGCTGCTGAATGATTGCGGCTGGAAATTATCTGCCAGTATCACAGCGGATTCCTTCATTGCCTGGCGGAACCGGCAAACCGATTCGGCGCGGACGTTGAATCATTACTTGCAGGGGACGATTTCGTTCTTGAACTGGATGGAACGCGGCGGGCGGATCAAGTTCAATCCCATGAAGAATGTTTCCAAGGTGGATGGCCGCGGCCAGAAAAAACGGGTGCGCCGTGCGTTTACGGATGACGAACTGTGCAGGCTGGTTCAAGGTTCGGGTCTGCGTGGGATTATCTATTTCACTGCCGCGCGGACGGGTTTGCGTTGGGAAGAATTGCGGCAATTGGCCTGGAACGAAGTCCATCTGGATGCGCCGGTTCCTCATATAGTGGAAACCCTGCAAACCGTGTCCATCAAATCGCATTTCAATACTTGGCTTGAAAGCAAGTCGGCGCGCAAGTCCAAAGGCACGGGGGAACGTTACGGCGTGGCCGTGGAAGAATTTTTGAAAACGCTGGGCAAACGTGCCAACAAAAACCTTACCAGCCTCACAGCGGCGGACGTGCAACGCTTTTTAGACCATCGCACAGCCAAGGGGCTTGCACCCAAAACCGTGAATGTGGACGTGAAGATTATTCGCGGGGCATTGAACGCGGCCCGGCGGCAAGGTTTGATTACGACCAATCCCGCCGAAGCCGTAGAATTGCCCGAAGCCGTCAGTATGGAACGCGGGACATTCACTCCTGCGGAAGTGAAGATGCTTGTGGACACGGCGGAAGGCGAATGGAAGCTGTTAATCATGCTCGCCTATTTCACCGGGGCGCGGCTTTCCGATTGCTGCCGGATGCAATGGGAAGGTGTGGACTTGACCGAAGAAACCCTGACTTACACGCAAGCCAAGACTGGCGCGAAAGTAACCACCCCGCTTCACCCTGACTTGTTGACGCGATTGAACAAGCTGGCGGGGACAGACAAGCCGGAAATCTTCATCCTGCCGCACATGGCAAATTTGCGGCCCGGCGGTCGGCACGGGCTTTCCGAATCCTTCAAAAACATCATGCGGAAGGCGGGCGTGGATTCACAGACGGTGAAGGGCGCGGGCAATCAGATGTTTTCCCGCCGCTCATTCCACGCCTTGCGCCACAGCTTCACATCCGCGCTGGCCAATCAAAACGTGTCGTCTGAATTGCGGATGAAACTCACCGGCCACAAAACGGAAGGCGAGCATCGCAAATACACGCATCACGAAATGGACAATCTCCGCGCCGCCGTCAAAAAAATCCCGTCCCTTGGCTGAATTTAATGTTTGCCCGCCGGACATTATCAAACGCAGTTGACATCTATAACGTCAAGCGTTATAGTCTCCTCACATGATACGCAGCTTTGCCTGCCACGAAACTGAAAAGCTGTTCAACGATGAATCTTCGCGCCGGTTGCCGGTGCAGATTCAGCGCGTGGCGCGGCGGAAATTGCTGGTGTTGCATCAGGCGCGCAGTCTGAATGATTTGCGTGTGCCGTATGGCAATCACTTGGAAGCGTTAAAAGACGACCGCAAGGGGGAGCACAGCATCCGCGTGAACGATCAATGGCGGATTTGCTTCCGCTGGCACGGTCAAGATGCGTTGGACGTGGAAATTGTGGACTACCACTGAAAATTATGAAAACGAACAAACTGCCGCCGATTCATCCGGGCGAAATTCTCCGCGAAGAATTTATGAAGCCGCGCGACCTCTCGCAAAACGCGCTGGCGCGGGCGTTGAACGTCCCGCCGCGCCGGATCAATGAAATCGTCTTGGAAAAGCGCGGCATCACGGCAGACACCGCCTTGCGACTGGCGCGGTATTTTGGCACCAGCGCGGAACTGTGGGCGGGCTTGCAGGCCGATTACGATTTGCGCCAGGCGCGTCACGAAAAGGCGCGAGCCATTGAACGCGACGTTGAACCACTGGCCGCGTTAGAACCGGCAATGGCGTAGTACGGGCATCAAAAAAATCCCGTCACTTGGCTGAATTCAATCGGCCGCACGCGCGGGGGGAAATTACAACGGCAGACACAGTTGACACAGGTGGCGCATTGCGTCATTTAATAGTCCTGTGAACGTGGCGACAGGCAGATTTATTGCGCAAGGCACGGCCCGAAGGGGAAATTCTCACCACCCTCTGATTCCTGCACAAATGGCCTGCCAAGGGCAAGGGGGGAAACCACAAACCATGAAAACAAAAATCATCCTACTTGGCGTCCTGGTGGTTTATTCAATTCACGCACAGTCTGGACCAATCTACAAACAATTCGGGAACATGATTATAGATGTCAACAAGCCAAACAAATTGAGTTATCTTAACGGGAAAATCAATTCGGTCAGGGACGGCATCGTAACTTTGGATATTTACAAATCCACATATCACGTTCTGCCTGCGCAAGGGAATGCCGGAATCGGGGCCTATTCTGCCAGTAGCAGTGGATATTCAGTCAAAGAATTTGATCGAACTGTAGCGCTCACCAATTTCCCCAATATAAATGATGCAACGGTTGATCAGCAGATACGTATAAAAGCGCTACGCATGGGTACTTTCAAGGTGAGCGATTCTTCGCCCATAGAATTTTACGATTGCGGGACGCCCTATGTCCCGCCGCCGCCAACACCGGAACAGATTAAAGCGGCGCAAGATGCCGCCAAAGCAAAGGCGATTGCGGATAAAAAAAGAGCGGACCAAGGTCAGATAAACGCCGTCCGCTGGCTGCAACCCCAAGCGACCAATGGCGACGCATCCGCGCAATGCAGTCTCGGCCTTCATTATTTGAACGGACAAGGCTGCGAGACAAACCGCGAGCAAGCGATTTACTGGCTGAAAAAAGCCGCCGATCAGGGCGACGCGGAAGCCACTACCACACTGACACGGTTGCAAAAGTGAAAGGTAAAATGACCGCCAAATGCGTTTGCAACAACTGTCCGGGGCATATTGAATTTGACGAAAGCAGCGCGGGGCAAACTGTCGCCTGTCCGCACTGTGGAATTGAAACGGTGCTTTATGTTACCCAAGGCAAGCCGGCAGTTAAACCCGCCCCGACACCTAAAAATCAAGTTTCACCTTCCGGCTATATCCACAAAAATTTAATGCCCGGCGAAGTGGTGACGGGGACTGCCGCATTGCATTGGGCGATTTACCTTCCAATAGTGTATGCTGCCATCATCGGACTCATCCTTGTTTGTTTCTTCTATTCCGCTTTGTCCGGGGAGGTTGTTTCTTGGGGAGCGTTTATAGTGTTCCTTATTCTTGTCGAAATCGTCCCGGTTGGGGCTGCCGCTCTGGTGGCTTGCCTCAACATGAAGACCGCCGAATTTGCCGTGACGAACAAACGGGTTTTAATGAAATGCGGTTTTATCAATCGCAGTTCGGTTGAAATTATGCTGACCAAAGTAGAATCCATTACGGTGAATCAGGGGATTCTTGGCCGCATCCTTGATTTTGGGACAATAATTGTCGGCGGAACGGGTGGAACCAAAGATCCCTTTCACAACATCGCCGCCCCTTTGAAGTTTAGGCAAAAGATTCAGATGGAGATTGAAAAAAATGGTCTAATCCGAAATTGAAAACGCCATGATTGCCGAATGCAAATGCCAGCAATGCAAAAATCCGCTTGAATTTGAAGTGTCGGAATTTCAGGAAACCAGCCGGAACGAATACCAGATATTCGGGCAATTCGTTCTCTGCCCGAATTGTCAAAAGGAAACCATCATCTATCTTGATTATGGTATGCCCGAACCGCCTGGCGGCTGGCCCAAGCAGGCACCGGTCCAGACAGACCCACAACCCAACCCGCTGCCGCCAGCACTTGAACACAGCCCTGATATTGTTCCCGTTCTAGTGGAAAATACGCTGGATAACATCGGTGACGCATTTTTTGCAGCCGGAATCATTGGAACGATTATCTGCGGAATAGCCGCACTGATGGCAGCGGTCAATGAGGGAACATCCTTAATTATCATCTTTTCCATCTGCGGCGGTGTGATTTCATTTGCCCAAGGTTGGGTCGTGAAAATGCTATTCCGTGCTCTGGCTGAAATGATCCGTCTATTGCGCAAGATGGCACCTCCCGAAACCCATGAAACCAAAAAGTGAATTTTTGCCCGCACCATTACCCGCCCTTGGTTGAAAATGTTTGTCCGCCCAAAAACAACAATTGACGGGAAAAAGCGCCGATACTTGGTTGAATCCTACCGAGACAAAACCACGAGGAAACCCCGCCAGCGGCACATCGCTTACGTTGATTTATGGCCGAAAAAGGACATCGCAAGGTTAATCAGAATGGTCAAGAAATGCCGGGATGCCTTGGTAAACTCGGAACGACCAGAAAACACAAAAGCCTATAAGCGTGTAGCGCTAGACAAGGCGGTAACACTCGATAAAGCCATTAAGAAATTCAAACGTGACATGAGGGTGAAACTTGTGCCTAGTCGCAATAAAGTTGATAGAAGGAGGCTAGATGCTGATACCGGGATAAGGCACCTACAAAACGCACGTATTCCCGTGAATCCGTTTTGCGAATCCATAAGTTTGCTCATGCGTGCGGCCAGCAATATTCGCGAGCTGGAAAACAAAGCGAAGATGATTGCTTGGCCGGATGACAAACTGGATAGTTTCATCGCCTTTTCAAAATTCATTCACGACAAGCACGAGGAAGCGTTACGGTTGTTAAATGCGAAGACAATGAAATGATACCCTGCCTGTGTAGTGCCTAAATAAAATATCCAAAGCCCGTTGCTAAACGCTTCGGGCTTTTGTGTTTTTGGCGTTCGAGTGTAGTGCCTAAGTTGACTCGGCGCCTTTTTCGTGAAAACAGACATACCTGACACAGTTAATACTGGTGGCAAGTTCGCCAGCAAAACGAGACTTTCGCCAACCGCGAAAGAACTACTTCAAGACCAATCCAACGGCCAACCCGTCTGGATCAGGAGTCCAAAACAAGGGGTGGAATTTTACAGTGGCTTCAGCAGGGCAAAATTATATGAACTCGCCGGCACGGGCGCGATCCGGTCCGTGTCCATCCGCGAAAGAGGCGCAATCAAAGGCACGCGGCTTTTCAACCTTTCCTCAATTCTGACTTTCATCGAAAAGTGCGAGCAATGCGCGGCGGATGAAGTGGCAAAGGACGAAGTGGCGGCCAATTGCTGAAATTTCCGCTTTGAACTGTTCCGCTGAAATTTCGTTTGGCTTGGACGTTCACCGTCCCGGTTTGCTGGAAACGCGCAGTACGGGCGACGTGTTGCGCGGTATTCAGTCCGGTGCCTGGCAGGAAACCGTTGCGCGTGTCCGCTCGTTACCGCACGACAGCGCGGAGCAAAAGACGGCCAAGTGCGCTCTCCCGTTTGCGACTTGGGCGGGTGTGTTTTCTTACCGGGCGAACTCTGCACTTGTCCAACACTCTGGACAATGCGGCGTTGATCTTGACGACCTAGGCGATGACGGCGCAACTGCCGTGATTCAAACCGCCGTTGCGGACAAGCATTGTCTCGCGGCATTCCGCTCCGCACGTGGCGAAGGCGTCCGGCTTTTGTTCCGCGTCCCGCCATGTTCTGCCCGCGAGCACCCGGGAGTTTTCGAGCAAGTATCAGAACACGTCCGGCGTATTTATAGCCGCGACCCCGACACGTCCGGTTCTGACGTGTCCCGTGCGTCTTTCGTGTCGTTTGACAACGGGCTTTGGTTTTTCGGATTGGCGGAGGTTCTACCGATTCAGTTACCGGGAATGATACACAGCGGATTAAAGACAAATACCGCTGTGTATCACTCGGTTTATGGTGGGCAGTTGGCTTTGACCTGTTGGACATGGTATGGCCGTCACTCGGCGAACACGTCGCCGCGTGCGGACGGGACAGCCAAGACGCACCGGAGCTTGTTGGACTTGGGCAAGGCTGTGGCACTCCATGCGGAGCGCATTGGCGAGCGGCTTACAGAACGGCATATTAGCTTGGCGTTTGAAGCGTGGGTGATCCGGCAGATCAAGGACCCGTTCATCAAGGAATTCTGGGAACATGAATTCGCCGGTTATGACGAACGGTTCCGGCGTGAAGCCATTGCGCCGATTCAAAACAAACTCGGCCAGTTTTTGTTAAATCCCGTCATCCGTAACATCCTCGGCCAGGTGAAATGCAAGGTGAGCTTCCCTTTTGTCATGGATCGTCCACCGGGGATTCTTGGGAAATCTGGCAGCGCATTGGTTTTACGCAAACAACCATCCAATGCTATGTCGAACCTATGTTCTGCTGGATTGTTGGTTTGCACGTCGCAATGCTGGATCCGTTTCTTGGCCTCTGGCTGAAAACCTCCGCCGTTGCCCTGCTTGTCAAAGCACAGATCAAACGATTCAAATTTATCCGCCGCATTATCGACTCCATTGACGCCAAACTTGAGGCGCAAACTCTTAATACTTCGTTGAAACAATATCAACCGGGGCCGGGCCAAGGCGCTCAAAAATCTCATCGCGCTCATTTTCCCGGCGGCGTCCACCAACCACACCCATAAAATGGAAAGCGAATGACTTCTCGACACACAAAAAACAAAAAACAAACAACAAAAATGAAAACAACAACAACACGTCCGACACATGAGGTCCGGCTCGGCGCAATCAAAGCCGCAGTCTGGAGAAACGAAACTGAAACCGGTGCCCGCTTCAATGTTAAATTGAGCCGCATCTACAAGGATAGTGACACCTGGAAATCGACCGATTCATTCGGGCGCGATGACCTCTTACAGGCCGCCAAAGTTCTAGATATGGCTCATTCATACATCCACCAACAGGAACAGGAAGAATCGGGCAACAAGCAGCCGCCCGCCGAAACACCACCCGCTCAATAATGATGTGGGGGTAAACCGGGCGGGGGAGAAGCCGTCTTCCGCCCGGTTCAACCGGCGGTGCGCTTCACAATTCAAACACGACAATAAAATGCCAGACGAAAAACAACTTCGTGGAATTCGATTGTCCGACGTGCTGGAAAAGCGGCGATTGGATCAAGCCTTGAACGCCAAAGAGTTTGCCGTCTGCGCCGGAGTTTCCTACTCAACAGCGCGTTGCTGGTTTCACCTACCCGGTTTTCCCGCGTTTCGCGGTGTTGTCTTCTGGCAGGATTTTGTCCAATGGCGCTCGAATCAAAATCGATTTGCAGACCAGCCCGATAACCTCCCACCCCGCAATGGTGTTCAAACCAATGCTTCCTCAAGCCTTCCGCTGCGTGCGGCAAAGATTCTGCAAGAATCCTGTTAGTTCCAGGTTCTATCTCAAAAAACGAATATCTGCCCGTAAAATAAGGGTGATTTCGCATTTTTGTTTTTCACGCTCGCATCAGCCAGCATGAGCCAGAAAATAATATTCAAGGAGTGATTTACTTGCACTTTACTTGCACTTCTTCGTAAGTACTTGATTATTAATGGAGCGGGTGAAGGGAATCGAACCCTCATCTCAGGCTTGGGAAGCCCGCATTCTACCACTGAACCACACCCGCTTTCGCTGCGCTCCAGCGCGGCAAGCCCGCCTCTGTTACCACATCGGCTTCGGCCTGTCGGGTCGTAGCCCACAGGGCGAAGACCGACGGGCAGGCCCGCCTTCCCCGAACGTATTCGGTGCTGCCAACGCGGTAATTCACCGCATTGAATCTCATTGTTTCTACCAGACCGGCCGGCGGCTGGCAACAGGATTGCGGGGGCCATCACGCCACGGCATCCAGCTGTTTGATGGCATCGCGCAAACGGTCTTCAATCACCAACTGGCGTTCGGCGGACACCACTTTGCCCCCGCCGAGCTCATGCACGTAAAAAGTGTCAATGGCCGCGCCGCGCTCGGTGACGATGCGCGCGGCGGCAATGTCCAGCGCGAGTTCGGTGAACGTCTGCGAAATCACATAAAGCAGGCCGAGCCGGTCCTCGGTTTCGATCTCCACCAGGGTGCGCGTATCGGAGGCCACATTGTCGAAATGAATCTGTGTCGCCAGACGCTCGCCGGCGTAAGCCTCATAGTCCGGCTGACGGTTGATTTCGCGCGCGATGAATGCCGAGAGGTCGACGCCTTCGTCATTCAACACCTTTCCCAGCAACGCGGTGAATTTGTCCTGGCGCTCGCGCGGCGCGAGGTTGCCGGTTTTGGCGTCGTTGACGAAAAATTTGTCGAGCGCGATGCCATCGCTGCGCGTAAAAATCTGCGCACTGAGAATGTTTAATCCGACGGCGCTGAACGAGCCGGCAATCTTGCTGAACAGCCCGGCGCGATCCCAGGTGCAAATCTTGACCAGGTTGTACCCGCGGTCGGGTTCATCCTGCCAGGCCGTCGCGGGCGACAACACACGGTCGTCTTCCAGAATCTGCCGGCGCATGAAGCGGTGTGTCAGTTCGAGGTCGTTGCCGATGTCCTTCGCCGTGTGGATTTCAAAATAACGCTGCGGCAGCGAGGCGAAATGCGCGTTGAGCTCTTCGTTGCTGATCGGTTTCGGCGCCAGTTCCCGGACTTCCTGCAGCAGCGATTCGCGCTGAATACGCGAAGCACGGACGAATTCCGTGCCGCCGGTGAGTTGCGTCATCGCGCGGTCATGCAGTTGCCAGAGCAGCGAATCCTTGAAACCGTTCCAAAGCTTGTCGCTCGTGCCCTGGGAATCGGCAAACGTCAGCAGCGTGAGCAGATTCAGCGTCTCGGGCGTCTGGATTTGCCGGGCGAACTGGCGGATGACGGCAGGATCGTCCAGATCGCGCCGTTGGGACAAGCTGGCCATGAGCAAATGATTTTCAATGACGGTGTGCAGCAGGCGGGACGCCGGAGCGTCCAGCCGCAGCCGTTTCGCGGCGCGCAGGGCCATCTCCGCGCTGACCTCGGCGTGGCGGCCTTTTTTATGGTGATTGGCCTTGCCGACGTCGTGCAGCAGCAGCGCGAGGTAAAGCAGGCCCGGCCGTTCCAAACCTTGAAGCAGGGGCGTGTAATGTTTGTACGGCTCGTCCTGCGCCTCCCAGATCCGGTCGAGCTGTTCAAGGCAGACCAGCGTGTGTTCGTCGGCGGAGTATTGATGATAAAACTCGTGTTGCACCAGGCAGGTGAGCCGGCCGAATTCAGGAAGGTATTTGCCAAGAAAATTCACCTCGTGCATGGCGCGCAGAATCGGGGCGACACTGCCGCGATGTTCGAGAATGGTTCGAAATGTCTCGCGCACGTGTATGTCGCTCAAAAAATCGCGGTCCACCAGTGAAAGCTGGTTCCGGATGAGCTGCGCGAGGTCGGGATGCAACCGCAGCCGATGCTGTTGCGCGTGGAGAAACACGCGCATCAAACGGCGCGGCTGGTCGCGGAAAATGCGGTTGGACGCGGCGCGGATTTCGCCGTCTCCGAATAAAAACCCATCCACCGGCTCCACCGGCCGGCTGCGTTTGGGCAGCCAGGCGCGCAGCGAGGCCAGCCGGTCGGGCAGCGGCGCGAGCAGGGCCATGCGCTGTTCCAGTGTGCGCGTGATGAGAAAAATGTTACGCATGTGCGTGTAGAGGTCACGCATGAATCTTTCGATGCGCAGGCTCGGCGACCGCTCGCCGTAGCCGAGTCCGAGCGCGACGGCGGGCTGCAAATTTTTACCCAGCGCGTCGAGCGGGCGGTTGACGTGGTAGTGCAATTCCGTCCGCACGCGCAGCAGAAAGTCGTAGGCGGCCTCGAGCTGCCGGCGCTCGGCGTCGGCGACGAACTCGCGTTCCTGCAATTCCTTCAGCGAGCGCGAGCGATACTTGAAAAACGCCATCCACAACACATTTTGGAAATCGCGCAGGCCGCCGCAGCCGTTCTTGATGTTCGGTTCCTGCATGCAGGCCGAGTTGCCGAACTTGCCGTGACGCCCCGTCTGGTCTTCGAGCCGCGCGGCAATGTATTTCCCCTCGTAACCGTCCACACACCGGGCCACGAGCGCCTTTTCAAATTTTTTGAACAGCGCCTCGCTGCCGGCAATCAACCGCGCCTCGATGAGCGAGGTTTTCGATTGCATGTCGGTGTTGGCGACATTGACGCAATCGTCAATGCTCCGCACCGAGTGGCCGACCTTCAGGCCGATGTCCCACAGCGGATACAGCACGCCGTCAATCAATTTGGACAAATGCGGCAGCGGTTTGTTTGCCGCGACCTGGCCGTCGTGCAAAAACATGAAGTCAATGTCGCTGTGCGGGTTCAATTCCGCCCGGCCGTAGCCGCCGATGGCGATGAGCGCGATCGCTGGAAACTCCTTTTGCGCCTGCGGCGACAGGCTGTTTTTCGCCTCCGCCCAAAGATGCCGCAACAGCGCGTCAAGGATGGCCGCGCGGGCCTGGCAGATTTCGCGCCCGCCCACGCCGGCCCGATGCTGCAGTTTGAGCCGGTGCGTCTCGACCTTGAGAAAACCTTTGTAACGGGCGAGCCTTTCCGCCGGGTTGCTGTTCGGCGATGATGGCAGACGCGCCCTGGCGTCGGCTTCAATTTTTTTGATCAAATCCTGCACGGGCGCAATGATTGGGTTTCAAGTTTCAAGTTTCAAGTTTTCCGAGCTGAAAACTGAAAGCTTCAAACCGAAGACCTGACAGGAATCCTTGTCGTGCGGACGGCATTGATTAGACTTGTTCCGCGATGCCGGTTCAACCTGATCCCGATGCCGTCCTGATGCTGCGCGTCAAGCGCGGCGACCGGGCGGCATTCGCCGAACTGGCGGAAAAATACAAGCAGCCGGTGATGAATTTCGTCTACCGCTCGCTGCACGACGAGGTCGAGGCCGAGGACCTGGCGCAAAACGTTTTTCTGCAGGTGTATAAATCCCGCAGCCGGTACAAACAAACCGCGAAGTTCACCACCTGGCTGTTCACCATCGCGCGCAACCTCTGCCTGAACGAGCTCCGCCGCCGCGCGCGGCATCCCGCCGAATCCATCGAGGAAACCCTGGCCGAAAACGAGTCCCGTGAGGGCGGGACACAACGGCAATACGAGGACAAATCGCAGATGGCCCCGCCGGAAAAGTTGTTGCAGGGGGAACTGGTCCAAAAAATCGAGGAAGCGCTGGCCGAACTGCCGGAAAACCAGCGCAGCGCCATTTTGCTCTGCCGGCAGGAGGAGTTGAGCTACGAGGAAATCGCCGACGTGCTGGATTGCTCGCTTTCGGCCACGAAATCGCTCATCCATCGCGGCCGCGAAACGCTCAAGGAAAAGCTCAAACGCTACCTGAGCACGGGCGATTGGGCGGGATGAAATTCAGGGCCGTAGGCGCTCCGAAAACATAAATGGTTTGAACGACCGTCCTCACCCCAGCCCTCTCCTCCAGGAGAGGGAGAAACGTTCGCCGCGTTTTTGGAATATCAGACGACGGAATTGGCCGGACGATTTTCCGCCAGCCGGAAATCCTACTCCGGCATGTCCTCTCCTTGGGGAGAGGAACAGGCGAGGGAGGTCGTAAAACAAATGAGAAACACAGCGCTCTGAAAGGGCGGACGGCCCGCTGGCAGTCGTAGCGGCGGTCGGCAGACCACCGCATGGCTTCGGGAAAAATGATGAGTGCGGCTTTCTGCCGAAAGCCGCTACGCCCGGTTATTTATCCCGCTGCAACAGAAATTCCGCCAGGGCTTCGAGGGCGACGGCACGGCCTTTGAAAATCTTTAGCGCAGCGAAGGCTTTGGCTGTCAGTTGTTCCGCAATCTGCCGCGATTTTTCCAGGCCCACAATCGCCGGGTAGGTCGCCTTTTGCACGGCCACGTCCTTGCCCGCCGTTTTGCCGAGCTGCTCGCTCGTCTGCGTCACGTCCAGGATGTCGTCAATCACCTGGAACGCGAGCCCGACGTGATAGCCAAAATCTGTGAGCGCCTTGAGCTGCGCCGCCGTGCAGTTGGCGCTCATGCCGCCCAGCCGCACGGAACAGCACAACAATGCCGACGTCTTGCGCTCATGGATGTACTTCAAATCCGCGACGGAAAGTTTTTTGCCTTCGCCTTCCAGATCGGCCACCTGGCCGGCGACGAGTTGCAGCGAGCCGGAAGCCTTCGCAATTTCCAGAATCAAATCGCGGTGCGGATAGCGCGGCCAGCCTTTGGCCTGCGCGGCGATTTCAAACGCCTGCGTCAACAACGCGTCGCCCGCCAGCACGGCGATGCCTTCGCCGAACACCTTGTGGTTGGTGGGCTTGCCGCGGCGGAAATCGTCGTTGTCCATCGCCGGCAGATCGTCATGGATGAGCGAGTAGGTGTGGATGCACTCGACGGCGCAGGCGAGCGGCAGGGCATCGGCTTCGCGTCCGCCGCAGGCGGCCGCGGCCGCGAGGCAGAGGGCGGGGCGCATCCGTTTGCCGCCGGCAAAGAGCGAATAGCGCATGGCTCCATGGATGGTCGCGGGCCGGGTCTTGTCGCCGGGCAGAAATTGATCGAGCGCGGCGTTGACGGTTTTGGTGCGTGTGGCCAGGAACTGCTGCAAATTGAATTGGGTCTTTGCGGACATGCCGGTTTGTTTTAGAAAACGCCCCCAGCCCGCGCAAGTTTTAAGGGATTTTATTTGCAGCGGCGCCGGGTGAGCGCCAATCACTTGGTCAGTGACACATCGCTTTTCAAAATCACAAAAAAGGTGCAGCCCTGGCCGGGCGCGCTTTTTACTCCTATGCGCCCGCCATGGGACACGGTGATTTCCCTGGCGATGGACAGCCCGAGTCCGGCCCCGGATTGGGGCTGGCCGGGCACGCGGAAAAACCGGTCAAAAATCCGGCTGTGAAATTCCTCCGGAATGCCGGGTCCCCGGTCGGTGACGTTGAATTCGACGTCGTTTTCCTTCCCCAGCCTGGCTCCCAGAATAATCTCGCCGTTTTCGGGTGAATGCTTGATGGCATTGGAGACGAGGTTGGTGAAGACGTGATTGATGCGCTGCCGGTCCACCGGGACGGCGGGCAAATCCGGTTCGATCATGAAGTTCACATCCACATTCTTGGCGGAAAATTTATTGGCCATTTCCTTCATGACGCTGGTGAGCAACTCGGCCGGGGCAACCGGCTCCTTGTGCAAGCTGTCGCTTCCTTCCTCCAATCGGGCGAGATCGAGCAGATCGTTCAAAATCCGCAACAGCCGTTCGGTGTCGTTCCGGGCGGCCTGGAGCAAGTCGTCCTGCTTCTGGGTAAGCTCCCCGACGGTCTTTTCGAGCAAAATGTGCAGCACCATCCGCACGCTGGTCAGCGGACTTTTGATTTCGTGGCTGACGGTGGCGACGAGATCGGTCTTGGTGGCATCCAGCAGGCGGAACCGGGTCACGTCGTACAAAACCACCGCCACCCCGAACAGGGCGTCCTCCTTGTTGCGCATGGCCAGGACGCGCGGCAAAAAAAACTTGTCCACGTCGTTGACCCGATAGGTGACGACTTCGTTGAAGCTGTCGGGGAGAAAATTTTCGCCGGTGGCGAGGGAATTGCGGGCAATGGCCTGCAGCTTGTCGGGCAATTGAACGTCCAGGTGGAGGCCGGAGGCCAGGCCCTCCGCCGCCGGATTTTTCAATTCGATGTGTCCATCCTTGTCCAAGACAAAAATCGGGTCCGGGAATGAAGCGAGCGTCGCTTCCATTGTGCGATGGAGGCGGACGATTTTCTCGGTGGTGCTCTGGCGGTATTCCTGAAGCTGGGCCGCCATTTTGTTGAACGCCAGGGCCAGTTCACCGAGTTCATCCCGCGTGGTCACCGGCACGGGCTGGTCCAGCTTGCCCTCGCCCAATTCGCGGGTCGCCCGGGTCAACAATTGAATCGGCTCCAAAATCGAGCGGCCGAGTTGATACCCGGCATAGGCGGAAAAGAGCAGCGCGAGCACCGTGCCAAAGATCATGAAGCGCGTGACCTCCTGGGTGATGTTCCGGATGTTCTGGCTGGTCCCCAGCATGGCCCTGTGGTTCAGGTCGTGAATTTTCTGCAGCAGCAGATTGATCGCTTGTCCGCTCGGCACCACGTCGCGTTCATAGACCTGGCGCTGGTTTTCCGGGATGTCGATGGAACCGATGGTGTCAACCGCCTTGAGAAAAGCCTGGTAATTGGTCGCCACATTCAGGCTCAAGGCCCTTTCCCCGGGCAGTGTGCTGGCATTGATCAACAGGTCGAGATTGGTTTCGAAATGTTTCCGGTATTCCAGCAGGGCGTTTTTGTTGCTGACGCGCGGTCCGGAGATCACCCATGACACCTCCCGGTCCATTCCCGCCAGGGCCAGGCTCATGGCCGATGCCGAGGTGAAACTCTGGTAACTGTTGGTTACGGAGGCGTCAACGACATTGGCCAGGCGGGCAAAGAGCACAATGGCATAAGCACCTACGGCCAGCAAAATGACCACGAATGGCGTCAGGTAAAGGAACAATCGGGTTCGCAACATGGTGCGGGGGCAGGTTATCCATCCTGACCGTGCGGGGCACGGGCTATTTCCTTCTTTTTCCGATGCAGCGTGTCCCGGGTGATGCCCAAAATCCTGGCAGCTTCAGTCATCGTGGCCGCCTGTTTCATGACGCGGGTGATATGTTCGGTTTCGATTTCCCTCAATGACACCCGCGCGCCGATCTGGACCCCCGGTGTTGGCATCTGCGGAGAAGTGGGGAAAATTTTTTCCGGCAAATCCAGCAGGTGAATCTCGTTGGTATCGGCCAGAATGACGGCCCGTTCAACAACATTGCGCAATTCGCGCAGGTTGCCCGGCCACGCATATTGTTGCAGGATCACTTCCGCCTCCCGGGAAAAACCCTTGAGATGTTTGCCGCATTGCTTCGAGAAAAACTGAAGGTAACGCTCTGCGATTTTCAACAAGTCACCCGGGCGCTCCCGCAGGGGCGGAATCTGGACGGCAATGACGTGGAGGCGGTAATACAAATCTTCCCGGAAACGCCTTTCCTGGACGGCTTTTTCGAGATTCCGGTTTGTCGCGGAAATCACCCGCACGTTGGCGTGGCGTGGTTTTGCTTCCCCGACGCGTTCATATTCCTTCTCCTGCAACAACCGCAGCAACTTGGGTTGTATCTCCAGTGGCATTTCCCCGATTTCATCGAGAAACAGCGTGCCGCCGTCCGCCAGCGCAACCTTGCCGACCTTGTCGTTCACCGCGCCGGTGAAGGCGCCCTTGATATGACCGAACAATTCGCTCTCCAACAATTCCCGCGACAGGCTCGGACAACTCACGGTCACAAAAGCGTTGTCCTTTTGCGGACTGTTTTCATGCAACGCGCGGGCCACCACGGTTTTCCCCGTGCCGCTTTCGCCCAGCAGCAGAATGGTGGCGGGTGTCGCGGCGGCCTTGAACGCCAGCTCGAGCGCCTTTTGCATCGCCGGCTCGCACGTGGTCAGATCGGTCGTCACCGTGTCGGCCGAAATGCGGGACTCCAGTTCCGCCACGCGGCTCCGAAGCTTGCGGGCCTGGATCAGCCGGCCCACCACCTGGCGGACCTGTTCGGGCGTGAATGGCTTGGTAATGAAATCCACCGCGCCGCGCCGCATCGCTTCCACCGCCGTTTCAATCGAGGCATAGGCGGTGAAAACGACCACCTCCAATTCCGGATTAATCTTCAACAGCTCGGGCAGCAAATCCATCCCGTTTTCCTGGTTCAATTTCAAATCCAGGAACGCGATGTCGAACGTTTCACTCTCAAGCAGCTGCCGCGCGGCGGCGCCATTTTCCACGCTTACCGTTTCGTGCCCCATCGCTTCGAGCACGACGATCATTATCCGGCGAATATTTTCCTCGTCATCTACGATCAGTATTCGCATTGGACTACCTGCCTTTTGAGGCTGCATGACAGCCATGATAATGGATGGCACAAAAAAAGCGAGAGGGTTTCTTTTGGCGGGGAGAGGGGGTTGTTTTTCGTCCGGCGCGGATATCAAGCCGGGAACTTCGTCCCGCTTGGTGGCTGCCCCGGTGGCACCTCCCGTGATTTACGCGTGGCGGACCATCCGGGGATTTGTTCAAATCAACCACATTCGATTTCATGAAACAAACGGGCCAGGCAAAATTTGAAGCCGCGGCGCTCCGGCAATTTGGGGAGGCACTCCTCGTTGCTTCCGGACTTGCGGACGACCGCGCCCGCGACGTGGCGGAAGTGCTGCTGGAAGGCGACCTGCTGGGACACACCACCCACGGTTTTGCCCTGCTCCCCGCCTACCTCAAGGCGCTCCGGGATGACACAATGGAAAAACGCGGCGAGCCGGCGGTCGTCGCGGACCACGGCGCGGTGCTCACCTGGGACGGACGTTACCTGCCCGGCCCGTGGCTCGTGCGACGAGCCATCCACATTGCCCGCGAACGCCTGGCCGGACATCCGGTCGTGACCGTCGTCATCCGGCGCAGTCACCACATCGGCTGTCTGCAGGCTTACCTCAAACCGGTCACCGACGCGGGTTGCTTCATTTTGTTGACGTGCTCCGATCCGCAATCCCGCACCGTCACGCCGCACGGCGGCGCGGCGCCGCGTTACAGCCCCAACCCGCTCGCCATCGGCATTCCGACCGGCGGCGAACCGGTGCTCATTGACATCAGCACCTCCTCAACCGCGAA
>Ga0187851_10001743_pt1 | contig 20465 bp, 17 predicted proteins | sample June2016WEW_6_10_FD_132997 | JGI IMG/M metagenome (GOLD analysis project Ga0187851, IMG submission 132997) | Peatland microbial communities from SPRUCE experiment site at the Marcell Experimental Forest, Minnesota, USA - June2016WEW_6_10 | ecosystem: Environmental > Terrestrial > Soil >...
CGATCCTGGACACCCACGGCGCCTTCGCCCACCAGATCGACCTGCTGGAAAAACCGTTCTCCGAAGCCACCCTGCTCACCCGCGTCCGCCGCGCCATCGACAACGGCACCCATCCCGCCGCCCCCGCTGCTAAGACGTGACTCCTTCATCATGTCTTCCGATAAGCCGCCCCGCGGGTAGGACGCGACGCGGCGGGAGCGACGGCCGAGGGTGCGCGACCCGGGCCCTGACCGCTGCCTCGATCGTGAGCCGCTAGCCAGGCACGTCCGGCGGGTGGAAGGAGAACTGGCCGTCGGGGCCCGGGCCGAACGGGCGGGCCTGGATCACCGCGCTGACGTTCAGCGGGCCGTAGATGTGCGGGTACGGCAGCGGCTGGCCGGGCACCGGCTCGTAGCGGATATCCGGCTCCACCAGGCCGGGGTCGATGACAAGCAGCAGCAGGTCCGGCTCCCCCTGGTAGAAGGCGTTGGCCACCCGGGTCACCTGCGCGGCCACCGAAGCATGGATGAAACCCTCCTGCGCCAGGGTCCGGTCCAGGGTCGACATCGTGTACTGCCCGTCCTGCTGGGCTCGGGCCCAGTTGGCGGCGGTCGCGATGTGGTAAATGAACGTCACCTGGTGAGTATCCCGCCGGCGCAGCAAGCAGGCGGCCGAGAGGAATGCTAAAGCTATCTTGCTAAAGCTAGCTTTAGCAAGATAGCTTTAGCTAGTGATGGATTCGGGTCCTTCGGTGCGGCTGACCGATCCGCGGGCATTGCGTGCCTACGCCCATCCGACCCGGATGGCGCTGGTTGCGCTGTTGCGCCGGGACGGTCCGCAGACCGCCACCCAAGCGGCCCAGGCGATCGGCGAGAGCGTGGCCAGCTGCTCCTTCCACCTGCGCCAGATGGCCAAGTACGGCCTGGTCGAGGCGGCCGCCGTGCGGGGCAGGGAAAAGCCGTGGCGGGCCACCGCGATGTTCACAGAACTGGACTCCTCCGGCACCGATCCGGTCGCCACCGCCGCGGCGCAGGCAGTGGCGCTGAGCGCGGCGGAGCACTACTTCGCGCTGATGGCGCGCTGGGTGCAGGCGCAGCCGGGAGAACCGGACGAGTGGCGCGAGGCCGCGCAGTTCGGCGACACCATGCTGTACCTGACCGCGGCCGAGCTGGCGGACCTGGGCGGCCGGCTGCGGGACGCGCTCCAGCCCTACCTGGGCAGGCTCGGCGATCCGGCCCTGCGACCCGCGGATACCCGCCTGGTCACGGTACTGACCATGGCCTTCCCTGAGCGGCCGGCGGCGGACCCGCAGCGGCCGGCGGCGGACCCGCAGCGGCCGGCGGAGGGGCGAGGGTGAGGGGGCGGCGGCCGGGACAGGCGTTCGGGGTCGCGGTCCTTGAGGACTTCGAGGTGGTCAGCGGCGGCCCGCCGGACCGGTTGTTCCAGGCTGGGTCCATCTCCAAGCCGGTGGCCGCGCTGGCCGCCCTCGAACTTGGCGCCCGCGGCGACCTCGACCTGGACGCCGACGTGAACGACCGGCTCACCGGGTGGCAGCTGCCGGGTCGCCGGGGCGTCTCGCTGCGGCAGCTGCTCGGGCACACCTCGGGCCTGGGCGTCCCGTTCTACCCGGGCTACCTCCAGGGTGCCGTCGTGCCGACGCTGCGGCAGTCCCTGGACGGCGGCCCGCCCGCGACGACCAAACCGGTCCGGGCCGGTCCTGGTCACAGCGGGAGGTTCCGCTATTCCGGCGGCGGCTACACGGTCATCCAGCAGCTCATCAGCGAGGTGACCGGTCTGCCGTTCGCCGAGGCCGCCCGGGCCCTGGTGCTTGAACCCGCCGGGATGGCCTCGAGCACCTTCGGCCAGCCGCTGCCGGCCGGGCTGCGGGCCGCGGCCGCCCGGCCGGACTGGCGGGTGTACCCAGAAGCCGCCGCGGCCGGGCTGTGGACCACCCCAGGGGACCTGGCCAGGTTCGCGGGGGCCGTGGCCGCCGCGGCGGCCGGCCGCGCATCGGCGGTGCGCCCGGCCGCCGCCGCCCAGCTGCTGACGGCATGCACCCGGGTACCGGCCCGGGGTGAATGGATGATGCTGCCCGCCTTCGGCCTGCGCCGCCCGGAGGCCTGCGGGCTGGGCATGTTCGGCTTCGGCGAGGACCGTTTCGGCCATATCGGCGGCGCCGCCGGGTTCTTCTCGATCCTGGTCGGATCCTGGCACGACGGCCGCGGCGCCGTCGTGATGACGGCCGGCAACCCCTCGCCGTTCCCGTTCCGGCTGCTGCGGGCGATCAGCGACGAGCGGGGCTGGACCGGATTCCGGCCGCGGGGCTGGCCCCGGTCCAGGCGCAAACCGGCGGCGGAGACCGGAGTGTAGCCAGGGTCACACGCACGATGAGGTCTCGGTCACTGTATTTGGTGTGCCAAGGGAATAAGTTCATCACATCGGACACACGCCAAAGCCCCGCTGGTATCGCCGGGCCGTGCGTGGCGTTACGCTTACCATCGAAAAGCAGCGAGGACGCTGAGGATGACACAGGCACCGGAAGCGCCAGGCAGGACCCGGGCGCAGATCTCCGAACGCACGTTCCGCAAGGACCACTGGTGGCAGGCGCCGCGTATCACGGCCGCCCTGCTCACCATCTGGGTCGGCTACGCCACGGTGCGGGTCTTCACCGGTCACTGGTATTACGTGCCCAAGGACCACTACCTGACCCCGTTCTACTCGCCGTGCGTCAGCGGTGAATGCGTGCCGGGATCAAGCAGCCTGGGTCACTGGATCCCGGCGGTGCCGCCGATCATCCCCTACGCGTTCGTGGCGCTGGTGTTCGTGCTCGGCTTCCGGACCACGTGCTACTACTACCGGCGGGCCTACTACAAGGCGTTCTGGCGCTCGCCGGCCGCCTGCGCGGTGCGCGAGCCGCACGCCAAGTACACCGGCGAGACCCGGTTCCCGCTGCTCGGGCAGAACCTGCATCGCTACTTCTTCTACATGGCCCTGCTCATCGCGATCCTGCTCAGCTATGACGTGACGCAGGCGTTCCGCGGCCCGGACGGGAACTTCGGGTTCGGCATCGGATCGCTGATCCTGCTGGCCAACGCGGTCCTGCTGTGGGGCTACACGCTGGGCTGCCACTCGTGCCGGCACATCACCGCCGGCCGGCTGAAGAACTTCTCCTCCCACCCGGTCAGGTACTGGGCCTGGACGAAGTTCTCCTGGCTGAACGCCAGGCACATGCAGTTCGCCTGGATCACGCTAGGCACGCTGATGCTGAGCGACCTCTACATCATGCTGGTGGCCAGCGGCGCTTTCCCAGACCCAAGATTCTTTAATTAACCGAACGGGCAGTGGTTATGACCGACGCAGTACCTACCAGCGAGGCGGGGCTGGCCACAGTGCCAACCAACACGGGGCCAGCCAGCGAGATTGATCGTTTCTCCTACGATGTGGTGGTCGTCGGCGCGGGCGGCTCGGGACTGCGCGCCGCGATCGAGGCCAGGCTGCAGGGGAAGAAGACCGCGATCATCTCCAAGTCGTTGTTCGGCAAGGCCCACACGGTGATGGCCGAAGGCGGCTGCGCCGCCGCCATGGGCAACGTGAACCCGAAGGACAACTGGCAGGTCCACTTCCGCGACACGATGCGCGGCGGCAAGTTCCTGAACAACTGGCGGATGGCCGAGCTGCACGCCAAGGAGGCCCCGGACCGGGTCTGGGAGCTCGAGGCCTGGGGCGCGATTTTCGACCGGACCAAGGACGGCAAGATCAGCCAGCGGAACTTCGGCGGCCACGAGTACCCGCGGCTGGCGCACGTCGGGGACCGGACCGGCCTGGAGATGATCCGCACGTTGCAGCAGCGGGTCGTCGCGCTGCAGCAGCAGGACGCGGTGAAGTTCGGCGACCCGGAGGCGATGATCAAGGTCTTCGCCGAGACCACGATCACCGAGCTGATCAAGGCCGACGGGCGCATCGCCGGGGCCTTCGGGTACTTCAGGGACACCGGCCGGTTCGTGCTGTTCGAGACGCCGGCGGTGGTGCTCGCCACCGGCGGCATCGGCAAGACCTACAAGGTCACGTCCAACTCGTGGGAGTACACAGGCGACGGCCACGCGCTGGCGCTGCGGGCCGGGGCCAAGCTGCTGAACATGGAGTTCGTCCAGCTGCACCCGACCGGGATGGTCTGGCCGCCCTCGGTGCGCGGGCTGCTGGTCACCGAGTCGGTCCGCGGCGACGGTGGCGTGCTGACCAACTCCGAGGGCAAGCGGTTCATGTTCAACTACGTGCCCGACGTGTTCCGGGCCATGTACGCGGAGACCGAGGAAGAGGCGGACCGCTGGTACAACGACCAGGCCAATAACCGGCGCCCGCCGGAGCTGCTCCCGAGGGACGAGGTGGCGCGGTCGATCAACTCCGAGGTCAAGGCGGGGCGCGGGTCGCCGCACGGCGGCGTCTTCCTGGACGTGTCGGCCCGGCTGCCGGCCGAGGAGATCCTGCGCAAGCTGCCCTCCATGCACCACCAGTTCAAGGAACTGGCCGACGTGGACATCACGAAGGAGCCGATGGAGGTCGGGCCGACCGCTCACTACGTGATGGGCGGGGTCGAGGTAGACCCGGACACCGGGGGCGCCTCGGTGCCCGGCCTGTTCGCGGTCGGCGAGGTGTCCGGCGGCATGCACGGGTCCAACCGGCTCGGCGGCAACTCACTGTCTGACCTGATCGTCTTTGGCCGCCGGGCCGGCCTGGGCGCGGCCGAGTACGTCTCGGCCCTGCCATCCCGGCCGACCGTGTCCGAGGCGGACCTGGCGTCGGCCGCGGCCGTGGCCGTCGAGCCGCTGGAGCGGGCCGCGGGTGAGAGCCCGTACGCCATCCACAGCGAGCTGCAGACGATCATGAACGACCTGGTCGGGCTCATCCGCCGCGAATCGGAGATGACGACTGCGCTGGCCGAACTGGACAAGCTGCGGGCCCGGGCCGCCCAGGTCTCGGCGGCCGGCGGCCGGGCCTACAACCCCGGCTGGCACCTGGCCCTGGACCTGCGCAACATGCTGGTGGTCGCGGAGTGCGTGGCGCAGGCCGCGCTAGAACGGCAGGAGTCGCGCGGCGGTCACACCAGGGACGACTATCCGGTCATGTCACCGGAATGGCGGAAGGTCAACCTGATCTGCTCCCTCGACGCCGACGGCAGCGTGGGGCTGCGGCGGCAGCCGATGGTGCCGATGCGGACCGACCTGCTCGAGCTGTTCGACCTGGGCGAGCTGAAGAAGTACATGACCGAGGAGGAGCTGACCGGGCTGAGCGCCGCGGGCAGCGGTAACGGATCCGGCACGCAAAGCGCCGCGGAGGAGAAGCACTGATGGGATACCAGGCGACGCTGCGGGTCTGGCGCGGAGATGCGGGTAGCGGCAAGCTCGCCGACTACCAGGTCGAGGCCAACGAGGGCGAGGTCGTCCTCGACGTGCTGCACAGGCTGCAGGCGACACAGGCCAGCGACCTGGCCATCCGGTGGAACTGCAAGGCGGGCAAGTGCGGGTCGTGCTCGATGGAGATCAACGGGCGGCCGCGGCTTTCCTGCATGACCCGGATGTCGATATTCGAGCCGGACGAGACGCTGACGATCACCCCGATGCGGACGTTCCCGGTGATCAGGGACCTGGTCACCGACGTGTCCTTCAACTACGGCAAGGCACGGGAGATCCCGTCGTTCACCCCGGAGCCTTCGGTCAAGCCGGGCGAATTCCGGATGCAGCAGGTGGACGTCAACCGGTCGCAGGAATTCCGCAAGTGCATCGAGTGCTTCCTGTGCCAGAACACCTGCCACGTGATCCGGGACCACGACGAGAACGAAGCCGCGTTCGCCGGACCCAGGTTCCTGATGCGGATCGCCGAGCTCGAGATGCACCCGGCCGACATCGCCGACCGGCGCGAGATCGCCCAGGACGACTTCGGCCTCGGCTACTGCAACATCACCAAATGCTGCACCGAGGTATGCCCGGAGCACATCAAGATCACCGACAACGCGCTCATCCCGATGAAGGAACGGGTCGTCGGCCGCAAGTACGACCCGCTGATCTGGCTCGGCACCAAGATCGGCCGCCGCACCGCCAAGGACACCCCCAAGGTCCCCGGCACCTCCTGATCCCCCTCCCGCCACCCTCCGCCCCCCGGCGTTAGGGGGTCGTTGGCACATAGACCTCTTAACTCCGATCGGCGGGCGGGCTGGGCACCGTGAACATGCTTTCGGTGGATTAAGACAGCATGAAATCACCCTGAGCGGCGTGGCCGCCCGGCTACGATGACAGGTGGCCTGGCCCCGGTTGCCTGACTCGTTTCGGCTGTCGGGCAAGGGTGGTTTCGGCAGTGATACCGCCGGCCGTTCGGAATTATTGGTTTTTAATGTTGCCGGGAGCGAAGGACATCTATGTCAACTTTGACGTACGCAGAGGCCGGGGTCGTCGGGCTGATCCAGGGAATCACTGAGCTGTTCCCGCTGTCCAGCCTGGGCCACAGCGTGCTCATCCCGGCGCTTGTCGGCGGCCAGTGGGCCAAGGACCTGAACGTGTCCAAATCCGAGTCACCGTACCTGGCCTACATTGTCGGGCTGCACGTCGCGACGGCGCTCGCCATGATCTTGTTTTTCTGGCGGGACTGGGTGCGGATCGTCGGGGCGTTCTTCGCCTCGCTCGGGCACGCGGCCCGGCCCGCGCCCGGCACCAGGCGCTGGGAGCCGCAGAACACGGACCAGAAGCTCGCCTGGATGATCATCTTGGCCACGATCCCGGTCGGGATCGCCGGGCTGGCCCTTGAGCACCTGTTCCGCACCGTGTTCAGCAAGCCGATCCTGACCGGGGTGTTCCTGTGCGTGAACGGGCTTATCCTGCTGGGCGGCGAACGGCTGCGACGGCGCGGGGCCGACACCGAATCCCAGCAGATGGCCGCCGACCTGGAGATGGCCGAGGCGCGGCAGCGGGCCGGCGTGGCCGCGGGGGGGCGCGGCCCGGTCGGTACGGCCGCCGGGCGGCACGGCTCCGGGCAGCGGGCGCTGAAGCAGCAGCAGGCCCAGCTCGCGGTGGAATCGGACCAGCGGCTGGTCGGCGTCGGGTACCTGGGTGGCTTCGTCCTCGGGGCGATGCAGATCCTGGCGCTGCTGCCCGGCATCAGCCGGGACGGCATCGTCATGGTCAGCGGCATGTTCCGGGGGCTGACCAGGCAGGACGCCGCCCGGTTCTCGTTCCTGCTGTCCGCGCCCGTCATCTTCGCGGCGGGCACGCTGAAGATCAGCGACCTGACCGGGCCGCTGGGCAACGGGATCCGCGGTCAGGTGCTTTTCGGCAGCATCCTGGCCTTCATCGGCGCGTACCTCGCGCTGAAGTTCCTCGTCCGCTACCTGTCCGACGCCTCCCGCACGCTGACGCCGTTCGCCATCTACTGCCTGATCGCGGGTCTCGGCAGCGCCATCTACCTGACCGTGCGGTAGCGGGCGGCGGCCCAGCCGGGCCGCCCGCGCACCCGGCGCCTGGTGCTGACCGGCCTCACCTGTTGGGATGCCTGCCCGTGATGCCCCACTCAAGCTGCTCAAGCGGGTCCGGATCGGCCGCGGTGAGGTCGACCCAGGTCATGCCCTCGAGGAATGCCGGCAGCATGAGGCGCTGGGCGCCGGGCAGCAGCACCGGGATCACCGGGCAGCGCCGCCTGACGAACTGCCGGAGGAACCCGGCAAGTTCCTGATCCTGCCAGGGGCCTATCCGGGAGCCGACGATCACAGCCGCGGCCGGGATGGCCTGGATGACCTCCTCAAGCGCCCGCTGCCAGGGAAGTCCGGGGCGCAGCTCGCGCTCATCCAGCCACGGGCGCAAACCGCGTTCCCGTAGTTGCTGGGCAAGTTCCCTGACCGCGGGCTTATCGTCGGTGTTGTGGCACAGGAAGACGTCGAACTCCGCGACCTCCTCCTTTCCCCGCAGCACCGCGGAGGCGGCGGCGATCTCCCGGCCGGCGTCCGCCGAGGCGTCCATCGCCGCGGTGGCGTTATCGGTGTCGTTGACCAGCTCGTACTCGTAGTCGTCGCGCAGCGGGACGCGTTTCTCGCAGACCGGGCACAAGATGCTCGTCTTACCGCGGCGGCCGACCTGCTCGACCTGCTCGGCGGTGAACGCCGTGCCGTCGTACGGGCAGCTGTACTGACGCTCCCGGGTGACGCTCCCGGGCAGCGCGCGACGGTCGAGGTGAACGTGGACGAACCGCTCGAACTGCTTCCTGAGCAGGTCCGGTACGCCGTGATACCCGATCCACAGTTCGGCTCTGCCCTCGCCGTCGGATTTCAGGAAGACCGTGCACTCGCCGACATCGGCGGCGAACCGGGCCGCCGACTGCCAGGTGGCCATCCTGGTGAACCGGTTGCTGCGGGTCAGCCGGACGATCAAGGTCGCGTAGATATTGGCGATCGGCCCCTCGAACCGGAAGACCACGCCGTCCCCCTTCGGCGCCTGGGAGGCGGGCAAGTCCCGCCGGTAGGCCGTGGGGAAAACCAGCTGGACGCCGTCCTCGGTCGGCTCACGCAGCACAAGCTCGTACCGGATGAGCTCCTCCAGGGTGGCGAACACGAGCAGCCGCTCCTGCCGTCCCGCTGGCGCCCGGTCGGCCAGCGGGACCGGGAAGTCCAGGTTGACCACCTTGGTCTCCAGGATGCTGCCGAGTTCGTCCGGCTCGTCCCTGGCGGCGTTGACGATCGCGCTGGCATAGGCGTCGAGCAGCTCGGGCTGGAGCAGCACGTAATCCCCGAATTTCAGCCGTTTCACCAGCCCCGCCGACTCCAGGCGAGCGATGCACCCCTCGAAAACTGAGACCAGCCCGGCCGACGAGGCCTCCCGCGAGTCGGTCATGTCCGGCGGCTGCTCATCGCCGGTCAGCAGCTGGGGGGCGCTCGGCTCCTCCGCCTGGAACATCCGGCACAGGTCATCGACCGGGGTCAGCAAGGCGCCGGCGGACTTCTGGGTCACGACGAACCGCTTCACCGCAGCGAACAGATCGGTCGAGGTGATCACCGGGATCCGGTCCCAGTCGATCGCCGCAAGCAGCCGGGACCGCAGCAGGTCCGTGTTCGTCCCGTTCTTCGCGCTTGTCTCGAAGTAGTCATCGAGCGCGAAGTCCGCCCTCAGCTGCTGGATCCGCTCGGTCGAGACCGTGATGCCACCACGGTCGATGCGGGCGGCGACCAGGAAGGTGGTCAGGCTGCCTGCCGCTACCGGATGAGCGTGCCGGACCGCCCGCGCCCAGAAACGCACCCCGCCCAGCGGCATGGTCTCGCTCTTGGAGTCGAACAGGATCAGGGCCAGCGCCGCGCCTTCCAGGTGCAGCTGATGGACGATCCGGTATCCCGGCTGGCCGGCCAGGTCCCAGAGCAGGACTTCTCGGTGAGCCCCGGAGGAGGCAGTATCCTCCGGGGCGGGAAGCCGCCAGATCCGGCGGCCGTGCGTCGACTCTGTCGGCCGGAACGCCTCGCCCGCCAGCACCATGGCCAGGCCCGACTTGCCCACCCCGGAGTCGCCGAGCAGCAGGACCTTCGCATTCGCGTAGGTCGTGGTCGTGGCCGGAGCGCTGGCCGTCCGGTCCCAGTCGCTGATCAGGATGAGCTCCGTGGCGCCCGGGTCGACCAGGGCCAGCAGGCCGTTGACGGCGCTGACCGCCAGCCTGGTGAAGTGCGCGGCCACGCTCTGCGACGGCGGATCGCGGGACCACAGCTGAGCCGGTGTCTCCGCCAGGGACCAGGCGAGCAACCCGCCGTTGGCCGACCAGATCAGCGCGGTACGCTGCTCGCGCACAAACGCCATTCCCGCTGCCTCGATGGTCTCGACGACGGTCGGGGACAACGCGTCCTCCGGGCGCCACACCTGCAGGGTCGCGTCCATGGAGGCGGACACGATACGGCCGTCGTCGAGCCAGCTCAGTCCCGTGACGGTTTGCGCATGGCCGTCAAACGGCCGCATCAGCTGCCCGGTGGCGGCCTCGATCACCCAGACGGTCGGCATCCCCGTGGTACAGGCCAGGAACCTCCCGTCGGGCGACCACGCCAGGTTGACTCCCTCCGGGCGCTGAGACATCCGGAGCCTGGCCAGGTCAAGTTTCCACTCTGGCTGCTGGTCAGGACCGAACGAGGTCAGCGTCATCCTGCCTGGTAATGACAGTGCCAGCTTGACCAGGCGGTCACCATCAGGAGAGAAGGCCATCGCGCTCGTCACCCCGAGTCCCGCCATCGCGACCTCCGCCCCGGAAGCGGGAATCGGCTCCGACAGGTCAACAAACCGCCCCTGGCCGTCGTCATCGCGGAACGCCAGCTTGCCGCCGTCCGGGGACCAGGTCAGCCCGGGAGCCGGCGCGCAGGCCATCTGGAGCAGCGGCTCGACCCGGGTGCGATCGGTGATGACCGAGACACTCAGTCGCTGGCCCACGGCGAGGGCCAGGCGATCCGCGGCCGGGGAGAGGGCCACGCTGACCGGTTGGTCGCGACGGGTCGGCCAGGCGCCGACGACCCGGACCTGACCCCGGGACCAAGGCCGGTGACTGTCGGGCTGACGCTGGGCTGGATCAACGAACACGGCGGGCTCCCGATGAACCGGAATCCAATCTTGGCTATAAGACACATGCACCACTCCCGCCCCATATTTCCTATAGGTCACTCGCCCTGATTATCCCTGATGTCATGCGCAAGCGACAGAGCCCAGAGTATACCTATTATGATTTTTGCCCTGATACAGTCTATTACCATGGCGGATCGCGAGCCCAGGATACGGAACGACGCGGCATCGTGGTCGGACTTCGACGCGGACGGGTACTGGAAGGTCAATTATGCTTCTGTCCTGCCGGAGGACGAAGAGATCATTCGGTGCGCGAGCGAGTTCCTGATTACGGCGTGCGGGACACCGCTGAAGGTCAGGAGAGCCGTGGACGTCGGCGCGGGCGCTAATCTTTATCCGGCGCTGCTCATGCTCCCCTGGGCCGAGCGCATCGTCTTTACCGAGCACGCGCAGTCCAATATCGAGTGGCTTGACGAGCACCTGGCCGACGCCTCCGGCGAGTGGCCGTGGCAGCCCTTCTGGGACCTGGTCGCGGGTTTGCCCTGCTACCAGACCGTCGAGCAGCCTCGACGCCGGCTGACGGCCAGTTATGAGATCCAGCGCCTCAGCATCTTCGACCTGCCCCCGCGCAGCTGGGACCTCGGCAGCATGTTCTTCGTAGCGGACGGCATCACCTCAGACGAGACGGAGTTCGAAGCCGCGGTGCGCTCGTTCCTCGGCGCGCTTACCCCCGGCGCACCATTCATGATGGCATTCATGGAAGGCTCGACCGGTTATGACGTTAGCGGCGTCAGGTTCCCGGCGGTCAGGATAACCCCGATGTCCCTGGATGCCCTTCTAGCCAATTGCCCGGTCACGGCCACCCGTATTCTCCGGACGGACAACTCCATCCGGAGATTAAGATCCGGATACGACGCCATGCTCCTGGTCACGGGATTCGTGGCGCAATAGCCAGGCGGCGCGGCCCGCCGTCCGCGGGCCGCCTCGCCTTGCGTACGCCCGGCCGGATCGGCGCTGAAACGCTCACCGGGCCACTGCGCCGTGCTGTACACTACAGGAGGTGGATTGTATGGTCCCGCGAGCCGAGGTACGAATGGTACGTATTGAGCCTGGCGTCGGCAGATCGATGCCCCACATGATAACAGCCGGGTTAATGGTATCCCGCGCCTGCGGGTGCCGCGCTAACGTTGCTGCCCATGGCTGATGTTACTATGTCCGTTCAGAACAAAGACGCATCCTGGAATACATTTTCGCCCGCCGACTACTGGGATGATAACTACAGTAAACTAGGTGCTGAAGATCAGGAAATCATCCGCCTGGTGAGTGGTTTCTTCAGACGCGAGTTCGCCGGCCGTCCGCGCGCTCAGCGAGGAATCGACGTTGGCTCGGGACCGAACCTCTATCCCGCCCTGCTGATGCTGCCCTGGGCCGAGCAGATCCTGCTCACCGACTTCTCCGAGAGCAACGTCCGCTGGCTCCGCCGCGAGGTCGCCACCGAGAGCACCCCGTGGACCTGGCAGCCGTTCTGGGCCGAGCTGCAAGAAGCGGAGGACTACGACCGGATCGGCGAGCCGCGTAAGCAATTGCGGGAAGCCTGCGCCGGTGAGCCTGGATACGCGGGGATCGAGCGGCACGACGTGTTCCACCTGCCGCGGGCACGATGGGACCTGGGCACCATGTTCTTCGTCGCCGAGTCCATTACCGAGGACCCGGCGGAGTTCCGCGCCGCGATCGCGGGTTTCCTCGGCGCCCTGACGCCCGGCGCCCCGTTCGCGGCGGCCTTCATGACGGGCTCGCACGGGTACCCGGTGGCCGGCACCAGCTTCCCGGCCCTGCCGGTCACCCCGGACGATGTGCAGCTGCACTTCATCGAACTCGGCGTGAACGGACTGAACGTGGAACTGCTCCAGACGCCGCACCGGGTGCGGGATGGCTACGAGGCGATGATCGTGGCCACCGGCTCCGTCGGCGACCGGTAATGAGGCCAGGGAGCTATGGAGATCCAGACACGGCGTCAGATCCTCGAGATCTGGCGCGCGGCCGTTGATTACTGCTACCGCGACGGAAAGTGGGTGTGGGGCGGCCGCAGCGGCAGAAATTCCATCAGCGACGCCGAGCAGCTGCTGACCATCTTGTACCCCGCCACCGTCATCGAGTCGCTCAAGGTGGACAGCGTTGACCAGACCGCGGACGACGTGCTCGATTACCTGCACTCGTTGGGCAACGCGCTGGACATCCCACGCCGGCTGATCGGGTTCATCCGCGACTACATGCGCACGTACCTGATCGACGGAACGCCGGATTTCTCCGGAGACACCTATTTCGAGCTGGAGGACCGCGACACCGGGACCGTCCAGCCCGAGCAGCGCCAGCTGCACGTGGTCGACTCCTACTCGATGTCCATCACGCTGTGCCTGGGCACGCTGGGCTTCCTCCGGGTTTACCGGCAGGACCTGCGGAGCGCGCGGATGCTCCGCGAGGTCGACGAGCTGGAGAAGCTCTCCTCGCAACGGCTGACCGCGGCCATGGTCGGGCTGTTGCGCAGCTTCACCGTGAACACCTTCGACCCGGGCGACCCAGCCGGTCAGGCGCTGTGCACGATGATCAACCAGACCGGCGCCGCCACCGAGCTGGTGGTCCGCAACCTGCTCAGGGAACTGGCCGAGATCCGCGCCGGACTGCGGCAGGAGCTGACGATCGGACTCGGCCAGGTGGCCGAGGAACTGGACAATCGCGGCCGCCTGTTCCAATGCGGATGGTCCTGGGGCATCGTCGACGGAGCGCCCGAGGTTCCGTACGCGAGCGATATCGGCCAGCAGCCGACGGGTGTAGCCGAAGCACGCCCGTATCTGTATTTCACCGTTGTCGCCCTCGACGGCATCCAGGACCTGTTCAGCGAACGGACCCGCATCCTCGGGCTGCTGAACGAGGAGCAGCAGCGGCTGGCCCGGGCCCTGCAGCTCCGCTGGGACCTGACCAGGCAGTTCTGGGCCAAGGTGGCCACCTTCGGCACAGGCAGGTGGCCGCTGGAAGACCTGCCCTGGCTGACCACCGACGGCCTGGAGTCCGATTACTACTCGGTGCTGCTCACCTCGATCGTCATCGAGGGCATCGGCAGCGAGCGGATCGTGAACGTCGACGTCGAGCGGATCGGGCGCCTGCTCGAGGAACTGGCCAACCGCGGGCGGATTACCCGCAGGCCGGTCCAGGGTGATCCGGCGATCGGCCTGCACATGCCGGGCATGCGGCTGCGGCTGTACGGCACCGAGAAGGTGGCCGCAGGCCCCCAGCTTCAGTGGACCGTCTCCAGCTTCACCTTGCTTGTGCTGAAACGGCTGCTCAGAGTGGCCGAGCTGCTCGATGACAACTCGGGGCGGGTCCGGTTCCTCGATCTCGCCGACCTGATCTGGACGCACATCGAGCGGCGCCGGATCGAAACACCGCAAGCGCGCGGGCTCTGGGATGAACCGACGCAGGTGTTCACAGGCCCGTCGTTCGCCGACTACGGGGTGCCGTCCTGGTACCACACCGAACGGGTCATCGAGGTGCTTGTGGCCGCCGCGAACGTCACCCAGGCACGGCCGGCCGCCACCTCGGAGCTGGCCGGCAACGCCCAGCAACTCCTGGCCGAGGCGGAACACCTCTTTGACCAGGAACGGTTGCGTGGTACCAACGACACAGGGGAGCAGATGCGGGAGAGCTTCCAGGTGGTGGGGGCAAAGCTGCGGCGGGCGCGTGAACTGCTCAGGGACCGGCCCGGCACCGCGAGTATCCTGGCCGGCGATGTGCTCCGCGAACTCGACATGGTTGATGCGGCCCGCCAGGACACTACCAGGATGACCTAGCGATGCTGCTGATCGCGACCTCGGACAAGGGCGGCACCGGGCGCTCGGTGACCGGGAGCAATGTCGTGTACCGGCGGGCCCTGCAGGGCGGCCACGTCTGCTACGTCGACTTCGATTTCGGCTCGCCGACAGCAGGGGCGATCTTTGGCATCAGCGCTCTTTCCCGTGGTACGACCACAGGCTGCGGTACTCATTCCTACCTCCTGGGCCGGTCACCGACCGAGGAGCTCTGGGACGTCTGGCAGCACTCCGACCGGACCAGCCTTCGCCAGCGCCCGCCGGGCACCGGTCGGCTGGCCCTGGTGCCCGGGGACGCAGGCGGGGCCGAGTTCGCCTTCGACGACGACATGATCGATCGCTGTATCGACCTGTTCCTCCGGCTGCACAGCGAGTTCGAGGTCGTCCTGGTGGACCTGAGCGCCGGCCGGTCATACGCCGCGGAGATCGTGATCGCCGCGACCTCGGCGCCGGAGCTGCTCACCGTGACCACCAGATGGCTGGTCTTCCACCGGTGGACCAGGCAGCACATCGTGGCCGCGAACGGCCTGGTCTTCGGCGAGCGTGGCCTGCTGGATATCGGCGAGATGCATGGCCGCGAACGCGAGATGTTCATCGACGATATCCGCTTCATCAGGACCGCGCTGGTAGATCCCAACGCGCCTGACCTGGCCGGACTGCGACCGCCCCAGCTGGCCTGGCTGCGCGAAGCCAACAGGGAACTGCAGCAGCTGGCGGCCGAGCTGCACGTGGGCCGGTCCACCATGCTGGGCGCGGTGCCGCTTGACCCGGTCCTGCAATGGCGCGAACAGCTCATCACCGACAGCGATGTCTGGGCCCGGCACGTCGCGAACCAGACCACCATCGAGGCGTTCGAGTCGATCGCCAAGAGCATCGTCGATGAGTCGGCGTGGGAACAACTGTGAGTGAGGTCAGGACCGAGTTCCGCCAGAGCAGCGCCGACCTCAAGGTGGACTCGCTCCCGCTTTCTCACGTCTCGGTTGAGATCGGTCACCTCTACATGGACGACCTGGCCGACGGCGAGGCAGCCATCCAGAACACATTCGCCAGCGCGGCACCGTGGGTCCGGGCGGCGTATAATCCGCGGGCGATCGGCTGCGGGAAGGAATCGGCCCGGGTCAGCACGTGCTTTCTCATCGACGACTACTTCAGCCGGTTCTCCTCCCCCGCCGAGGTCATCCCGATGGTGGTAGCGGCCGCGGAGCGGGAAGGACTGCAGATCGACTACCTGGCCAGGGAATCGGCGTCCGCACAGGCGGGCGGCAGCAGCCCGGCCAGCCTCATGCTGGGGCGCTTGGTGACCGAGCCGGTGGCGGGGACCACAGGCGGCCGTCCGCCGCTCACCAAGACCGGCTGGCTGACCAACGGGCAGCGATCACCGAGCACCTCCCGCGGCGAGGCCATGGCCAAGCGCAGGCCATGGCAGCCGCCGGTCGAAAGCGCCCGCCGACGGCACTCCATCTTCATTGACATCGAGCTGTGGGACGAGCACGGCGGTGGCCGGACCTGGTCGTGCGCGGCCCTCGCCGCCGTCTGGCAGCTGATCCGGCTGGGTCTGCTGCGAGATCACGGTCACCCGATCCTGCTGCCGCAGGACTGGACGGACAAGGTGCTGCCCGACAGCTGGGACGATATGCCCTCGATCACCCGGCTCCGGCCGGGCGCGGCGGCCTTCGCCGCCTACACGACCCTTTCTGTCTTGTCGCCGCGTTTCCTGCCCATCGAACTGGCGGTGCGCACGATTCTCGGCCAGTTCGCCGGGGACCGTTCGATTCTGGCCGAGGCTGACGCCAGGGCCGCGCGAGACGGGATGCAGCTGCCCACCGAGCTGGTGGACCGAATACGCTACGTGTTCGCGGCCCCAGGGGAGACCGACCCCGGGTGACCCAGCGTGACCCCGGTGAATTGGCGGCACCGCTCAACGGCCGATCTTGCGCTCGGGGTTGGCCGCCGCCCACAGCTGCTCAAACTTTTCCTTCAGGTCATGGACCCGGTCCAAGGAGGGCGCGAGCAGGGTCCGGACAAAGGCGGGCCTGGTCTGGCCGGCGTTGAACGTCGTCGCGGGCGTGATCTCGTAACTGACGACTTCATCGAAGACGATGAAATCGAAGATCATCGATCGGAGCCAGTCCGGGATGAGCTGATGGTCGAGCATCCGGACGTCAACGCCGACGTCACGCTGCATCTGGGTAATCTTGAGGAAGGTCTCGTCGCGGGCCAGATCCTCGTTCTCGAACACGAAGATGCGCCGGATGACGACGTGCTTGGCGATCGCCTCCCGCTGGAGTTCCAGGTAGCGCGTACCCAGGTCGCTGGTCCACAGGCCGCCGTCGAAGCCGCGCATGCCTGCATCGACGGTGGACAGTGAGATCGCATCGATCGAGCGCTCGGCCTCCTGAGTTAAACCGAGCAGCCAGTCCCGGTCTTCGCCGTCATAAGCTATCTCGCTGCCGCCAGGCAACTGGCGCACGAAGGAGGTCGCCCGCTCGATCTCCCGTCGAGCCAGGCGCTGGAGCAACGGGCTGGTCTTGGCGTCCGTCCGGCCGGCCGTTTCCACGAAATCCGTCAGCAGCGCGGTGTCCAGGATAGACCGCTCCATCATGGCGGAAAGCTCGGCGGATCTGCTGATCCTGGCAAAGCCCGCCGCCATGCGCTCCTCTAGGACTGAGATCCGCATCTCTGTGTCTACCAGGAATAGGACCAGCATGAATCCGAGCGTGATCACCGCGGCGAGCACCAAGGCCTCCCGGCCTGACACTCCTCCGGCGTCCGCCGATACAATCGTGATGAGCCCGAGGAGCAGCGGAATCCCAACCTTCGCGGTTATACCCAGGATAAGGCTGCGACGCATTCCACCTTGGATCATTCGAGCTCCGATCTTGGTGGCTTAGTGACTGGTTGCAGGGCTTCTATAATGCCGACGGACAACTGATCCCGTATCCGTTCGACGGTTTTCTGCCACTGCAGTGAAAATCCTGACTTGAGGTCGAGTTCCTGCCAGATGATGGCCAGGGTCCTGCTCACGTGGGCGGCCGGCATCCAGGCGTGGACGAGATGGTCGATACCGGGGCGCAGCATGGCGATCAATTCGGCCGCCGGGCGCCTGCGGCCCACCGCCCGGTCCACGATGTCGAGCAGCGTCGAGAGTAGCCAGTCATGCAACGCGAGGTCGGCGCAGAAGTCCGCGAGCGCCCGCGGATCGGGCTCCGCTGCGCGCAGCCGCACGGTACGCAGGCCGTCAGGGCCAAGCGTGAACACTATCTCCTGGTCAGGCTGGGCGGGACCGGCGAACCAGCGCAGCCGGGTGGGCCGGGTGCGGAACGGCGGATTGTGGTCGAGCTGCCTGCTGCGCTGGATCGCGGTCAGCGTCCGTACGTTGACCGTGCCCAGATCAAGAGCAGTGGTGGTCGTCGGGCCAGCCAGGAAGCCGGTCGCCAGGTTTTCCTCGGACGCGGCGCCGAGCACTTCGAGCACTCCAGGCTGAGCCAGATAATGCGCCCACGGACGGCGGCGACCGGTCGGCTCGTACCGAAAGGTCGCATAGGTCCCCGCCTGGATGATATGCCCGTCAGTCAGCGTCAGCCGTGTGGCCGGCGTGCCGACGACCCGTACCTCCCGGCGATCAGCGAGCGGCGCGAAACAGTCCACTCCGGTAAGCGCCTCCGGCGACCACGCATAACGAACCGGACGTTGTCGTGTCCGCACCAATCCGCCGGGCACAATCGCGAGCAGTTCTGTGGCGGTGTCAGCCGACACCGCGGTGGAAGTCAGCAGAAGACTCGTCTGGACCTCCCCGATCGTTAGCGGCACAGTCCGGCGTTTTCGCTATTCGGGTCCTTCATGGTGCCATTCCCTGGATGCCTACCGCAGAACTCCGAGTCATCGCCATTACCTCAATGTTACCGCTTAGTCACGTCCTATCGTACCTGGCCGTGCCGCGCAATACCGGACCACACGACCGGGCGGTCACGGCAGGAATGCTAAATCCAGGCCGTAGAACCTACCCCAGGCAACCTCAGCCAGCGGGCTGGGCCGTGCTGGTCAGGACGGTGCCCGGCTTGGCCCAGGGGCGGGTGAAGCCGACCGGATCACGGTCCGTGTAGCTGGCCACCCGGATCGGGAAACCGGTCGCGTACGCCTCGATCATCATCCCGTGCCCGATCACCAGGCCGACATGGCCCGGAGACGTGACGGTGCCGTCCGAGCCGGCGAAGAACACCAGGTCCCCCGGCTCTTCCTGGCCGGCCGGAACCCGGACCTCGGACGCCCACTGGGCCTCCGAGGTCCGCGCGATACTGACCCCGGCGGTCAGGTAGGCCATCATGACCAGGCCGGAACAGTCGAACGCGTCCGGGCCGGTGCCGCCCCACAGGTACGGCTTGCCGATCTGCTGCTGAGCGTAGGCGATGGCGGTGGCGACCACCTGGTTCGGCGGGGTGATGGAGGCCGTCGCGGCCCCGGCCGTGGTCGCGCAGCCGGCCACCGTGCTGCTCGGCGGCATGACCGCGGACACCACGGAGAAGTTGCCGCCCGCGTAGGTCCCCGCGTAGTACAGCACGGTCTGCACGTAGGACTGCAGGTGGTTGTAGGCGAAGATGGCCGCCGAGGGGTTGGTCTGCACCTGGAATTCGAGCAGGTACTTGGCCGCGCCCGCGATCGCGTCGGCGGGATCGTAGACGTCCGCGTTCGGGCCGCCGTCCTCGTCGGTGGCCACGCCGTTGACCACCTCGCTGCCCGGGTGGACCGGCGCGCCGCCCCAGGTGTTCCCGGACGCGCCGCCGATCCCGATCTGCATCGGGCCGGCCGCGCCGAACGCGTTCGACCCGCTGTGCACGCCGGGCAACGTGGTCTGCCCGTTGTCGCTTTCCACCGTGCCGATGCCGGCCAGGATCGTCCACGGCACGCCGTACTGCTGCCCGACCTTCTTGTACCAGAACAGGTAGTTGGCCGGGATCCCGCCGGCCTTCGCGCTGGCGGCCGGCTGCCCGGTCGTCCCGGTCTGCTGGCCCGAGCAGTTCGCGCTGGCCGCGAAAAAGGCGTCGCTGCCGATCATGAGGGGCACCGCCAGCAAGGCGAGGCCCATGATGGCGACCAGCCCGATGATGCCGAAGATGAGCACCCGGGGGGCTCGCTGGTCCCTGGGGCTAGCCGATTTGGTCTCGGTCCTGGCCATGAACCTGGTCATCAGAAGTTACCCGCCGATGCCAGCTCGATGTCGTTAACCTGCCAGCCGGTACCCGAGCCAACCACGGTGATCGCGTACTGCGCGCTGCCGTTGCTTATCTTGCCCGAGCTGACCAGATGCTGCCCGGCGGTGACGACGAACGTCAGGCTGGAGGTGCCGAAGGCCCGCAGCGAGATGATCGTGGCGGTGCCGGTGGACACCTGCTGCTGGCTCTTCCTGAGCTGGGCCACCCCTGGCGTGCTGTAGGAGGCCTGCAGCTTCGTGGCCATCGGCCCGGTGATCAGCCCGTTCATCGCGGCCACGTAGGCCTGCGGGCTCTCGGTGTAGGTGTACGTGTTGTAGTCGACGCCGAACCGCACCGTCACCGCGGCGGCGGCGGCCAGGTCCTGTTCGGTGAACGGCAGCCACGAGTAGATGTTGACGCTCCCGGCCGCGGTGGGCGACACCGTGGCGGCCGGGGGGACCTGCGCGGGGCCGGAGCTGCCGGACGCGGCGGGCCCGGTCGGGGTCGGCGAAGCCGACGGCGAGGTGGCGGCCTGGGGATGGCTGGCCGCATGAGTCAGTTTTGGCAACAGGAGCCAGTAGCCGAGCGCGGCGAGCACGACGACGACCAAGACGAAGACGGCCTTCTGCTGGGCCGGGCTGAGGTCCACGGTGACCGTCCGCTACTTATCCCGCCGCGTCGGGCGCAACCAGAAGGGCTTAGCAGGCTGGTTATCCTGCCCGCCGCCCTGCCCGCCGCCCTGGCTGTGCTGGCCCTGGCTGTGCTGGCCCTGGCTGTGCTGGCCCTGGCTGCGCTGGGACGGGGGCGGCTGGGTCTCGGCTGGCGCCGGGTTGGACTTTGGCGCCGCGCCCGACCGCTGCCTGGCGCCGCCCGCC
>Ga0187851_10001745_pt1 | contig 20448 bp, 22 predicted proteins | sample June2016WEW_6_10_FD_132997 | JGI IMG/M metagenome (GOLD analysis project Ga0187851, IMG submission 132997) | Peatland microbial communities from SPRUCE experiment site at the Marcell Experimental Forest, Minnesota, USA - June2016WEW_6_10 | ecosystem: Environmental > Terrestrial > Soil >...
AGGGTGCGCTGGTCGGCCGTGAGGTCGAGTGACTCCGCAGCGCGCAGCAGGTCATGTCCGAGGCGCAGGTGGCCGGACGAGAGCGCGGTCTCGGCCGCGAGCAGCAGCCGCCTGGTCCGGTTGAACGTGTCGTCGCTGAGCTGGGCCGCGCGCCGGTAGGCGTCGGCCGCCAGATTGAACGCGCTGCGTCTGACGGCGCGGACCGCGGCGGCCTCCAGGTCCGCCGCTACCTGCTCGTCGGGCCCGAGCATGGCGGCCGCCAGGTGCCAGGCCCGCCGGTCGGGGCGTGCGGTCAGCAGGCTCGCCAGCGCCGTGTGCGCGGCCTGGCGCCTGGCCGCACCCGCGGCCTGGTAGATGGCCGACCGCATGAGCGGGTGCCGGAACCGCACCCCGGTCTCGCCTGTTTCCAGCAGGCCGGCCGCGATGGCCGGCAGCAGCGCGTCCGCGGTGACCTCCGTGCCCGCCAGGGCTGACGCCGTGCTTAGCACCTCGGGCAGCGTACTGCTGTCATTGGCAGCGGCCGCCAACAGCACGGCGCGGGTGGTCTCCGGCAGCCTGGACTGCTGAGCGGCGAACGACTGCTCGAGCCGCGCGGTCAGCGGCAGCAGCGGCCCGGTCAATCCGCCCCCGGAGTGGCCAGGGCGTACCGACTTGGGCAGCTCGACCAGGGCCAGCGGGTTGCCCGCCGCCTCGGACAGCAGCCGGTCCCGGGCCGCCAGGTCAAGCCCGGGAGCGCAGGCATCGATCAGCGCCGTGGCGGCCGACTCGGCCAATCCCGTGAGCAGCAATCCGGGCAGCCCGGCGTCGTCGAATGAGCTGGCAATCCCGTCCCGGACCGCGACCAGCAGCGCGGCGGGCTCGGTCGCGAGCCGGCGGGCGACGAAGCCGATAACGGCGCTGCTAGGCTCGTCCAGCCATTGGGCGTCATCAGCGATCAGCAGCACTGGCCTGCCCGCCGCCGCGTCGCTGACCAGCTCGAGCGCGGCCAGCCCGATCAGGAACGGGCCGCCCTGCTCGATGCCGGGCAGGGGATCGGACAGGCCGAACGCCGACAGCAGCGCCGACCGCAGCCGCGGCGGCAGCTGCTCGGCTAGCGGGAGCACCGGCCGGAGGAGCTGGTGCAGTCCCGCGAACGGAAGCGTGGCCTCGGCCTGGATACCGGTCACCGTTAGCACCTGGGCGCGGGCCTTCCCCGCCAGCCCGGCCGCCGCCGCCAGCAGCGACGACTTCCCGATCCCGGCTTCACCGCGAACGACAAGCGCCCCGCCGGCGCGCTCGGCCAGCCCGCGGACCAGGTCAGCCAAAACGTCGAGTTCGCGCTTGCGCCCGTACAGCGTCCTCTCCTCCGTGGCCCGCCCGACTGGCGCAGGGAGTGGGCGGTAAGTGTTGTCATCCACCACTCAATCAGTATGACGAGGGGCTTAACTGACTCGTCGGCCGCGGCCGACGGGAACGATCAGGTTTCTCCCTAGGGATAAGACGCGGCGCGGGACCGGCGCGCCGGACTTCTGCCGGTTCTCCCGCTGCACGTCGACGATCGCGCCGGCCAGCTGCCGAAGGTGTTCCTGCTCGGCCGAAGGCAAGCCGCCCTGGTAGATCTTTCGCCAGGGCGGCGGGTGACCAGCTGGAGTGAGCCTACGCCATAACGCCTGCCCGGCCGTTTCGGTCACCGGCTCGAGTTCGCCGGCGATGGGGTTAAGGGCCCAATCGAGGGCGAAATCGGCGACGGCTTCCCAGCCGGGCTCGCCGCAGGTGTAGTGGTCGCGGCCGGGGAACACAGTGTGGGCGGCGATAGCGGTGGAGTGCTTGGCGCACTTCTTGTAATTGTGGTCCTGCACGACCGGGGGCAGGATGTGGTCGCTACCGCCGGAGATGAACAGTAGGGGGGCCCGGTCGTCGTCGGCGAAATTGAAGGTGGTCGATGCGTGCGGGGTGAGGGCGGCGAACCCGCCCTGGAACAGCACCTTGGCCGGGGTGGGAGCGGAGTAGCGGTCGTAGGCCTGCTGGGACACCGCGTCGTCCTGGGCGTTGGTGAACGCATAGTGGAACTGCTTCGGCGTGAGGACAGAAGCCTTGTTGATGTTGGCCGGGTTGTCCAGGACGGGCAGGACCGAGCGGACTTCCGACAGCGGCATTGCGTTGATGCCCTTGACCGCGGCTCCGTCGATCGACACCCCAGCCGAACCTAGCCCGTCACCGACCAGCAGCTGGGCGAACGTGCCGCCGAAGGAGTGCCCCATGATGATCGGGGCGGTGTCCAGCTTGCTGATGTAATCGGTCATGTAGTCCATGACCTCACGCACGCCGGCTCCGGCGACGGCGTCCGGGTTGGCCCGCAGTTCCATCAACCCGGCTTCGCCCTGGCCGATGCCGGGGTAGCCAGGAGTGAGCACAGTAAAGCCGCGTGCTTCGTAGCGCTCGACCCAGTGCTCCCAGGCAAGCGGGGTCATCCACAGTCCGTGGATGAGGACGATGGTGTTGCTGGGGGTAGTCATCACTTGCTCCTTCTCTTCGCGGTCCTCTTTCCAGAATTCCGCCTTCAACCCGTCTAGGCAGAGGCCCGCAAGAGGACGTCATCTCAGGGCCTAGGAAGCTTGGGTGACCATGGGAAGCTTGGGTGACCCTGGTCTTTAATTCTGAGTCAAGTTTCTGTGTTTGCTGGTCGGGATAGCCGGGTGGCGGGGCACTTCAGGGGTCAGGCGGCGTGGCCCGCACGCTCACCTTCTCCTGCGCGCGGCCGATGAAAACCACGCCCTCCGTGCGTCCCTCCGCCAGGAACTGCGCGAGATGCTCGCGCATCACGTCGTCCTTGCGCTGCCCGGACCGGAAGTCCACCAGTGGGATGAGGTGTTACGGCCGGCAAATGCCCTGACGGGCTGGGGCGAAGCCCCGTTAGTACTGGAAAGCCTGCAGGCCGCCTGCCGTGACGGGGCCGGCGACCGCCACCCGCGCAGCGCCGAATGGGAACACTGCTACGGCCGCGCTATCTCCGGCCAGGACTGCGCTGCCCAGCTCGCCGCCGTCGAGCGCTGGCACCGCGACGACCAGCGCGACACGGCCCGGCTGCACGCGCTGGCCTGGGGCCAGCGGCCCCAGGCCGGCTTGGCCCGCGCGATCGGCGCGAAGGCCGGCGAGGCCGATTGGGACGAACGGGTGGCCAGCCAGCTGACCGTGTTCGCCGCGCCGGGCCGTGGAACACTACGAGAAGCACGCTAAGGGAGATGACCATGCCGGTAACCGATGATCAGGTGGCGGCACTGCGCGCCCTTCTCAGCGATGACATGGACCGGTACCGGCAGCTCTTCAGCGAACTCGACCGGGCCGAGGCCAAGAAGGGCTATTCCGCGCTGGTTACCGCGGGGTTCGCCGAGGCCGTCGAACGGCGCTTCGGCCCCGGCTACCGGGGCGCTGACATCGTGGAGTTCGTCGCCAGCATCCGGTCGCGCTCGGACCAGGTGGCCGCGGAACTCGACCCGGACGTCGCCGAGCGGGTCATCCGCGTGGTGCTCGAGGATGCCCCGGTCGATGACCTGAGCCGGAACGCCATCACCGGCGCGCAGGCCCTGCTGCTGATCGGCCTGATCATCGATGCGCGGCTCGACAGCGAGGGGCTGGACCAGTTCCTGGCCGAGGCCAGGAAGCTCGCCGACCAGCTGATGAGCTGAACCCGGCGATTTCATGGCCGTGACCGACGATCAGGTGGCAGCCCTGCGCGCCTGGCTCCGCGCCGGAACCGGCGCCGAGGCCAGCGACGCCGAACGCTTCGTGGCCGGGTTCCGCAGCAGCACAGCCGAGGCAGCCGAGCTGCTCAGCCCGTCGGCCGCCGAGAACCAGCTGCGCGGGGTCCTGGGTGACAAACAAGCCATCGTCCCGATCGAAGAAGAGCGGGCCCGCGCGCAGTTCCTTCTGCTCCCCGCGCTCACCGTCACGCTCGGCCCGCCGCAACTAGACCAGGTACTGGCCGAAGGCCGTGCCCTGGCCGACGCACTGATCATGGAGTCATAGACGCTCATGGCTGTGTCCGCCTGGCCGGTATCTGGTGCTCAGCTCGTCCGGAAGAATCATCGTGACCCCGCGCAGTGGGTCCTCGCTGCCCTCGAGCTGCTCAACCTGCTCAGTGATACGCGGTCTGCGAACGATGGCGGAAGGCACAGGAACGATGACCCTTATCAGGAGCACGCGATGCCGGTAACCGATCAGCAGGCGGCCGACGGCCGCGGTTACAGCGCGCTGCTCACGGCGGCGTTCTACACCGCGGCCGGCTCGAGGTTCACCCGGGACAGCACGATAGATGAGGTGACCGGGTTCGTCGCCGACGTGCGCGCCCGCTCAGAAGGAGTGCTGTCTCCGGACCTCGCAGCACGGGACCCGTCGTGATCATGAACCTCAAATACCTCTCACATCCCTCGCGCCGCGGCTTCTACTACCTCCCCGCAGCCTGACTATGAATCGAGCATGAGCGAGTGGATTCCCGCCGCGCTCCCCGGACACCTCCGGTCAAGTAGGCGCGCAGCAGCAGCTCATCCAGCTCGTGACAAGCACGGGGCCGGCGCCGACTTCGAAGTGCGCGGTACTGGCGGAGATTGGCGTCCCATTCGGCGATCTCGCGCTGTGCGTCCCGGCTGCCCTCGGGAACAGGGCAGCCCGCTCTACCCGATAGCGATACCGATGAAGAACGGCAGGATCCCGGCCGCCTTCATCCCGTCTTTGCTGCCCATGGCATGCACGGTGACCAGGACGAACTTCCCCCATGAAGCGGAGTGGACCCAGGCGAGCTTCCCGGCAGTGCGGAACCCGGCCTCGTCGAAGTGCGCGACCTCGCAGCCGATCAGGTACTCCGTGATCCCGGCCAGCACGGGGGCGAGCAGCCCGGCGGTCTTCCTCGCGGCGCTGGCGAGCGCGCCCGGCGACGGCGCGCAGCCGAACAGCTCGCCCAGCGCGGAACAGGCCCGGTCCCGGGACAGGAACTGGCCGTGCCACAGGTAGATCCCGTGCCTATGAGCCGCGGCCCGTACTGCACCGGCGCCGTCACCCCGCCCGGGGCGGCCGCCTTCGTCTCGCGTCCGCAGCCACACTGCGGCGGCCGGTGCCGCACCGTTTATCCGTGTCTTGACCTCATCAGCCGCGTCTGCACGGCCATCTTCTGAGCGCCGTCGGCTTACCCGGCGGCGTAGGTCATCCAGTCTCCTATGGAGGCCCGTTGCCAGGCGACGGCGACGGCGATGTGGGTGCCGAGCATGCGGGTGAGGATAGCGGCGGGGAGTTCAGTGGCGAGCTGGAATAAGGGCGGTCGAACGGGCTGGTCCGGAGCGGATGCCAATCTGGTGGAGGCGTTCGTTGAGCCAGTAGGGGCTGATCGGCTGGCCGGTGCGTCCGCCGGGCAGCAGCGAGAGGGAGGTGCCCTGGTCTCCGATGCTGGCATGACCTTGACGGGCGGTGACCAGGTGAAGGACGAGACCGGCGAGCGCTTGGGGAGTACGGCGGGTGCCCGGCCGAGTTCATCACCCCGTTTCATCTCTCGAATGACCCTGCATCTAGCCCTGCCGGTCTGGTGCTATCGTCTTCCTCGGCCTGTACTTCCTGCTCGGGACACAGATCGACCCGTTACGCCCGGCTCCGTGGATAGACGCCGAGACTCCCGCTGGCGCGCCTTAGGCGGGACTGCGCGCGTTCTCCTCGACCTCCCGCATCACTCACCGTGATACCGGGACAGGGACGCGGACGCTCCGGGCAACTGCATCCTCCTGCGCCCCGGCGGCCTGAACCGCGCCCGTAGGCGCCACGGCGTCGTTCCCGGGGCGTGGCCGTCCGCCAAGGTTCCGCCGCTCATCTTCTGCGCCGAGCCCTGCGATCGGCTTCACCGTAGGGGTGACGACCTGTGGGGTATGCACGATGGACGAGAGTGTCAGCGCCATGGCGATCCAGGGAGACCCTGTCGGCGGCATGAGGGATGGGACGCCCTTCCGCGGAAACGGCTTGTAGAACGATGCACAAGACGTCTCCGCGGAAACGTCATGACTGTGACTGCCGGGACAGTAGTGATCTGAACTTACACTCCGTCCCCAGGATCGCGCGGTCCGAGAGGCGGTCAACGATGACGAGTTCATAAGATGCGAGGTCAGAAGTGTTCTTGTCCGATATAGGTGCCGCGCCTTCCGTCAACAGGACACCTGACCGCGGCCAGCGCCCCGCTGCGGCATCAGTCTGAGGGAATCCGCTCTTCCCGGTACGCCTGCGCGACCAACTCCTCGGCCGCCACCCGCTCGGCATGGATTTCCCTGGCTCTGGGCGGCAGGACTGCACCGACTTCCACCGCGAAGTCAATGTATTCCTGGTCACCGGGCCGTTCGTTCAGGCACTCGGTGACGAGCGCGGCGGCCTGGGCGACGTCACCGCGGCACTCAGCGATCCTCGCACGCAGGAAGGTGAGCGGATGAGCTGCTCCGGCACGCGCCGGGCACGGCGACGGCATCAGAAACCACGAACTTGGCGGCCTCCACCGGGTCATCGGAGTGGAAGCAGTCATAACTCTTCATGTCACAGGCAAGGTCAACCATCTCGGCGACAGCCTGCTGCGCTGGCCCGGGATCCTCGGCGCGGAGCGCCGTCAGCGCGTCGCCCGCCAGCCGGCGGAACGTGAGCCGCCACTTGGACCGGTCGGTGTGATGCACCCGGCGGTCCCCGGCCATGTAGGCGCCGTCCTTCGCCAGCCCGACGAACGTTGTTACCTCGTCCAGCACGGCGCCGGGATCCGGCAGCTCCTTCTTCGGCTTCACCAGATCAGGCCAGCCGCCTGCTTCGCCGCCTTGCCAGCGCCGGTAAGCTCACCCGGCGCGGGGAACGACGCGGTGCGGTATATGTCAAGCCTGGAACATGAGGAGGACTCTCACGTAGTCGGATCTGGTCCGGTCCGCGCTGGCCGGCGACGAACGCGAGCGGGCGCTGTCCATGCCCGCACCGCCACATGCTCATCGCCCCCGCAGGTCTCCATGCGGCCTCCATCACAGGCACACGGCGGCTTCTTCTCGCCCGGCTATCGATAGAACATGGCCTGAACGGCAGGCCACCAGAAGCCTGAGGTGACTGTGATGACTGCCCTTTCCAGCGTGGCCCGTACGATGCGGCGCTCGTACCAGGAGCAGGTCTACGCCTGGGAACGCCTTTTCCGGGCCGGCCTGCCGGACCCGGCGCAGGCGCGGGAGGCCACGCCGGCGCCCCGGTGGATGCCGGAGCTGAGTTAGGAGGGGCGGCGGGTGGCACGCCACAGGCGGGAACGGCTCGGTGAGCGTTCTCCCTGGTGGCGCCCGTCACTCGGCCATTCTCGGCACGCACAGGACCTGGGCTACTCCTCGATGGCCCCGCCGATCTGCCGGAGATGCTGCCGGAAGGTGTACGACGGGTCGGCCGCGCGTCGCGCCAGGTAATCGTCGAAGGCCATCTGCTGGCGCAACGTCTCGCCGGCCCGGATCCGGCGGGCCTGCCCGCGCTCGGTCTGCCAGATCTGCTGCGCTGTTGCCAGTACCTCCCCGGCATGGCCGGCGGCGACGAACAGCACGCCGTCTTCGTCCCCGAAGACAACGTCGTCACCGGTCACCAGGTGCGGCCCGAACCGCGCGGTGACCAGGGCCTCGGGCTCCCGCCCGGCCAGGCGCACCGGGCCGGGCGGGTAGCAGCCGTAGCTGAACACAGGAAGGCCGATCTCCGCCAGCTCCGGCCCGTCGCGGTGCAGTCCCCAGACCACCAGGCCCGCCAGCCCGGCCGCCTGGGCTTCCAGCACTACCAGGTCGCCGATACAGGCCTCGTCGGCCCGGCCGCCATTGTCGACGACCAGCACGTCACCCGGCCTGGCCCGGCCGAACGCTTCCAGGAACACGTCCACGCTGCCATAGTGCCGCGCCGGCAGCACGCGTCCTGCGATCCGGGCCCCGGGAACTGCCGCGCCGATGCCGGGCGGCGCAGCGCGCAGCGGCACTCCGCAGCGGACGCAGGCGTCGGCCACGAGCGGCGTCGGCAGGCCGCCGAAATCTTCCACCATGGTGCCTCCCAGCCCCCTCTGCCAGTGCCGGCGTAAGGATCCTCGAGCGACGTCCACCGTCAGCACCTCGCCACGGTGTCTAACCCTGCCCTACCGTCAGCGGCCGGGACAGTGCCAACCCGGGTGAGAATGGACCACGATCGCGCGGCGGGACCATGGCGCCCGGCTCAGATGCTGGTCCCGCCGCCTCCTTCCGGGGGGCGGCCGGGACGGATAGGGAAGGTCATAATGCCCGTTCACTGTGGGCTGTCGCGATGGCGGGGTCAGGTGAGCACGACGCCCTTGCCGTTTACTGCGCCGGCGACGACACGGCCACGGCATGCAAGTCGGCGCCGCGTGGGCCAGTCGAAGGCATGGTTGTATTAAGCCTAGGGGCATAGTAGAGTAAGACCATGCCCGACCGATCAGCCCTACGAATGACGATGCCGACGCAACTGGTCCTCCAGGCACTGCTGGCAGAGCCCGGCGAAGAGCAGTACGGGCTGCAGATCTGCACAAACGCCGGGCTGCCCAGCGGAACGATTCACCCGATCCTGGCTCGGCTCGAACGCGTGGGCTGGCTGGAATCTCGTTGGGAGGAGGCTGATCCGCACGAGGAGGGAAGACCTCGGCGCCGCTACTACCGGTTCAGCCCTGGCGGCGCCGAACAGGCACGCCTAGCGCTAGCCAGGTCTCGTACGCCCGTAAGCGCCGTGCCCGGACTGCGGGCCAGGCCGGCAATCAGCCCAGGATGAACGCCGGGGTTGCGACGCGCGACGTTAGCATCGCGCGTGAACTGACCGTCATCCTTGCCAAGGCTTACCTTTCTGCATTGCGGTTGGACGACTTCGTTGACCTCGACGTCCGCTCCAGCACCGACTACTCCGGCCACAGTTGCGCGCGCGACCTTACCCGTCATCTCGATCTCGCTCACCACCTGGCCCGTTCGCTTCCTGCCGACGACTTCACCGGCGAGCTTCTCCGCACTATCGACCTTGCTAGGGACCTCAGCCGCCAGGTCGCCTACGAACTCACCCGTGAGTTTGCGCACGATCGCGACATTGCACATGAACTGGCCCGCGACATCGATTCCATCCGGTACCTCACCCGCGATTACATACGCCAATTCCCGGCGGACAACGCGAGAAACGCCTGCGCGGCTTCGGCGGCCCTACGGCTAGTAACAGTCGCCGCGCTGCTAATTCCCAGCTCGGACCGTCCCCGTTTCGTCGAGGAGTACCGAGCCGAACTGTTTTACCTTGCCGATCACGGGGCGAAGCGATGGCATCAGGTCAGCTATTCCGTCCGCCAGCTACTCCGGGCCCCGCAGATGCGCGCTGCCTGCCGTCGGAAGTTAGAAGCACCGTGAGGCGGTGGAGCTTGATCACATCGGTAACCGCAGGCGGTGTCGCCGCACTCCGCGTCTTCGGTGATCCCGGTATGCCAGCGGTGACCGGGGCCGTCTTGACGGTAATGATCGTGGTTGGGGCATTGTGCTGGATAATCGCTGACGCGAAGCGCACCGAACGGCTTACTCGGCTGATCCGCGCTGCCCGCAGCGCACGAGATGGACGGCGAGTTCCGCCGGCACCTTCAGATCAGCCATCGACTACCAGCCGGGTCGTGTCGCCGGGCCAGACCGTCCGGGTGAAGTCGACCGGGCTTCCGCGCCGGTCCTCGTAGATATCCTCGCGTACCAGCACCGCGGCGTCCGAGGGCAGCGCCAGCGCGGCGGCCTCTTCGGGGCTGGGGTGCCGACGAAGCGGCGCAGGGCCTGATCCTGGGCAGGTCGGCGCGCGCCTCCTCGAGGCTAGGCGTCTTCGCCTCGGCAGATGGAAACGGATGGACAAGGGCAGACGCGAGCCGGGTGGCGCCGGTGTGCTCCTCCGCGAGCCTGGCCGGGGACTGCTGTGGTGCGCTGGGATGTTCGGCCTCGGCGAGGCATTCCATGGCGAAGTGCTTGCGCCAAGCATCACGTACCTCAAGACGTTCGGAAACATCGCCCTGGCGGGGGCCGGGCGGCCGACTTTGTTCATTTGGATACCCTCCGTGGCCTGATCGCCTGGTGGCAGCACGCGCCGCGCATCTGCCGGCTGGGCTGGCCCGGTTCCGCCGGGTGGCTCATCCGGGAGACAGCGCACGTCACCGGTACGACCCCCGGCCAGCCGTGTCCTGCTTGCGCAGCGCCGGGCCCAGCCGAGCGACCGCCTTATGTCCGGCCGCGAGAACGGCGGCGCTTGTTAGCCGAATTGCAGGCGGATGTGTTACAGGTAGCCTGACGGCCGCTGTGCTACGCAGTGCGATCTGTACGGAGCCTGGTATGGCAGACGCGATATTCCGTGAGCAACTGACCGCTCTAGGCGAACGGCTCAGTGCGTACGACCGGGGTGAGCCGGCCGCGGTGCTGGATTCCGGCGCGGTCGCCCTAGCTGATCAACTCGCTGCGGCCGTCGCGCCGGATGACCAAGCCGCCGTTGAGACGCGGGTCATGCTGGCCCTGTTCTGGTGGTACCGCTTCTGGGCGCTCCCACCCGGGCGGAATCTCGTCGACTTGCGTACAGCAGCAGGTCCGATCGCCGATCTGGATAATCCCGCCAGACGGCGGCTACCGGCTGGGCTGGCGACACTACTGGAGGCGGATCCCGAGCTGGCGGGTGCGCCGGCCGATTGGGCAGGCAGTGCCATGGCGATTCTGGCTATCGACCCAGCGCGGCGTGAACTCCTTAAGATCGACCGATCCATTGACCTCATACGCATTGCCGCGCAGGCGACTGAGGTTGGGTCAGAGGCCCGCGCCGTGTTCCTGGCTAACCAGGCGGTCGTCCGCGGGGTGAAGTACGACCATACCGGCCAGTCGGCTGACCGCGATGCTGCGATCGACGCGGCCCGCGCGGGGGTCGACGCGCTCGGCCCCAACTATCCAGGTGCCGCCTTTCTCTACGGAAACCTGGCGCTCTGGCTCCGCACTCGTTATGGCGACACCGGATCCGCCGTTGACCTGGATGATGCGATCGAGGCTGGACGGGAGGCGGCTAGGCGGGAGTCGCCGCACCGAGCCGTCTTCCTCTCCGGGCTCGGGATCGCACTGCGGCTGCGCTTCCGTCGTAGTCCGGATCAGGCCGATCTGGACGAGGCCATCGATGCTGGACGAGCAGCTGCATCAGCTATGGCCATCAATGACCCGGAACGAATCGTCACGCTAACCAATCTCGCGCAGGCTTTGGAGGCACGGGCTACGTACGTCGGCTCGGACACGGATCTCGACGAGGCGGTGCAGGCGGGCCGGGCGGCGACCGCCGAACTGGTTCACGGCCACAACATCGTGCAGGCGTTGACAACGCTCGCCGGCTCATTGTTCCTGCGGTTTCAGCGCGCGGGAACCGTGGCTGACCTGGATGAGGCTCGGGACGCTATCCGTACCGCGCTCCAGCTGACGGCGGAGGACCATCCCGAACGTGCCAGCAGCGAGGAAACCCTGTGCCAGGTCCACTGGGTCCGTTATGGGCGTCTCGGCGAGATCGACGATCTGAATGAGGTGGTTGACCTTCGCCGGAAACTGCTCGCCGCCACTGCGGGCGACGCGCCAGAACTGTCGCAGCGGCAAGGCGACCTCGCGATCGGGCTCAGCGCCCGGTTCAACGCGACCGGCATGCGGACCGACCTGACCGACGCGGTGTTGCTGTTTGCCCAGGCGCTGAGCGCCGATCCGGCCGTTCCTCCAGGGGAGCACCCGCAGTTGCGGATGCCGGTGTCGCGGCTGGCGGAATACGCCCGGACTGGCGATGTAGCTGGACTTGCCGATCCCGCGCTGGCTGCTGAACTGGGCAGATTGGTGAAAGCCGCCATTGGGACCTCGCGTGACTTGACGGTGCTGTGCGTCACCGGATGGCTGTACTGGCTGCGTTATCTGGCCAGCCCTGAGCGCCTGCACGGGCCAACGGCTGACCTCGTGTCCGCGAGATCAGCGCTCCGCCAGGTCTACCTCGCGGCGCCTCTGGCTGTGCCGGGGCCTATGGCAGCGGGATATTCCAAGGCCGATGACGCCGCCATCTCGTCCGAGCAGCTTCTCAGCCAGCAGCTGGACGCGCGGGGACTGTTGTTCCTGAACCGGTACAACGCATCTGGCAACCTCGATCTGCTCCGTGGATCCGTTCGCCTGTTGCAACAGGCTGCCGCAGCGGTGGGCGAGCCTGCCGAGTGGGTGGCCATTGTCAACAACAATCTCGGCCTTGCACTGAGCACGCTGGGTTCTGTTACCAAGGAGCGGAACACCATGGAGGGCGCCGTCGCGGCATTCCGCCTAGCCGTATCGTTGAGCGTACCGCAGGACCACTACCTCCCCGGTCGGCTGTCGGCCCTCTCCGGGGCACTAGAAATGATGTCGGCGAGCACCGACGATCCGGCTGTTCTGGACGAGGCCATCGAGGTGGGGCGGACAGCGGTGGCTCTGGCGCCTGAGCAACACCCAAGCCTGGGACGCTACCTAGCGAACCTAGCTAGCGCCCTCCTCGAGCGGTACGACCGCACCGGCAGCGATCAGGACCTGCAGGAGGTCGTGCGGGTGAGTCGCCTAGCCGCATCCGCGCTGGCTCCCGACAGTCTCCATCGTGCCGAGAGGCTGCGCAGCCTAGGCGTCGCTTTGCAGCGCTTGAGCGAAAAGACCGGTGAGCCAACCCTACTGACCGAGTCGATCCAGGTACAGCGGGAGGCACTCGAACTGGCCCCACGCGGCCCGATCCGCTGGCGGATCGCCGACAGCTTGAGGGCATCGCTGGAAGCTTTGTACGAACACACGAATCAGCTTGAGCTTCTCGATGAGGCAATCACGCTCGCCCGTGAGGCCTTGACCAACAGCTCCATCCGCGACCAGGAATGGGACCGCACGACCAACGTACTTGTGAAGAATCTGAGGCAATTGCACGCCCGGACTGGGGACCGAGCGGCATTGCGCGAGGCCGCGGATGTTCTCCGGGACCACACCGCAAACCTGACCCCGGAAAACCCAAAAAGGTCGGACTACCTGGCCCTTCTCGGGGTGATGCTGCCAGATCTGCTGGGGGTTGCCGATGATCACGCGCTGCTGGAGGAGGCGGTCGTAGCGCTGCGAACAGCGGTCACGCTGACTGCCCCTAGTAGTCAGCAACGAGCACGGCACACCGGGCTCTTGGCCGACGCCCTCATCAGGCAGTTTGAGCACACCGGTAACGCGGCCGCACTGCGCGAGGCCGTGCAGGCCGCCCGGGAGGCGGCGGAGGCGACAGCGCCAGACGAAGCCAGGTGGGGTCTCCGGTTCGGTGTCCTGGTCATGGCGCTGGCCAAGTGGCACGAAATCACCGGCGATACCGCCGATATGGAGGACACGATCCGGTGGGCGGAGTCAATCGCGACCGAAGCAGGGGCGGACGGGCATATCGCCCTCGCAGAGCTGCTGTATGTGCACGGTAAGAGTATCGGTGAGCTGGCCGAGATCGAAAAGGCAGTGCGGATTATCCGGGACGTCATGGCACAACCAGATTTCGGCGGCCTCTCATCTGTTAAAGATTTCGGTCAAATGCTGATGCAGGTCTACCTGTTCACGGGAGCATCCGAGGTGGTTCGTGAGGCGGTTGACGTTCTCCGGCGAACCATAGAGGCGGTGCTCGCGGACGGATCCGAACCATGGATTTTGCGGAATGATCTGGCCAGCGCGCTGGGACTGCTGTACGACCGCACGGGTGACGAAGCGGTACTGCGCGAAGCTGTCGAAGTCACCCGCATAGCCGCGGCGGAGATCCCATCGGCCTACCCTTATCGGTCGGTTTATCTGGGTAATCTTGCCGACCGCCTCTCGGAGCTGGCCCGGGTAACCGACGACGCCTCGCTGCTTGAAGAGGCCGTGGATGCAGCCCGCGCAGCTGTACTCGCTACCGCCGCCGCTCCGGCCTTCCGGCCTGTTCGTCTGACTGGGCTTTCTCAGGTGCTGCTCACGTTGTTCAAGCTTGGCGGCGACGCGCAGACGCTACGGGAGGCGATAAACACCAGCCGCGACGCGGTCCGTGACAGCCCGGAATCGGATCCCCGACGTGTTCAACACCTCGCTATCCTGGGCGACGCACTGCTACGTCAGCACCGTCACGACGGGGACATGAACGCGCTACGGGGGGCCTCCGAGGTACTGTCCGAAGCCGCGAGGCTGTCCACCGGCACGGTTCAGGACCGCATTAAGGCGGGAATGATGTGGGGCTCGGCGGCAATGTTGCAAGAAGACGCAACACAGGCGCTGCAGGCTTATGAGCACACCATCGATCTCGTCCTGCAACGCGTCGGGCCATCGCTGGCCCGCAGTGACCGCGAATACGGTCTCCAGGAGTCGGCTGGACTGCCCAGTGACGCGGCCGCCGCAGCGATCGCCGCCGGAAACCCAGGTCGGGCGGTCGAAATGCTCGAACACGGCCGTGGCGTACTCCTCGGTGAGGCACTGCATTTCCGTACCGACATGTCAGGGCTTGAAGCGGACGCCCCAGACCTGGCCGATGAGTTCCGCCGGATCGGCCAGGAACTCGACGCCATCCACCGCCTGCCGGCAAATCACGGTCTGCCGGCGTACGTCGGCGCTGCGGGATCCGGCGTCCCCATCGAATTGTCATCACCGGCGGCGCGGACCGCCGAGCGCCGCGCGGCGCTGGCCGACGAATTCACGCGCTTGGCCGAGCGCATCCGCACCGTGCCTGGATTCGCCGACTTCATGCGTTCGCCCAGCCTGTCCGCGGTACAGGCGGAGATGGGTCCCGGTCCCGTGGCCATCATCAACGCCAGCCGGTGGCGCTGCGATGCGCTGCTGGTCACCCCCGATGGCGTTGACGTTCTGCCGCTGCCCGAACTCAGCCTCACGGCCGCCACCGAACGGGTCAACGAGTACCTTGTCAGCGTCCAAGAGCACGAGTACGCCCAGCAGGCGGTTCTCCTACTCCAGCAGATTGCCGCAGGCGACCGCACGCCGTCCAGTATCCGGCACTACCAGACCGCGAAGGCGGCACTGTACCGGCAGGCCGAAGCGATGGAGGCCACACTCAGGACAACACTGGCATGGCTCTGGGACGTCATAGCAAATCCAGTCCTCGAGCACCTGGGCTATACGGCGGTCCCGACGCGCCACAGCCCCTGGCCAAGGATCTGGTGGTGCCCGACCGGCCCGCTGACGCTCCTGCCCTTGCATGCGGCCGGACATCACGGCCGGGAAGCCGCTGTCAGTGACCGAGCCGTCATCGAGCGGGTCGTTTCTTCCTATGCTCCCAGCTTGCGTGCCCTGATCGAGGCACGGCGCGAACCAGCGGACCGGCAGGTCGGCGAAGCCCGCATTTTGATTACCGCGATGCCTGCGACCGCAGGCCAGGCTCCGCTACCGAACGTCGCCCGTGAGCGCGACTTGCTGCGGCGGCTGCTCCCGGCCCACCGCAGCACCGTGCTAGAGGGGCCCGCTGCCACCCGGGAAGCGGTGCTCTCGTCGCTGCCGCAACACCGGTGGGCGCACTTCAGCTGCCACGGCGACCAAGATCTTGGGGAACCATCCCGGGGCGGTTTGCTGCTTGCTGACGGTATCCTGACGATCACCGACATCGGCGCCCGGCACTACCAGGCAGAATTCGCCTTCCTGTCGGCATGCAAGACCGCCACTGGCGGCGTGACCCTGATGGACGAGGCGATTACGCTCGCGGCGGCGTTGCAATACGCTGGTTATCGCCACATCGTCGCCACATCGTGGTCTGTGTACGATACTTCGGCAGCCCGCGTCGCCGAAGAGATGTACGGCCGCCTGATAGAGAATGGTCTTCTTCATGCCGCCCGTACAGCCTCGGTGCTGCACCGTGCTATCCGGTTGCTGCGCCGTCAGTACCTGGACCATCCGAGCGTGTGGATGCCCTTCACGCATCTCGGTCCCTAGTCGGAGGGTGCGTCATGAGCGAGCCAACGTCCGAGCGTCCGACGTCACTGCCCTACCAGGAAGTTACCGATGCGCAATACGCCACCACCGCGGCCGGAAACTTTGAAATTGAAGAGTACAAGATCGGTATCCTGACGCTGCGGGGCCCGTGCCCTCGATGTGGCGCCATGATCGAGATTCCAGTAGTCGACCGGGTAGTCAGGGGCGTGAGCCAGGTGGCTGCGGCCTCCCCGCGCGAGGCATCGGACGGCGAACCCGTGATCTGCACGTGCGAGGAACCGCACGACGGACGTCCGGAAGGCCAGGTGGGCTGCGGTGCCTACTGGAACTTCATCCTCTGAACCGCCACTCACCGTCCGCCGTCCCAGACCCGGGCCGCCAGCGAAGCCGGAAGACCTCCGCCGGGCGCAGCACCGCCAGCAACTACTGCGCACAGAACTCTCGAGGGTCCGGACAGCTGCAGCGGCATGGCGCAACGGGCTCGGCGTCCTGCTGGCCGGCCTGGTCGGCTTCGGCCTGATCAAGGGCCGCTCGGATGTCAGCACGCTGACGCCCGCCGCCGCGATCGTCGTGGGGATATTGCTGCTGCTCGCCCTCCTGGCCGGCGCCATGGGTGCCCTCTGGCTGCTCCGCGCATCGTTCGGGCGGCCGAGCGTGGTGACCGTGGGATTGCTGCCTCCGGGGCCAGTATCGGAGCATCAAGAGGCGCTTGCCTCAGCACGCGGACTCCGGCGGGGCATCGCTGCGACCATCGCGTGCGCCGCCCTGCTCGTCGGTGCGGTCGGTATCACGTGGTACGGGCCGCCGCGCGCCGAACCCGCACTGCTCGTGAACACCGGCACCGGCTCGGTGTGCGGCTCAGTCGCCGGCGTTTCCGCGGGGATCCTCATGCTGGAGACAGCGGACGGCGAAAATAGCATCTGGCTCGACAGCGTGCTCGGTATGCGGCCGGTTGATTCCTGTCCCTGACTGCAAGCGTCGCGGGAGTAGCGCTCTTGGCGTGGGAGCCACAGCGGACAACAGGCCGCCAAGATCGGCGCGGTGGTCGCCGCCTAAGCTGAGGCGCCGCGAGTGCCGGCGGGGATGCCGCCGTCACGCGGGCTCGAGCAGCACGACGGGGATGATCCGCTGGGCTGCCCGCTGCTGGTACACCTGGTAGCCGTTGTAGTTGTCGTTGACCAGCCGCCACAGCTCCTCGCGCTCGGCGCCTTCGGCCTCACGCGGGCGGACCGGGATGCGCCGGCCGCCGACCTCGATCGTGACCGCGTCCGGATGGGCGCGCAAATTGTGGTACCAGGCCGGGTGATGGTCCGCGCCTGCCTTGGAGGCGACGACCACGTACCCGCGGCCGTGGCGGGTATACAGCAGCGGCGTGCTGCGCGGCTGGCCGGACCTGGCTCCGCGGGTATGCAGGAGCAGTATCGGCTGCCCCACCGCGACCGCCAGCCGGCCGCGTGTCAGCGGGATCAGGCGCCGGTCGATGACCGGGAATACGTTGACGAACAGCCGACAATCAGGCGCCGTCGTCACACAGACCGGCAAGACGCGTCCCTCGCCTCAGCCAGCGCGGGCAGCCCCGAGGCGATCCCGTCCTCGATACGCGGGAGGACCCCATGAGCAGACGCCCTGGAGCAGATCGCGACCCCGGACTGGTGACCATCCGCATAATGCCGCCGACAGGGTCTTCGGACTGCCGTGGGGCTGGCACCTGCGCCTGTTTTGCATGCCACACGGGTCACATTCCATCTATGACGCTTTGAACTTCGTGTCCATGTGCCATTGGAGGAAGTCGGCGTTCGGCTGGTCGCCTCGCCTGTCCGGGAGGGTGATGACCTTGCCTTCGTTCGCGTAGAAAGCCTCGCCGTTGCCGAATTCGGTGCGCAGCAGGCTGCTGACCCGCAGCCGGTACCAGGTGTCCACGCTCAGGTAGCCGAGGTCAAACATGCGGTGCACGTCCGACCGGAGCAGCAACCCGTTGTCGAGCCGGTGTTCCCCGCCGTACTGGGGTGATACCGGCCGGATGTGGGCGGCCTCGAGGACAGGGCGGATCCTGGCGCCGGTGATCGCGCACCGCCAGTGGTAGGCGTCCCCGACCACGGCTTTGAATGCCTGCTGGCCGAGTCGGTGAGGCGCGAGCCTGGGGTCGCCGAAGACCGGCCCGCTGCGGTGCCAGGGCTGAGTGAGGTCGAGTTGGACCGCCGAAGAACGGCTCACCTGACTGCAAGGCCCGGAACCCGCCGCCACCTGGCCGCCAGAAGTTGACCTCGCCGAGCAACTCCGGCCGGTCCGCGAGCAGCCGGTACCAGCTGTTGTCTGTCACCCCGACAAAACCCCGCACCCCGCTCATGCCGGTATTGTGCTCCCCTTGCAGGCCGTGCGCGGGCGAATGACGCTCACTGCGCCAACCCACGCGGTGATGGGCGGTGAGGTAAGGCAACGATGGCGCGCCATAAATTAATGTTCTGTGCGCGGTGAAGGCCCGCGCCCCCGTGCGCGCATTAGCCGGCCGGACCCTGGTTATCCCAAGGAGCAGGTCGAACTGCTGACGCTGGTGCGGGACGCGAAGATCACTAGCGCGCAGTGACTGAAATGCGGCAAGGTTAGCCGACAGAGGGTGAAACGTCAGGCGAGCATGTTCTTGCTCGTCACCCACAGGCAGCAGCTTGCATGCAGGACGGCAGAGCGCCTGGCGCCTCGATGGCTACCCCACTGGGCGCGATCCACGATGGAAGATGGCGCCCCGGCCGTGACCTCAAGCTGGCGGACCTGATGGCCGCGGGGCTACTCGAAGAAGGCGTAACGCTCTACACGGCAAGCCACCGTTACGCGGGGCGAACCGCGACCGTGCTGTCCGACGGCGCACTCGACCTCGGTGGGGTCCGCTACTTCACCCCGTCCGGTGCCGCGCGCGCCGTCTCGGGCACGCGCGTGAACGGCTGGCGGTTCTGGCTCGTCGACCTCAAGAGCAGGCGGTCCCTCCACGACCTATGGCGAGAGTACGTCGATCAGCGCGACGTTGACGTTGAAGAGGACGACGCGCCGGACGACGAGGACTGATCTTGGCCACCTCAGTCTTAGCCAGTTCCTGTAGTATCCCGCGCCTGAGATTAACGGGTTAAGTCTGTAGCCTGGTGGTATGTCGCAGACTCAGATGGCCGTGCCGCTGGTGCTGACGGATCAGGATCGTGCTGAGCTTGTCCGCTGGTTAGATGGCGGGCTGCCGTGGCTGGCGGAGCGGGCGCGGATCGTGCTGGCGTGCGCGGAGCCGGGGTCGGGGGTAGCGCGGGTGGCCGCGGAGCTGGGGTCGACGCGGATGACGGTGCGCAAGTGGCGGCGGCGGTTCGCCGAAGAGGGCCTGGCGGGGCTGGCTGATCATGACCGGCCGGGCCGTCCGGTGGCGCAGCTGGTGCTGACGAGCGAGGAGCGTGCTCAGCTGACCCGGTGGGCGCGGCGGGCCAGGACCAGCCCGGCGCTGGCGCTGCGGGCGAAGATCGTGCTGGCCTGCGCGGACGGGGTGACGAACAAGCAGGCCGCCGCGGACCTGCGGGTCGATGAGAACACGGTGAGCAAATGGCGCCGGCGGTTCGCCGCGCAGCGGCTGGGCGGGCTGTGCGATGAGCCGCGGCCGGGCCGGCCCCCGTCGATCCTGCTGGACAAGGTCGAAGAGGTCATCACCGCCACGCTGGAAGAAATGCCGCCAGACGCCACGCACTCGGGCAGGGGTTCCTGAAGGTCTCCGGGCCCGCGGACGGCCCGGCCGCGGGCCCGGTGATGATCTGCGGCGGCCGCGCCAAGCTGCGCGGCGTCATCGGCGATGTTGACGCACGACGCCAGGGTGAACCCGATAGCGATGAGCTCCGCGATGATGACGTCGGCGACTTCGACGGGCATGCCGGCTGGGGTCAAGCGGGAACCTGGCTCCGCCGGGGAAATCAGAGGGCTGGTGAAGTCACCGACTGCCATGACCACCAGTGGGACCCCGTTGCGGTTGTGCGGGCGCAGCCACCAGCGGGTCCGACGCCGGGTCGAACCGGCCTCCAGCTGATAGTCACCGACGACCTGGCCGGTTCCGAAGGCGACTTGGCGAGGTCGTCTTGGAACCGGAGGCGTTCGGCCGGGCCGAGTGCCGCGAGGAATCCTCGGCCGGCCGAGTCAGGTCCGCTGAGGTTCGACAGCTCGCTCCAGGCCTGGTTGGTGGCGATAACATGACCATCGTCGGCGGCGACCAGCAGCCCGACCGGCGCGAGTTCGATGCCATACCCCTCCACGGCCGGGCGGTCACCGGGACGATGGGGTGGCTCTGCGCTCAATACCCTGCTCCGCTCATAGATCCCGGGCGGTCGAGGCCTGCGGGTGCAGGCGGCCTTCCAGTGATCCTCAGGAAATTGTCGCGCCCGCGAGTTACCCGGGTCATCGGTAGCCTGGGTGATACTGACTCACCCGGTCGGGGGAAAATGCCCTTCGACGTGAGCCGCCACGCCTCCGGCCGGATACGCTCCCGCTTCCGGTCTAC
>Ga0187851_10001746_pt1 | contig 20440 bp, 15 predicted proteins | sample June2016WEW_6_10_FD_132997 | JGI IMG/M metagenome (GOLD analysis project Ga0187851, IMG submission 132997) | Peatland microbial communities from SPRUCE experiment site at the Marcell Experimental Forest, Minnesota, USA - June2016WEW_6_10 | ecosystem: Environmental > Terrestrial > Soil >...
CCTCCTTGTGGGCGGCGTTCGGCGAAGCTCCCGGCTCGGAAACGTTCGCCAACGTCCAATTATAGGAGGGCACTCCCCTTATTTCAGACTGCAAGAACCTGTCTTGGACAAGAGTGAAAGAAAGTAGCCCACGGCGCAAGCCGTCGGGTACACGGTGCGTCCTTGCCCAGCCCCGGAACGGGGCGGAAGAGAGTCACCAAAACGTCTTACGCCCCGTTCCGGGGCTAAGTGTGATGTAAAGGATAACTTTGCCGTTTGGCAAGGTTATGGTTTAAGCGGTATATGTCACGTTGCCGATGGTGCTGGCCCGCGACGTTGAAAACCGAAGCGGCAGCTCTCAGGGCAGAATCAATGATTGCCTGGCCATCTTGACAGCGCGTCGCACGGCTGCCCATTTTTTGAGCGAGCCCTTGCTCAGCAACCACATAATACGGGGTTCCGTCGGAATCTGCCCCTTTGCGTGGAAATCCCGCGCAATCCTGCATACCTCTTCGTTCAGCAACCGCTCGCGCTCGCGCGTCCGCTCTTTCTGGCCCCGCAGGTACCGCGACCGTATTGCGCGACAAAGGTCTGGACACTTCTCCGCCAAATTCGAAACTGATAGGCAAAGCTGATGGGCAACGCTGCTGAGCGATGGAGCTGACTCTCCGCGCAGAATCGCGAATAGTGCGGCTCGGAGCTTTGCTGTTTCCTGTTGCGCGTGGAGTACCCTTGCTGCGAGCACGCGGTCCGTCTCGTCGCGAAACCGTGAACGCAATGTCGATGAGTTGCGGAAGCCAAGACGCCGGCTCAGGCTGTGAAGTGTCGGCGGCGGATCATCGAGACTTGCAGCAGCCACAGCTTGCTTAAGGCCACAAACCGACGCTTTTTGCAGTCTTCTAGCTTCTGCGCAATGGCGTGACAAAGATCAGGAAACTTCCGCTGGATGAGGCCTCCGTTCGCATACCCGAGGTGCATCGCGATGCGTCGGACCGACACCGGCGGATCTTGTGCCAAGGATTGTTCGAGCGCTGACCGGATGACATCAATCTCGCAGATCCTTTTCGCGCCCGGCTGTTTCCACCAATGCGTGCGCGTGCAGGCGCGGTGTCTGGCCGTTATCCTGCGACAAAGGACTGGGTCAACCTGATACAGGCGCTCATACCGCTGGTATCCCAGGCGCCTCGACAGCGCCGGCACACTGGGACATTCGTCCTCCCGTAGTGCCGCCTTCAGCAGCCTCCTAACTTCCTCCGAACTCCGCAAGGTCTTCACACCTCGATCATCTCTCGGGAAATATGCTGTGATGGCAGGCCAGTTCACGCCTTCTAATCGCCGGCTGGTGAAGAGGACAGCAGCCGGAATACCAAGGTGAAAGCAGGCCCGTACGAGCACGTCGAGCCGAGTCCGCATCTTACCAGTAACCCAAGACTGCACAGCGCCACTGCTCGCGCGCGTCAACACCGCAAATGCCTTCGTGTTTCCGGATGCCAGCCGATCGATGCAAATCCGAAGATTCGTACTGAACCTTGCCCTCGATAACCTGCTTGCGGTACTGCAGCGGGCAACCACATCTCCGACGGTGGTGGCCACATACAGCTCATAGTCGTTGTCGTCGGGATTCGCGCATGGCTGTGATGGTCCCGCCGGTCTTCCGAGCCAACGGCCGCACGAAGAGCAGTATCCCGGTCGCGAATGCGCTGCAAGTGGCGGCAGTGCCTTATAGCAGAATGGACATCTTTCCTCCAGCGGCGCGGCGTGGATCGGACAAACGGTAACGCCGCGGATAGTCCATACTAAACGTTCGTAGACGGTACCAGCCTCTCGGTCAGCTTCATAACACTTTGGGCACCATGCTCTCCGCCGTTTGAGCAAAAACATGTTGGATAAGATGTGGCGCAACGGTAACAGCGTGAGAGCATCCAGATTCGGCCAGCGAGTCAATCTTTCGAAAACCTGCACCCACCTCCGCGCTCGTGGCGATACTCCATTGATATCGTAAGCTGTCGCGTGAAAAAGCTGTCGTTTGGGTCGCCTCGCTCGGTGGAGGGGCAATCGACTGCAAAACTTGGCGTTCCCTCGGACCATTGATTCTCGGCCCACTATGTCTCCAATCGAGAGTACATGAGCCTCCGCAAGCCGGGTAATGTAGCCGCTTAGGCTCTCAACATGCGGAGTTCCGATGCCCACAGGTGCGAGCGAGTAGAGCCGACTCCGCGACGGAACATTGAAGGCCTGCGTTTCCCAAATACGGTATGTCTCTTTAGGTTCCATGGACAGCTGCACTTCTTCCGATGGGATCGCGTTTGGGCCTCCGCTGCCCAGGTCGGCGCCCGGCTTTACGAGGAGAATCTACGCTCGTCGGGGGTGCATTAGACCGATGTTGCCCGGCACCAGGCGTTCCACAACCATTCAGGCCCAATTGCACGCGCAAGCGAAGACGACCGTCGTTACCCTCTTCAAGGCGTGTTTCCCCTTCGATACACTCTGAAAGAAGCTTGTCACATTGGGTAACGGACAGAGCGCATGCATCGAGATCCTTTCGTTCCAGCCGATTTGCGCCGCGGCCGAACATTGACGACAGCGCCATGACCAGCCAGTCTTTCACGATACCGACGCAGCCAATACTCCGCTCGTACAGAAACTCCCAATCCTTCACCAGATCCGGAGGCTCCGCAATCGGCAATTTTGCAGCGAACGACCGCAGTACGTTGACGAAGATCGCCGCTTCGCCCGGACGATCGGCCCGGTAGCGGCCGAAATGCACGTCGAGGCTACGGCGGCTCAGTTGGCCGCTCAAGTTCCGAAAGGCCAGCAGGTCGTAAGTGCCCACCAAGACATGTGGAGTTCCCGTGCAATTGGCGATGGATTTAATCACATCCAACTGGTCCAGGAGTCGCCGGCCCGAACTCATCTTGGCGAGATGCTGGGCCTCATCGATCAAAACCGCCGCGGGCCTACGAAATCGAAGCGCCTGTTCGACGGCGTATTGGTACTCAGCGCCAGATGACCTTGCGGCAGGGTCGAAGCGGAAAAGCGACTCGGTGGCTCCGCGCGGTCTGCCTTGCCGGTCGAGTTTGTAATCGATCATAGGCTCACGCATCACGCCCAGCAGCCTCCTAAAATGGTCTCGCCAGCTAAAGTTTCCGGTATCCGGGGCCACAGCTTCAACACTGACGACCGGCAGGCGCCCCTTGTCGTGCTTCAGATCAGGAGCCAATCCCGCCGTGAGATCGCTCTCGACCTTTGCACGAAGGGTCGTCTTCCCAACTCCGGTCGGTCCAAGAACGAAAACGACGGAGTTCCGGGGCGCATCCGATATTGCGGTGATCAGTCGCTCTCTGGCTGCCAGCAGATGTGGATGGGCAATCGTCACCTTGCGAAATTGTTGAAGCTTCGCCCCCGACGATTCCGTCTCTTCGGCTCTGCGATGAATAGCCCCGACCCCGGCACCCATCAGAACTCTCCATAAACCTCGACAACATCGGTGGGGGGAATCGCCTTCTCAATGAGAGTGGCTGTGTCTGCTGGCGCGTCCCGCTGGCTTCCATTAGGGCCATCGCCCGATCTCACCACCGCGCTCTCCCGGTCGCAGGCCCGTTGCACCAAAAGCGCTTCCTGGGCCTCCACCGATTCGAGAAATACCGCAAGCATCTTTGCATTGACGTTCAACCGTCGCGCTGAGTGCAGCCGATGCCGCCCGCGAATCTCTTCTGTGGCCAGCATCATCTCACGCTCTGACCGGCCGTGGAACACGGTGTAATACTCGGAATGGCATTCAACCCACTGGTTTCTGCAGAACGTGTAGGCTGTGCCGGCGTCGAACGGATCATATCGGACCGGCAAGTGCCGTCCTTCGAACTCTGGATCGCGAAACACATCGGACCAGTAGTAGACGTGGTTGATCTTGACGCCGCGGCCTGGGCAGAGCGTCGCTGTACCTCTGGCAGTGCCTGGCATCGTGCAAAGAATGAAGTTTCGATCATAAGGGATGAGCTTCTGCAGCCGCATGCCGCTTGCTTCGAAGCCTCTCGCGAATGCTTCCCGCGGGCTTTGCCCCAGGGCTGGATGGTCCATCTGATCGTAGACCTCGAAGAGATACTCGTTCACCCGTTCGTTCAGTTCATATAGCGTCCAGGTGGCCATCCGTTTTGGATCGACGGACACCGTGACTTGACGGACGTTGCGCGTGATCTGCGTGTTGCCACGGAGATTGTGGATGAACTGCGTGTTACAAGTCCCGAAGAGGCGCTCGCAGCACGATCCAAACCGCGCTTTCGCCGGTGGCCTGGTTTTCTTTATGCATTCGTAGCACGCCAGCAGTGCCTCGAAGTACGTGCTCTGAAATTCCGGACCGCCGTCGATCACGACGATCTGGGGAAGCCGCCCATGACGGCGCACGCACTCCCGCAAAATCATCATGCAAGAGCGGTAACTGGGCGCATCAAAAGCCAGGCAAAGCGCAAGACATCGCCGGGAGAATGCGTCGGTAAGTAGGGTCATCCAAGGACGACCGAGGACGCGCCCAGTGTGCGAACAGACGAGTTCCACGTCCAACTCGGTATGGTCAGTGTGGCCAATTTCAAACGGCCGGTCGCCGTGGCGGGGGGTAGTTGGATCAAGTTCCCAATAGAAGGGTTCGTTTGTGTAGGCTGCCCGCCGGCCTTTGCGCTTCAGGACGCCTTCAAAAGCCGGACGCCTTCGTGACGCCGCACAGAATGTGACATAGCTCGGAGCCACTATCCCCTTTTCCTGACAGGCATGCAGCAATGCTGCCCACACGGTGAATTTCGATTTCTGTTTGAGCGTCTCGTAGTTCTGATCGATGTACGCGGTGAGCAAGGCGCGGCTCTCTTCCGGCAATTTGCTGCCACGGTTGCCCCGCTGGCTGGTTTTCGGGATTAGGCCCAGATAACCACTGCCACACAGTGTCTCTGCTTTCCTGTAGCTGGCAACCCAGAGGCGCAATGTCCTCTCTGGCACGGCTTTCCAATCGGGAACCGGTTCGCCATTCAGGTGCCGTTGCACAATCTCGAAGCGCTGATTAGCGATTCTCAAATCGTCCTCGTTTGCCGCCGCCAGTGCACTGGGTGTTTTCGTCTCCGGACTCCGCACGTTTGCGCGTGCAACTCGGACGTCCTTCACCAATGTCTCGAAGGTCTCGAGCGGTATCTCCGCGACTGCCGAGTCAGCTTCGCGGAGGCTGACTGTCTTCTCGACGAAGTCGACGATTGTTGAGAGACTACCATCCAACGCGATGCAGGCACTCGATGCCAACTGGACGAACCGCGGACGCTCTGGGCCGCCCAAATGGTCTTCAATATGCCGGCAAGCCATGGAGGCCGCCCGGCTTGGGAAAACACGGACCTTGTCAGGTTCCATGACTCCGGCGGCCTTAAGATCGACATAAATATTTCCGGCCGCGATCAGTCGATTGACGTCGTCCCGACTGGCGACCCCGTGAACGTTACGGAAAAGATCGCTCAGACGTAGGCCAGGCGCCGCTACGACCTCGGCGGTGACGATTTCGCGGATTTCGGACGCCACGCCGACGGCATCGAAGCGCCAGTAGTCTTCCAGGTATTGGATATTCCGCTGCAGCGTCCAGTCGATCTCTGCCGATGACCGGAGCCGATAATACAGCCCGAGACGAACAGCGTGTGCGTCGCCCGGCGGACATCGCCACCGCCCATCTGCACCACGGTGGTAGCGGTGAGGGCTTTTCTGCGCCAGTCGCTCCAACTCACGCTCGTGCTTGCATTCCTGCCATCCCGCCGAATCCGGGTGAATGACGAAATAGTCCGGCGTGTGGATGACCGACAGATGCCTCTCGTTGGCGGATTGGTAATCGAGCGAAATCGACGGCGCCTGATCGTAATACTCCAACACGTCGGGGTCATGCTCCATCTCATAAACGAAAGCGAGTTCGACCCGGTGACTCTCAAACTGGATGGTCGCGCCCATTTTTCGGCTGGGATAGCGGCCGCTTACGTTCTCGCGCCCACCTCCGACGCGGCGTGTTGGACGCGCAGAGCGAATCCTTGTGACGACCTCCTGTGCTTCTTGCGACAGGCCCAGCCGGCGGCACCAAAGGAGGAACTCTTCGTCACTCAGCATCACGGGCACCTCGCGGGACCGGCGACTGTCCGGACCCCGACTTAACTCCGGCGCGAACGGCGCTCGTTCTTCAGAGCCAGAGCGTACCTCCGGCCGGCCTCTATCATCAACTCGTGAACTTGCCGGCCATTCCCGATGGCGCGCTCCAGTTCGGGAGCGAGTTCATGCGGCACGTAAATAGAAAACCGCCGTTTTCCCTGTCGGCCATACAGTGCATAACTGGAGTGTCCCTCGCCGGATTCGCAGAGCCGGCAGCGCTCGCGAATGCAGGGACTCTTCCGTAGCGATAGTGAGCCCATCGCAACGGGCCAAATTTCGAGAACCGTATTCTGAAACCACCTCTTCACCTGCTCGGGGGTATCGCGGCGAGCCATATATGTACAGGTGCAGTATGGCACACATACACATCAAAGGCAATATGTTTCGGGCGGTTTCTTGGACTCTACCCACCACACGGGCCCTCCGTCTGCATCACGCTCGTAGACGAGGCGCGCGTTCCTGATTCGACCAGGGCTCTCGAAAGCTTCGGGTGAAGTGGTGAGAGATATGACTCGTCCGGGTCAAAGGACATATCGCCGACGCCGTTCGGCCAGACGCGATCTATCGCCTCCAGCACACCCCAGCGTATCCCGGTGCCCCACCGATCGGTGCGAACCGGCAAGCGTTTCCGCATCCTCATTTTCATCCAATCTTGCCAGTTCGCCAGTATCGATACGCAACGATCCACTCGGCGCCTTCCGGAAGTGGCGAGGGCAATGGCAGTTCCGAGAGCGAGATCCGTTGCTTGGTCTTATCTCTCCTGCAGACCGCGACGAGTTGGTCGTCTTCGGTGATGTCGATCCCTCCCACGAGCACCGTTATGCCGAGAATATCCGTCTCGAAGGGCAATCGAAGGTCGTTCTCCATCATCGTATAGAAGCCGGTCACTTGTTCCGACTCGCCGTAGGCATCCACCAGGGCTTCCTCGACCAGCTCGCCGAGCCGCGCCTTGCTCAGCCGAAGCGGTTGGCCCGCGCCTTTTCCCGTTTTTCGCTTTGTACTCATACCGTTTCTCTATGGGGTTCCCACTCTACCGCTAAAAGGCGCCGGAGAATCGAGCGGAGAGGTCTCTTGCTCGACGACGTATCCGATCGTGCTGTAGCCCTTCAGCCTGCGCTCGTACATCCTGGCCAGCATCAGGACGTAGCTGTCCACGTAATCGTAGACCTGCACAAATCGCTTGTTATCGTGCAGACGATGCAATCGGCCCACATACTGTTGCAACGTGCCCTTCCAGGAGATTGGCATCGCCAGGAATAGTGTGTCCAGACGCGCGTCGTCAAACCCTTCTCCGATGTAGCTTCCCGTCGCCAGAATCACCCGCGATTCATTCTCCGGCACTGCCGCCAAGGCTGCCGCTGTCTCCCTACGCTGCTTTTTCCCCATACCGCCCTTCAAAACGAAGACGTGTTTGCCAACGCCTGCGAGCTTGACGGCGAAATACTGAAGATGCTCTGTCCGGCCAGTCAGGAGCAGCGGGCAACGCCCGGATTCCACGACGCGCACGATGTCATTGGCGATCATCTCGTTACGCGGGACATCATTCACAAGCGCGGCGTAGATGTCCTGAATCGTGAAATCGTTGAGGTCGGTCGCCATCCGGAACTCCGTGTGCCGGGGAGTCACCTTGTGCTCGAAGGGCGTCGTTTCGGTCATCGTCCGGGCGCTCATGCTGAACCGCACCGGGCCACACTGCATGTAAATAATCGGATGGTGCCCGTCCTTCCGCGTCGGCGTGGCGGTCAGGCCGACAACATACTTGGCCTTCACCTGCCTCATCACCTGCTCGAACGTGAAAGCCGAGATGTGGTGGCATTCATCGACGATCACCTGGCCGTATTCAGCCACGAAGTCCTTCACTTCGCCTTTTTGGTACAGGCTTTGGATGACGGCGACGTCCACGCAACCCGTCCGGTCCATCTTGCCACCACCGATATGCCCGATCGATTTGGCTGGTAGATCTAAGAACATCCCAAGGCGTTCCTGCCACTGATCGAGCAACTGCTGCCGATGAACGACGACCAGCGTATTGACCTTGCGTTTCGCGATCAGCCACGCCGCAACGGCGGTTTTCCCAAATGCCGTCGGAGCGCAGAAGATACTTTCGTCGTGGCCGGTGATCTTTGCGACAGCTTCCTCCTGGAGCGGCCGAAGTTGGCCCCGGAACTCCGCTTCAATCGCCGTGCCCGCGCACCGTTCGTCGCGAACTTCGGGCCGAATCTTGTGTGCCTCGAGTAGAGCCAAGGTCTCTGTCAGACATCCGCGAGGTACCGCGATATGCTGGGCGAATTCCGTGCCGCATGCGATCACGCGCGGCTTGTCGTATGTCGAGAGCCGCATGGCTTGGGCCTTGTAGAACTCCGGGTTCTGAAAGGCGGCCAGCCGGAGAAGCCGATTCAGCATGGCTGGCGGTAGATCCTTACTTTCCACGTATACAAGATTCGCGCGAACAATCTGAACGGTCTTTGGCAGCGGTCCTTCGATCGGCCGCTCCTTCCGTTTGCGGGAAGGGGGCAAGGCCCAGGGATCTTGTGCCTCCTCATCGTCGGTGATGCTCATCCTGACGCCGATCAGGTCGCCTTTGCGCTGAGCGTCCGCGACGATCTCCTCTGCGGTGTCGACCGGCATTCGGCGGATTGTCGAAAGGAACTGCCACTGGTCCGGGTACGGGTGAAAGTCGTGATCAATGAATAAGCTGTTGTCCTGCTTGCGCGGCGCCCGTTGTAACGGCAATGCGATCAGGTTTCCGAGGCCTCCCTTGGGCATCGTGTCCTGGTTGGGGAAGAAGCGATCGTAGGAATCAAGACCGACCTGATGCCTGCACTCCATGGTTCGCGTGAGCAGCACACATCCGAGTTTGCGCGCGGTGATCGCCGGCAGCGCGCGCTCAAAGAAGATCCAAATGTGGCCGCCTTTTCCCGAACGAGAACGCTCCAAGGCGGCGGGCACGTTCAATTCCTGGCACGTCTTCAGGAAAGTCAGGGAGTCATACTCCCAGGTCGTCTTGTCGAAGTCTGCCGCAAGAAACCAGCACGTTTCATCTGGCAGGAGAGCGTACACGCCGATGGTTTCCTTGCCCAAGAGATGATCCTCGATGACGGCGTCGGTGAGGGGAAGGAACTTCCGAGTCTTCTGGTCGACTCTCTTTCGATCTTCCGGGCGGCTTTTGTTGATGGCCTTCCAGTCCTTTAGGACCGCCGGCATATATCCGTACCGGCCATCAGCATTCTCCCATCGTCTAGCGTATACATCTTCTCTCCCGCGAAACAGGCTTCGAAACAGCGCGATCCTCTGTCTGGCGCGCTCCTCCTTGTCCACCGGTGGCGACGGCTCGACGGTTTTCGCGGGAAGTGGCCTCTCCGCCGGAAGCTGCGGAATCGGAACGCTGTGAACCGCCAGAAGCCGCCGCAGGCGAGCATTCTCCTCGCGGAGACGAACATTTTCCTGCTCTGGAGGTTCGAATGGAAGAGAGTCTGAACCGTTCTCGGTCATGCCGCGTTCACCTCTCTGCGCGCTGTGCCAGCACCTCTTCGACGAACTCCTGAGCCCTCGCAAACACGGCAGCGACATCTGTTGGGAGCCCGCATTCCTCGGCCAGCGCTTGAAACGGGATCTGCCAATCCGCTGGCGGCGGAACCAAGCTCGCCAAATCGTGTGTTTTTCTTCTCTCAAAGGTCAGACGCAGAGCTTCCAGAATGCGACGCTTATCCAGCTGACCTGATCCGATCAGAAGAGCCAGGTCCACCAAGTCCTTCACCCTGCTATTCGCCGCGTTCCGCGGGAGCGTGTAGGCATGAATCTTTTCGGCGAACTGCTGTTCGCGAGCGATCATCAGCACACGCGACGATTCGATTCCGGCGAATCCCAGCCAGTCCCGGCACACGATCGTTTCCAGAGGTCGCATAACCACGTCACCAACGCCCGCGTCCACGTGGAATCGGGCGAACGTCCGTTCGTCCATCCGAGCTTCGACGGGATAACGGGCGCCGCCATACGGCGCGGCGGTCAAATCCATCGACGCCGGCCCGACCGTAAACTCGAACCAGTCACCGAGAGAAATATCGGCCGCACTCTGCAGCATTGCCCGGATAACCTGGTTCGTGTCACCACTCGCCGCAGTTGTTTCCACTCGCTGCACCGTCAGGTCAATGTCCACCGTTGATCGAGCCGACTTGAAGCGTAGTTCTAACGCATAGCCGCCCTTCAGAACCCAGGGCGCCGGTTCTTCGCGGAACAGCCTTGCCAGCAGGCGGTCAAATGATACCTGTCGCCGGAGGCGGTTGGGGTCGATCTGATCAGTCAAAGATGCCCTCCTCAGGCGTTCTTCCAGAGCCCTTCGAAACGCTCCCGCCGTCGCATATATTCTGGATGACGGCATTATGCAGCCCGCCGCAGCACTTCTTCTACAAACTTACGCGTAGGTCCGCTCATTCGCGTGTTCCGAATCTGTTGGCGAGTGATCAGACCACGGTCAACAGCCTGCCTGAGCGCTTGGCGGATGAAGGTCCGCTCAACGGTTCCGGCCTCGATCAGGTCGAGAACGGCCCGCAGAGGGCGCGTGAACTTGAAGCCTTGTGCGGTCTGTACGTCACTCTCGGGCAGGTCGGCATAATGGAGTACGAGGATGCCCGGAATCTCGCTATTGCGCCGGAAGTCCGTCGGAACGGTCATGTGGAGCTTCGCCGGATTCAGATCCGACAGATCATAAAGGCTGAGCGCCGTATGGTGGCTGTATACACCCTCGACTTCCTCGTTCCGATTCCGGGACCACAGTGCCCAAAGTACGAGTTCGGGCCGATCAGTTGTCGGAAACAGAGCGAGATGATAGATACCACGATGTTCGCGGGTCCAATTCCCGACCTGGACGTGGTAGGGATGGGTGTTTTCGGCAAATCCAGCCGCCTTGGCCTGCTTCGTGGTGAAGAAGCCCTGCTGCTGCTCGGCGATCTCAAAGAGACGCCGGGACGCTTCGCGGTGAGATTGGGCCATAACACAATACTACAACTTTCTTGAATTTAACTCAATTAAGGGCAGTTCGTCCAGTTCGTCCGACGTCGGTCGTGCCAATGCTAAGCCCAAAATCCGCGTGGAGATTAGGAGGCGGCAGATCCCAGTGCCAAACACGGACCCGCGGCAACTTTATCCTTCAAAACCGCACTTCCGGCAAAGTTATGCTTTCAGCGGCGCCGCGCCAGACAAGCCCAAGGCGTTCGACGATGCCTTTCAGACGCCAAAGCCGGCAAGTTTATGCTTTAACTGCGGCAAGATTATCGTTTATGGCACACTAAGCTCCCTGCCGTCCTTCCCACGGCTCGCGCCGGGGCTATGATCTTTCGCCCCTTCGGGGCTTGGCCGGCACCCAATGTTGGAACGCGCGGTCCGCTTTTATGTCGGGCACCCGATCCGCAGAGGAAGATGGAAGTCGGAAGTCAGAAGACAGAAGATCCAACGGTCCCGGAAATCCAGGCGCTATACTGTTGGGCGAAAGCGTACATGCGGGTGCGGAGCCCTATCGTTCGATGCTGGCTGGCGGTGATCGTGTGCGCGGCGCCCTGCGCGTGGGCCCTCGACCCGCAGCGGAGCCTGACACAGTATTCGCGCACGGTCTGGACCCAGGCTGACGGTTTGCCGCAGGATACCGTGCGCGCCATCACGCAGACGAGCGACGGGTACTTGTGGCTGGGTACCGAAGAAGGGCTGGCGCGGTTCGACGGGTACGAGTTCACCACTTTCGACAAGCGAGATGGCGATCTGCCGTCGAATTACATCACCGCATTGGCGGCGGCCGAGGATGGCGGACTGTGGATCGGCACGGGGAGCGGGCTGACGGAGTATCGCGACAAACGCTTCCGCACGTTCACGACCAGGGACGGCCTGCCCGACGACGCCATCGTGAGCCTCTACGCCGATCACCGCGACGTGCTGTGGATTGTGGCCGGCAAATGGCTCAGCCGTTTCGAGAACGGGCGCTTCACCAATTACGCGCCCGGGACGCAACCGTCGCAGCTACCGGTAACCGCGGCGCGGGCGGTGGTGGAGGACCTCCACTACCAGCTTTGGGTAGGTGGCATGAACGGCGTGGGGCGGTTTTCGGCGCAGGGATTTGCGCCGGCGATCGGGGAAGCGCAGTTGGCCGGACGGTTCGTCACCTGCATGGTGGCAGGTACCGACGGGACCGTGTGGATCGGCACCAGCGGCGGGGTGATGGCGCTTTCGCCCGAAGGCGTTCTACATAGCTACAAAACCTCCGAAGGATTGCCGGATCCGACCGTGCGCGCGCTTTGGTGCGACCGCAGCGGTTTTATCTGGGCCGGGACCAACCGCGGCGTAGCGCGCTTCAACGGCCGCCGCTTCACCATTGCGCTGGCCGAGACCGGCCTGGTTTCGGTCCGCTCGATTTTCGGCGACCGCGAGGGCAACCTGTGGGTGGGAGATAACTCGGGCTTGAGCCGCCTGCGCGACGAAGTGTTCACAGTCTACGGCCGTAGCGAGGGCTGGCCGAGCGTCAATCCCACCACTGCGTTTCAGGATCGCGCCGGGCGCGTTTGGGTGGGATTCCACGAGAGCGGGTTGATGCTCGCCGCTGGCGGCGAGCGCAGGGTCTATACCCCGCGCGACGGCCTGCCCGACAACCAGATTTACTCCATCCGCGAGACCCGCTCCGGCGATTTGCTGATTGGCACCCGCAATGGCCTCGCCGTGATGCATGACGACTCCTTCCGCGTCGTCCGGCCCGCGGATCAGCTCCACCGTCTCAACGTGTACGATGCATTGGAGGACAAAGCGGGACGGATTTGGCTGGCGACTCCGGCAGGCCTGGAACGGGGCGACGAAGACCGCTTCACGATCGTCCAGCCCGGCGAACCGGTGCCCAATGCGCTGGTGGTGACGCTGTGCCTGGACCGGGACGGGGCCGTGTGGGCAGGCACGTCGGGCAAGGGCCTTTGGCGTGTCCACGGCGAGGAGCGTCGGCTCTACACCACGGCCGACGGGCTTTCCGCCGACACGGTGCGTTCGCTTTACCAGGATCCCGAGGGCGCGTTGTGGATTGGCACTTTCGGCGGCGGGCTGAATTCGTTTCGCGGCGGCCGGTTCGTGCATTACACGGAGAAAGACGGCCTTCTGAGCGACAACATCGTCAAGATCATCGACGACCCGGCATCGCTCTGGCTGGCCACTACACGGGGTATTTGCCGCGTCTGGAAGAGCCAGTTGCGGGAGTTCGCGGCGGGCCGGCTGAAAACTCTGGAGCCGGTGAATTATGGCGTGGCGGACGGTCTGCGCAGTGCGCAATGCGCTCCCGAATATCCCGCCAGTGCCGGCGGCGTACGGCTGCGGGATGGCGACATCTGGTTCCCGACCGCCAATGGCATGGCGGTCTACGAGTCGCGCGCCGCGCCACGCACCAGAATCGCGCCCGTGGTGCACGTGGTCGAGATCACGGCTGGCGGCACGCCCGTGGACCTGAGCCAACCGGCGAGGCTGGCGCCGGGCGCCGACCGGCTGGAAGTGCGTTACACCGCGCTGCATTTCAGCGCCCCGGAGCGGGTCGAGTATTGGTACAAACTGGAAGGCCTCGAGCGCGATTGGGTGCGCGCCGGCAGTCGGCGCCTGTGCAACTACAACAGCCTGCCGCACGGCACGTATCGCTTCGTAGTGCGCGCGCAAGTTCCCGGTGCGCCGCCGGCCGAGGCGTCTTACGCTTTCGTCCTGCTGCCGCATTTTTACGAAACGGCGTGGTTCCGCGTGCTGGCGGTGGCGCTGCTCGGCGGTTTGGTGTGGCTGGGGTTCCGCATGCGGGTGCGGCAGATCGGTTCGCGTTTCGCGCTGGTGTTGGAGGAGCGCGCGCGGCTGGCGCGGGAAATTCACGACACGCTGGCGCAAGGGTTCGTGGGGATTTCCTCACAGCTCGATGCGGTCGCCATGTGCATGCAGGAGACCGAGTCGCCGGCGCGCCGGTATCTGGAGATGGCGCGGCGCATGGCGCGCCACAGCCTGACCGAAGCGCGCCGCTCGATGATGGACCTGCGCGCCTCCGTGCTGGAGGATCGTGACTTGGCGGCGGCCCTTGAAGCGGGCGCGCGGGTGTGGACAGCCGGTCAGCCGTTAGAGGTGTCGGTGGAGGCGAGCGGCGACCGCCAGCCGCTTCCCCAGGAAATGGAACAGCAGTTATTGCGCATCGCACAGGAGGCGGTCGCCAACGTCATGAAGCATGCCAGCGCTAGCCGGATTGGAATCAAACTGGAACGCGAACCCAGGAGCCTGCGTCTGCGGATTGTGGACAACGGGCGGGGTTTCGAGGAACGCGACGCGTTTGCCGCGCACGGAGGCCACTTCGGGCTGATCGGCATGCGCGAGCGAGCCGAACGGCTGGGAGGCGAGCTGGTCCTGGCCAGCCGGCCCGGCGAAGGGACCGAAGTCGAAGTGAGCGTGCCATTGCCATGAGCGAACCGATTCGTATTCTGGTGGCGGAAGACCACCTGGTGGCGCGGGTGGGCGTCACCACCATCGTCAACATGCAGCCCGATATGACGGTCGTAGCCGAGGCGTCCAACGGGCAGCAGGCGGTGGAACTCTACCGGCAGCACCGGCCGGACGTGACGCTGCTCGATCTGCGCATGCCGGGGATGGGAGGCGTGGAAGCGGCGCAAGCCATTCGCGCCGAGTTTCCCAAAGCGCGGATGATCGCTCTGACTACCTACGGCGGCGACGAAGACATCCGGCGCGCGCTGGCGGCGGGCGTGCACGCGTATCTCACCAAAGACGTGCTGCACGATGAACTGCTCAAGGCGATTCGCGCGGTGCACGCCGGCGGCACCTATCTGCCCGCGGCGGTGGCGGCGGCGCTGGCGGCGCAGATGCCGCGTCCCGATCTAAGCGGGCGGGAACTCGAAGTGCTTACCCTGATCGTGCAAGGCTTGGCTAACAAGCAAATCGCTTACAGCCTGGGGATCGCCGAGCATACCGTGAAGAACCACGTAAAGAGCATTCTCGGCAAGCTGGGCGCGCAGGACCGCACACAGGCCGCGACGGTGGCCATCCAGCGCGGCATCATCCACCTGTAGGCGTGGCCGCGACTGAAAGAAAAGAACCGGCGGCAAGACCGCCGGCGTTACGGGAATCCGTAGGGCGTCCGCGCATTCCCGTAACGCCGGCGGTCTTTGCCGCCGGTTCTTTCTAATGCGGCGGCCTTACCGCTGCGCCGTGGTGACCTTGGGAACGGCGAGGTATCCGGTTACTTCATCCTTCTTGACATTGTTGACGACGATTTCATAGGGCTGACGGCCGCCGGCGACGTATAGCTGAACCGGCTCATTGATCGTCCGGTCCCTCTTCTCTACCCGCTTGTCGTCCGCCAGCACATCGAGTGTGAAGCGGTTGCGCTTGGGATCGGCCTTGGCGAGTTGCAACTGAATGCCGCCGATTTTCTGCGCGGCGCTGTTCTTCTTCAGATCGAACTCGAGGTAGTTACGGTCGCCCAGTTCTTTCAGTTGCGCCAGTTCCTTGCCATTGGTAGCGATCAGGCCACTCATCACTCCCATATCGCCGGTGACCCGCTTCAGCTCATTGCCGTGCTGGTCGAGCACGGACTGGGCGGACAGGATATCTCCCCTGACTCCGGTGACATCGCCGCTAATTTGCTCGATCTTCGAGTTAGCCGTGTTGGTGGCCTGCTTCAGCTCATCCAGTTGGCCCGCCACCTGCTGTTGCGCCTGCTGCTGAGCCTCCTGCTGGGCCTTGGTTTCCTTCGCGATTTTGGCCGCCAGGTTTGCGTTGGCCTTGCGCAGATCGGCCTTGGTTTGCTCTTCCACCGTGGCGGAGGAATCGTGCGCTTCCCGAGCGATGGATTCCAGACGCTGGCTGTTGGCCTCGTTGTTCTGCGCGATCAGGTCGCTCAGTTTGGCGATCTGTGCCGAGGTTGCGTCTCTTTGTTGAGCCACACTGGCTCCAAGCTGGTGGATGTTCACGAAGACCACCACGATTGCCACTAGCGTAAGCACGGTCGCCGCATACCAGAACAGGTTGCCTCGCTCACGCCGGGGCGGCTTGTCCCCGGTTGGCTTACTCTCAAAGTTGCCGCTTTCCGTCGTCATAACTCATTAACCTCCTGGGCGGGCCGGCCGGGCCTGTCTCGCCACGTGCCAACCTATAGAGCACCTTATCTGCCAAGTCGGTGATGGAATTGAGAACAATGGAGATGCTGTAACTCCGTTCCCCCCGACGACAAGCTATCGAGGCCGGGCGAGTAAATTATCCACGGGCTACCAGGTACAAAGAGAGATCGACAGCGGTGAGCAGGATGCACCCTGCCGACTGACCTCCTATGTTCTCGGTAACGCCGGCGGTCTTGCCGCCGGTGTTTCTGTGCCGCCAGATCAGATGCAGAAGCACCGGCGGCAAAGACCGCCGGCGTTACCGGGCCTTTTACGAGGATATAGAAACTAGTGGGGCAGGCGCTTTCGCCTGTCAACCCGTCGATTTCGGCCCATGGCCGTGCGCCGCACGCTACAATTGCTTCGGAGTGCAGGGCTGGTTATGCCGAGGCGTCTCGCCCGCAAACTGATGCTATCGATCACCGTGATTGTGATCATAGTGGCGGCAGTGTCCGGGCTGGTGAACATCAAGACCGAGGAGCGGCAGCTTCTCAATACCATGATCCTGGGGGCGGATCAGCTCTCCAAGGGCATCTCCAGCGCTACCTGGCACGCCATGCTGGACGACCACCGCGAGGCCGCTTACCAGGTGATGCAGACCATCGCCGAAAAGCAGGGCATCGACCGCATTCGCATGCTCAACCGCAGTGGCCAGGTGACGTACTCGACGCGCGTCAACGATCCGAGCGTGGGCACAGCCAACCCGATTGATCTTAACTTTCACGTGAAAATCACCGGCTCCGATATAGGCCACCGGCGGCTGGAGATGGTGACGCCGATCTACAACGAGCGCTCGTGCAGCGAATCGGCGTGCCACGCGCACCCAGCCGGCGTCAAAGTGCTGGGCGTGCTGGATGTCGCGCTCACGCTCGAAAGCGTGGACCGCGAAGTGGACGGCATGAAACTGCGCGTGCTGGTGGTCACGGCAGTCGAGATCGGTCTCATCAGCCTGTTCATCATTCTATTCACGCGGCGATTTCTGAGCCGGCCGATTGAAGCGCTGGTGGAAGGAACCAAAGCGGTCAGCCAGATGGAACTCGACCGGCCGCTCGAAATCGTCGGGTCGAGCGAGGAACTCGATGAGCTGGCGCGCAGCTTCGAAGTGATGCGCGAGCGGCTGCGCACGGCGCTCGGCGAAATCAACCAGTTCACCCAGAAGCTCGAAACCAAGGTGGAGGAGCGAACCGAGCAGCTCAAGGCGGCGCAAAAGAAACTGGTGCAGAGCGACCGGCTGGCGTCGCTCGGCCAGCTTTCCGCCAGCGTGGCGCACGAGATCAACAATCCCGTTTCCGGCGTGCTGAACCTGTCCATGCTGATGCAGCGCATGCTCACCGACGATGGCGTCCCACCAGCCCGGCTGGTCGAATTCCGCCGGTATCTTTCGCAGGTGATCAACGAAACCTCGCGCGTGGGGCACATCGTCAGCGACCTGCTGGCCTTTTCGCGGCGCGGCAAACCGCAGCGCGCGCCGGCCGATCTGAACCGGATCGTGCGCATGACGCTATCGCTGGTGCAGCACAAGCTGAAGCTAAGCAACGTGCAAGTGGACGCGGATCTGCGCGAGGGCCTGCCGCCGGTGCTCTGCGACCAATCGCAAATCCAGCAGGTAGTGCTGAACCTGGTGCTCAACGCGGCGGAGGCCACGCAGAGCAAAGGCGTGGATAAGCGCCCGGGCCGCGTTTCGGTCACCACCTACACCGCCGACGGCATGGAGATGCTAGCGGTGGCGGACAACGGCGAGGGCATCCCTCCCGAGAACCTGGCCAGGATTTTCGATCCCTTCTTCACCACCAAGTCGGAAGGGAAGGGCGTGGGGCTGGGGTTGGCGGTCTCCTACGGCATTATCCAGGCGCATGGCGGCGATATCGAAGTCAAGAGCGCGGCGGGGGCGGGCGCCACTTTCACGGTGTCGCTGCCGCTCGAGCAACCGGCGCAGGGCGGTGGCGAGGCGCCGGCGGCGCTGGCCGGAAAGGGATGAAGTATTTTTACCTGGGCGCCACGCCGGAAGTGGACCGGGAAGCGCTCGCCGCTATCGCCGAGCGCGCCAGAACCGAGTTCGGCGCGCCGGTTCGCGAGATCGAGCTGCCCGAATTCGATTTCGCCTTTGACGCGGCCCGCGGCCAGTACGGCTCGGTTCCGGTGCTGGAGATGCTGGTGCGGCTGTGTCCAGGCGATGCCTTCAAGCTGCTGGGGCTGACGGAACGGGACCTGTTTATTCCCGTGCTGACTTTTGTGTTCGGCCATGCGCAACTGGGCGGCCGCGCAGGGGTGGTTTCTTTCGCCCGCCTGCGGCAGGAGTTTTACGGGCTGGAGCCGAATCGCGAGGTGTTTTTGGAGCGCGCGCAGAAAGAAGTGCTGCACGAGTGCGGCCACCTGTTCGGGCTGGTGCACTGCCCGGACTCGAGTTGCGCCATGTCGCTCGCGACCGGGGTGCGGCAGATCGATTCCAAACGCGCGGCGTTCTGCGCCCGTTGCGCGGCGCGGATCGAACGGAAACCGAAGGGGTGACGGCAATGAAGACCCACTGGCAAATCCTGGTAGTGGACGACGAAGAGGTAATGGCCGAATCGCTGGCCGCCTGGCTGCGCGAGGACGGGTACGCGGTGGATACCGCCAACTCGGGACGCGACGCGGTCGAGAAGGCCGCCCAGCGCGATTACGCCATCTACTTCGTGGATCTCAAAATGCCCGGAGGCATGGACGGCATCGAGACCATGATGCAGGTGCGCCGTTTGCACGCCGAAGCGTCCATTATCATCATCACCGCGTACGCTACCGTCGATACCGCCATTACCGCCATGAAGGAAGGGGCGCAAGAGTACATCGTCAAACCCTGCAACCCGGAAGAAATTTCGCTGCTGGTCAGCCGCATCATCAAGGTGAAGAACCTGCAACGCGAGAACAGCATTCTGCGCAAGAAACTATCGCGGCAATACAAGTTCGGCGACGTTACAGCCAAGAGCGCGCGGATGCAGGACATCCTCAAGCTGGCCCAGGAAGTGTCCAGCCTGCGCAGCACGGTGCTGATCCAGGGCGAAAGCGGCACCGGCAAGGAGTTGATCGCGCGCGCGATTCACAACTCGGGCGACCGTGCGGCCAAGCCGTTCGTGGCGGTCTCCTGCGCCGCGCTGGCGGAGACGCTGCTCGAAAGCGAATTGTTCGGCCATGAGAAGGGCTCGTTCACCGGCGCCAACCAGCAACGGCGCGGCAAGTTCGAGATGGCCGAGGGCGGGACGATTTTTCTCGACGAGATCGGCGATATATCGCCCAAGTTGCAGGTGGATCTGCTGCGTGTGTTGCAGGAGCGCCGCTTTTACCGCGTGGGCGGTTCCCAGGAAGTGACGGTGGACGTGCGGGTGATTGCCGCCACGCACGTGAATTTGCAACAGGCTGTGGCGGAGGGCAAGTTCCGCGACGACCTGTACTACCGGTTGAACGTGATCGAGATCCGCATTCCTCCGCTGCGCGAGCGGCGCGAGGATATTCCGCTGCTGGCGCAGCATTTCCTGGAACGGATCTCGCATGAGCTGGGCAAGGATGTGGGCGGGATCTCCGACGGCGGTTTGAGAGTGCTGCTCGACCATAACTGGCCGGGCAATGTCAGGGAACTGGAGAACGCCATCGAGCGGGCCATGGTGACCTGCCGCGGCGCCGAGCTCACGGAAGACGATTTCGCTTTTGTGGCGCAGAGTGGCCAGGCCGGGAAGGAAGGCTGGGCGCCGCCGGCGGGAATCACCATCGAGGAAATGGAAAAACTGCTGATCGCGTCCACCCTGCAGCGCACCAGCGGCAACATCAAGGAAGCCGCCGGCGTGCTGGGCATCGACCGTTCGACCCTCTACGAAAAGATCAAGCGCTACGAGATCCCGCGGTAGGATAGACGATCGGTTTTTGTCGTCTGTCGGTAACGCCGGCGATCTTGTCGCCGGTGACCTCCGCGATGGCGCGGCAGAACAGACCACCGAAGGCGATGGTCTGTCCTTGCCTTTGTGCACGAGCTTACTCGACCGGCACCGTCACCGTTACTCCGGCGCGGCCGGCTTGCGACATCACGATCGGCACCTGCTGTGACGCCGCGATGCCGGCCGGGACCACGGCGTTCACCTGATACAGCCCGCTGAAGCCGGGTGCGGCTCCGGCGAAGGCTGGCA
>Ga0187851_10001748_pt1 | contig 20418 bp, 13 predicted proteins | sample June2016WEW_6_10_FD_132997 | JGI IMG/M metagenome (GOLD analysis project Ga0187851, IMG submission 132997) | Peatland microbial communities from SPRUCE experiment site at the Marcell Experimental Forest, Minnesota, USA - June2016WEW_6_10 | ecosystem: Environmental > Terrestrial > Soil >...
CTGGCCGGTGCTGCCGATGCCCAGAGCGTGGCTATAAGTGAAGTTGGCATTTACCGTCAATCCCGCCGAATACCGCTTTTGCAGCGTCACCACCATGGCTTGATAGTTAGAGAAACCGTTGGAGGTGTAGGCGTAGCAAACGGTGCATTGGGTGGTGGAAGCGAGGGCCGGGCCGAACGCCGTCCAACTGGTGTCGAGGTCGCTCCACAGATTGGTTACAGACTGCGTCAGGATCTGGCTCGCCTGAGTGTTGGCGACCGCAGTCGTGCAATTTGCGTAGCCCTTGCAAAAACTGCTTCCAGCAAGGGCGGTTTCAAAGAACGGTTGGGCCGCGAAGGTTTTGGCGCCCGAAGCCAACGCGAAGTAGAGGTTGTCATAAGCTTGCGCGAAGGTCTGGCCGTTGAGCTTCATCATGTAGGGAACACTTCCGAAATCCATGCCCTGATACAGGTTCGCTCCCCAGACGCCAACGTAACCTACCTCGAGAATCATATTTCCCTTGAGCTGGCGCTGGATACTGACGTCAATCTGATCGGTGCGGGCCGGCTTCCAGTTTTGGTCGAGGGATTCAACCAGTCCAGCGTAGGGCGCGTTGGCCCCCGCTAGCGTACCCGGGATCACCGGGACTGGCAGTGTCGGGCTGATCGCGGGGGCTGGTGGGTTCGCGCCATCCACCCCGATGCGGAAGGCATTGGCCGGGGTTACCTGACCGGTTCCCGTGCATTGTCCGCTCATGTTCGGATTCGCGCAACCCACCGGCTGCAGGAATCCATCGCCGAGCACCGAAGTCGAAACCAGACCTGCTGCCAGGCTGTGCGAGAAAAACCGGCCATAGCCCGCCCGGAATACCGTGGCTTTGTCGCCGAGGATCTTCTCCAGCCAGCTTCCCTTCGCATCCGGATTCCAAGCTATCGAACCGCGAGGTTCAAACCCGCCATAGAAGGGACGGAAGGGATATTTGTTGCCCGGTGAGATGTCCTGCACCGGAGTAAATGCAAGCGTCGGATTGTAGACCTGGCCATTGTTGGCCAATCTTTGTTCAGTCGCGAAGTAGCTGCTGGCCGTGATCACCTGGCCCGAAGTCGTGGTCAGGACGTCCTGCGCGCCATTCAGGTCGTATGGCGGCATTTGCGTGGTCCAATTGAGGCCAAGGCTGATGGTGACATTGGGCTTCACCTTCCAGGAGTCGCTCACGAAAATGCTGTAGGTGTTGTCGGTAACAAACGAGCGGAGCGGCGTACCGATCGGGTTTGCCGTGAGATTGTTGCCGCTCCGAGTAGCGACAACGTTGTCCGCGGAAACAATGCCAGCCACTTGCGCGTAAAGGGAGTTCCAAGACCCGATTTCGGATGAGGGGAGGCAATTGGTCGTAACATTGCCGCCACATGGAATCGGCTGAAAGGCGGGCGTGAAGGCCACGCCGCTGCTGTCTACCTGGTCCACCAACTGCGTCAAGCCGCCGGTGACGTTGTCGTAGCGATCGAAATGCCAATGTTGGTGCATGATCTCGCCGCCGAACTGAAACAGATGCGTACCTTTTAGCCAACTAAGGGTGTCACGATAATCATAATCGTGACCGTCCCAAAGGCGATTGCGCGCGTCCTGGGTATTCACATTGATCGGAATCAAGGCTTGGGCGCCGGCGGCATCGCCACCGATTTCCAACGCACCATTAAGGCCGGGGAGCTGCGGTTCAGCGCCGGCTCGCAGATACTGCCATTGATTGCGTGTGTAGCTGAAGTGACCCTCGTTGGTGAGGTTGGGGGTCAGGGTGCCAGTGAGACCCGTTACCAGATAACGGGGACCGAGCGGGAACTGGGAGGCAGAGGCGGGCGTGCCGAGGGTATCGCCGGGCAGAAAGCCGCCGATATCCACCTGATTGACAGTGGGGTTCGATTCGCGGAAGTAACGATAGCTGCTAAAGAATCGCCACTTGGCGCCGAAATCATGATCGACGCGAACCACGCCGAAATCGTTCGCGAGAGGATAGGACAAATTCGAGAGATAGCCGCAGGTGTTGAGGGTGTCGCCGCCGAGCGCGAGGACGCCGGCGTTTGTGTTGCAGTGCGGCTCATATTTGCTCCACATCGCGTTTATCGTCGGGCTGAGTCCGATGCCGCGCGGGTCGCAAGGCTGGCCGCCGGTGGTGCCGCACATGGTCGAAGTCGCTAGATTGTACTTTATGATGTTACCGGCAGCATCGCGTTCTTCGATGATTCCTTCGCGAAGGGTGTCGGAAGGGACCAGCCTCTCATAGGGGCCAGACCGCGGGTAGCGTTCGCCTTCGTAGTTCGTGTAGAAATAAGTCCTGCCGCCCTTTAACGAGGGCCCGATCGGCCCACCGAGTGACCCGCCAAATTTGTTGTAGTGGGATTTCGGTTTCCCCGAGCCCGAGAAGTTGTTGAACCAGTCGTTTGCGGAAAGCACATCGGACTGGAAGAAGTCATAAGCTGAGCCGTGGAACTGGTTGGTCCCGCGCTTGGTGTTCAACATCATCTGTCCGCCGCCGGAGGCGCCAAAGTCCGCCGTCATGTTGTTGGTATTGATGCGGACCTCTTCAATGCTTTCAATAGGCGTTGGGATCACGGCCGAACGGCTCCCTACATAGGTGCCGTTGTCGCCGTCGAAATCGCTGGTTGCATTGCCGCCATCCAGCAGGTAGGTGTTCTGGTCGGACATATTGCCCGCTACCTGGCCGCTGGTGATGTTGTCTTGCATGCCGCCCATGGTCGGCGCCACAGTGGGCTGGAGGAAGAGGAAGCCAGCGGCATCGCGGTTGATAACCGGCAGTTCTAGCATGCCCTGATTCGTGATCGTTTGGCCCATCGTGGAGTTCAAGGTTTGCAGCTCCGCGCCCGCCACGGTTTTAACTTCTACCACCTCACTGATCTGGCCCACTTCCAGCGTGATATTGACGGTAGTTGCCGCACCAACCAACACTGCCTGATCTTTCACCTCAGCCTTACTGAATCCGGCTTTCGATACGGCAATCGCGTATTTGCCGGCCACTACGTTGTTGAAGATGTAAAGGCCTGCCGCATTGCTCTGCGTCGTTATAGGGATGTTGGTGGTGGGGTCCGTCAGCGTGACATCCGCGCCACTAATGACAGCGCCGCTAGTATCGGTGACTCGTCCGGTAACGGAAGATGCACCACTTGTGCCCTGCCCGTAGAGCAGCGCAGTTGACATCAGAAGAGAGAATACGCACAGCCAAAGCGATAGCTTTCTCATCATGTCCCTTTCCCACTAACCAGATTACAAATTAACCAACCAACAGATTTTGAACATTGTAAGCCGATCTGCCGTGGGATGTCAATGCTCTGATAAAAATGATCCTCCGCTAACACGGATCCAGGATTTGTAACGGAATGTAATCGCGGAAAAACAAAATCCCCGGAGCGGCCTCGTGGGCGCTCCGGGGATTAGGTGAGTCTAAAACTCGCTTAGAACGTTATGTGAGCGAAGACCTGAACGACTCGGGAATTGCTGCTGTAGAACTGAGTGAAATTCCCGAACAAGGGATCGCTGGGAACCAGGTCGTTGCGCGCGCCGGTAAAGCCGTTCACGCCAACATCATTCACCGACCCGCCGGTCCACTGCGGGTGATTGAAGATGTTGTACATTTGTGCGCCGATATCGAACGCCCACCGCTCGGTGAAGTTAAATCGCTTCTTCAGACTGAAGTCAATGTTGTTGATCCGGTGCAGCGGGAAAGTATTCCGTCCGCCGTTGGCGAGGGCTCCGTAACCGGCGACGATATAGCGTGCATTGGAATTGTTAGCCACATAGGCCACGACCGACGTACTCCCCTCTGACAGGGGCTGGGCCTGGCCTTGCGCATTATAGCCGGTTACGCCAGTGCCCACGTTGGCCACACCAGAGGGATTAATGATGGTCCGGTCACCCGCGCTATCGCCATTCAGGTTCGAATCCAGACCGCTCTGCACGGTGGCGTACTCTGGCGATTCGAAGGTGTACGTTCCCGAGATATTCCAGTTCCCAATGACGTTCTTCATGAGCCAGTTTCCGTTCTTAAAGGGTCTGAATTCATAGATGGGCGTAAACGTGAAGCGCTGGCGCCGGTCAAGGGCGGAAGGTCCCCAATCCGCTATGAGATCCTGGAAGTTCTGCGCGCGGCGCGGCGACAAGTAGGTTGAAAAGTTCGTCGCGGTGGCGTCGTCTTCCAGGTGGCTCCAGGTGTAGGCTCCAATAAAAGACAGCCCGTTCGAGTAGCGCCGGTTCAACTGAAGAGCGAGTCCGTGATAGGTGGAACTCGCCTGCGGAGAGTAGCCGACGATTAAGGCTTGCGAGCCATGGGAGGCCAAGTCGTTATTCGAGAGACCGAGGCCGCCGGGGATTCCACCAGGCACGATCGTATTCTCAATGTCACCCAAGGTCTTGGTCAGCCCAGCCAGCGTGGCCCCGCTCGGCATGCTGGTGAAGGTTGGAAGGTAGTTGGTGGGCGAGACTAGCGGGAAGATGTTCTGGCGCGTTTGGTTCCACAGGTGCACGCCTCTGGTACCTACATAGCGCGCTTCAAAAGTGTAGTTGTGCTTGAACACGTGCTGGACACCCAGAGTCCAGTCGAGGCCGTAGGGACGCTTGCCGCCGTACGTGTAGGAACTTAGCACCCCGAGGGCGCCCGCCTGAGTCGTCGGCAAGGGCTGCGCAGATCCCGGCAAGCCGCCGCTGGCGAGGAAACCGGTTTGGGGACAGTTAACGCCCGGGCAGTCATTGGTCTGTTGAAAATACGGCGGCGCGGCATTGGCCGTTAAATTCGAATACGGCAAGTCATAAGCCTGGCTGAATCCCCCACGGATGGCCCAATTGCCCTCCTTACCGGGCGAATAAGCGAAGCCCACGCGCGGCGCGAAGTTCGTCGGATCGTATTTGGGCTGTCCTACAGTGAGCAAACCAGGCACGCTGGCCGGTGAGCTAAATTCCTGATAGCGGGAAGCCACCGGGACCGTGACATACTCATAGCGCACTCCCAGATTGATGGTGAGATTCGATGTAACCTTGAAATCGTCAGCCGCGTACCCAGCCCATTGCAGGAAGCCTACCGGATAGCTGGTGGCGCCCGCGCTACGTTCTCCAAGCACGTCGGGCGCTTGGTCCGTCAGGTACAGACCGATATTGGAGTACTCATAGTTTCCCGTTACTCGCTGGATAAAGTAGTTCGCCGCAATCATGTCGATGAAGCTGCCACCGAACTTAAGGGTGTGCTTGCCCCATACCTTGGACACGTTGTTGGTGACCTGAAAGAGGTCCTGAGTGGAACCAGAGGGGCCGACGGGACCGAATGTCAAGCCGTTCAAATCGTCAAAGGTGATCACCGGGAAGGCGTCCAGGCCTGGGAATTTCAGCGAAGTCGAGGGAAGCGCGTTCACGTTGCGGCTGAACGAAACGCGGAACTCGTTTTGCAAAGTTGGCGTGAAATTGTGAAACTCCGACAAGGTGTACATGTAGTTGTTGTTCGGCTGGCCCTCGTTGAATGCAGGGACTTCAGCCGTCACTATCGACGACTGCTTGTTGTAGATCCATCGCCCGCGTAGCTGGTCCTTGTCGCTCATGTTGTAATCGATCGACACCAGCGCGTCATAATTATTGATGAAAGAGGGATTGCTAAAAGAGATCGAGCCAATGGGAATCGCATGGCCGAGGACCATGTCCGTGCCCTGATCGTTGGCGGCTGCGGCGGGAATGTACTTCTGCATTTGTGCCAAGTTAGTCGTGCTTACTCCCGGGAGGCTGGCTAGCTGGGAATAACCGGCTGCAGTGGGGGCCAAAAGCGGGGAGCCCGGAACCGCCGACTGCCCAATGGGGTTGTACTCGAACTGCCCGAAATAAAACAACTTGTTCTTGATGATCGGTCCGCCGATGGTCGCGCCCAAGCGGTTATTGTCGTAGCGGGGATTTGAGGTGTATCCGGCCACCGCGTCGAGCGAGTTCTCGGCATTGAGATTGCGGTTCTGCATGTATTCGTACATGGACCCGTGAATTGCGTTGGTGCCACTCTTCATGAGTGCCACAAAGATGCCGCCCGATCCGCCGCCAAACTCCGGCGCGAACTGGTTCTGCAGCAAGGTGAATTCGGCGATGGCGTCTGTGGAAACATAGACCAGCGGAGCCGGATCGTAATAATTGTTGTTGCTTTGGCCATCCAGGAAGAACGAATTATTGTCCGGTCGCTGACCGGCGATGGCCGGACCAAAGCCCTGGCCGACGCCGCCGGACGTAGAGACACCTGCGCCCAGAAGCGCCAAGTTGTACACGCCTGAACCCGCATTATTACCCGTCTGAGGCAGCTCCATTACTTGTTGGGTGCTGAACGTGGTCTGCAGTTGGGCCGTGGTCGTATCGATGGAGACGGCGCTAGCGGCAACCTCCACCGTCGTGCCTACCGATCCAACGGCCAAGGTCAAGTTGGCAGTGACCGTGTTGTTGAGGGTCACGTCGACATTTTTTAGCGTGTCAGTCGTGAATCCGGCCGCGGATGCGGTCAGTGTGTAGCGGCCAGCTGGCAGGTTCGTGAACCGGTACCCGCCGCCCGCGTTGGTTGTTGCGGAGGTCCTTACACCGGTCTCGTCCTCAAGTGCCACGACGGTCGCGTTCGGGATCGCCGCACCGCTCGCATCGAAAACCGTTCCGGTCAAGTCGCCGCTATTCGCTTGCGCGTACGCGGTCCCTGAGAAAATGCTCAAGCAAAGGCACAAAACGCACAGTGCCAACAACGTGAATCTCTTCATGAAATTGTTCCCCTTCCCCACTAACAAAATTACAAATTAGCCAACTAACGAGGTTTGCGTTATTGTACGTCGATCCGCACGCGGATGTCAATGATCCTGTTAAAGATATTCTCCGCATTTCCTGGACACGCTCACCCCCGCGGCTGCATGTCCTTACGGTAGATCTCGTTACAATTTTCAGGATGGCAAAAATACAAGTTTCGGTAGGGTCGGCCGCTCATTTTCGAAAGCCGCAGCGATAAGGATTCGCAAAAATTGTTATAAAATTAGTGAACCGCATGGATCGCCGCACGGCCCTGATCACCCTGGCTGCCGGACTATTAGTGCCCGCAGCCGCCGCTCCCACCTATACCGGCGCAGCAGCCTGCGCAAAATGCCACGCCGAAGCCTATCGCAAATGGTCCGACTCGAGGCACAGCAAGATGGTGCAACCGGCCACTCCGCAGGCCATCCGGGGAGATTTTAGTAGTACTAGCGAGGTTGTTTTGCGAGGCTCCAACTATGGACTGCGTGAACGCAGTGGCGTCTACTACGTCACCGAATCCTACCTGACCGGTCAGCCGCAAGAGCACCGCGTGGATTTTACCCTGGGCAACCGCCGCATCCAGCATTACCTGACAACGCTACCCAATGGACGCATTGTGGTGTTACCGCCTACCTGGGATATGCAACGCAAGCAATGGTTCCACAACATGGATATTGCCGATCCGGACGAAACCGAAGATGTCCAGGTGCAAATCTGGAACAAAGTTTGTTATTCGTGTCATGTCAGCCAGGAGGAGAAGAACTACGACAATGAGCGCGACAGCTACAAAACAGTTTGGCTGAATTCCGGCACCAACTGCGAGCGCTGCCACGGGCCAGGAAGCGAGCATGTTGCCGGCTATTCAGCGAACAAGCGCCCACCGGCGCCCGTGCGTAACATCATCCTCCAGACCCGTCTTGATCCGCTACGCAACACCATGATCTGTGCGCAGTGCCACTCTTTTCGCGACATCTACGTGAACGGTTTCATCGCCGGCTCCAACTACTACGATTTCTTCCTGCCCATCCTGGAATTCAATCAGCCGGTGAATCGCGATCCGGCATACTGGCCGGACGGGCGTACCCGCCGCTTCTCAAACGATGCGTTCGGTCTCTGGCAGAGCGAATGCTTTCTGAAAGGCGGCGTCACCTGCATCGGCTGTCACACCGCGCCGCACGAAGTGGATATCGAGAAAAATCCGCAGCTCCGTCCGGATGCCAATGCCCTGTGCACGCGCTGCCACGCCGGCATCGGCAACGCCTTGACCGGCCACACGCATCATCCAGCTTCGAGCACCGGCAGTTCGTGTGTGGAATGCCACATGCCGAGGACGGTCCTCAGTATCAAGGCCCAGATTCGAGATCATTCCATGAGCATTCCAGTACCGGAGAACACCATCCGCCATGGCATTCCGAACGCGTGTAGTAACTGCCATCAGGATCGTAATCCGGATTGGGTGCTCGAAAAGATGAATCAGTGGTCGAGCGCGCGCTCGCGCCAGAAGCTGATCCATCGGGCGGACGCGTTCGCGCGAGCTCGCGCCGGCCATGCGGAGGCCGTTCCGGAGCTGCTGGATATTCTCGGGAAAGTCTCGGAGCCACCGCTGGTACGCGCTAATGCATTGGGCTATTTAAGCAATTTCCCGGACGATCCAAGAGTATTTCCCGCTCTGCTCGGCGCTCTAACAGATCCGGAACCGGTGGTCCGCGTCTACGCGGCGCTGCGGATGAGCCCGCGGCCAGAGAACAAGGAGACTGCCGTTGCCGCGCTCACGCGGGCGCTCGGTGATTCCGTCACCACCGTGCGCGTGGGCGCCACCGTGGCGCTGGTCAGCTTGGGAATCCGCCACCTTCCGGGCGAGGATGGAGAACGGTTCGAGCAGGCCAAGCAAATTTTTCGCGCACGCGCCGAGCTCAACTCCGACGACGCGGAACAACTTCTGGGCGCCGCCAAATTCTACTTACTCACCGGGGATCCAGTCACAGCTATTAGCGCTCTTCAGAATAGCCTCAAGCTCGATCCCGAAATTCCCGCCCGCTACTACCTCGCTTATGCGAAAGCCCAGCAAGGCCATCTGGACGAAGCCCGCCAAATATTGGCCGCCATCCCGCCCACCGATTCCCAATACGCAAAAGCGCAAAATCTCCTGAAAGCCCTAACAGTCCGTTGAACTGAACAACCGAGTAACCGAACAACCGAATAACGGGTTTTACGTTCCCGGACACGCCAACGGCGCCGTCAACAAAGTTGTATCCGGATAACTGTAAGCACCCTGAAACGCCGTGGATGGAACCTGCATCTCAAACCATTGCAGTAAAGCCTCCACCTGCGGATGATAGGTGAACCCATCCACCGTGACGGGAAAAGAGTTGGTGGGAAGAAACTCGAGCGGATCCCCCGTCTCGAGAATCGACTGGCATGCAGGCGGACTGCTCCCCGGCGCCTGCCAGGACGGAACCACGTTATTCACGAACGGATCGTTCATCCACTCCGTAATTTCGTGGCTGATAAAATTAACATCCGCGCGCCCGGGATCTCCGAAAATTCCCGCATCCACCCAGGAGGCCGTGGCGAAAGTTTGCACATCGTGCCGATTTCCGTGTACCGCCGTATCGATGGCTGTGTGGAATCCGAGCACGCAACAATTATTCGGATTGCCTCCCTGATAAAACAGCGCATTCCGCGTGAGGACAATGGCTAGCTCCTGCACCTGGAACGGCTCAAATTGCAGGATGGTGTTCAACTGCGAGACGAAAAACCCATCGTCGATCAGCGCAAAAAACGGGCCGCCCGCCCCCGCCTGGAACACGATAGAAAGACCAACCGGCACTTCAATCTGCACCGGCTGCAGCAGCCGTGGGCGGTTCAGCAGTGTGTGCCAATCCGGCTTCATCACATTGAAGAACTCCGCGCGCTGGACCGCATCTGAGAATTGCGTGTTGCCCGTGCCGTACGCTACCGTCTCGATATTTGGCCCATTCAGGAACGCGGAAACCACTGTGGCCGCATCAATCACGATGTTGTTCCCGTTCTGGTCCGCAAATTCGTCGAAGAAGAACTGGATGGTGACTAACGATGCGTCGACGCGCGTAGCGCCGCCCTTTGTCGGATCGGCACCCACCATCGTGTAAGGATAAGTGGTGCCACTGAAGGTAAACGAACTCGAAAAGTTCGGCACCGAATTCACCCTTTGCTGTTTGGTGGCTGCGTTTCCGTCCGGCGTCAGCTTATTCGCGCTCGTGAACATGGCTACCGCGCCGGTTTGGCTCATATACCCGGGATTCACGATCTGCGGATGTCTGAGCGGATTTGTATTCTGTCCCCAGGCAACGCTGGAGAACAACAGTGTTGACAACGCGAGTATTCGCACTTGCACCCCGTTTCTGGAACAACTTTACAAAAGCTTACCATTCGAGCCCGGTACTGGCAATACTATGCGCCGCTACACACGGTACGCTATCCTGGACACTCTTACATGCCGAGACGGAAAGTATGATGCCGAATGGCGGAGCAGCCATTTTCGCCATGATTTTCATGGCCGGCGGCGTGTTGCTCACGGTGGTCTTCTTCGCGGCAGCCGCGCTGGTGGTGGTCGGCCATTTCAAGCCCAGCAAGAAATTACAGCGCGCCGGCTTCGTCGCGCTGGCAATTTGGTTGCTGCCGGCGCTCGCGTGGACTTACTATCTTCAAACCTTGACAGAGCACGACCAATATCGCGTCCTTTCGAAACCAGAAGTGGTGTACGGCGTACCGCTTCCGGCCGGTGCGCAAGTCAACTACCGTTGGTGGGCGCGCCGCGTGCAGTGGGTCATTTTTCGGACACCGCAAACCATCCAAGGCGTGGAGTATCAAGACCAGGTGAACTTCTGCGGCGGGCGAGTGTGCAGCGGGACTCTAGCTCGCGACCAAGCGATCGACGGCCTGCCCTGCAGCGCGCAAACCGTGATCTATTATTCGGCACTCACGGGTAGCCTCACCGAATGCACTTTGTCGCGCGCCTTCGTCCGTCAAGGAGTGAACTGGCCGCCAGGAACAACCGTCCGCGCTGGATCGGATACCTATCTGCCTCCATCGGGCGTGGCCCCCATCCGTATAAACGGGCTTCTGGTCCATTGGGGATTAGTCGTTTGGCTGACCCCCGAGGGACGCATCCGCGAACTGCGCAACCAGTCGCTACCCGGCGCCGACACGCGCATCGAGGTAGGCGGCATCCAATTAGAGAGCCACCATTACCGGATCCTGCCGGACGGCACCATCCACGGCGGCACCCTAGCCCAGGACGCAGTGATCAATGGAAAGCCAATGAAAGCCGGCGAGCCAGTAACAATCACGACACCGGTCCCCAGCCGCTAGTCCCCAGCCCCCAAAAAAAGTTGCATCCCCCGCAGCGCCGCCCCGCGATGACTCACCTCCATCTTCCGCTCCACAGGCACTTCACCAAACGTGGCACCGAACAGCGGATAAAAGAACAGCGGGTCGTAGCCAAACCCATTCGCACCGCGCGGCTCCTCAACCAATTGGCCCTCCACTTCACCCCGAAAAGTGTGGATGAGCTGCCCTTTGCGCGCGAGCGCCACTACGCAAACAAACCGGGCCGTTCTGTCGCTTACGCCGCGCATCCTCTCAAGCAGCAACCGATTATTGGCATCATCGGTAGCATCCGGGCCCGCAAATCGAGCCGAGTAAACGCCGGGAGCCCCGGCCAGCGCATCTACTTCGAGCCCGGAATCATCCACAAATAACAAGTCATCGCAATATTTCGAATAATAGAGAGCCTTTTGGATCGCATTCTCCTCAAAAGTCGCGCCAGTTTCTTCGCACGGCGGAATCGAACCCAGACCGGGGAGTACATCCACCTCGAATCGGGAATCCAAAGCCATGCGGAATTCGCGCAGTTTGCCTGCATTGGTGGTAGCGCAGTAAAGCCGCAAAGCTACAACTCCAACGCCTGCTTTTGAATCGCGATCAACTCCCGAATCCCGGCTCGTCCGATCTTCACTAGCTCCGCCAACTGCGCATCGTCGAAAGCCGTTTTCTCCGCCGTCGCCTGCAGCTCCACAAAACGGCCGGACCCCGTCATGACGATATTCATATCCACTTCCGCGTTCGAATCTTCTTCGTAGCAAAGATCCAGCACCGGCACTCCCGCTACAATACCGACGCTGGTAGCAGCCACGTGATCTAGCACCGGCAGCGATTTCAAGGCGCCGTACTTCACCAACTGCTTGAGTGCCAGTACCAGCGCCACATAGGCGCCGGTAATGGAAGCGGTGCGCGTACCGCCATCGGCTTGCAGCACGTCGCAATCGACGATGACGCTCCGATCTCCCAACGCCGCCATATTCACCACCGAGCGCAGAGAGCGGCCAATCAACCGCTGGATTTCCTGCGTCCGTCCCGATGGATGGCCCTTGGTGACTTCGCGCGGAGTCCTGGTTCCGGTGGCGCGGGGCAGCATGGAGTACTCGGCAGTCACCCACCCCCGCCCGCTTCCCCGCAAAAATTGCGGCACGCTCTCTTCCACCGAGGCCGCGCACAGCACGCGCGTATTGCCCACCTCGATCAGCGTGGAACCCTCCGCGGTCATCAAATAATTATTGGTAATCCGTATCGGACGCATCTGGTCCGGACGGCGATTGTCGATTCTCATGAAGTTCCGGATTGCAAGGAAAGATAGAACAGCAGGCACATCGCCGCGATCCCGAGCAACACCAGAATCAGGCAAGGGATGGCTGCGCGTGCGGATTTCGCCGGCGTTTTCTTGCTGCTGCCGGCCGGCTTGAACTTGGCCATGAACTTGTATTGTACGGCACGCGTCCCGCCTTACAAATGCCTGGCCGCTTGCCGGAAAAATTCATCCAGCGCGTCAAAGGTGGCTTCTTCCATATCGCGCAGCGCCATCGCCACCACCGGCCTGTGTCGTTCCGCCAGCGCATGGATGGTCGCCAGGAACTGGGCGCGATGATAACCAGCCGTATAGCCGATGGAGGGCATCTCTTCGGAGGCATCCGAAATCAAAACGGTGGAGAAACATTTCCCATGGCCGATGATCATCTCATGATACGAATGATTCATGGCCGGGCCTTCGTAGACATCCACGGGCATCTTCAATCGCGAGCGGAATAACGCCTCGGCGGCGCGGTTCAGACGTGTTCGCAGAGCACGTCCTCGCGCCGAATAGCGCGTGTCGCCGAAAAAAGTCAACTCCGCATATTCAATTTCACGGTCCGCCGTCAGGCCGCGCAGAATCGCCGCATAAATTTCAGGACCGTTGGCCGGCGTGGACCGAGGCACAGCCACGCCATCGTAGAGCAACGTCACCCGGCCCCGCCAGCGTGCCTGCGAGGGAGAATCCCGCATCTGCTCCCACGCTTTGGTTTTCTCGATGCCGCCCAATTTCTCGGCCGACGCGTGCAATTCGTTGGTGATCGATTTATACAACTCCACGCTCGGCTGAGTGACAAAGTTCATGTCGCGCAAACTTGCCAATCCGAATACGGCGTAATGCATGAACTGCATGTAGCGCGAAAGTTCGCACCGCGCCGGAGTAGTTAGAGTCGCCACCGGGTATCCGGCGTGCCTCAGCATCGCGATCTTCCTCGCATCGCCGGCGGGCGAGCCTCTTCTCTGCACCGCCAGAAAAAGACGGTCCTGCAAAGGGTCCTTGGGCGGACGGTAATTTTGCAACCGAATTTTCTCATCGATAACGATCTTTATGCCTTGGCACTCGGATTTACCCAGGCTCTCTTCGAAATCCTGCTTGGTCCACAGCCCCGCGCCAGCCCACTCGCGCGGCAGTATCAGCGTCACCTTGTCGCGCCCCGCGTGCCCTTGCGTATCTAAGAAAGCAGCCAATCGCCAGGCTGTATCGATTTCGTCTTCTTCCAGCATGGCCGCCTGAATCCACACCTTTAGATCCACTCCGCTCAATCCCAACGGATACAGGCTTCCACGCGTAAGCGGCGCGCTATGCCGGCCGGCGGTGCTGTTGCGATGGTCCGGTTGCAATTCCACGCGCCGGTACCCCTGGCTCGAAGCGAATTGATCCAACAGCGAGCCGGGCAGCGTCATATATATAAAGTTGGGACGCGCATCCACTTTGTTGTTCTGATAAAGCAGCGCCAGCTTCTGGAGATTCACCACCGGCTCATAGGAAGTCATCCCCATCGCCATCCCAACGACCAAAGTGCTTTTAAGAATCTTGGGAAGTGGAAGCTTGGAGCGGCGCGACATATCGGCGAGAATGTTTTTGAGCTTCGCCGGGTCGGTGGAATCCAGTACATAGCAGCGCGGCCCGCTCTTCAACAGGCCGATGGCGTTGTACATGTTCTTGTCTTCCGCCGATCCGCCCATACCGGCCCAGATCAGGAACCGGAGCGGGGTTCCATGAACTTCTTTGACGCGTTCCCGGATCTGCTCGAGTTCCTGCGCGATCTCGCCGGGCCACTCCCGGTGATGCGCGGCCTGCCACGCGAGATCGAACACGCCGTAGCCGCTCTTGGTAACGCGCCCCTGCGCGCTGATTTCCATTCCGATGCGGATCAGCCGGTTGCGGTTAGGATCCAGGCCATTCAGTCCCTTGCGATTCGCGCGTGAGTCCAGCGCTTTCAGCCGGTCCAGAAGATGGTCCTTGCGGATGGCCGCGAATTGCGTTTCCGACGATGGCCGATCGTTGTAGAGCGAAAGAAGCACCCCACAGTTTTAGCACAGCCCGATATAGCCGATTCTGACGTTCAACTCCGCGGAGAAATGCACCAGCGGCGCTCCTTGTGCAGTGGGAAGGCCAGCAGCCTCGATGAGATTTTGGTCAAGCTTGATTACTGTCGCATGGGTGAGCGGCCAGGGATCATGCTCGATTTGCGCGCACGCCAGCCGGCCGCGATGCAGAGCGTAAAGGCGATAGCGAGCCGTCAAAAAATCTATGTGGGGCAGGGCCGCGCCCTGCCAAGACGTTGGCCTCCGGTCTTCGGGCCTTACTACGATGTCGGTGAAGTGCCGCCCCAAGTGCGGCCATTTGCGCCGGCTGGTGTAGCAAACCGTTTCGTTCTCCGCGGCCACTTGCATCTTCGCCCAAAAGTACGGCAGATGATATGCTGCACGCGCGCCGATGACGGCAAGCAGCCGTGCGGCATCGAGCGAGAAGAACCATACCGCGCGGCTACCATCCGGCCCGACAACATAAGTACGCACATTTGTTTCGGGGAAATGCGGGATTCCGCGCAGATTGTGAATCTCGAACGGAATCAGGCCGACGTAAGCCACTCCATCGAAGGTATCGACCGTAAGGCCCGGCGGAAGCAAACGCGCGACCACCGCCGGCTCATAGGACCAATGCAGAAAAGTGAGGTTCCTCCAGGTTTGCCGCATCGCCACGCGATCGAGCGGCCGTGGCGCCCAAGGAGTGATGGGCTGCGCTTCAATCCGGCTTTCCGTAACCGCCTCCGCCGGGCGATTCAATGCGGAGCACATCGCCCGCAGCCACTTCAAAGCGAGCCTTACCGGGAATCGCAATAGCGCGTTTCCCCTTCAGCAAGGTGTTTTTCCCAGGCGCGCCTGATTTCCCGCCCGCCAGGCCATACGGACCGCGCAATCGGCGATCCGCAAGTATTGTCACATCCGCCGGCGTGAGAAACTCAAATTCGCGAATGATCCCGTCGCCGCCTCGATGTTTCCCGGCGCCACCCGAGCCCGAGCGAATCCGATAGCCTCGGATGCGTAGCGGATATTGATGCTCGAACGCTTCCACCGGCGTGTTCCAGCTATTGGTCATGTGGGTGTGAGTCGCACTCGCTCCATTGGATATAGCCGATGCGCCCATGCCACCCGCGATAGTTTCGTAATAAGCGAAGGCGCGCCCCCGAAGACGGTCCACACCGCCGAAAGTGATATTGTTCATGGTTCCGGAGCTAGCCGCGGGAATGAGCCGCAGCGCTGCCTTGGACAGCGCGCCCAGCACCACATCCGTGATCCTCTGCGATGTTTCCACGTTGCCCGCAGCCATCGCGGCGGGGGGTTGCGCATTCACCACCGAACCCACCGGCGCGATCACTTCCAGCGGCCGCATGACACCCGCGGTATAGGGAATATCTTCGCGCACCAGGCATCGAAAAACATAAGTTGTGGCCGAAACTGCAACAGCATAATTCGCATTCACGGAACCTTCCACTTGCTCACTCGATCCCGTAAAATCGATCGTCGCGCGATTTCCATGAATGGTTACAGTAACGGCGATCTTCACGGGACGATCAACTATGCCATCGCTGTCGAGATAATCTTCGAAGCGATAAACGCCGCGCGGCAACCGGCCGATGGCCGCGCGAATCATGCGCTCGCTATAATCCTTCAACGCCGTCATGTTGCGGCGAACCTTCGCCATTCCATATTTGGCTACCAGTTCAAGCAGGCGCTGCTCGCCGCGCCGGATGGCCATGCACTGCGCCAACAAATCGCCTTCGCGCTCCTCGGGCGTGCGCACGTTTGCCAAGATCAATCCCAGCAATTCGCGATCGAACTTTCCACGGCGCACCAGCAGAATGGGTGGAATCCGGATGCCTTCCTGATAAATCTCGCGCGCCAGCGGCATGGAACCGGGGCTCATGCCGCCTACATCGGCGTGATGCGCGCGATTGGCTACGTAGAAGGCGGGCTTGTGCGATCCTTTCACGAACACCCCGGACACCGCCGTGATATCCGGCAAATGCGTTCCGCCGCGAAAAGGATCATTCAGAATGGCAACATCACCGGGCGTGAAATCGAAGGCCTGCATGGCGTGGCGCACCGACAACGGCATGGCGCCGAGATGAACGGGCATGTGATCGCCCATCGCTACAGTTTCGCCGGCGGCATCATACACCGCGCACGAATAGTCGCGGCGCTCTTTGATATTGGCCGAATACGAAGTCTTGCGCAGCACCGCTCCCATTTCTTCGGCGATGGAAACCAGCAGATGGCGGAACAACTCAAGCTCGATCGGATCTGGTTTCATTGTTTGCAGGCTCCCACATGCACCAGAAAGCTGGCCACTCTTTGCCAACGCGAGCCGTCCGATTTTTCAACGTCGAAACTATGCGTGGCGGCATCAGCGCGCAATCGCCATCCGGATGTTTTCGTGGCTACCGGAAACGGAATGGCGCCCGGGCCGGCCTGTTTCATGGACCAACTTTCGCCGCCAGTCCTGGTTTCGTACAGCTCATGCAGATTATTGTCGAGCCGCGCATCCATCAATAGCGATCCATTCTCGCGCGATTCAAACCAGAAGCGTTCGATAACAGCCACGCGAGTTTCTTCGAAGATGGGCCGCTGGCGCCAAGTCTTGCCTCCGTCCGTTGTGAGCAGAAGAAACGGATCGCGTGGAGTGCTTTGCAGGTTCGCGCCCGCGATCCAACCATTCTGGAAGTCAATGAACTGAATTTGATCCAGGCCGGCAAACCGGACTCTGGGGTGTGGTTCTATCCATGTCTTTCCGGCGTCCTCGCTGGCCAGCAAGATCGAATATAGAGTCATCGTACTGGTATGCAGGTTCCCGGCCAGAAAGATCTTATTCCCGGCCGATTCTACGTTGCTCAATTCGAGAAACACCGGGCACGGATCTTCCTCAGAGCAGCTTAATGCGGCGGCCTGGGTATCGGCTTCCGTACATTCAAAAGACACGCGCATGGGTCTGCCCGCGTTCTCGAGCGGTGTCTGGGCGCTCAAAAATGCCACGAACGCGAGCAGTGCGGCCGGACGAAGCACAAATTTATGGTACCGGATCGGCTGTCCGAGCATCACATGGAACATGCTTCAAATCAGTAATCAGTTGGAAACACTCGTATGGAAAACCAAGGAGGAGTTTGACAATCTGGACGACGAGGAAGCCTCGAAGCTGCCCGCCGCCGGCGGCTGGTCGCGCAAGCAGATTCTCGGACACCTGGTCGATTCGGCGTCAAACAATCATCAGCGATTTGTGCGCGCGCTGCTTCAGGACGAAGTTCGTTTACCCACTTACGATCAAGAGGGCTGCGTCCGCGTGGAGCGTTATCAGGAATTGCAGTGGGGCCAGTTGGTCGCACTCTGGGCCAGTTACAATCGGTTCCTGGCGCACATTTTAGCGGGCGTGCCTGAAGCCAAACGGCGCACGCCGTGCTTTGTCGGTGAGAATCCCGTGATGACGCTGCAGGAATTAGCGGCGGACTATGTTCGCCATATGCAGCATCACTTGGATCAGATCAAATCTCGAACTTAATGCCTTGCGCCAGCGGAAGTTCATTGGACCAATTGATAGTGACGGTCTGGCGGCGCATGTAAGCCTTCCAGGAATCGCTGCCCGATTCGCGTCCCCCGCCCGTATCTTTTTCGCCACCGAACGCGCCGCCGATTTCCGCCCCGCTGGTTCCGATGTTGATGTTGGCGATTCCGCAGTCGCTTCCGCGCGCGCTCAAGAACGTCTCCGCGGAGATCATATTGGTAGTGAACATGGCGGAGGAGAGCCCCTGTGGGACATCATTGTGCCACTGGATGACTTGCTCAAGCGAATCGAACTCCACCAAATAAAGGATGGGCGCGAACACTTCTTCTTTCAGAATGGGCATTTGCGGATGCGCCTTTACCAGCGCCGGCTGCACATAGCAACCGCCCAGCTCCTGGCCGCCGAAAAGAATCTCGCCACCTTCCGCGCGAATTCTCTGGAGCGCGTTCCGCATAGCTTCCACCGATCCTACGTCGATGAGCGGGCCCATGAGAGTGGCTTCATCCAACGGATTGCCAACGCGAATCTGCGCGTAGGCAGCTTTCAGTTTTTGCGTCATCTCCCGAGCGATTCCGCGCTGGAGGAACAGCCGCCGAACGCTGGTGCATCGCTGGCCGGCTGTTCCCACCGCTCCGAACAGCGCCCCGCGCAGCGCCAGATCGAGATTGGCATCGTTCATCACGATCAAGCCGTTGTTGCCGCCCAATTCGAGCAATGTGCGGCCCAGCCGCCGTCCCACGGATTCAGCCACGATGTGTCCCATGCGGCAAGAACCCGTGGCGCTGATCAGCGGAACACGCCGGTCTTCAAGTAGCCGCGTTCCAACGGTGGCGTCCTCACCGATCACGAGATTGAAGACGCCGCGCCACCCATGCCGGTCCAGCACGCGATCACAGATTTTCTGAACCGCGATAGCAGTAAGCGGAGTCTTCAGCGACGGTTTCCACGCTACGCAATCCCCGCAAACAGCCGCAATAAGCGCGTTCCAGGACCAGACAGCCACGGGAAAATTGAAGGCAGAAATCACGCCGACGATTCCTAGCGGATGCCACTGCTCATACATGCGATGCTCGGGCCGCTCACTCGGCATGGTGAGCCCGTAGAGCTGCCGCGAAAGCCCAACGGCGAAGTCCGCGATGTCGATCATCTCTTGCACTTCGCCTTTGCCCTCGGCCAAAATCTTACCCATCTCGAGTGTCACCAGCATGCCCAGGTCATCTTTGAAAGAGCGCAACTCATCGCCCACTTCACGCACAATCTGTCCACGCTTGGGCGCGGGAAGCATCCGCCAGCGCCTGAACACTTCTGCCGCTTCAGATAGGACGCGCTCATAATCCTCGACGGATGCCATCCGAACGCGAGCCAATTCCTGGCCATCGGCCGGATTCAAGGACGCGATGGTTGGTCCACCGGGCGAATCGATCCATTCGCGTCCGCAAGCGCCCGAGTTCAACGGCTCAATGCCCAGACGCTCCAAAACAGGATTCGCTACTATTGTGTCAGCCATCGAAAGCCCTCCGGGCCGGTCCCGAACCGGCGCCCAGCCTGATTCACAGCACGTCCAATGCGCGCGGCGATTTCAGCCTGAAAATCCGCATCCAGCCAGTCCAGAAACTCATGATGTTCGCTGATGGCGAACGCCGCCGCGCGTGTGGTTGCGCCGTTCGGCTTCACGGACCGGACATGCAGCGCATCGCCGACAATGTCCCGATCGGTAGCTTTGAGCGCCAGCCCCGCCAACTCTTCAGGATCGCACGGCAGCAGCGGCGCGAGCGTCGCGAAGGTGTCAATACCGGCAGCCCGCAAGCAGCGAATAGTCTCAACACGCTGATGAATCGGAGCACAATGCGGTTCATAGAGTTTTCGAACGTCTTCGCGATTCGTAGTAATCGAAAAGCTCACCCGCAGGGCGGTGAGCCGATCGAGCGCAACCAGCTTGTCAAGATCCCGCAGAATCAGTGGGCCCCGCGTTTGGATGACAAAAACCCTCGGTGGACGCGCCAGCAATTCGTCCAGAATGCGCGGCATCAATTCCACGGACCCTTCCGCCGGCTGGTAAGGATCCACCACGGGCGAGCAATAAATCACCTGCCCCGCGCGCAACTGGCGCCGCAACAATTCCGGCGCATTCGATTTGAAAGTTGTAAATTGTCCCCAGTGTTTCCAATCGTCAGGTTTCAGGCCGCCGAAAATCCCCATAGTCGGCACGTAACAATACGAGCAGCCAAAAGTGCAATTGCGCGCGGGCGTGAGCGAATGCGTGAATCCAGCTTGCGCGATGAATCCGGTGGTAGCGCTGAGAACGCTCTTCGACTCAGCGTGAAACACCTCGAAGGCCATGGATACTAACTATTCTCTCATCTTCATCCGTTCCATCTCGAACCATGCACGAAAAAACCATGCACGACAAACCGAGA
>Ga0187851_10001749_pt1 | contig 20409 bp, 16 predicted proteins | sample June2016WEW_6_10_FD_132997 | JGI IMG/M metagenome (GOLD analysis project Ga0187851, IMG submission 132997) | Peatland microbial communities from SPRUCE experiment site at the Marcell Experimental Forest, Minnesota, USA - June2016WEW_6_10 | ecosystem: Environmental > Terrestrial > Soil >...
CCACGAATACCGCGTTCACACGATTGAGGACCGTGTCATCGATGATCTCACGATACACCGTCACGAGGGTGTACTGAGACCGGGGGAGAGAGACAGTCCCAATCGTTACGTCCAGGGAGTGCTCGATTCGCTTCCTGCGGGCATCACATCGGGCGCGCATCTGGCGTGGGATGTGGCGCTGCTCGAAGACGGCCGTTTCGCGGTGATAGAAGTGAATATCGGCGGATTCCACACCGTGTACAACCCGGGCTTCCACGCCAGCGGATTTTTCCATCACCGGTTATACGGGGCAATCTACTCGGCGCGGCTCTTGTTGTTTCTCGAAAGGATTTACCGCTGCCGGCTTGACGTGATCGCCGACGTCCCGGAACATCGCGAAGAAAATTATTTTTATTCGGAAGTTGCGGATTGGAAAACGCGCTTTTGATCCCGCTCGATGTGCCGGTTGCTACCTGCTTTAATTGCCTGCGATTCAGGATAATTCTCCTTGACATCGCTGCGATGATTCGGATAACATCTTCGCTAACGAATCCGAAAGGAGCACCATGGGCAAACCTAAGAAGGGAGGTTTCCCTCCCTCTCAGGGAAGCGTTCAAGAAGTCCACATCCAGGGCGGCAAGATTGAGGACAAGACGATAGCGTGGGGCGATTGGGTGGTCTGGATGAACAAAGATCCCGCCAAATACACACTGATCCTTTTGGAAATAAATGGCAAGCCCGTCACACCTACGCCGCCGCCGTGGGCTACACTGGGCGAGGTTGGCAAGCCGGACGCGAATTCCTCCGCGGTGCTATTTAGTTGGCCGGGCGTTCCTCCCAAGACTCCCTATGTTTACATATACGGGATGCAGGAGCCGCCAAACTCTCAAGCGACATTGACGGTACAGATATCTACCGCTCCTGGGTCCGTTCCGCCGGAATCTGTTTGACCGGCTTGCCAGAGGAAAACATCATGAATGAAAACGCGATTGTCAATCAGAACGAAGCCGTTCGAACCAATCCTTCGCGGCGGCACTTCTGCGCCTCCGCGCTGACGGCGCTGGGCGTGTCGTTGGCGGACGTAATAAGTCCGGAGCAATTGGAGGCGGCCCCGCAGGATACATCGGTTTGCACGCCGACGCCACAATTTCAGCCCTTCGTCCCCGTCGCCGAGTTCGTCAGACACCCGGCGGCCAATCCGTCAGACGCCAATTTAGACGTCAACATGACCGTCAAAGCGGCGTGGCGGAACGTCACCACGATCTCGGGTCAGGGGCCCCAGTGCAAGCGCATGAAGCTGCGCTATTACGAAGGGCGCTACGCGAACAACTCCGCTTTGAAATGGGCTCCGAATCCCGCGCTCTCGAAATGGCCCGCGAGTCCCGACCTGCCGGGACCGGGACCCACTTTCCGGCTGCGCGTCGGAGATCGTGTTCGGATTCACCTGTCGAATGAAATCGACCCGAGCGACTTTCCCAACACAACTCCCGACGAGATGGCCTGCGATTCCCAAACGGTGATCGACCCGACCACCGGCCAACCCGTTCCGCTCTATCCGCATGGCGAGACAATGCCTTCTTGCTTTCATGGAGACAATACAACAAATCTGCATTTTCACGGCACCCATGTCACGCCGAACGGCCACGGCGACAACGTGATGATCGACGTTTATCCTAAGGGGCACGTGCCTCCGCCGCCTCCAGACGAACCTCCAAACTTCTCTGAATATACAAACGACTTTAGGATTCCGCTTCCGCCGCCGGCATCGAACCCCGTGTACCCCGCGAAAAAAATGCAGATGGGGCAGGCGCCCGGCACACATTGGTACCACGCCCACAAACATGGTTCTGTCGCGTTGCAGCTTCTGAATGGAATGTCGGGCGCTTTTATCATTGAGGGCGAATTCGACGATGAGTTGGAAAAACTCATGCCAGGCCTCCGGCGGACCGAAAAGGTCCTCGTCATTCAACAAATCGGCGACCAAATCACGATTCAGCCCCAGGCGAATTCGATCCAGCCCGGCGATCCGCTCAATACCTGCGCGGGCGGCGATCCGCGCACTCTGGTCAACGGCCAACTGCAGCCCGCCATCACGATGCAGCCAGGCGAGATTCAGCGCTGGCGAATCATCAACGCCACCATGCAGCAGGTCTCTTATCTCAGTTACAGCTTTATCGGAAAGAACGGTTCTGGATACGTGCCCACTATCCGGCAGATCGCATACGACGGCATTCAAATCGCGCCCGAAAGATACAACGACCCGGACTTCGGCCTCGCGCAGCAGTTTACTCTCGCGCCCGCCAATCGAATCGATATTCTGGTTCAGGCTCCCGCGACAGAAGGAGAGTCTCTGCTCGGCTTTAAGCCGGTGCACAACTTGCCCCAGGCCGGTTGCAAGTCGACGACTACCATCGATCCCTATCTATTGCAATTGAGCGTCAAGGGAAATCCAATCAGCCCCGCCATGAGCTTCCCTACCGTCCAAAACTTCCCGCATCTACCCGCGTGGCTCGAGTGGAACGAGAACGATCCAATCAAGGAAGCCCGCACGCTGCAATTCAACTGGTACGAATACCCTAAGGGCAACACTCGCCCTCACAATGGCCAACCGGCGATCGACGGAAAGATCTTCGACGGTACCCTCCATACCGCGCAAGTCGTCGATCTCGACACACGGGAGGAATGGAAACTGGAGAACTATTGGAACAGTTCCATCCACCCGTTTCACATTCATGTGAATCCGTTTCAGATATTGGAGATCTTCGATCCCAATAACCCGCCCGAGACGCAGCTCACGAAAATGAAGCCGCCGTATGTCTGGCGCGACACGATCGCGATTCCCGCATCGACCGGCACGATTGCGGAACCCAATGTAGGCTACGTGAGGATTCGCAGCCGGTTCGTGGATTTCCCGGGAACGTTCGTGTTGCACTGCCACATCCTCGATCATGAAGACCGCGGCATGATGCAGATGGTCGAAATCGTGGACCCGAAATCGAGAGTGATTCCACGTTTGCCGCAGCATCACTAGCACGGGCGGCGCCTGGAGCCAAACCTGTGCCGGGTTGCATCCAAATTTGCTGCCACACCAAAAAACACAGGTTGTGCGAGAAGTACGTTTTGCTCGAAACGCCCAATTTAATTGTGGTGCGAACGGGGAGGGTCGAACTCCCATGGCCTTTCGGCCGCCAGATCCTAAGTCTGGTGCGTCTGCCAGTTCCGCCACGTTCGCTAATAGCAGCGCGTCAGATTTCAGGATACCAAGAGTCCCTAGATCCCTAGCCGCTGCTTCAGCGCCTTCACCCGGTCGCGCGACACCGTGAGCTCGGTTTTCTTTTCGTCTTTCAGCCGGACTAGCATGCGGCCGGCGAACATGGCGTGCAGATCGTAAACGTAGTCGAGATTTAGCAATATCGCGCGGTGGATTCGAATGAATCTCCGTGGGTCCAGCTTCTGCTCCAGCTCCTGGATGGTGTGGTCCACTACATAATTCTTGGCTGGCGTCGCGGCGTAAGTGAGCTTGTCGGCGGCGAAGAAATGCGTCACGCGCGATAGCTCCACAAATTCCACGCGCTCGCCGATGCGCGACGCAATGCGCGTAGGATAATCCGGCTGCGCCACTGTGGCCGCGCTCAAGCGATCCAACAACTCGCGAATCTCCTGGCGTGGCTCTGCGCCTCCGCGCAGGCGCTCAATCTTGTCCAACGCCCGGTCCAGTTGTGCCTGCTCAATGGGCTTCAACAGGTAGTCAATCGAATTGACACCGAAGGCTTGCAGCGCGTAGCGATCATAAGCGGTAGTGAAGACGATCACCGGCTGCGGATCCAGTTTGGCCAGCATCTCGAAACCCGTCATCCCGGGCATTTCGATGTCGAGGAAGAGCACATCGGGTTTCGCGTTAAGGACCGCCTCCACCGCTTCCACCGGATCCGTGGCGCTACCTGCAATTTCCACGCGGCCCGTCGCCGTCAACATTCTGGACAAACGCTTCAGGGCCAGCGACTCGTCATCAACCAGAAATGCGCGCATGCGGGTTGCCATTGTAGGGGACCGTCAGGATCATGCTGTTCCGACTCTCGCGCCGGTCGAGCGTAAGTGCGGCCTGGCCGCCGTAGAGACTCACCAGCCGATCCTTAAGGTTGTCCAGTCCGTGGCCGGCGGGCGCGGACTCGAGCGTGAATCGTGGCCCCTGATCGGTGACCTCCATTCTCAAACATCCATTCTCGCGCGAACCCGCAATGCGGATATCGCCGCCCGCGCGATTCGGAGCTATGGCGTACTTCACGCTGTTCTCCACTAGCGTCTGCACCGCGAGCGCCGGCACTCGCGCGGCGTCCATATCTCCCGCGATGTCGATTTGATAGCGCAGCCGATCCCCGAAGCGGGCGCGCTCGATCTCCAGGTAATCCGCCACCACCTTCATCTCAGAGGCCAGCGGTACCAGACCGGCCTGATTCGCGTCAAGCGAAAATCGCAGCAGCGCCGCCATCTGCTCCACCAACCGCTCGGCGCGTTTTGGATCTTCTGGAATCAGCGACGAAATGGAGTTGAGTGTGTTGAACAGAAAGTGCGGATGAATTCGCGACTCGAGCGACGCCAGTTGAGCCGCCGTCGCCAGTTTCAGCGCGCGTTCATGCTCTAGCTGCTTGGTCCGCAGTTGGAGGGAGCTTTCTTCCAGGCGCCACTGGAAAGTCTCATATATACCGATGCCAACGCCGGCCAGGATCGAGATGAAGGTAGCGATCTTGAGGCTTCCCCAGAACTCCGGCCAGAACAGCTCGCGAGGCATCCACCGGAACGCGGTGAGAATTAAGCAAGCGATCAAACTTCCCACCACAGTATTGCCAAAAATCGCCGCAACACGCAGCGGCCAACGCAACCATGGCTTCCACTTTTGCACCGCCCCCCACAATTGAGGGACGGTGGCGAAGTTTAGCCCGCCGATGCAATTGGCATAAACCAGCGAGAAGCCGAAAGTGACCAGCAGCCTCCTGATGGGCACATGCTCCGACATCGACAGCAGCAAAATGGGCGGGACGAAGGCGAACGCGGTATTAAGGAGCAGAATCTTGACCAGTGGTCTGCAGTTCCATTTGCGATCGCCTGTCACCAGCTTCATCTTACTTTCCGCCGGTAGCCGGCGTGTGGCATCCCAGGCACCCGGCCTGCGCCGGAGCCAGCGTTTTCGTTTCCAGCCAAATGCCGGCAGATTTCTCGTAGGGCGTGCCTTTCATCTCCTTCTGAATGCGCTCGAACCAGACTTGTGCTTTCTCCTGATTGCCGGAGCGGCTGTAGCCGTCCGCCAGCCCGATCATGAGTTCGCCGCGCGGATGCGTGCCGAGATCGGCCAGGTAAGAGGCTTGCAGATCGTAAGCCTTCTCGAAATCCGTGAGGCCTTTCTCAACCAGCGGCCGCGCCATCTCCGGGCTCGGCATGTAGTGCGAGGCAGTCAGCAGCACGGCGCCGCGCGGTATCCGAACACCCAAGTCATCTGGCGCCAGTTCCACCGCCTGGTCCATTTCCTTCAACCCGCGCTGCCACATTTCCCCGCCCTTCTGTTGGTCGCCCTTTTGGAAAGCCTGACCGGCTTCGAAGAATACGCCGGCGCCGTGCCACACTAACGCTTCGGCATTCTTGGGATCAGCCGCCAGCGCGTCTTCGCAAATCTTCATTCCCTTTTCGAGCGAGGCGATATCTCCCCCGAATCCGGCGAAGAAGTAGTTGCGGACCGTCAAATCGAACCGCTCCTGGCTGTACAGAACCCCCACGGCCAGAAGGATCAATGCGGAAAGCTTTCTTACCATTTGAAACTCCTTTCGAGTTTCAGAATAGGCCTGGGGGACGCCAACAGCCATACAAGTTCGATCCGAAGCCAAAGAATCGGATGAATCGGCGTTATTGAGCGATGGGCGGTTAGCGCTCCGGAAACGTTAAGCGCTCACCCCGCGAGCGTCCAGGCATTCCAGCCGCATGTCCCGGCTCACTTCGTCCAACATCTCAACCGTTGCTACCTTGCCTTCCATCGCGAAGCAGGTGAGCAGCAGGTTATCGCAAATCGAATTGATCACGCGCGGGATGCCCTGCGACCGTGCGTGGATCTCGGCCCTCAGCTCAGCGGGAAGAATGGCCTGATTGCTCAATCCGGCTTTTTCCATGCGGTTATTGATGTACTCCGAAGTGTCGGATTCAGAGAACGAATCCAGGTTGTAGCGCAACACAATTCGCTGCTTCAACTGCCGCAGATTGGGGGCATCCAACTTACGTTCCAGCTCGGGCTGGCCAGCCAGAATCACCTGGATCAATTTCCCACTCCGGTTCTCCATGTTTCCGAGCAGCCGGATTTCTTCCAACACTTCCCACTCCAGGTTGTGCGCTTCGTCCACGATAAGCACGGTCGTGCGCCCTTGGTCAGCCTGCTGAACCACCCGCGCGTTCAGCGCGAAAAGAACCTCTGTTTTGGAAGTTCGCTGGCAGTTCAGGTTGAGATCGTACGCGATCATCTCAAAGAATTGACCGGCGCTGATGCGCGAATTGAAAATAAATGCGAATTCCACGCGCTGCGCGTCTAAGAAATCGCGCAGACATTCCAGCATGGTGGTTTTTCCAGTCCCCACCTCGCCGGTCAGAACAATGAAGCCCTTGCGGCTTTGAACGCCATAAATCAGATTGGCTAGCGCCTCTTCGTGTTGCTGGCTGCGATATAAAAACGCAGGATCCGGACTCAGACTGAACGGGCTGGCCGATAATCCGAAATAAGCGTTATACATAGGGGGAAATGCCGCCGTCTCATAGTAGCATTCGGTTCCACTGCTAAGCCGAGGCTTTCGTGGCCTGCAGCGCGGCCATGCGCGCCTGCATTTCCCGAGTAATATGGGGAACCACGCCGATCATTCGTTCGATCAGCATCAGCTGCGCGCGGTGATGCATCTCGTGCTCCTTGGTTCCAAGAAGCATTTCAAAACGCGACTTGCTCGATGGCGTCATCCCGGGTGGCAACGCCACGCGTTCGGCTAGAAAATCGTCGGAAAGACCCTCCATCCATTTCGCCAGCCGGTCGCCTTCGCTATGGAGCAATGCCACGATCTCCTGCTTGCCGCGCACCTTCTGCTCATCAGCGATCATTTTCGCGAGAAAGGCCGGGAAGTCAAAACCCACCAAAGTCGTGCGGCGATCCACGGCATGGATCTGTTCCGCCAGACTAGGTGAAGTGGCAATATGAGTGAGCATCTGGGCCACGGTGCGCGTATCCGGCGCGGCGCGGAACCCATAGTGCTGTTCGGGGATTTCCTCGGCGATGGTGATCGTGTTTTTCCGAACAGTGCGAAAACTGTCGGCCAATTCTTTTGCGCCGTAGTAAGTCATCGCTACAAGTTTATCGCAGTGGGCAGCGGCAGGCTCTTGTCGCCTGAAAACCCAGACTGGCGTATAGTAACGAACATGAACCTCCTCCGGATCGGCATTCTCACCGGTTTGGCAATCGCCTCGTCCCTGCGCGCCCAGGAACCGTTGGACACGCATGCTCCCGCCCCCTTGCAGCCGGTCGCCCAGCAGGTACGCCGCCTCGAGACCGCGCTCGCCTATCTCGGCCAGCCGCTGCTGGACGCAGATCAAAAAGAAATCAACGCCGCTATCGCCGACTCGGACGAAATCGCCGCCGTCAACCGCCTGGAACGCGTGCTCGACAAATACACACTGGCGTCCATCGAAATCAATCCCGAAAGCCGGGTGAAAGTGGAGCAAGGACCCGCCGAGCCGGAATTGGTAGAGGGTGGCACGCGCCTGTTCCTGGTGAAAGTGCTCAATCAGGCGCGCGTCACCGCGCCGCTCAAAGTCTCTAGTCCGAACAGCGGCAATGTCTACATAACATCCAATGGCGCTCCCACACCAGCGCTAAAACTCACGCCAAAAGATGCACAGGAAAAATGGGCCAACGTTTCCATCTACGATAAACCGCCCATGCCCCGGCGGCTCTCCGGACTCGGTTTGGAATACGCGATTCTTCAAATCTCCAGCCGCGATAGCGGCCAGCGCTCGGCCCTTCTTCAATTTGATGTTGGACAAACCAGCCAGGACGTCGGGTTTCGCAGCGAGATCCTGGTGGTATTCAACGCCGAGCCGGCGCATGCCATCACGCTGCGGATACACAACGAAAGCGGCCAGCCAGCGGTTGCCTCGCTCATAGTAAAAGACCGTTATAATCGCATCTACCCGAACCCCTCCAAGCGCCTGGCACCGGACTTTCCGTTTCAGCCGCAGATTTACCGTTTTGACGGCGAAATGTTGCGATTGCCGGAGGGTTATTACACCATCGCCTACTCGGGCGGTCCGGAATACTTGACACACACCAAAGAGATCGCCGTGAAAGGCTCGGATCCGGCCGAAATCGAATTCACGCTTGAACGCTGGATCGACCCGTCGAAATTCAGCTGGTACTCCGGCGACCAACACGTCCACGCTGCCGGCTGCTCGCACTACCAAAACCCCACTGAAGGCGTGCTGCCGAAAGATATGATGCGACAGTTGCTGGGCGAATCGCTGAATATCGGCGCCGTATTAACTTGGGGACCCTGCTATTACTATCAAAAGCAATTCTTTTCCGGCCAAGACAATCCGCTCTCTCAACCGGACCGGCTGATGCACTACGATCTGGAAGTTTCCGGTTTCCCCTCCAGCCATGCCGGACACCTGATTTTGCTGGGTTTGAAGGACCAGGATTATCCAGGCACCAAACGGATTGAAGATTGGCCCACCTGGGATCTTCCGATTCTCCAATGGGGCAAAAAACAGGGCGCCGTGGTAGGCTTTGCGCATTCCGGCTGGGGCCTGGAGGTGCAGAGCACCGATCTCCCGAATTATGAGCTACCTCCCTTCGACGGCATTGGCGCCAACGAATATATCGTGGATGTCACCTATCCAAACACCGTCGACTTCATCTCCGCAGTCGACACGGCTTCGGTTTCAGAACTCAACATCTGGTATCACACGTTGAACGTCGGATTTCGGACCCGCATCAGCGGCGAAACGGATTTCCCCTGCATTTATGATGATCGCGTGGGCATGGGACGCAACTACGCCAAAGTGGATGGCAAGCTGACGTATCAAAAATGGATCGAGAGCCTGCGCGCCGGGCGCAGCTATGTCTCCGATGGCAAGAGCCATCTGATGGATTTCAAGGTAAATGGAAGCGAAGTGGGCAGCGAGATCAAGATTGGCCGCGGTGAGAATGCGCACATCGAAGTGAATGTGGCCGCCCGCCTGGATCCTCTTCCGGATGAATCCATCCGCAAGCTCACCTTGTCGCAGAAGCCGTATTGGGATATCGAGCGGACACGGGTGGGTGCCACGCGGGACGTCCCAGTAGAACTGGTGATAAACGGCGTCGCCCGCGAGCGAAAACTCGTGTATGCCGACGGCCAGATGCGGCCGGTGACTTTCGATGTTCCCCTGGAAAAAAGCAGTTGGATCGCGGTGCGAATCCTGCCGTCGTCGCATACCAACCCAATTTTCGCGATCGTGGACGGCCAGCCGATTCGCGCCTCCCGGCGCAGCGCGGAATGGTGCCTGGCCGCGGTAAGCCAGTGCTGGAGCCAGAAGTCCGTCGCAATCTCAACCGCGGAAAAAGACGCCGCGCGCAAAGCTTACGACCACGCCCGCGAAGTCTACCAGCAACTAATTGGAGAGAGTCAGGATAAGTAGGCTTGTGCGATCATCCAACTAGCAGACCGAAGGAGAACCCCTTGGCAAAACCGTTACTAAACTCAGAAGCACTCGATATTCTTTTCCGCAATGCGCGAACACATAATGTCTGGCTCCCCGACCAGGTTTCGGACCACGTGCTGCGCCAGATCTACGACCTGATGAAGTGGGGGCCCACCAGCGCCAATTCATCCCCGGCGCGCATTGTTTTCTTGCGAACTCCGCAAGCCAAAGAGCGATTGAAACCTGCGCTGATGGCCGCCAACGTCGACAAGACCATGCAGGCGCCCGTGACCGCCATCGTCGCCTACGATTTGAAATTCTACGACCACGTCCCCAGGCTTTTCCCCAACAAACCCGACATGCGGGAAGTTTTTTCAAGCTCGCCGGAGTTGATCCAAACCACGGCCATGCGCAATGGCAGCCTGCAAGGTGGTTACTTCATTCTGGCCGCACGCGCGATGGGATTGGATTGTGGACCCATGTCGGGCTTTGACAATGCCAAAGTGGATGCGGAGTTCTTTTCGTCTTCCACATGGAAGTCGAACTTCCTATGCAATCTCGGCTACGGCGACCACTCGAAGCTTTTCCCGCGCAACCCGCGCCTGGACTTCGACGAGGCCTGCCAGTTGCTCTAAACTACGCCTCCAGTAAGTGTCCGCATACGAACGTAGACGAGCGGAACTGAACGCCATATACCCGGAATCTTGGGGAAACTCGAAGAAAACAGGCCCCGTCGTCAACGGCTTGCCAGTTGCAAGATCGTTATAGTTCTGGCGAATATCCTCCTCGACGTCCGGTATTCAGTGAGACATTTCGCGCGCACCCCAGGCCTGTCATTGGCGCTGTTGCTGACGATTGCGCTCGGTATTGGCAGCAATGTGTCCGTCGACGGATTCGTTCGCGGAATGACCAGATCCGGCCCTCCCTTGGCATCTCGCGACCGCGTGGTTTCCCTTTTCCGTCGAGACGCGCAGCGTGCTGACGGTCCAATCGCATATCAAGACTATCTGTCTCTCAGAAATCATCCCGGCCTGTTCGAATGGATTGGTGCGGCGCGCATTTCGCCAAGCACGATAACGTTCGCCGGCCAATCCGCGATCTGGTCCGTAGCCGCTGTGACGCCCGGCTTGGCCGGTTTCCTCAAGCTCTCGTTGAAGGACGGGGCGCTGATCAGCCATCGTATTTGGGAGAGCGATTTCGGTTCCAAGATCGATATTCGCGGCGAGCAGATTAGCATCGGCGGCGTCAATGTTCGGGTAGGTGGCGTTGCACCGGATTCGCTCGAAGGAGTGTATAGCGACCGGGCTGTCGATCTCTGGATGCCGTTTGAAGAGGAAGCGCTCGAACAGGGCGATTATGAGGGGCGGAACTTCTGGGTCCTCGGGGAGCGGCGCGGGAATTTTTCGAACAGTCAAATCCAGTCGTCCGTTCGCGGCAGCCTCGGCGGCTCAGCCGAGATGCGCGTGCTTCCGTATACGGGCACGACACCGGAAGCGGCGGAGAGCAGAGGGCGCGTCGGCACGCTGCTCAGTTTCGCGGCAGGTTTGGTATTCTTCATCGCCTGCGCCAACGTCGGCGCATACCTGGTTGGACGTGCGTCCGCCCGCTCCCATGAAACTTCTCTTCGTGTCGCGCTCGGCGCCGGCCGTGGCCAACTCGTGCGTGGATTGCTTTCAGACAGCATCGTCATCTCCGTCATCGGCGGAGCTTTTGGGATGTTGCTGGCTCTGTGGACATCGTTTGTTCTTCCGGCGCTCTTGTTCGAAGAAGATGCCGAGCATTTGGTATTTGCCCCGGATGTATTCAGCATCGTTGCAGCATCCGCCGCATGCGTTGGAATCACCATCGTGTGCGGGCTTCTGCCGGTCTTTGTGATTTCTCACGATCGTCCGGCCGACGTCCTGCGGCGTGAAAGCGCTGGGCCGTCGAAAGGAATCCAGCGCCTGCGCGTGGGTCTGGTTGTAGCGCAAATGACCAGTTGCTGCGTACTTGTGATCTCGACCGCCTTCCTGCTGGCGGGCCTTCGCAGCGCGCTACAAACCGGCTTCGGCCAGCGCCTCCACCACCCGATTCTCGCCAGCGTGGAAGCCAGTCCTCAAGCTGGCTTTAAATACTTCCGGAATGTCCAGCAGGCTGCCGAGTTAGTGGCCGGGGTTCGCGCGATGGCATGGATTCGTCGGCTGCCGGGCGATCAAGCCGCCTGGACTTCTTTCCGAATAGAGCCACGTCAGTTACCACTCCGCGAAGTCAAACTGGACGTTGGGATGATCACTCCCGGTTCCCGGCTTTTTGTGCTGCCACCAGTCGTGGGACGCTTCTTCGGCCGGGAACAGCAAACTTGTCGATCCGCTATGGTGAACGAAGCAGCTGCCAAAGTGCTGTTCGGTGCCGGCACAGTGGGCCGGTCCATACGCGACGCCGCGGGCCTTCCCGTGGAAATCATCGGCGTGCTCGGTATGCGAAAGGCCGTAACCCAGCTCCCGCCGGCCATCTATTTCTACCAAGAAAATCAAAAAGGGCCGCACCCGGAACGGCTCGGATTGGCAAACTTTCGTGCACCCATTGTGTCGAAGCTGGAACAGGCAGAGCTTGACTTGAATGTGGTTTCGCCCAATTATTTCTCGATTATGGGATGGCCGGTGGTCGCCGGCCAACTGTTTCCAGACGATCCAACACCGCACGGGTGCCGGGTGGGCGTGGTCAATCAGGAAGCCGCAGACCTGTACTTCAACGGGAACGCTGTCGGGGTCTGGGTTATCGACGACACCGGCCGCCGGACTGAGATCATCGGCGTAGTACACTCAGCGCCTCTTGGAACCTTTCAGCGGCGCGTCGAGCCGGCCATCTATTTTCCAATGGCGCAGGATTTTCTGCCTTACATGACGCTGATCCTCAGCGCAAGAGAGGCGAACGAACGTGTGCTCGAGGAGCTGCGCAAAAGGATTGATCCGGTACCGGGCAGCGGACCGGCTCCGCTTATAGTTAAGACGCTCGAGACGCACCTCAGCCAGACGGCGTTAGCCCCGCTGCGCATTGCAACCATGATCATTGGCGCCTCTGCCACCACCGCGCTAATACTCAGCGTGCTGGGCTTGTTGGGTGCTTTGAGTGATGCCGTGCGACAACGCCGCCGCGAGTTCGCGGTTCGCATCGCACTCGGAGCACAGCGCCGGCACGTGATCTTTCAGGTGCTTCGGGAAGGAGGGCGGCTGGCTTCGACAGGCGCTTTGGCAGGAACGCTTGGATCGATTCTGTTGTCGAGAATGTTGGTGAGAATCGCACCGAGTAATGGTTTACCCGCCGCATGGGTGTGGATGGCCGCGCCGCTGCTGTTGGCCGGGGTGGTCTTGATTGCAAGCGTGCTGCCCGCGCGCCGCGCGTTGATCCTAAACCCACTCACGATCCTGCGCGACAACAATTGAAGTGAGGGTGTGATATGCGCTATCTCCACCTCCGAGCCAGCTTGCTCAGCGTGCTCGCCACCTGCTAGCATTCCCAGATGGGCGATACCGCTTGGGCCGCAACTTCCGCCGCAGCCGTCCCAGCCAGGACGGTCACTGCGCGGCACTCTGCACTGGTCCGGGTCACGCATTGGATTACCACTCTCTGTTTTCTTGCGTTGCTGGTCACAGGAATTGAAATCCTGATTTCGCACCCGCGCTTTTATTGGGGTGAGGCCGGCAACGTGAATACTCCTGCGCTGTTCAAAATACCGATCCCGGCTTCCCGGGCAACGGTGCCCACCGGATACGGCTATGTGATGCCGGATCAGAACGGCTGGAGCCGGTATCTCCACTTTCAAGCTGCCTGGGTAGCCGTATTGACTGGCTTACTGTATGTAATTTCCATCTTGGTTAGCGGACATTTGAGGAAGGACCTGCTGCCAGGCGGGGCTGACGTTTCGTGGCGGGCACTCTCCGCCGCAATCGCGAAGAATTTGCGCTTCCAGCGGCCGAGTGAGGAAGAAGCCTGGTCGTATAATCTGCTTCAGCGGCTCACCTATCTGTTCGTGATCTTCGTTCTATTCCCGCTGGTGATCTGGACGGGTCTCGCGATGTCGCCTGCCATCGCGTCCGTGTTTCCGGGCGCCGTCAGCGTGTTGGGAGGCCAGCAATCCGCGCGGACTATCCATTTTTTTGTCTCCGTGTTCCTTTTGTTGTTCCTGGTGGTTCACATCGTGATGGTTTGTCGTGCTGGACTGAAGAACCGTATGCGCGCGATGATCACGGGGCGCGCGGGTTCAGATAAGGAGCTTGCATGAGCAATTTCTCACGCCGCACACTATTTACTACCGGACTCGCGGCTGCGGCGGGCGCATCGGGGCTGGCAGTTGCTGGCGGTCTCGCAAAACGCTATGGGCTGATTCCGCCGGATTCTAGCGGTCCTTATGGCCCTGGCGAAACGCTGACCTACGCGGCGCAGCGGGTGCTGACCAGTCACTCGATGGCTCGCGAATTTCCTCCGAGCGAGATTTCGAGTCCTCCTTTCGCGAACGAAGTGGCACCGTTGGGCGACGCGTTCAAGCGCCTTCAGGCAGGAGGGTTCGCTGACTGGCGCCTCGCGGTGGACGGCATGGTTGCACGTCCCACGCTGTTTTCGTTAGCGGAACTTAAGAGCTATCCATCGAGTGACCAGATCACTCACCTGGCCTGTGAAGAAGGCTGGTCTTATATCGCTGAATGGAAGGGCGTTCCGCTCGCCCACGTCTTGGACCGGGTGGGGATTCTTCCGCAAGCCAAATATGTTGTCTACTTCTCGATACAGCAGGACTGGTGGGACAGCATCGATATGGCCGATGCCTTGCATCCGCAGACTCTCATCGCGTACGGAATGAATGGCGGTGAGCTTCCGGTGGGAAATGGAGGCCCTCTGCGCCTGCGTGTCCCGCGCCAGTTGGGTTACAAGAACGTGAAATATATCACGCGCCTGACGGTGACCGATGACCTGAAGCGGTTCGGCAAAGGCTTGGGCTCCGCGTCGCCCGAAGCCGGTTACGCCTGGTACGCCGGCATCTGACACTACCCCAAGCTGGCGTGTCGGACACACCGCTTCGCACTCGCCCGACGTTGGTACGCCCACATTCCGACTTCTGGCTCGCGTCGAACACTCGCGTCAACGAATAGGCGCTTACGCGTTCTGTTGGAAATGCAACCTTCTCTCACAAAGCGCCGGTTTGGCATACAAACCCTTCCCTGGTAATGTAGATTTTCGCGCTCGGTTTCAGGTGGACGGGAAAACCAATGAGCAAAGCTGTCGAAAACCTGCAAGCCGCCCAACAGCGGGCAATGGCTATTCGCCCGAAGGTTGGTGGCTTTCCCTATCTGGCCGAAGTCCTGCGGCAGGCGGGCGTGACCCGCAACTTTTGGTTCTTGCCAGCGTGTGAAAGCTTATATCTCACTAACGACGGGCCAGTCGTCACGCAAGCAGAGCCGCTCATCTCCGGCACGCCGGAGGTACCTCCTTTCGACCGAGAGGCGCTTATCAAAGCTTTACGAACTGACCAAGCCGGAGAGAGCAGTTTTCCTGAGTTTCTGGCGGCTTCATGGCGGGCAGGAGTTGTTCGCTACGATGTCGATTTGACCCAGCGTACCGTCGCCTACTATGGGTGCAACGGAGAGCAGTATCTCGAAAGCTATCCTGCCGTCGATGTGAAATAGCTTCACCACTCCTGCGGGACAGAGGCACGGTTCAAAAAAGGTAGGTTGCATGGGTGCTTGTCTGACCGACGCTCTTGGTACACGTGGACGCTTAGTCGCCTATCGTAACTTGTGCCGGCGCGGTCCGGGAAAACGGCGTTTCGGGAAGCTGGCCGTCAACCCTTCTGGCGATCTCAATTACGTTGACCCAAGCTGGCCCTAATGAAATCGTGATTCATGCGAGCGATCACCTCTAGCTTTATTTCTTTCGGACACACCGCTTCACACTCGCCGATGTTCGTGCAGCTTCCAAATTGCTCCGCGTTGAATTGCCGCACCATGCTGAGCGCCCGTTGATGACGCTCCGGCTGCCCCTGCGGCAGCAAGCCCAAGTGAGCGATCTTGGCGCCCGTGAACAATGCCGCCGAGGCATTCGGACAGGCTGCCACACATGCTCCGCAACCGATGCATGCGGCCGCGTCCATGGCGCGATCCGAGGCGTCTTTGGGAACCAAAATCACGTTGCCATCGGGCGCGCTGCCGGTTGGAACACTGATGTAGCCACCGGCTTCGATGATGCGATCGAATGCGCTGCGATCCACCACCAGGTCCTTGATAATCGGAAACGCTTTGGCGCGCCAGGGCTCGATATACAATTCGTCACCGTCTTTAAAATGGCGCATGCTGAGCTGGCACACCGTTGTCGCTGCCTGAGGCCCATGCGCGATGCCATTGATCATGAATCCGCAGGAGCCACAGATGCCCTCGCGGCAATCGTGCTCGAAGGCGATGGGCTCCTCGCCCTTTAGCGTAAGCTCCTCGTTCACGACATCGAGCAGCTCCAGCGTCGACATGTCCGGATTCACATCGTTCGCTTCGTAGCGAACCATGCGCCCGGCGTCGGCCGGATTCTTCTGGCGCCAGACATGCAGGATCAGTTTCACTTGTAGCTCCGCTGGCTGGGATGGACGTATTCGAACGTCAGCGGCTCTTTGTGCAACACCGGCGCCTGATCCGGGCCATTATATTCCCACGCGGCAACGTAGCTGAACTGTTCGTCGTTGCGCTGCGCTTCGCCGTCCGCCGTCTGATACTCCTCGCGGAAATGGCCGCCGCAGGATTCATTGCGATGGAGCGCATCCAGGCACATCAATTCTCCCAACTCAAAGAAATCCGCCACGCGGCCGGCCTTCTCGAGTGACTGATTCAAATCGTCCGCGCTACCCACAATCTTCACGTCTTTCCAGTATTCCTCCCGCAGCTCGCGAATCTGCGCGATTGCGGTCTTCAGGCTCTCCGCTGAGCGCGACATTCCGCAATCGTCCCACATGATCTTTCCCAGCCGCCGGTGGAACCAATCTACGGTCCGGTGTCCCTGAATAGCTAACAAGCGCGCGGTCAGCTCCGCCACGGCTGCCTCGGCGCGCGCGAATTCCGGATGCTTCCCGTCAATTTTTTCCAGCTTAGTTCTGGCGATGTAATCGCCCACGGTGTAGGGCAAAACAAAATAGCCGTCCGAGAGCCCCTGCATCAGGGCGCTGGCGCCCAGGCGATTGGCGCCATGATCGGAGAAATTCGCTTCCCCCGTCACGAACAACCCGGGGATGGTGCTCATCAGGTAATAATCCACCCACAGCCCGCCCATGGCATAGTGTATAGCGGGATAAATCCGCATCGGAACTTTGTAGGGATCCTCGTCGGTGATGCGCTGGTACATTTCGAACAGGTTGCCATAGCGCTCGCGAATCACTTCCAAGCCGCACTGACGGATGGCGTCCGAGAAATCCAGATAGACGCCCAGGCCCGTTTCGCCTACTCCGCGCCCTTCATCACAAACCGCTTTCGCATTGCGGGATGCCACGTCGCGAGGCACCAGATTGCCGAAGCTGGGATAACGGCGCTCCAGGTAATAATCGCGCTCGTCTTCCGGAATTTGGTTCGGTGGACGTTTGTCGCCCGCTTTCTTCGGCACCCAGATGCGTCCGTCATTCCGCAGCGATTCGCTCATCAAGGTCAGCTTCGATTGATAATCGCCCGACACCGGAATGCAGGTGGGATGGATTTGCGTGAAGCAGGGGTTAGCGAACGCCGCGCCATGCTTGTACGCGCTCCAGATGGCGGTGCAGTTCGATCCTTTCGCATTGGTGGAAAGAAAGTAGACGTTGCCGTAACCTCCGGTAGCCAGAACCACGGCATCCGCTGCGTGCGATTCTATGTGGCCCGTCACCAGATTGCGCGTCACAATGCCACGCGCTTGTCCATCCACCACCACCAGATCCAGCATTTCCGTGCGCGGGAACATCTTGACGCGTCCGGAATCCACTTGCCGCTCTAGCGCTTGATAGGCACCTAGCAGCAATTGTTGGCCAGTCTGGCCGCGCGCATAGAAGGTCCGCGAAACCTGCGCGCCGCCGAAGCTCCGGTTGGCCAGCGTGCCTCCATATTCGCGAGCGAACGGTACACCCTGCGCCACGCACTGATCGATAATATCCACGCTGATTTGCGCCAGACGATAGACATTCGGTTCGCGCGAGCGGAAATCGCCGCCCTTCAGCGTGTCGTAGAACAGCCGGAACACGCTGTCGCCGTCGCCGTGATAATTCTTGGCGGCATTGATGCCGCCCTGCGCGGCGATGCTGTGCGCGCGGCGCGGAGAATCCTGAAAGCAAAAACATTTGACGTTGTAGCCCAGCTCGCCCAACGTGGCCGCGGCCGAAGCACCGGCCAAACCCGATCCCACCACAATGATGGTATGTTTACGCTTGTTGGCCGGATTGACCAGCTTCATTTCGAAGCGTGCCTGATCCCACAGCTTCTCGATGGCGCCGCTCGGGGCTCTGGAATCCAGCAGCATCTATTTCACCAATCCCGTCATCACCGAAACCGGGATGGAGATGTTGCCCGCGGCGATCAGAATTGCAACCACGGCCGCACTTCGTTTCAACGCCCGGGTGTAGCGCGCCGGATGGACGCCCAGCGATTGAAACATGCTCCACAATCCGTGATAAAGATGCAGGCAGAGCAGCAGCATGGCCAATATGTAGAAAGTCGATACCAACGGGAGCTGAAAGCTAGCCACCACGTTCGCGTAGACGTTGCCTTCCTGGAACGCCGGATTCACAGTTCCGAACGTGAAATCCAACAAGTGGTAAATCACGAAGGCCAAGATAATAGGGCCGCTCCAGTACATAGTACGCGACGCATATGAGGATCCGGCCGCCTTCTTTTTGATGTAGCCCGTCGGACGCGCGGCATTGTTTCGAATCGCAAGCTGAATGGACGACCAAATGTGAAGCACCACCATAGTAAGCAGGGTTATGCGGGCGCCCCACAGCAGTCCAGGCATGGAATGCAGCAGCCGCGAATAATCGTTCAGCTTCTCCGGACCTTCGTAGATTTGCAGGTTGCCGGCGAGGTGGCCTAAGACGAATAGGAACAGGATGCAGCCGCTCACGGCCATCACTGCCTTCTTGCCTACAGTGGAAGTATAGAATCGCTGAGAGCGCCGATTCGGAAGGCCGACCGAAGCCGCGCTCATCGTTTTCCCCGGATCATTTTTGTGGCTACTTTCAGAATACTACCCGGTCATTGCCTTCGGCGCTTCACAAACCGGAACACCAGATACGCCACGATCAGGACAATCACCACCAGCGAACCGAGTTTCAAGTTCTTCTCCACCAACTCGAGAATCTGCTTGAAATGTTCGCCGAAGTGATAGCCGATGAATAAAAAAGTGCTGACCCACAGCAGCGCGCCGCAATAAGCGTACAGCGCGAAGCCCCGATACTCCAGCTTCGAAGTGCCCGCGACGATGGCCGTGAAATGGCGGAAACCGGGAACGAAGTAACCCACGATGAGCGCCCAATGGCCCATGCGGTTAAACCAATCGTGCACGCGCGCGATTTGTTCGTCCTTGATATGCAGGAATCGGCCGAGGCGCGAATGCAGAAACTTCCATCCCACGGTCCGCCCGATGATGTAGCTGCAGGTGATGCCGGAAGCGCTGCCGGCGAGCGCACTGGCCGCGGTGGGGATTAAGCGCAGGTGCCCTTGAAATACCAGGAACCCGCAACTCGCCAGCAGAAACTCATCCGGCACAGGCAGGCCGACGATGCCGAGCATCAACAGTGAGAAGATCGCGAAATAGCCGTAGGTCGCGACCCAGTGAAGGACAGTTGTTTCCAACTAGCAGGATAGCGGAACTGGGGGACTGGGGGGTGGTAACGGACCTTGGGGTCTCCAAGCGTAGCCCCTGCAACGCGCTAGAATAGCGACCGATGCAGCAGATCGGCTTACCAGAATTGGTTCTTTTGGGTACAGTAGCAGCTCTGTTGCTTTGGGGAAGCAAAATCCCCGTGGCGGCTCTGAAATTGAGAGAGGCTCTCGACAATTTTCGTGGAGGGCCGGGTTCTCCTTCCCATCCGATACCTGCTAACGATTCTCGCCTCTTGAATCGCAAGCGTGATACTTCGGACAAGAAGCACAATTCATCTCCCCGCTAGGACACCACTACCGGGGACTCGGGGCAGCAGCGCCCAGCGGCCTAGCCGACCGATTTCTTTTGTTCCCGCACGGCCGGCGTCTTACCCGGAACTACGGAAAAGAATTCGATGAAGCGTTTCTTGCCGTCGCCCCCGCCCGAATTCGGTTTGGTTTCGAGCATCGATTGCGCCAGCGAGTTGAATTGTTTGCCCAGATCGCTGCCTGTCTCCACCCAGCGGCCGTCCGTCACTGCGCGCTGCACGCCATGATAGTCGTTCGGGAAAGTCATGTGAACCGGCAGCCCCAGCAATTGTTCAATCTGCTGCGGAGTAATCAGAGGACGTTTCTGAGAACGGTTCAACAGCACTGCCACGCGGTCTCCCAAGTCAAGCTGCTTGAGATAAACGTACTTCTCTCGCGCCAGATGCAAGGAGGGAATCTCGGGCGTGCAAACAAGGAAAATCTTCTTTGACTCCTGCATGATTTCGAGTGAGTATTTTTCCAGGTTTCCGGACAGATCGAAGCACAGAACCGCGTAGTTGCGGCGCATGAATTCCATTAGGTGACGGATCTGCGTCGGCTCAATGCGGAAATCCGGATTCAGCTTGCCGGC
>Ga0187851_10001751_pt1 | contig 20387 bp, 14 predicted proteins | sample June2016WEW_6_10_FD_132997 | JGI IMG/M metagenome (GOLD analysis project Ga0187851, IMG submission 132997) | Peatland microbial communities from SPRUCE experiment site at the Marcell Experimental Forest, Minnesota, USA - June2016WEW_6_10 | ecosystem: Environmental > Terrestrial > Soil >...
AAGGCATTACGCGCCGCGGCTTCATTCCGAATTCGGCTTCGGCCTACGACATTCAGAGCGACGACCGCTCGCAGCCGCCGGTGGGCAGTCTGATGGTGCTGGAGATCTACAAACGCCACAAAGAGGCGTGGTTCCTGGCCGAGGTTTACGACGAACTGCTGCGCTGGAATCGTTGGTGGCCGGGCGCCCGCGACACCAAGGGACTGCTGGCCTGGGGTTCGGACAACGTGCCACAACTCGTGGACGGCACATTCCACAATTTTCAAGCGGCATTGTTCGAGTCGGGGCTCGATAATTCGCCGATGTACGACGGCGTGCCGTTCAACCCGCGGACCAACCAGTTGGAAATGGCCGACGTTGGCCTGAACGCGCTGTACGTAGCCGACTGCCGCGCGTTGGCTGAGATCGCCGGCGTGTTGGGCAAGGACGCGGACCAACGCGAATTGCTCGCGCGTGGCGATAAGTACGCCGCGGCCCTGGGCACGCTGTGGGATGAGACGGCCGGCATCTACCTGAATAAACGCACCGACACCGGCGAGAAATCGCCGCGGCTCTCACCGACCAACTTTTATCCGCTGATCGCGAAAGTGGCAACGCCGGAGCAGGCCGCGCGCATGGTGCGCGACCACTATTTCAACCCGCGCGAGTTCCACGGCGAGTGGGTGATTCCTTCAATCGCGCGCAACGTGCCGGGTTACCAGGATCAGAACTACTGGCGCGGGCGCATCTGGGGACCGATGAACTTTCTGGTCTACTTGGGCCTGCGGAACTACGATCTCGGGCCCGCACGCCAGGATCTCGCCGAGCGATCGAACAAGTTGCTGATGAAGTCGTGGCACAGCGACCGCTCGATCTACGAGAACTACAATTCGATCACGGGCGAGGGGAACGACGTGCGCAGCAGCGACGCCTACTATCATTGGGGTGCGCTGCTGGGCGTCATCGGGCTGATGGAGCGCGGCCACTAGTGCGCGTAGATCCCACAATGCTGCTGTCGTGCTGCACTCGAACATCGGCAATTGTCGGCTTGCCGTCGGACCCGCCGATCCCAGCTTCCCTTGCACGCCGTTAGGGCGGCACAGAGGCGGTCACTCGCCGACGACTGCCATGCTGCGAGCATACGGGTCCGTACACGGCGGCTCGATATGGGCACGCCGGCACTTCCTCGAAAAGTGACGGATACCCGAAAGCGTAGTAGAGTTACGACATGATCAGGCTTCGCACTGCCGCTTTACTGCTGACGCTGGCCGTCGCTGCTCGTCTTTCGGCCCAGGAGGCAACGGTCCAGGAGGAACAGCAGACCTTCAAGACATATCCTTTCTCCGGACCGGATCCAGCGCCCATCATGACCCGCTCCAGCATGTGGGGCAGTGGAGCGAGCCTCTACCCCTATTACTTCTTTGACGAGCTCAGCCTCAACGGTGTCAGCCAGGAGCGAAACATCATCCGGCTGGAGAACGCCTACCTCAAATTGCTCGTGTCACCCTCCGACGGTGGCAAGCTTCTCGCGGCCATCGAGAAGAGCACGGGCAAGGATTTCATCTACTTTAACAAGGTCCGCAAGTACCGTGACATCGCCCATCGCGGGCCGTGGACCTCGGGCGGCATCGAGTGGAATTTTGGCCTGGTCGGTCACACGCCGGCGACGGCCTCACCCGTCGACTACATGATCCGCAAGAACGCCGACGGCAGCGTCACCTGCGTCGTCGGAACGATGGATCTGCCCTCGCGCACCGAATGGCGCGTCTCCATCACACTGCCGCCGGACAAGGCCTACTTCCTCACTGATGCGCTGTGGTACAACCCGCAGCCGCTTGAACAGTCCTACTACGTGTGGATGAACGCCGCCGCCAAGCTCGGCCAGGACCTCGAGTTCATCCTGCCGGGCACGAAATATATCGCCCACGATTACTCAGTTCCGACAGAGCCATGGCCGCTGCTTCCGGATGGCCGCAGCCTCGCCTTGTACAAGGACCATCGCGAAGCGGACGAAGGCGGCAGCTACTTTGTCCACGGCAAGCTCCAGGAAGCCAACGGCGCCTATTGGCACGACTCGAAGTTCGGCTATGGCCACTGGGCGCTGCACGAAGAAGTGCCGGGCCAGAAGTTCTTCCGCTGGCCGCTCTCGCGCGATGGCGCGATGTGGGAAAACCTGCTCACCGACAGCGATGGCCCCTATTTCGAACCACAATCAGGCCGGCTTCTCGACCAGAACGACCACGAGTTCTTCGCCGCTTACACCACGGACCGCTGGCGCGAATTCTGGTTCCCTTACAAGCAGATCGGTCCCATGGTGACGGCTACGCCCGCCGGCGTGCTCAACGCCAGGACCAACGGGCACGAAGTCGAGCTCGGTTTTAGCGCACTGCAGAAGACGGACGAGGACCTTGTTGTTCTTAACGGCGACAAAGAAGTCTCTCGTGAACACCTGCGGCTCGCACCCATGGGCGTATTCGAGAAGAAGCTCGCCGTCGAGATTCCCAACGGCTCGCTGCGGGTCCGGCTTGGACAGCAGCAGATTTACACTGACGACCCTCAGGATGGGCTTCTGAAGCGTCCTTTGAATTTCCACAACTACGACACGAAGACTCTGGAAGGGCTCTACCAGTCGGCCGAGCGCGCCGAGAAATCGCGCGATTACCGGACCGCTCTCAACCAATATCTTGAATGCATCCAACGCGACCCTACGAGCGTTCGCGCTCTGACGCGCCTGGCCGCGGTTTACTATCGCCGGGCCGAGTATGCCAAGGCTCTCGAGTACGCTCGCCGGGCGCTCGACTTCGTAATGTACGACCCCGACGCAAACTACTTCTACGCCCTGATCTCGCGCCGCCTGGGCGACTTTGTGGATGCCAAGGAGACGCTGGGCTGGGCCGCCCGGTCGATGAAGTATCGCTCCTCGGCGTATTGCGAACTAGCGGAGATCTATCTGATGGAGGGCAACTTCGAGCGCGCCGACGAGTACTTGCGGCGCTCGCTCGAATACGACGCGCATAACATCAAGACGCTCGAGGTTCTGAGCACGCTCGCCCGGCGCACGGGCAAGAAAGAGCAGGCGCGCACTACTCTGGCGCGGATTCTGGATATCGATCCGTTGAGCCACCTGGCCCGCTTTGAGACTTACCTGTTGCAGCCGGACGCCTCCACGCTGAAGAACTTCCGCTCCATGATCCGCAACGAAATGCCGCACGAGTCGTACCTGGAGATCGCCTCCTACTACGTCAATCTCGGGCTGGACGAAGATGCTCTGCGGCTGCTCGAAGTCGCACCGGATCAGGCTGAGATCCGTTATTGGCAAGCTTATTTGCTGCGCAACAAATCGGCCGAACAGAGCCGGAAAGTGCTGCAAACGGCGGCCTCGCTCTCGCCCTATTTGGTGTTCCCCTTCCGGCAGGAGGCCATCCCGGTCTTCCAATGGGCCGATCAGGCACTAAGCGGGAATTGGAAAGCCAAGTACTATCTCGGCCTGATCGAATGGGGACTGCGGCGCGAGGACGACGCCCGGAAGGAATTCGCCGCCGCCGGGAACCTGCCCGACTATGCCGCCTTCTACGCCAGCCGCGCATATCTCGAACAGGCCGCCGATCCGGCCCAGGCTCAGGCGGATTACGAAAGGGCGCGGGCCGTCGATCCCAAGGACTGGAGGAACTCGAAACGCCTGGCCGCTTACTACGCCTCGCGTGGCATGCATGACAAAGCTCTGGCTGTGGCCGAAAGCGCCTCCACGCAATTTCCTAACGAAGACGCCATCAAAGTCACACTGGCCCGCGCCTACATGAACTCTGGCCACTATCGGGAATGCCATGCCACGCTCGAGCACGCGACTATCCTGCCGGCTGAAGGCCAGAGCGACGTCTACAAGCTCTTCGCCGACTGCCAGTTGGCGCTGGCTCTCGAAGCGATGAAGCAGAACCGCTACGATCTCGCCGTGGAGCACATAGAAGGCTCCAAGATCTATCCCGAGCATCTCGGGACCGGGAAGCCCGCCGATCCCGATTACCGCGTTCAGGATTGTTTACTGACCATCTGCTACCAAAAGACAAACCAGGGCGCCAAAGTCGACGAACGCAAGGCTGCCATCAACGACTTCGCCTCCCGGAATTCACGCGACGGCTGGGACCGTCTGAGCCCCAAGCTCGACGCCTGGTATGCCTCCGATTTCCTGAACTCCGATCCGTTGACAGCACTTAAGAAGCTTGCCACCGCACTTCGAGGGAGCAGGGCAGAGTAGCGCCAGAACATTGAGTGGTTAGGGTGACAATTAGGAGTGGCTGTGTAGTAGGGAGGCGACGGTCAAGCCTGGCGACAAGCTGACCGCCGCCGGGCCCTCGGGCCGCGGTCACGGGGTGCGCTTTACTTGGGTAGAGTAGCCGCTGATTTGCTGTACTCGGCGCGACTTCGGCAGAAGATGGTTGATCGGGCCGCGACTTCTGAAACTCGTACCCCGAGCGGCACGGGATGAACTCCGCTGCTCAGCCTATCGCGGAAGGTCAGGCGAACAGTTCCTGCGCCCGCCGCAGTCGGCGCACCACATCCACGCCATTGCGGCACTGCACCGCGCACGAGGAGCAATCACCGCACTTCACGCTCTGGATGGCTGCAGGTAACTTTAGGAAGTGTTCGCGCCCCAGCGCGAACTGGCCGTAGCCGTCGGCATAGGTGACATACCGCAGCATGTCGGTCACCGGCAAGCCTTTCGTGCACTGCCCTGCGCAGCCATAACACATGCGGCAATAATCCGGCCGGATCTGTTCCAGCCGTGCCGCCAGGATGCGCTCCTCGGCCGGCCCCAAGGTTCCCGTCATGGCCTGGAAGTTCATCTCCAGTTGGTCGATATCGGTCATGCTTGGAATCGCCGTCGCGAAGTACGGCTTCCGGATCGCCCATTTCAGAGCTGCCAATCCGGCCATCGGCCGCTGCATCTGCGGCTGCGGATTTTGCGTCCTGAGCCCGCCCGCCATCACCTTCATCGCCACCAGGCCCAGTCCGGCCTTGCTGATGCGTTCAAAAGTAGCGTCGCGCGTGTCGCCCATTGTGAAGTTGTAGGTCGACAGCACCACTTCGATCCTCCCGATCTCCAGAATGCGGTCCACCATGTCGTTAGGTGAATGCGTGCTCAACCCGATGTGGCGGATTTTGCCTTGCTGTTTGGCTTTGACCCACGCCTCCACCAACTCATCCTGCACCTGTGCCGGTTTGTCCTTGCTGTGGATGTACCAGATATCCAGGTAATCGGTACCGATCTCCTTCAGGCTGGTTTCAAGCTCGGCCGTCGCCTCGGCGGCCGTCTTGGCTTCGGACTTGCTCGATAGCACAATGTCCTTGCGCCGGCTCTTCAACGCCGCACCCACCATGCGTTCGTTGTTGCCGTGCTGATAGCCGCGAGCGGTGTCGAAATAGGTCATGCCCATTTCGAGGGCGCGGGCGATCACGCTCGGGTCGGACGTGATCATGGAGCCGAATCCCACCGTCGTCACCTTCAATCCGGTCTTGCCCAGCACGCGGTAGCTCACCTGATTGTGTTCGGCTGGAACCGCCACTGCGGGCAGCGCCGTTGCAGCGGGTAATGCCGCTGCGGCCGCCAGGAAACTTCTTCGCGATGGTTCGAATGCCATGTCCAATCTCCTCGTTTGAGCTCTCACCTCTCTGCTGCCATGGCCCGGGCGGTTGAGAGATGCGACTGAATCTTCAATTCTTGGGCGGAATTCCCGTCTCGGCTCGGTTGCTGCCGTCCATTCTACATCCAACCGCACCGGCTGGAGCCATACGTTCCACGAGCGACTCTGTCGGCTAGCTAGACCACGCTTTTCTGGGGGGCTAAACTCTCAATTCCCACACGCGCGGCCGGGCGTTGCTCCGGGGAGTTCAACTGTTACCGTTTTCTGCCTCGGGTTGCCGGCAGTGGGCGCAGTTGAACGTGCCCATCCTTCACGATGGAGTCCCTCTTTGCGGGTGCCGGCTCGCAGGAATCCCCTCGAGATAAATGGCGCCGGCGGTGGGGGCGGTCACATAGATGTTTTTGAACCGAGCGCGCGGATGGCCGAGCGCAGCAGCACTTCCCGCTTGAGCATGCGCAGTTCCGCATGGGTGGTGAGATGGCGGAAGCGCCAGGAACAGTTGTCGCAGTGGTAGGTGGGGAGGCTCAGCGCCGTCAGCATTCGATCGAGGGAGCTGTTCGAGCGCAAGGGGGAAACATCGTGGCCCTTGCACTTCGGACAGGTGAGCAACATGGCGTGTTCAGAATTGGGTGCATCGGCATAGGCAAGTGGAGGAGGTACTGCGCGACGCGCACCGTTGACAGGAACGGTCGCCCCCAAGTTATCGACGTTCGTATTCTGTAGTGTGCCGCTCGCGGCGTTAACCTGAAGAACATCAGATGTCATTTTTTTCTTCCTCGCTCATCTAGACATGACCTGACCGGGGTTTCCTGTACCAGTCGAACAGAGAGACTGGAAGGAATCCGGGAAATGCCCAAAATCGAATTTCTTGGGCTTGCCGGGCACGAAACCACCCACCCTCCGTACAAAGCGTGACCGCCAATTGTCAATGCGATTCGTCACGTCCTGATCCTGATGGCGGTGATGGATATTCCAAAACTGTTTGTACATCTCGTCGAGGTCGCGATCTTTCACTGAGTCCTGGAAGCTCGTGTATTCGATTCCGTCGAGACGGCGATTCACGAGCGTCTTGAAATCCGCACGACCTACGAAGACCCGCCACCGATAGTCGGCGCCAGGCGTCTTAATCATCTCGGCGTCCTTGCCAAATACATTGACCAAATGCTCTTTCCGCCGAGCCCGCACCAGCAGGCGGGTCGGATCGTTCTTGTCAACTACGATGCTCAAGAAACCGTCGCGCAGGCAAATCCACATCGTCATTCCTCCCGAGATGCGTAGGCGTGGGAGAAGAGAGTCGAGGAGAACTGGACTACCCCGCGTCTGCTCCCGCCTGAAAAAACCCGCCGGGCAACGGCTCCTCTGTTAGGCGATAGACTTCGCCCTCGTCACCCGGCGGATGAACGACCGTCCGGAAGCCGTGCTATTCTTCCAGCGGCCGAAACTGCCATTTCTTCTTGCTTCTCAATCAACCTCTCTTGACGATTCAAGCATCGCGCTATGTTCAATTAACAACAATGAACCGGAATTCACAATTCGCGGGGGTACAAACCTAGGAGCGTACGCCAGTACAGATTCTCTTATTTTGTGTGTGGAGTACTAATCAAAGGACTAGGACTCTCAATAGGCAGAACCGGAATGACATGCAGGACCCGGTGGAAGCCGAGAAACGGTTTCGGCCTGGTGTTCTCTGTCCAGTGATGATCTTCAAGTGCTGTCAGACTACGCCGAGCAGTTACAGCAGGATCCTGATGCCAAACCAAAGCCGGCGCAAAATGCGGTAATGGAAGCCTACGAGGAGCGATACCAAGAGTTCAAATCCGCAGGAGCGCCGGAGATCAATCGCTGGCCGATTGACGTGTGATTGGATGAACGGTGGCCATGCCGTAATGTCCCCAGACGATTTGGAAGATTCCAGACCATCATCACCCGGGCCGTTTCGGCCGCTGGGCTGAGGAGTTCCTGGCGCAACGGTAACGGCGAGGGATTTTGCAGGCCGAGTGGCATGGCACATAGGGTGACGCCGAAGTGGCGCAGGACGATCTCCTGGACCATCCGCGTATCGATCACCCTCGGGCTCTCAGTTCCGCGGAGGCGACGGCGGATCGGCGCGACCGTTTCCGTCTCCGTCTCCGTCTCCGCCGGGCGGGGACGGGGGACAATACAGAGTGCCGGGGCCATCGGCTTCTCGATGCGGTGCCCCGCAGCCAGGGTGTGGGGGTGCTTCGCAGACGCCACCGACTCATCGGCGAGGAAGGCCCACAAGGCGTCTAAGAAGGCAGACGCGGGTCCGGCCGTTATCGAAACCGGGCTGTCGGCCAGTCCGACTGAAGCCTCTTTCCGGGCCGAGGGCGGCGCATAAGACGTGTCAGATCTGAGGGCCTGCTGCAGCCAAGCGATTTTTGCCCGCAGCCCGTGACCGGCCGGGACGGCCGACTCACCGGGCGTCAGGCTGTTCCACGCGCTCTGCAGGCAGATGCACAGAAGGGCCCCGACAATTGCTCCCAGGACCAGGCTGAAATTCACCACACTATAAAACTCGGCGCCACCCATGTACCTTCCCCTCCTGAGAGAGAATCGACTACCCCTACATACCAATGGCGGCCAGCCGCCTAGCCCGCGATCTCTTCGGGCAGCGTAAACGGGGTCTCGCTAACCCCCACTCGCGCCGCCGGGGGGCGGACCGTTTCTGGCCGCAGATTGGCCTTGTCCAAATACGTCGGGCCGGAAGAGGTGTAAAGCACCCTGCATCCCAGCCGCTGCTCGATGAAGCGCACCAGGGACGCCTGGTCCTCCACCGCCTGTTGATTCAAGCTCGCGGGCTCGGTTTCGAGAAGCGTCCGGGCGTCCGGCTTCAGCCGGGAGGACGTAAGCCCCTGCGAATCGCGGTATTCCTCCACGTACGGAAAGGATGACCCGACGCAGTCCATGTGGGTCAGCGCCAACCCGTCGATCCCGCCGCAGCATTGAATGGCATAGCGGGCCGCCACAAAGTCGAAATGGCCGAAACGAATCTGCCCCTGCCCTTCCGCTTTCGTAAGGACATTGTGGTCGGGGAATTCAAGGGCCCGATCCCCGGTCACGAACGGGCCAGCGCCGTGGCGCGTGAAATGTGTTCTCAGCACCCCAATCCGTACGGGCGCCAGCCCGGCCCCCGCGCACAGCGCCAGCGCGTTGTGGAAGGTCGTGTTGGTCGCCGTGGTGTAGGGGGCGAAGCCATGGTTCTCATCGAGCAGGGTGCCCGCCGTGCCCTCAAAAACTACATTGGCGTGCCGATAGGAGTCGACCATCTCGGCCCACGTTGTGGGCTGAATGCCTTGGGAGAACAGCCGGTAATACTCGGCGATCCTGCGCGGATCCTCGTTGGACAGCTCCGCCAGCAGCTCGTCGGCGTCCCGGTTCACGCCCCAATACTCCTGTAGTTGCTTCAGCTTGTGAATCCGGATGTCGTCCACCCTTCGCAGCGCGGGAGCGTCCGACAGAATGTCCTTGACCTGGATGTAGGTGCCCCACTGCAGGGCGTCGCGCCGGGTTTCGCCAGCCCCACAATCGCCGCAGCCGTGGCGGTTGACGCTGCGGACCAATTCCCGAATGCGGTTGGCGTACTGGTGATAGGGCGTGACGATCAAACATTCGGGATCGATGAACAAACGCTCCTGGGTGTAGCGGATCCCTTTCCGCTCGAGCGCCTCGGCCTCTTTCATCAACGAGAAGGGCTCGATCAGGACATACTTTGAGAGGAAAGTGCAAACCTCAGAGATGAACATCCCGCTGCCGAATTGGCGAAACCCGTGGTGGCGCCCGTCGGGCTGAACAACGTTGCGGGTGCCCTGCGGACCCCCGTTGTAGCGCACCACCAGGGACGCATCGTGCTCGCGGCAAAGATAGTCCACCATCGTGCCTTTGCCTTCGTCGCCGAACGCCAGACCCTGGACGATGTGGGCTTTGCGGACCGGATGGGAGTGATCTCTGAAGGAATTCATATCACATTGACCGAATGCTCCTCCCGCCGAGTTCGGACCATCAGTCGGGTCGGCTCGTTCTTGTCAACTGCGATGCTCAAGCCGCCGTTGCTCAGGCAAATCCACATCGCATTTCTCCCCAGTCGCGGAGGCGTGGGAACAGGTAGCCGTGGAGAACTGAACCACCGCACGTCCGCTCCCGCGTGAAAAAACCCGCCGGGTAACGGCTCCTCTGTTAGGCGATAAACTTCGCCCTCGTCACCCGGCGGATGAGCGACCGTCCGGAAGCCGTGTGCTTCTTCCAGCGGCCTAAGCTGCCATTTCCGCTTTTCCTCGGTCATCTAGACGATCTAAGAATGCGGCCATGTTCAATGAACAACAATGAACCGAAATTCACAATTTGCAGGGGTACAGGCCTAGGAGCGGTCGCTAGTACAAATCCCCTTGTTTCATGAGAAGTACTACTGACAGGACCAGGACTACGGCAGTCCACGCGATCCTCTGATGCTCCGAGGGGAAAACGCGCTCGTCCGTTCCGCATGACTCAGTGTGTGATTTAGTTAACGGAATCGGCAAGATTTCGAGTTTTCGTAAATCTTTGATTCCTTGTGAGATACTGGAGCCGGCGGCCAGAATTGAACTGGCGACCCCCTGATTACAAGTCAGGTGCTCTACCTGCTGAGCTACGCCGGCTTACCAACGCCATCGTAACATGAGCTATCCAATTTCCTCCCCGCTCGCGGCGCACCCCACCTGGTGTCATGTCTCGCAGATTCTTTGGCAATCACCGCCCATTCACCGTGGCGCAGGCACTCGTGCCTGCCGCGTCGACACTCGTGTCGACGCTCGGCCGGCGTTGCCAATGCTTGACTGAGACACTACACTGGGCGCTTCGGCTGCTATCCGTGCCGGCCGCGGTACCCAGCGCCTGCGAAGCAATGCCGGTGATCGAAGCACGCCGCCGGTGGCGTTTGCGGCGCAGATCGGCGAAGCTGGTTTCAGGCCCGCCGCGGCCCGCAACTCAACCCATGTGGAAAGCGCTTCAGGAGTTCCTCGGACCGGTTCCGGCGCCGGTTTTCATCCTTATTTTTGTCGCGGGACTGACGTTGTCGATCATCGCCTCGGCCCCCACCAGGTGGGTGGAACACGGCCTGAGTGTGCTGGCCCGGCGGCGTTCGAAGCGCAAACCACTTCGCACCCCAACGGCCAAGTCCTGACCGCCGCGTCTTCGCGCAGCGTGATGCCACGCCACCGCCGCCACGTTCGATCCGCGCTGCAAACTGGATATGCTGATGACAACGGCGCATGAGTAATTACTTCGAAACCGGCGCGTATCCCGACTTTCTCCCCGCGCCCGGACTGCGCCAGCTCCGTTCGCCGCGCGACGGTTATGCCCGCGGCTGGGGACTCGAATATGGAGGGTTGCGCGAGGCAGTCCTGGCCGATCCACTCTACGTCGAGGCCCTGCGCCTGGCCGAAGGCCGCACGATCCAGGCCCGGGACTGCCGGCTGAATCTTTTTCTCCTCCTCAAATACTTCTTCCCTCCGCTTCTGGCGCGCTCGGGCCCAGGCTCCATCGTCGAATTCGGCTCCTACCGCGGCGGCTGCGCCATTTTCCTGGCGGCCTTGTGCGAGCTTCTGAAACTGGATGTGCGCGTGTTTGGTCTCGACACTTTCGCCGGCATGCCTCCCACGGACAAGACCATCGACGCCCACTTCGCCGGCAACTTCTCCGATGTCGATCTGGCCGAATTGCGCGCCTACGTCGAAACCTTCGGCCTCGCGCACCGGCTCGAATTCGTCGCGGGAGCTTTTCAGGACACTGCCCCGCGCGTGCTCGCGGCGGCCCCGCCGGTGTTGCTGGCGCACATCGATTGCGACGTCTACGACGCCGTTGCCTATGCCTGGGAAACGGTGAAGCCGTGCATGGCGCCGGGCGGCTATGTCGTCTTCGACGACGCTCACACATCGGGCTGCCTGGGCGCGACCGAGGCCGTGGAAGAACTGGTCATCCGGCGCGACGGTTTGCACTGCGAGCAGATCTGGCCGCACTTCGTCTTTCGCGTCTGGCCTGCGACTTCTCAAAGCTGAAATGCGCCGCTCCGGCTGGGGTGCATTCTGCTCGGCGTGAGCCCTCCGCTCGAAGCGCCGCAGCGGCCGGCTCCACTGTCCGCGCCGCGAAGCCGGGCGAATTTCCCGGGTTGCCGACGTAGGCCCGCTATACACTGGTTAGAATGTTCGTCTTCAAATGCAACATTTGCGGCGAAACGAGCGAGTGCAGAACGGGCTGGCTCGACCGCGACGCACCGACCTGCACGCACTGCCAGTCCTCGGTGCGATTCAGATCCATCGTCCACCTGCTGACCTGCGAGCTTTTCGGCACTAGCATGACCCTCGCCGACGTGCCCGTGCTGAGGGAGATCAAGGGGCTCGGAATGACCGATTGGGCCGGCTACGCCGAGCCCTTGGCGGCTCGCTTTTCCTACGTGAATACCTACTATCACAAGGAGCCGCAATTTGACATCACCAACCCCGGCCCCGAGCACACCGGACAGTACGATTTCGTCATTTCCACTGAAGTTTTCGAGCATATCCAGGCGCCGGTCGCGCGCGCTTTTGAAAACGCCGCGCGGCTGCTGAAGCCGACTGGGTTCCTGATCCTCACCGTCCCCTACACCGGCCTTGAAGACGAGACCAAGGAACATTTCCCCGATCTCAACGCCTACCGCATCATCCAGTTGGAAGACCAGTTCGTCCTGGTCAATCGCCGGCCCGACGGCGTGGTCGAGACCTTCACCGATCTGGCCTTCCACGGCGGCCCCGGCACGACATTGGAAATGCGGCTGTTTGCGGAAAAAGAACTCGTGGAGAAGCTGCTGGCCGCGGGTTTCCGCGAGGTCGCTGTCATGCGCGAGAGCTACCCCGAGTTCGGCGTGCAACTGCCCCAGCCGTGGTCCCGGCCCATGGTCGCCCGCAAGCAGCGGTTCGCCTTTCCGGGCATGCTGGTGCATGAATTGGCGCGCGCCCGCGAAGAGGCCTATCGCGCCGCCCAGGAATTGCGCCGCGTCCAGGATTCGCCATCCGGGCCGGCGACGGCATCGGAAGCCGAGGCCCGGCTGCGGCAGAACGATGACACGGCAGGGCCGGTACAGGCCCAGTTGCAGGACACGCTCCTGCGGGAGTGGACACTGGGCCAGCAACTCGAGGCCCTGCAGTTACGCTATTCCAAGCTGCTTGAAGAACACCTCTTGCTGCAGCAGCAGGTGGCCATGGCCGCTCACTCGCGCTGGTGCGCCCTCGGACGTTTCTTCGGCATCGGCCCGCGCTTCGGTTGATTCCCATTCCGCCTGCCGCCTCCCCGCGCCTCTTGGCGCGTCGGGTTTTCGTTGCATTGTGGCCGCGTCGCTGACGACGTCTCTTCGCCGCCGTGCGGGGCGATGCCCGGGCGAGCGCGGACTGCTCTCGGTCGCTTTTAGCGAATGCCGTTCGGGGATCCCTGAGGGCGTGGTTCGCGATACACTTGTTTCACTCCTATTCATGCCCAACGATGCCCCTGCCCAAGGCGAGCCAACGCTTCTGAACTTCATCGAGACGGATGAGTTCCCATCCTCATTCCCCGGCGGGGATGGACTCCGCCAGGGCCGCTCGCCGCGCGATGGCTATGCCCGCGGCTGGGGCCTGGAATTTGGCGGCCTCACCCCGGTTGTGCTCACCGATCCGCTCTATCAGGAATGCTACAGCCTGGCCGAGGGCCGCACGATTCAGGCGACGCCCTGCCGCCTAAACCTCTATCTTCTGGTGCGCTACTACCTGCCGCGCCTCGGCTCCGGCGCGATCGTCGAATTCGGCAGCTACCGCGGCGGCAGCGCCATCTTCCTCGCCGCGCTGTGCCAGCGCCTCGGACTCGACATCAAAGTCTACGGCCTCGACACCTTCGCCGGAATGCCCACCACCGACACCGCCATCGACGCCCACCACGCCGGTGACTTTGAGGACACCTCGCTCGAAGAATTGCGGGCGTACGTCTCACAGAGCGGACTCGACCAACGCTTGACCTTTGTCCAGGGCCGCTTCGACGAGACTACGCCCGCCGTGCTCCGCGAATGCGGCCCCGTTCTGCTGGCGCACATCGATTGCGACATCCAGAGCGCCGTCGCGTACGCCTATGACGCCGTCAAGCCCCGCATGGCCGAAGGCGGCTACATCGTGTTTGACGACGCGCATTCCCCCAGTTGCCTGGGCGCCACCGAGGCCGTTGAAGATCTCGTCATCCGTCGCGACGGGCTCAGTTGCGAACAGATCGCCCCGCATTTCGTCTTCCGCATCTGGCGGGACTATCCGCATCCCCATGCCGGCCCGCGCCAGCAGGCGTTAGGGAGTGAGGGGGAAGCGCGCAGGATCCAGGATGCGGAGTCCCAGTTGGGGGCTGCACGAGAGACCCTGGCCCAGTTGTGGCACGACTACGACGCTTTGCGGCCGTTCCAGGCAAAGTTCCAGGAAGAGATTCAGCTGCGCGCGGAGTTGGAGCAGCGGCACGAGGCGCTCCACAGTCAATACTCCGAGTTGCTTGCGGAACACAGCATCCTGCAGCAGCAGGTGGCCATGGCCTCCCGCTCGCGCTGGTGCGCCCTCGGACGCCTCTTCGGTGTCGGACCGCGCTTCGAGTGATCCGACTCCGCCTGCCGCCTCCGCGCGCCGTGTGCTCCATTGCCAAACGGGCCGCATGATGCAGGTCCCGCAAACCGCGGGAAGCTATCGTTCGACTTGATATACTCGCGCTTATGTTGAAAACGTCGGCAGTCAGGCCGTGGATTGTGCTCGCGCCGGTGCTCGGCGCTACGCTCTACGGCCTGATCCACGCGCCGCTGTGGCACCAGCAACCACCGATGTGGCTGCCCTCCGGCGCGCTCAGATTCGCTTGTTTCCTGATCGTTTGTGCCGTCCTGGGTGGACTTTCCCTATGGCTGGCGCCACGCTACACGCGGGCGCACCTGGTGGCGCTCACCCTGCTTGTCGCTGTCGCTCTGATCGGACCGGGGCCCGTCGCCGCCGTCGCCTTCCTGCTGGCCGGTTGCGCCGCCCTCGGCGACCTCGTGGCCGCGCTGCTGTTCGGCCGGGCCTGGCGGTGCGAACGGAACACCTTGCCCCTGGATTCGGGATTCCTGGCGATCCTCATTTTCACCGGCCTGGCGATCTATGTGACACTCCTGGCCCTGACGGCGCCACTGCGAATCCACTATCTGCCAGTGTGGGCCACGCTGGTGGCCCTGCCGCTGATCCTGAACCGCGCCTTTCTCGGCCGCCTCGCGCGCTTCGCCGCCCGCGCCTGCGAGCCTGTCGATCTTCCTTCCCGCTGGCATGCCCTGCCCCTGCTGGTCCTGGGGACCAGTCTGCTCTCCTACCTGGTGCTGATCCCCAAGCCCGAGGCCAGTAACGACTCTCTGACCATGCACCTGGCCCTGGGCGTACGGCTTGCGGCCAACCACGTTTTTCCCTATGACCCATCCGTCTTCCGCTGGTCGCTGATGCCGCTGGCGGGGGACTTCTCTTTCGCCATCGGCTACATGTTCGGCGGTACGCTGGCGGCGCGCCTGCTCGATTTTGCCCTGCTCGGACTGATCGTTCTGCTCTTGGTTCACATCATCCGCCGCTGGGCGCCCGCCTGGAGCGCCTGGCTCGCGGCCGGCATCTTCGTCTCTTCACCGCTGGTTGAGTTCGTGACGACCTCTCTGTTCATTGAAAACGCCCAGAGCGGCTTCCTGCTGGCCGCCTTCGCGGCGCTCTTAGGGGCCGGCAGGAATCCACAACCGGAGACCGCGGATCCTGCCGCCGAGCCCGCCGCTTCACGTCACGGCTACCTGCTTCTCGCCGGGCTGCTCGCGGGCGCCGCCGTGGCCTCCAAACTCCCGACGCTGGTCCTGGCCCTGCCGATCGTGGCCCTGGCAGCCGTGACCGTGCCTCGCCGCGCCCTGGCCGTCGTGGCCCTATTCCTGGTGATTGGACTGCCCCCGTACGTCAACGCCTGGGCGCGCACCGGCAACCCGGTCTTTCCATTTTTCGGGCACGTATTTCCATCGAAATACAGCGACGCACGCACGGAAGTCAACGACCAACGCTTCAAAGAGAAACCCTCCTGGCGCACACCATACGATCTGACCTTCCACTCGTCGCGTTACATGGAGTGCAAGGACGGGGCTCCTGGCTTCCAGTGCCTGCTGCTGCTGCCCCTCGTGCTGGCCATCCCCTACCGCCGCTGGCCATGGTCGGCCCGCGCGGCATTCTGGCTTTCGATGGCCGCTGCGCTGATCCTGCTGGTAGCCCAACCTGTCCTGCGCTATCTTTATCCGGCGCTTGTCTTCTCGGCCATCGCCATCGCTGTGCCTCTGGCCGAGAGCGCCGGCCTGTTCCGCTGGGCCGTCATCGGCTGCACGTCGCTGGTTTGGATTCTGAATCTCCTCTTCTCTCCCGCCGCCGGCCCATACCACAAGGACTTCGCGCTGGATCCGTTCAGGCCGCAGGAGACCGTAGACTATGAATCCTACTGGGTCCCCGAACATAGATTCGCCACCTGGCTCGACGCCGCGGAGCCTCACGCGAACGTCGGCATGCTGAATTACGATTTCGCGTCCATCGCCTACTTCACCGGGCGGCCCTACATGATGCATTGGTGGAGCGGCGACGGCGGCCTGCCCCTAAAGAATGCCCCCAACGAAGACGCGATCCTGAGGTTCGCCCATGATCATGCCATCCACTGGTTCGTGGGTTATACTGCCGAATCGGGCCAGGAGAATCCCAACACGCCGGCACAGCGCTTCTTCCGCCTTTACACCACCGTCGCCCTGGTTTCCGGAATGGAACGCCTGGCGCACCTGCGCCCGGGACTCGAGTACCCAACCTCGGCGGAGCTCCTCATTAACCCCGACTTCCAGCAAGGGCTGTCACATTGGGACATCGGCGGACCCGTCGCCCTGGTGCCCGCGGAACATGCGATTCGGGTGACCGAGACCAACCACGCGCACCAGACCATCCAGGTCACATCCGATACCCCCTACCGCGTGGCCATCCGCGCCCGTTGCCCCGAACCAGACACTTTCACCCGTCTGCAGGTGAACTGGTATGACCAGTCCAGCCGCCTCCTCGGGGCGTCCCTGATCCCGGTCAAGTGCACCGATCAGTGGGCCGACTATTCGACTGTTTTCAAGGCTCCGCCCGGGGCCACCAGCGGCCAATTCTACGCCACCGGGCACTCCGAAAAGCCGGTGCTGATCCAGCATTCCTCCATGGCCTGGTAAGCCTCCGAATGGACGCCGATGGCCACACGCAACGCCGCTGCCGAAATGTAATCGAGCGATCGCAACGGTCATGCCAGCCCGTCAAGCACAGCGACCACTCGCACCACGCGCTCAGACGCCGGGGCATAATCGTTAGAAGGGAACACGGGGGTAATCGCCGCTAATGCCAACGCTGGTCGATCTCACAATTGGCGCATGGAGCCTTACGGTTGGCCGATGGAGCCTCACGATTGGAGCGTGGAGCCTGCGAATCGCCAAAGAGGTCTCCGCGGATAATGCTGGTCGGCGTTTGGGGCTGCCGCGCTGGCAAAACCCTGCAACTCAGCGGCTGATCACCGCATTGGTTGCCCTGTGGGCCCTGATCCTCTGCTGGAAGGGAGTGGGTTGGGCGTTTCATCCCCGTACATTCCTCATTCTGGACGAAGTTGGTGACCTTACCTGGCCCCTTCGGGTCTCCTATGGAAGCATTCTCCACCTCTTCCCGCAGTCAATCCTTTTCGATCGCCCGCTTGGCTTCGCCTTCCTGCGCTTTCTGTTTGGACAGTTCGGCTTCAATTACACGCCACAGCTTGTTTGCCTGCTGGCGATCCATTTTTTCAATTGCATCCTCGTTTTTACATTACTGCGGCGCTTGGGAGCACGTCTTCTGTTGGCTCTTGCCGGATTGGCCGCCTTCGGCTGCCTGCCCTGCACCGCGTACGCCGCAACGTATCTCGGGGGTGGGGGCCCCGACGTCCTCTGTACTCTCTTCCTGCTGGGCAGCACTCTCGCGCTGTTGTCGGAACGCCCGTGGTACTGGGTTCTCAGCGCGATGCTATATCTGCTCGCGCTCCGGAGCAAGGAGTGGGGCATTGTTATTCCCGTGTTCCTCACGGTGCTGGTGATCGTTCGCGCGGCCCCGGGTTCCAACCCCCGCCGACTCCTGATTGAAGTCGGAAAACGGCTTTGGATTCACTATCTGATCCTGCTGGTGTTCGGCGCATGCTATCTCAGACTCGCGACGCAGATCCAAACTACGCTCCCCGCGGGGACGCCTTATCACCTCCAGCCTCGGCTCGGCATAGTCTACGAGTCGCTGGTCTACTACACTTCCTTGATTACCGTCGGCTGGAACGAGGAGCCATGGCGGTGGGTTATATTTGCCGCCCTGGTTTTGATCTGCATTTACGCGCTGGCCCGCCGCCGCGGCCTGATTCTTTTTGGCGCTTTCGCTTATGCACTGACCCTCTTGCCCGTCAGCATAATCCCAAACCAGCGCATCCCGTATTATGCTTATGGTCCGCAAATCTTCCTGATTTTGACTGTGTGCTTGTTTCTGGAAGACATCCTGGATCTCCTGTGGAAGCGGCCGGCGCCCCGCTGGCTGGCCGGCGCGTGTGCAGCGATGCTTATGTTGACCGCCGTGAGCAGCGTGAGAGCCAGCCCCTCCTATATAAACGGAATCCGCTGGACCTGGATGGTGCGGGAAACTTCCTGGAGAACCGCGCGCGATGCCCGGGCGCAACTCTCCACCATCGGGCCTGGCTCCCATGTTTACGTGGAGAGCGGGGAGGCCGTGCCCTGGCTGTTCGCCTTCGAGAAAGGCGCGTTCCTGCGCGTTTGGCGCAACGACTATTCCATCGAGTGCATCATCAACAAACCTGAAGCGGAGATGCGGGCGCTCTATGATCGGGACAGTTCTGAAAAGTACTTCCTCGACTATGCGCCGGACGGCTCCTTCACCACGCGGCTCAAAGCTCCGAGAAATGCAGCGACCGCGGCACCCTGAGCCCCGCTCCTTATCGCTGCCGCCGCAGCCCGGGAGACTCGGGTACAATAGTGAGGATTCTCGGCGCAACGCAGGATCGGAGCGGCTGGACCAGCGCCCCCGAGCACAAACCAATGCAGCGCCGCGGTAGAGCCATCCCATGAAAGAGCCCGTATCGACGACCGCGGAGTACACGGTCCGCGACCAGGAGCGGATGCGCCAGGCTGAGCGCTATTTTGAGTGGCAGGCGGATCTGGCGGCGGCGGCGCTGGGACGGCGCGTGGTCGAAATCGGATGCGGCCTGGGCAACTTCACGCGCCACCTGCTGGAGCGCGAACTGGTCATCGCCACCGACATCGAAGCGCCCTGCACCGAACGCCTCGCGGCACGCTTCCCCAACCGCGCCAATCTGGTCATCCAGACGCTCGATGTAATGGATCCGGCGTTTCTCTCGCTGGCGCGCCACCAACCCGATTCGGTGGTCTGCCTGAACGTCCTGGAGCACGTCGAAGACGATGCCCTGGCGCTCGCGCACATGCATTCCATCCTGCCGGCGGGAGGCAAGGTCGTGCTGATCGTCCCAGCCTTCGAAGCGCTGCACGGGCCGATTGACCGGCTGCTGGGCCACTACCGCCGCTACACAAAAAGGTCGATGCGCCGGCTGGCCGCCGAGGCCGGATTCCGCGTGCCGACGCTCGGCTATATGAACACGATCGGCTTTTTCGGCTGGTGGGTCAACGCGCGCATCCTGCGCCGCACGGAACAGTCCGAGACGCAGATTCGCGTCTTCGATCGCTACATCGTGCCACTCATGCGGCGCGTGGAAACGGCGCTGCCTCCGCCTTTCGGCCAGTCGCTGTTCGTGGTTCTCGAGAAGGAGGCGCAGGCGGCGCAATGATCGTCTCCATCGTGATTCCCGTTTACAACGAGGCGCTGCTGCTGCCGATGGTGCTGGAACGGGTCGTCGCCGCTCCGCTGCCCGCGGGCTGCGAGAAGGAAATCGTCGTGGTGAACGATGGCTCGACCGACTCTACCGGCGAAGTCCTCGATCGCTATCATCAGTCGCATTTCATTGTCGTGCACCACTCGCCGGTCAATTTCGGCAAAGGCGCGGCCGTCCGGCTGGGGCTCACGCGCTCGAGCGGCGACGTCATTCTGATCCAGGACGGCGATCTGGAATACGACCCCCGCGATTACCCCGTCGTGCTCGCGCCGCTGGTCTCGGGCGCCGCCGATGTCGTGTTCGGATCGAGATTCCTGAAAGGCGTGCGCGGGATGCGCAAGCGCAACTGGATCGCCAACAAGATCCTGACCTACACCTCGAACCTGCTGTTCGGCGCGCACATCACCGATCAGGCCACAGCCTACAAGGCCTTCCGCCGCGAAGTGATCGAACACATGCGACTGCGCTGCATCCGCTTCGAGTTTTGCGCCGAGGTCACCGCCAAGGTGCGCCGGCTGGGCTACCGCATTTGCGAGGTCCCGATCTCCTACAATCCGCGCGGCGTGCTGGAAGGCAAGAAAATCCGCTGGCAGGACGGCGTGGAAGCGCTCTATACGCTGATCCGCTATCGTTTCGCGCCGCTCGCTTCCTTCGCCCGCACGCCCGCTGCTCAATTGGAGACCAACACAGCTCATGACGCCGCGGGATGAGGACCTGCCGCATTGGCGCCTGCCCGGGATGCGGGTCAGAATCGATCTGCTGGCCGTCACCGCTCTGGGCGTAGCGCTGTTCGCAGCGTATTCCGTTCATCTCAAAAAGGACATCGGC
>Ga0187851_10001752_pt1 | contig 20385 bp, 15 predicted proteins | sample June2016WEW_6_10_FD_132997 | JGI IMG/M metagenome (GOLD analysis project Ga0187851, IMG submission 132997) | Peatland microbial communities from SPRUCE experiment site at the Marcell Experimental Forest, Minnesota, USA - June2016WEW_6_10 | ecosystem: Environmental > Terrestrial > Soil >...
GCTGCTGAGCCGCGGCAACGTGTCGGACTCGCTGCTGATCCTGCTGCTGGTGCTCGCCGCCGACGCCACGTCCGCCGCGCTGCTCACCGGGTCGCCGCGGCAGCTGCTGCTCGCCGGCGCCTGGGTCGGCCTGGCGTTCCAGGCGAAGATGATCCAGGCCTGGCTGGCCCTGCCCGCGCTGGCCGCCGCCTACCTGCTCGCCGCGCCCGCGGCGCGGCTGCGTACCCGGTGCGCGCACGTCGCGCTGGCCGGGCTGGTCACCGCCGTGGTCTCCCTCTCCTGGATGACCGCGGTCTCGCTGGTCCCGTCCCGGGACCGGCCTTACGTGGACGGCAGTCCGGACGACTCGGTGTACACGCAGGTCTTCGACTACAACGGCCTGGGCCGGCTCACCGGGAACTGGGCGAGCGTCGCCGGGCCGCCCTCGCCGCTGGTGGTCGCGGCCAAAGAGAGCGGGCGGCTGCTCACTGCCGAGACCATCGGCATCAGGCCGGGCTGGCACCGGCTGCTGGCCGGCCCGTTCGCGGCCGGCAGCGGCTGGCTGCTGCCGGCGGCCGTCGCCGGCGCGCTGGGCGTGCTCATCTCCCGGCGCCGCCAGGGCAGGCGCGACCCGCTGCGCGCCGCCGTCGTGCTGTGGGGCGGCTGGTGGCTGGTCCTCGCGGTCTTCTTCAGCGTCGGCACCTACCTGAACTCCTACTACGTCGCGGCGCTCATCCCCGCGGTCGCCGGGCTGTGCGGCACCGGCATCGCCGCGTGCGGACCTCGCCCTTGGCCGGCCAGGGTGCACCTGATCGTCGCCGCGACGGTGCTCGGCTGCGTCGGCTACGGCGCCTACCTCATCTCCGGGACGGCATCCGGCCCGGTCGAGCTCACCCTGATCGCGCTGGTCGTGGCGGCCGCCGCCGCCGCTCAGCTGCTGCTGCCCGCGTCAGGCAAGGCCGGGCACCTGACCGCGGTCGCGTTCGCCGGTACCGCCGTGCTCCTGCTGCCCGCGGCGGCGTCCGTGAGCTGCGTCATCCGCGGGCTCGGCCCGTTTGACACCCCGTTCGAGTCGCCGGAGACCGCGCACAATAACCAGGCCCTGGCCGCCGCCGCGCCCGTCCTCACCAGGGCAGTCCAGCGGCTAGAACTCCAGACGCCACCCGCTGACGCGCTGTTCGGCGCCGACACGTCCGGGCTCGCGGAGAACTACATCCTGTACAGCGGCAGGGAAGTGCTGCCTATCGGCGGCTTCCTCGGCAACGTGCCCGCCCCGACGCTGGCCACGCTGCAGGCCGACATCAGCCGCGGCTACGTGCGGGGATTCGTGCTGCCGGTGTCACCGCCGGGCCCGGACCCGCGGGTGCGGTGGATCGAGTCGCACTGCACCAGGCAGCCCCCGCCCCCGCACCGCCGCCCGGTTCCGTACGCGAACTTCTTCTGCGGATACGGGCCGGCCAGCCGGCCGGCTCACGCAGCGACCGGAGCACCTGCACCACGGACAGGCCGTTCTCGTTGACCGCCCGCGCTGATCGCGGGCGGCAGCGGCCCGGGGCGAGGCGTCAGGGCAAGCCGCTCAGTCCTCGGATCCGAGATAGCTCCACACCTGCGGGAAGCTTCCGATGCCCAGGGACCGGCAGATCTTCTGCGCAGCCATGCTGACACCCTCGGTGAAGGTGGGAAACGCGAGCTGCAGTTCGGCGACCCGCTCGATGGTCATCCCGGCCGCCATGCAGGCGGCAACCGTCTGCACCGTCTCGGCCGAGTATTCGCCCAGCACGTGAGCGCCGAGGATCGCGTGGGTCTGCCGGTCCGCGATCAGTTTGCAGAAGCCCTCGGACCTGCCGTCCGCGACGGGGCGCAGCAGGTCGTCGTAACGGGCCAGGCCAACGACGGGATCGTGCTGGCCCGCGGCCTGGGTCTCGGTGAGGCCGACCCTGCCGTATTCGGGGTCGGTGAAGCTGCCGCTGGGAACTACCTCGTAGGTGGCTTGCCGGGTAGGTCCCAGGATGGCGTTGGTGGCTGCGATCCGGCCTTCCATCCGGGCCGACTGCACCAGCATCGACCTGCCGTTGACGTCACCAGCGGCGAAGATGTGCCCGACGCTGGTGCGCAGGTAGTCATCGACGGGGATCACGCCCGGCTCGGCGCGCACGCCGGCGGCTTCCAGGGCCAGGTGGCTGACGTTGGCGGGCCAGCCCACGGCGAAGAACACGGCGTCCGCCACGAGCTGGTCAGCGGCCCTGCCGCTGCGGTAGTCAAGGTGGATGCCGTCATCCTGGGCGCGGAGCATCTTGACCCGCGTGCCCGTGTGCACGTTCATGCCCCGGACGCGGAAGGCGCGCCCCAGTTCGGCCGAGACGCTGTGGTCCGCGGCGGGCACGAGGGTCGGGCCGGCCTCGAAGAGGCTGACCGTGACGCCCAGGTCGTCCAGGATGGAGGCGATCTGGCAGCCGGTATCGGCCCCGCCGACCACGGCGACCCGCTCTGGCAGGAAGGCCAGGAACGGAATGTCCTCATAGGTGAGCGCCAGCTCGGCACCGGGGATCGGGAGACGGCCGGCATGCCCGCCGACGGCCAGGACGATACGGTCCGCGGACCAGGTGCGCTCGACGCTGGCGGTGACGGTGTGCGGGTCCACGAAACTGACCGGGCCGAGATCCTCGATGAGGTCGATCCCGTGCCGCCGGAGATGACCGGCCACATCCTTCTTGTCGTGTGCGTAGCGGGCCACCCGCTCGCTGTTGGCCGCCGCGGCGGGAAGATTCGGCACCGGCGGCGGACCGTCAAGGCCGAAAGCGGCCCAGGAGGACCAGTCCCGCGCCAGGCGGGCCGTGCGGGCCAGGGTTCGTATCGGTGCCGGGCCGCGGTTGAGGCTGGTGCCGCCGACCTGGCCTGCTTCGAGCAGGGTGACCTGCGCGCCAAGCTCGCGGGCCTGGAGGGCGGCGGTGATGCCGGCTGGCCCCCCGCCGACAACCAGCAGGCTGCCGCCAGCGCTCATGGCCGGGCCCTCGGGAGGGCCTGCGGGAAGTTCCCGGGATGGCGCCCGCTCGGGCCCTCGATCCGGGGCAGGCACATCCATTCCACGTTGCCGCTGGCCGCGATCAGCGCGGACACTTCACGATCGGAGAGGAGCCCATACTCGGCGATCGGCGGGAACGGGCTGCCGCTCAGCGTCGAGGGGCTCGAATGCGAACTCACAGCCAGTCTTTCCGTCACCGGTCACAGTCTGGCCCGCAACCTCGGGATCTGTCACCCAGCGCGGATCTGCCTGACGCCCTGCTTTGCCTTTCCGTAACCCTAGAGCAACCGAGTTATCTCCGTCCGGTCGTTTTCTGGCCGCGTCCCGTTTACCCCGGAGACCGGATTCCCGGTGCGTCCCCCAGATCTCTACTACTTGCCCGGCAACTGGGCGCGGTTACGGGGATGACGACCTTGATGCCATGGCCATCGCGGGTGTATGCCTAGAGCTAAGTCAACCGCACCTGGTGCCGTATATGCGGACGACGAGGCAGCCTAGCGGTGCTGCTGCAGTCGGTGCGACCGCCGGGGGTGGCATGCCCAGGGATTCTGTAGACGGGAATATTGTCCTGCCAATTCAGGCATCGCGTTCGTGACCGATAGCGGGAACGGCGAAGCGCCGTGGATCGATGTGTCCGTGACCGGGCACCAGCCCGGGCCATCCTCAGGCCGATCACCGGAAGCCCGGCCGCCGGAGAGCCGGGCACCCCAAAGCCGATCAGCGGAAGAGAGTCATGAAGGCAGTCGCAGTCTTTCCAGGTTCTCAGGAGGTCAAGGTCGTCGAGCAGGAACTCCCCCGGCTCACCCAGCCCGATCAGGTTATGTTGCGGATGCTCGACATTGGCATCTGCGGCACGGACAAGGAGATCTGCTCCTTCGAGTATGGAACTCCGCCGCCGGGTGATGACCACCTGGTGATAGGGCACGAGTCGGTGGCCGAGATCGTGGAAGTGGGGGCCGCGGTCGAGCGCGTTGCGCCGGGAGACCTCGTCGTGCCATCCGTCCGACGCCCGTGTTCCCACCCTGGATGCCTGGCCTGCCGTTCGGGGCACCAGGACTACTGCTACACCGGGGACTTCAGCGAACGCGGCATCAAGGAAGCCCACGGCTATCTGGCCGAGTACGTCGTCGACCGTGAGCGGTACATGAACGTCGTGCCGCCAGATCTGCGGGAGATCGCCGTCCTGGCCGAGCCGCTTACCATCGCGGAGAAGGCGCTGGCGCAGATTTTCTGGATGATGCAGCAGCGACCGCCGTGGATCGACCCGGAAACACCCAGCGAGGAACGGGGCGACGGGCTTTCGGCGCTGGTGCTCGGTATCGGGCCGGTCGGGCTGCTAGGTGCGATGGTGCTCGTGTCGGCCGGCTTCACGACGTACGTCTACTCCCGCGAACTGCCTCCCAGCCCGCGCATCGACCTGGTCTCCGCCATCGGGGCGACCTATGTCTCCTCCCAGACCGCCACGTTCGGGCAACTGACGGAACAGGTCGGCAACATCGATCTGATCTACGAAGCGGTCGGGCACTCGCACTTCGCCCTTGAGGCGTTGAAGGTCCTGGGCACCAACGGCATCTTCGTGCTCACCGGCGTCCCTGGCCTGCAGGCCTTTGTCGAGGCGGATCCGGCTCGCCTGATGAGGGAGATGGTCCTGAAGAACCAGGTGCTGCTCGGCACGGTCAACGCCGGGGCGGACGCCTTCGCGTCCGCGCTCCGCGATCTCGAGCTCTTCCGCCGCAGCTGGCCGGCCGTGGTATCGACGCTCATTGCCGGCCGCTACCCGCCGGAGCAGGCACCGGACCTCATCCTCGGGAGGCCGGCCGGCATCAAGAGCGTGATCGCTTTTGACGTAGACGGAAAAGGATAGGTGCGCGATGCCGCAGGATCCGCCAGACGGGCAGCACATCCCCGATCCAGCCTCGCTGACGGCTGAGGAGCAGCGACTGCACGAGGCGCGCGCGGGCGTTCCGTGGCGAGCCTGGGGACCGTATCTCAGCGAACGGCAGTGGGGCACGGTCCGGGAGGACTACAGCCTCAACGGCGACGCCTGGTCCTACTTCAGCCACGATCAGGCGCGGTCTCGCGCGTATCGGTGGGGTGAGGACGGTATCGCCGGGATCAGCGACGACAAGCAGCGGCTGTGCCTGGCTCTCGCGCTGTGGAACGAGCGGGACCCGATCCTGAAAGAACGCCTGTTCGGCCTGACGAATGCCGAGGGCAACCACGGTGAGGACGTCAAAGAGTACTACTTCTACGTCGATAACCTGCCGACGCACAGCTACCAGCGCTACCTCTACAAGTACCCGCAGGCCGAATTCCCCTACAACGACCTGGGTGCCGTGAACCGGGCCCGGTCACGGCACGAACTGGAATACGAGCTCCTCGATACGGGCGTCTTCGATGAGGACCGTTATTTCGATGTCGAGGTGGAGCATGCGAAGAACGGTCCGGAAGATATTCTGTGCCGCATCACCGTGCACAATCGGTCGGACCAGGACGCCGCGCTGCACGTGCTCCCCACGCTGTGGTTCCGCAACACGTGGTCGTGGAAAGCAGGTGGGCCCAAGCCGCGCGTCACCCGGGTCGCCGCTGCCTATCCGGTCGTCCGGGCCGAGCACCACGAACTCGGCGTCCTCTACCTCCACGCCGAGCCGGGAGCAGACCTGCTGTTCTGCGAGAACGAGACGAACACAGCGCGCGTTTTCGGCACCGCGCCGACGACGCGTTTCGCCAAGGACGGCATCGGCGACCACCTGCTGCACGGCGCGGACACCGTTAACCCGGGCGACGAGGGAACCAAGGTGGCAGCGCGGGTCCGGCTGTCCGTGCCGGCTGGCGGGCAGGCCTCGGTGCTGATACGGCTCACTCGTGAGGGCCCGGGGAAGCTCACGGCGCCGTTCGACGGCGCCGGCGGGCTGATCGAGCGGCGGCGGGCCGAGGCGGACGAGTTCTATGAGGCCATCACACCGCCCGCGGTGAGCGATGACGCGAAGGCGGTCATGCGCCAGGCACTGGCGGGGATGCTCTGGTCCAAGCAGTGCTACTACTTCGACGTGGACCGCTGGCTTCGCGAGCGCCGTCTCCACCCGCTGCGAGCCCCGGCGTGGCGCGGGAGCCGGAACGAGTCGTGGTTCCATATGTTCAACCACGACGTCGTGTCCATGCCCGATAAGTGGGAGTATCCCTGGTACGCCGCCTGGGACCTGGCCTTCCATTGCATTCCGCTCGCCATGGTCGACCCCGACTTCGCGAAAAGCCAGATCGACCTGATGCTCTCCCAGGATTACCTGCACCCCACCGGCCAGATGCCGGCCTACGAGTGGAACTTCGGGGATGTGAACCCGCCGGTGCACGCCTTCGCGGTCCTCTTCCTCCAGAATCTGGAGTCAGACCTTGGCGAGGTGGACCTGCCATTTCTCAAGGAGTGCTTCGCGAGGCTGCTGCTGAACTTCACCTGGTGGGTGAACCGCAAGGATCCGTCGGGCCGCAACGTGTTCGAGGGCGGCTTCCTTGGCCTGGACAACATCGGGGTGTTCGATCGCAGCGCTGCCCTCCCCACGGGCGGGCGGCTGGAACAGGCGGACGGCACCGCCTGGATGGCGATGTTCAGCCAGAACATGCTCGAAATGGCCCTGGCCCTGCTCCAGCACGACGAGGGTTACGAGCAATTCGTGCTCAAGTTCGTCGAGCACTTCTTCTGGATCGCCGCCGCGGTGGACCCGGTCGGTGAGCACCCCGACGAGATGTGGGACGAGGAGGACGGCTTCTTCTATGACGTGCTGCGCCTCCCCGACGGCACCGGCGCCCGGATCAAGGTTCGTTCCCTGGTGGGCCTGCTGCCCTTGTGTGCCACGACGGTGATCGAGGCGGACATGATCGACCGCTATCCGAAGATCGCGGCGCATGTGCGTGGCTTCCTGGAGCGCAACCAGGACCTCTTGGTCAACATCGCTGACCCGCTTGTGCCCGGTGCCCACGGCCGGCGGCTGCTGTCCCTGGTGAACGAGGACAAGCTGCGGCGTATTCTCGCGCGGATGCTCGACGAGGAGCGTTTCCTGGGCCCGCACGGGATCCGCTCGATCTCGCGATGGCACCTCGAACATCCTTACAGCTTCAATGCCGGCGGTGCCGATCATCAGGTGCAGTACGAGCCGGCCGAGTCGACCAGCGGAATGTTCGGCGGCAACTCCAACTGGCGCGGGCCGGTCTGGTTCCCGATCAACCTGCTCCTGATCCGGGCCCTGCTCCAGCACTACCGCTACTACGGGGATGATCTGAAGGTCGAGTGCCCGACCGGTTCGGGGACGATGATGAACCTGTACGAGGTGGCGCAAGAGTTGTCGCGCCGTCTCGCCACCACGTTCCTGCGGGACGAGGCCGGACGGCGCCCCGTTTACGGCGGGACCAAGCTGTTCCAGGAGGATCCGCACTGGCGGGACCTGATTCTTTTCTATGAGTACTTCCACGGCGACAACGGGGCCGGCCTCGGTGCCTCGCATCAGACTGGGTGGACCGGACTGGTAGCCCGGCTCATCCAGAGCATGGGCCAGTTCGACGCCGCTTCCGTGCTCGACGACTACCAGTGGCCGATGGCCCGGCCATACCGACGTCTCGCCGCCGGACCCGTCGCAGGCGTCACCACGGCTCGCAGAGCACGCGGCGTGCGGGAACCAGACTCTTCTCCCTGACCTCGATCTTTCGCCGACCGTGAAGTTGTAGTCCTGGGCGTGGTAGCGGCGTGCGGGGCAACCCTCAGGCCGGGGGTGGGCGGGGCCTGGCGGGGCCGTCGGTTTTCATTCGGGGTAGTGGGCGGGGGTGGTGGTGTGGCTGCGGTTGCCGGGGGTGGTCCAGGTGAAGTAGCCGGGGGCTGGCTGGGTGAGGGTCCAGCCGGGGGCTTGTTTGCAGTGGTGGTCGTGGCGGCAGGCGGGTACAAGTTTGTTATAATCACATATATGGAGCGTTTAGACTGCCTGATCTACACCCGGATGAGCAAGGACAAGTTGGGTGACGCGCATGGGGTCGCTAACCAGCTAGCGGACCTGGAGAAACGGGCGGAGGCGCGAGGGTGGCGGGTCACGCACCGGCTGTCGGATAACGACATCGGGGTGACCCGCAAGGACCCGACCGCGGCAGGACGCTACCGGCCGGGCTATGAGGAGGCTTTGCAGCTGATCGACGCGCATGCGGTGGATGTGGTGTTGTGCTGGAAGTGGGACCGGTTCATCCGCGAGCCGATGGACCTGGAGTACCTGATCCCCCGGTTCGACAAGGCGGGGGTGCGGTTCGCGGAAGCGGACGGGATCATCGACCTGGGCACCGACTCGGGGCGGCTGGCGTCGCGGATCCTGGTCGCGGTGGCCAAGGCCGAGCAGGAGCGCAAGGCCGAGCGGCAGAAGCTCGCGAACGAGGCGGCGGCCGTGGCCGGGAAGCGCCGGCTGGGCACCCCACGGCCATTCGGGTACCGCGACGATCACGTGACCCGCGACCGGGCCGAGGCGCTAGCGGTGGAGGAGGCGTGCACGGTGCTGCTGGGCGGTGGCACGCTGAGCGGGATCATGCGGGAGTGGACCGACATGGGGGTGCGGCCGGCCCAGTCGAAGACGGGCCGGTGGACTCGGCAATCGATCCGTACCATCCTGCTCAACCCGCGGATCGCGGGATTGTCGGTGTACCGGGGGGAGATCGTCGGCGGGGGTGAGTGGGAGCCGCTGGTGGCCGAGGAGACCTGGCGGGCGGTCCGCGGCATCCTGGACGACCCGGCGCGGAAGCCGCCGCGCGGGGTGCGCACGCTGCTGGGCGGGCTCGCGTTGTGCCCGTGCGGGAACGTGCTCACCGGGCAGCCTTCACACACCGGGCATCACGTGTACCGGTGCGCCCCGCCCGGCCGCGTGCGCGACCACCACGGGCATGTGGCGCGGCGGGCCGCCCCGGTGGAGGACTTCATCGAGTGGACGGTGATCGCCCGGCTGTCGGCATCTGACGCCGCCGACCTAGTCGCCGTCCCCCAAGGCGGGCCGGGCGTGGCGGGGTTGCGGGAGGAAGCGGCGGCGATCCGCCGCAACCTGGAGGAGATGGCCGCCGACCGGGCGCTGGGGCTGATGACGCGGGCGCAGATGGTCACGGGGACGGAGGCAGCGAACAGGCGGCTGGGCGAGATCGGCGCGCAGCTGGAGGAGGCGGCGCGAGAGAACGTGCTGGCGCCGCTGGTCGCCGTGGAGAACGCCGCCGACGTGTGGGTGTCGCTGGACCTGGCCCGCAAGCGGGCCATCATCAAGACACTGATGAGCATCACGCTGCTGTCGCCGGGCAAGGGCGCGCGGCGCCGGTTCGACCCGGCCACCGTGCAGATCACCTGGCACCATCCGGACGCCGAGGACGGCGCCCGGGAGACGGCGGGCTGACCATCTCGGGCCGCCGGGCCGGGGAACACCGCAGCGCCCCGCCGGTCTGGCCGGCGGGGCGCTTGCCTTGGGTCATCGGGGTCGGTGGCGGGGACGCAGCAGCAGGGCGAGCTTGTCACGCTGCTCGCGGGTCAGCGGGGGGGCGTTGCCGATCAGCTCCTTGATGTAGGCATCGAGGTCGTCATCGTCGCGGCGGCGCGCGGCGTCGCCGGCGCAGCGGTCAGGCTGGCGCACTGTGGTCGTGGCAGTGGGCTGGGCGGCGGGCGGGACGGGCCGTGCGGCGTTCACCTCCCTGCGGGACGACAGGATGGGTGGGTGGTCATCAGGCGTCCGGCGGCTCCCTTCCTGTTGGCTAGGGCATGGTCTTAGGACAAGAGCCGGGCCAGGCACCCTGCCGCCTGATCTGCTGCTGACCTGCGGCGATGACGAACTGAGGCCGGCGTTTCCGCTGGCCTGTAGCGCGCTGGCGGGGACGCCAGCCGAAACGCCAGTGAGGATGCCAGCCATGACGCGCCACCAGCGGCATCTGCTTCCGTCTGGGACGGCCGTCCCGGCCAAGACGAGGCTGGCGGGCTGTCCTCCTGGCCGGGGGTCGGAACGCCGGACGGGTGCGCCCGGCCGGCCCGGTCGGCTTCCTGGTGATGGAGGGTGGCGGGGTGTTCCAGCATGGACGCCGCGACGGTTCATGGCAGGTAGGGGTCCCCGGGGTTCTCGCCGGTGCTGGTGGGCAGGGCGTGGGGGAGGTCGATCAGCCGGACCTGGCGGGCCGGGCCGTGCAGCGGCATCCACACCTGCCCGGCCGGGCAGGTGCAACGGGGATCGAGCGCGCAGGTGGCGATCCGCAGCCCGGCCGCACTGGCGCTGGCGGCCAGGGCGCGGCGAGCAGACGTCTCCCGGCGCGGGGTGGCGAAGCAGAACAGCAGCGGCAGCCCGATCCGGGCCGTCCGCTGGTGGTATCCGTCTCTGGCCAGGGCGGCGTAGCCGTCCAGCTTGGCGGCTAGCTGGGGCCGGTGCTCGCTGCCAGTGTCGTATTCCAGCAAGAACGTGACCTCCCGGCCGTCTTGGGCCCAGATGCCGAGCCCGTCGGGGTGCGGCAGCACGTCCGGGGTGCTGGTGTGGTGCCAGTCATAGATGTAGCGGGCGGTGGCGCCCTCGCCCAGCCAGCAGCGCAGCTCGCCGTGTCCGCTGCCGCGGGCGTGCGCGGCGAGAGAGACGAAGAACCAGCTGGTGCCGGTCATGTGCGCGAGCCGCTGCGACTGCACCAGCGCCAGCTGGCGGTCGGTGCGGACCTGTGGCGGCCATTTCTTATCGTCGCGGTCTTCGGCGGCCAGCAGTGCGGCGCCGAGGGGGCCGAGCAGGTAATGCCACGGCGCCGACCCCACCTCGCGGTGCGGCCGGAACCGGCGCAGCATCCTGAGCCTGACCAGAACCCCGAGGCGGTGCCGGGCGGTGATCACGTTGCCGAACCCCAGCGCGGTGAGCTGGCCGGTGGTGAGAACGCGGTGCTCACCGACCATCCGGACCAGATACCGGTCGCGGCCGGTCAGGTGGGCCGACGCCGCCAGCACCGCAGCGTCGCCGCCCACCGCCCGGGCCCCGCGCGCAGAAGAATGTGATGTCATCAGTCATCAGTCCCGGTTCGTAGCGTGAGGTCCATTTCGCCCGCGACCAGCGGCTCCGCCGCTGTTGGAGCCGGCAAGTGCGCCGGCAGGCATAGAGGGCCGGGGTAGCTGCCGGGTGACCGTCCGGCGCACCTGCCGGGCAAAGCAGTCTGGCGCTCCGGCTGGCCCGCGCCAGTTACCCAGGTATCAGCCCCCGGGCCGCCATCGTCCTCATGTGTCTCCTCCTTCCTCGTCCCGGCCTGCGTGACCCGGGATCGGTTGCACTTACCAAGACCGGATAATCCCCGCAGACGCGGACCCGGGCCGAACCCGGGACGGCTATAGCGGTGTCCGCCCCGGCCGCACGCGGGCCGCCATTCCGCCATGCTCGGTCCCGGGCTGTGGTGAGCCGGGAGCCTACTTACTTATAGAAATCGGGTAAAACGGCGTCCCATTCACGCCGGTCCCGGAGCTGCCGCCCAGCCCGGCTGTCATGGTTCTTGGCAGGTACGGCTGACCTGGCCAGTCCCGCCGCCCGCGAGCGCGAACGCTAGCGACGCACAACACCAGGTGAGCGTGTCGGCTGGGTGTCAGTTGAGTGTCAGAACGCCCTATAAGGGAAATTCAGTTCCGGGGCCGCCTTTGACGCCGGGGTACGGATTCCTCACCAGCCAGTAAGCCTTTCCGGCACGGCCTTGCCCAGTCCGCAGCGTCCGACACGCGGCCACGTCCGGCTGGTGCTGCGCGTTGAACGGTGACTGGCATCCCGGAGCCGGGCTCGCAGCGGCCGCCCGGGCCGACTGGCCCACCAGTTACTCTTGATCACGCTGGGCTTGATACCAGGCATTCGGACTGGACGGTGGTTATGGCAGGCGGCGTTTCAGTCGAGCTGGCCTCTGGTGAGGCGGCGAAAGATTACTTTGAGCCCATAAGCCAGCTTTACCTTTCCGTGTTCTCAAGTCCGCCGCTCAGCAGGCCAATCGAGAAGCTGCGAACCCAGCGCTACACCCTCTCGGGGCTCATCGATAAGCCCACGTTCGGGCTCGCTGTGGCCACTGAGGCTGGCAGGCTGGTGGGGTTCGCCTACGGTCACGGGCTTGGATCCGATACCCATTGGTGGGACGACTTCCTAATTCCGCTGGCCGTCGAGACGACGCGGGAATGGGACGGGCGTACGTTCGTCGTCATCGACATGGCAGTTGCACCCACCCACCAATTCCGCGGTATCGGGAAGAGATTGCTTAGCACGTTGCTCGCCAGCAGGCCCGAGGAACGGGCCTCTCTTGCCGTGGTCGTCGGCAACGAAGGCGCGGAACGATTCTACCGGCATCTTGGGTGGCGACTGGCTGGCCGCGCCAAGGGCGCACCCCAGCATGTGGCGCCCTTCTTCGATATATACGTTCTTCCGCTCAAGAACTGAGTATCCCTGCCGCTTGGCAGCGCTCGGTTAGCTCACGCACCTCCTTAACGTCGTTCCATGGGGCCAGGCTTCTGACCGCAGTCCGCATCTCACCCGTTAGCCTGACTGAGCGGTTTTGCATTGCCAGTTCGGCTGCGTCGCTGATTACTATTGCCGCTTCGGGGATAACCTTTCCCTGAAGGTGAGCCTGACCCAGGGTGAGCATGGTGAAGGCGGCATTCCGTACGAAGGAGCGATCAAGGAGCTCCAGCGAGTCACTCGACTTGCTGGCGGAAGTATCAGATTGCCCTAGCAGCAGGTAGCACAAGCCTTCGTCTGATGCGAGCTGTGCAGGCCCGTTGAAGTGGGCGATGGAGTTGTCGTCGTGGGAGCCGGCGAGGCATTCCTCTGCATATCCGAGTTCTCGGAGCACGTGCGTGTCTGTTGACTCCTGGCCGCCATCGGCGGCGTACGCCCGTGCCGCCACTTGGTGAGCGTAGGCCCTCAGCGGGAGGTCGTCTGTCTGCCTGGCCCATCCCTGCGCGGCCACCGCGTGGTCGATCCCCAGTCGTGGCGTCCCTTGCCAGGTGGCGAGGTGGCTCATGTTGCACAGCACCTGCGCAGCCAGGGCGCTGTTGCGGGCTTCATGAGCGGCGGCCCTGGCCTGGTCGTAGTACAGCCACGCGCCGTGGTAGTCACCCAGGTCGAAGCAAAGCCATCCTGCCATGCGAGAGGCGTGGCTCAGCGCGGACAGCAGTCTCGGGCGAAACGGCCCGGGGCAATCTGGAAGCAGCCAGCGTATGACATCGCGTTCGGCAACGACGGTGTGCAGTGCTGTCTGTGGCCCGAGAAGGTCGTCTTGGCGTTTGCAGTGCCAGAGCACTGCCTCGATGTGACCGATGGTGGCCGAGTCAATGCGGCTGGGTAGCGCAAGGCTACTGGCGGCACGTTGCTGTTCGTCGGCTCCGAGATCCCGGAGCAGGGGGACCGCTGCGACATATGACGCGGCTGTGCCAAGAATGCGCAGCAGTTCGCGACGCTTCACGGTATCCGCCCAGCGCGCGAGGAGTTGACTGATGTTGTCGTATGCATATTCACGGTCTCGTGCGGAGGTGAGCGGGAGCCGGCCCAGCGTGCTCACCTCGTTGAGATACGGAAGGAGCAGGGAGATATCCTCGGCCGCCGGGCCGTTTGCGATCACGGATACACCCTCGCCGCAGGATAAAGCGGGGGCACATCTGACCGTATCGGGGTCCCGGACAGTGAGCAGCGCGTCGCCGTGCACGGTAGCATCCTCCCCGGCTGGGGCGTGTGCGAGGTCGGCCTGCTGGTGGGTTTCGTCGAGATGGCTGAAGTCACCATCGTCGATAAGGTCTCCCACGTCGCACTGGTAAACCTGGGCGAGGCGCTTGAGGGTCTTGAGTGACGGCTCATGGCCTGATTCCGGCCAGTTCTCCCAGCTTGAGATGTTCTGGTTGGTGATCCCGGCAGAGCCGTTACTGCTGGGGAAAAGGTCATTCCAGCGCTGGGCAACCTCCTCCTGCGTCCACCCATGCGCCAGTCGCAGGGCCACCCGCGCATTGATGTGCTCATCGGCCTGGATGCGCCGGGCGATCTGCGACCAGGTCCAGCCCTCCCTGCGCAGTTGGGCGCTAAGCGCTGCCAGTCTCGCGCGGCGGCTGCGGTGAGCTTTCGGCATATCGTCAACCCCCTGCCTGTGACCAGGCCGTCTGCGGCTTGTCCGCTATGGTACGCCAGGCCGGGCTTACCGCTGAGATAGACCGGCCGTATTGTGTCCATTCCCGGACCATAGCTCGCCGCGGCGGCAGGAATTATGTAGCCCGCCGGGAATTCCTGCGGTCTGCACCTAACTGCCCCATCGGTAATCCGCTGTCCAGCCAGCCGGCCCATGCTTACAGGACAAGCCGCTCAACGGGAAGAAGACCTATTTCCGGCGGGAGCCAGTCGTGCCCGGTAGGGAAAGACCATCCTCGATCAGCGCTTCTCAGCATGCTGGTCACGGTGTGGAGAGCGTCCGCGGGGTCCAGCCCGTGTATGAAGAGTGGCTGCTATGCAGCATCCTCTGCCTCGGGGCGCTCCCGGGAGCCGTCCCGTGCGCCCGGCTGCACGCCAAGCACGTGCTCTCCGAGTGGGTGCTTGACGACCTGGCTGAAAGGGTCGAGCTGCTGGTATCCGAGCTGGTAACGAACGGCGTGAAGGCCGCACGGGATATGCCAGGAACGCCACCGATCGGGTTCCGGCTCATGAGTGATAAAACGCGCGTCTTGATCGAGGTGCAGGACGGTAACCCCCGCCCGCCAATGCCGGTCCTGATGGATACGTCCAGCGAGAGCGGCAGGGGATTACTTCTAGTAGAAACGCTGAGCCAGCAATGGAACTGGTATGAGATTCGGGCGGAGGAGGGCAAGGTTGTCTGGGCAATGGTGGAATTATCCACTTCTTAAGTAACCCGGGACACCAGATGCCGGACGGATCACGCGCTGAATCCGCCAGCATTCCGTGATGCCAGGACTGTTTTAAACGAATCTATCCATGAGAAGTAGAAGCAGTTCCGCTGGGTGTGACATGACCTGGCGCAAGGGAGGCGTACCATGACCCCATTCCGTAAAGTTCACGGCGCCGGGAATGACTTCATCCTTCTGGCAGATCCCCATGAGACTCGCGACTGGGGGAACCTTGCAGCCAGCCTTTGCCATCGGCGTATGGGTATCGGCGGCGACGGGGTGGTCGTGAGCGAGCGTATCTCGGCTGGCACATACACGGTGACGTGTTACAACTCCGATGGCTCGGTAGCGAGCATGTGCGGCAACGCCCTGCGGTGCGCCGCGCGGTGCGCGGCGGAAGATCACGGCGACACACGCATGACTTTGCTTATGGGCAGCGCGAGCCATGAGGCTGTTGTTGATGGCAGCCAGATCGGAGTCTCGGTCACCGTCGGAGCGGTGACTCAGCGGGTCCTGGCGCTGAGGTGGAGAAGCCAGCGACTGGAGTTCGCCGCCGTGAACAGCGGGACCGAGCACGTTGTGGCGTTCGCCCGGTCATTGCAGCAGAGCGACGTCGTGGGCTTGGGCAGGCACGTCTGCCACCATGCCGCGCTCGCACCTGCCGGGGCCAATGTCAATCTCGCGCAGATAGTCGATCGCTGCACGCTCAAGATCCGCACGTATGAGCGGGGCGTTGAAGCGGAGACCCTGTCGTGCGGAAGCGGGGCCGTCGCAGCCGTAGCGGTCGCCCGGGAGGTGCGAGCCGTCACAAACGGCCCGGTAACCGTCCGCAATGAGGCGGGGACTCCGTTACGCGTCGGCCGGCCGGGAGATCCCCACGACAGCGCTGTCTGGCTGACCGGGCCGGCCGAGGTCGTGTACTGGGGTGAAATGGCATGACCGCGGTCATTAGCTGGAGTAACCAAGGCCAGATAGCCAGCCAGATTCAGGCGATCCGATCCCGGCAACGCGGGCTTGCAGGAATTCGCGCGGCGGTCGTCTACGGCGGCCTGTCTGCGGAAGACCGCCTCTACATATCACGGAGCCCAGTGGAACAGATGTCGATTACGGCGGTTACCCGCGCGCTCGCCGGGCTGGGCGTCCCAGCGGTCGTCCTGGATCCATGCGAGCGGTCATTCCTGCGCTCGCTGCTGGACTTTGAGGTCATCGTGCCAGCCCTGCATGGCCCTTACGGAGAAGACGGGCGCCTTCAGGGGATGCTGGACTATCTCCGCAGGCCCTACTGCGGCAGCGGCGTTGCCGCCTCGGCGGTCGCTGCTGACAAGGCGCTATGCAAGCTCGCCATGGCCGGCCTGGACGTGGCCACCCCGCGCTGGCTTCTGGCGGATGCTGCCGCCGCGGCTTTCGCCAGCCAGTTCGCGCACGTCATGGTCAAGCCGCGGCTGGGCGGCAGCAGCGTGGGCATGTCCCTCGTCAGCGCCGGCCAGGGGCTCGACGACGCGATCTCGGCCGCGACCGCCATCGATCCGGTGGGTGCACTCATCGAGGAGTTCGTGCCGGGCCTGCCGGTGACAGTCGGCCTCCTGGAGCTTCCCGCGGGAGTGCTGATGCTCCCGCCGCTGGCCGTCCAGCCACGCGGCAACACGCTCTACGACGCCGAGACCAAGCTCGATTCCGCCGGCGCGAGGAATGTCTCCTACAGCAGCGCGAACCTGGCCGCACCCATTCTCAGGCAGCTTGAAGAGCAGTCGCTTAAATTGTGGCATGGTATCGGCTGCCATGGGATAGCGCGGATCGATTTCATAGTGGCTGAAACTGGAATATTCGCCCTGGAGGTGAACACAGTCCCTGGCCTGTCTTATGAGTCGAACTTCGCTCTGGCCGCTTACGAGGCCGGGTTGGGACACAGTGATATCGTGCTGGCGCTGCTCCTGGAGGCCGTGCACCGCAGCGATCAGGATGTCCCCCTGCCGGTCGTCAGCGTCGCTGACCTGGGCACAGCGCGGCCGGGGGAGCGTGCCAGGCGCTAGGGAGGCTGAGTGGGAACGGCATTCATGGCGCATGACGTGCCGATGTGCCGGCAGCGGATCGACGCCAGGGAATGGGACGCTTGCGGCGGCACGGACCTGGGCCCGGTCGCGGAATGGTCCGATCGGGCCTGCGGGATGGCCGCGCTGCGGATGATCCTTGCTGCCTACGGCCGGCCGGCTCCCTCGCTCACCGAACTGGTGAAAACTGGAGTTACCGTCGGGGCGTATACCCAGCGCGGCTGGCGGCACGCGGACCTGGCGGACCTGGCGACCAGCCTCGGCGTGCCCGCCCAGGCCGAGGCCGTCGAAGCCGCCGATCTGCCCGGCCGGCTGGACGAGGCGCCACTGATCGCATCCGTCACCTGCGAATTCCCAGCAGACGGCCGGCGTGGTGGCCACCTGGTAGTGGTCCGCGGGTACGAGCTTGGCCGAGACGATCCGCTGATCTTGTTCCGTGACCCCTCTAGCTGGGGCCAGGACCACGACCGGGTCAGGCTGAGCCGCCTCTCGCAGTCCTATTCGGGCCGCTGTATCACCTTCAAACCCGCTCGGCCAGCAGCCACGTAGGAGAGCCTTCGTGATTCCCATGACCCTCGCCGAGATCGCCTCGGTCACCGATGGAACCCTCGCCGATGTGCCCGACCCGCACGTGCTGGTGAGCGGGGCATCCGCCAGCGACTCCCGGGAGATCGTCCCAGGCGGGATGTTTGCCGCCGTAACCGGCGCGCACGTCGACGGCCACAACTTCGCCGCCGACGCCACTGCGGCTGGCGCAGTCTGCGTGCTGGCCTCCCGGCCAGTCGGCGTCCCCGCCATCATTGTCAGCGACGTCATCGCGGCGCTGGGCAAGCTGGCGCAGACGGTACTGGCACGCATTGGCTCCCCCACCGTGATCGCGCTCACCGGGTCATCAGGCAAGACCTCCACCAAGGATCTGCTCGCCCAGGTCCTCACCAATCTCGGCCCCACGGTGGCCACGCCCCGGTCCTTCAACACCGAGATTGGCCTGCCGCTCACCGTGCTCACAGCCGACGAGGCCACCCGCTACCTCGTCCTGGAAATGGGCGCCCGCCACAAAGGCGACATCACCTACCTCACCTCTTTGACGCCGCCAACCGTCGGCCTGGTTCTCAACGTCGGCTCGGCGCATATCGGTGAGTTCGGCAGCAAGCAAGCCATTGCCGAAGCCAAAGGCGAACTGGTCGAAGCTCTCCCCGACGCCAGCCATGGCGGCATCGCCGTCCTGAACGCCGACGACGATCTGGTCGCCGCCATGACCGCCAGGACCACCGCACGCGTTCTCTGGTACGGCCAGGCGCCACACGCGACAGTGCGGGCCAGCGGCGTTCAGCTGGATGACCAGGCCCGCGCCCGATTTACTCTGAGCACACCCTCTGGTACGGCGGTGGTCAGGCTCCAGATGCACGGCGAGCACCACGTCAGCAACGCGCTCGCCACCGCCGCAGCAGCCTGCACCCTCGGCCTGGACACCACGGCCACCGCCACTGCTCTGTCCACCGCCCAGCGCCTGTCACCAGGCCGGATGCAAGTCATCGAACGCGACGACGGCGTAACGATCATTAACGACGCCTTCAACGCCAACCCCGAATCAACGCGCGCCGGGCTGCAAACCGTGGCCGCCATGGCCGCAGGCCGCAGGATGGTGGCCATCCTGGGAGAAATGCGCGAACTCGGTCCGGACTCGGCGGCAGGGCACGCGCGGATCGGTGAACTCGTCGGCCAGCTTGGAATCGACATCCTCGTGGCCGTCGGCACCGAGCACGCCCAAACTCTCGCCGAGGCCGCGCAGCGCGCAAACCCAGCCCTGGCCGTCGAAACCGTAGCCGATGGACACGCCGCCGCAGGCTTGATCCGGGACAGACTCACGCCAGGAGACATCGTGCTCGTGAAAGCATCCCGGAGTCTGGAGCTGGAAGCCCTAGCTACGGCACTCGCGGTTACGCCGTAGATTTCTACCACCCGAGCCGAGCCGCCAACGTGTGGTTATGGGTTGCACACATGGGGATCATGCGCCACTCGCAGTTTGTCTGTGCTCTTGGCGGGCTCTTCCTGGGCGTCCACTCCTGCCCATGTTCCTCGCAGACGCTAGATCCTGGTCAGTCGTGGGCGGTTAGGCTCGGGGTAGCTGATCAGCGCGTCCGGGGTTCACGTTGCCAGGGAGGCGCGGCTCGTGATTGATCCTGCGGCTGATTGATCCTGCGGCGGTGGCCGTGGATGAACCTATGGGACCGGGCCAGTACCGGTATGTGCTGACCCGGGCGTGGTGGATGGGGCACGTTCAGCGTTCCGGGCAGGACTTCAGCTGCCTCGCCGAGAACGTGATCCACATCTGGGTTCCTGCTGATGAGCGAGATCAGTGGCTGCTGGATCGCCGCCAGACTGGCCGCCGGACCTGGCTGGAGGGTACCGCCGAACAGCTCGCCAGGGCTGGTGGTGGTCTGCCTGGGTCATGGCCCACGGGACGCTGGCAGGCGCCGTACGGCGACTTCTTCGCCGCGGAGTCAGGGGAGCAGCCTGGCCCGATGGAACAGTGCTGGCAGCTCCCTGACTCTCATTTCCTGGCGGCGCTGCCTCGCGATCCGCAAGTGCTCTATGAGCGGCTTCGGGCAGACAGCCCGGACGACAGGCCCGGTTATGCAGGTCCGTTCGTCTACGCCGCCGATGCGCTGCGCACCGGCCGGGTCCCTGCAGATCTGCGCGCTGCGCTCTACCGGGCCTTGCTGCTGCTGCCTGGGGTCGAGATCGGCGAAGCCGATGACCAGGGCGGGACGCGGCACATTTCACTGGCTGTCGATGACGGAGTCCGGCGCAACGAGATCTTTATCAGCTCAGCCGATGGCCAGTTCGCGGGCGAACGTGCCACGCTCACCTGTGATGTCCGCGGCCTGACAGCGGGAACAGTTACGACCGATACCGCAGTTAGGGTGGCCATCGTGGATGACCTCGGCCAGCTTCCGGCTGATGCCTGAAGTGTGTGGTTATAACTGACAGGCGGGACCATACCGACGTTCGCACGTGCACATCTATCCAGTGGTATGGCAGGCCGGCGGCCGCACCCGGAGCCAGTTATTCGGCGCGCAGGGCCGTGGTGGTCCTGGCGGCCGCGGCCCAGGAGGCGGGCAGCAGCGCACCGGCCCCGGCGGCGGCGAGCCCGGCCAGGGCGAGCAAGGCCAACTCGGCGGCGCTGTAGATGTTAACGACGTCGGCGGGTGTGCCAGTTCCGGCGGCGCTGCCGATGGCGGACACGGTGGCGGCGTGAATGACGATCGCGACGGGCAGGGCGATGATCGCGGCGCCGAGGGCCGGGGGGATGACCGAGCACACGACCATGGTGATGGTCTGCCGCGGCGTCATCCCGAGGGCCTTGAAGACACCAAGATCGTAGACGTGCTCACGGGTGGTCATCAGCAGCGAGTTGAGGATGCCCAGGGCGGCCAGCACGGCGACCATCAGGGTCAGGGTGCGGATGA
>Ga0187851_10001753_pt1 | contig 20383 bp, 18 predicted proteins | sample June2016WEW_6_10_FD_132997 | JGI IMG/M metagenome (GOLD analysis project Ga0187851, IMG submission 132997) | Peatland microbial communities from SPRUCE experiment site at the Marcell Experimental Forest, Minnesota, USA - June2016WEW_6_10 | ecosystem: Environmental > Terrestrial > Soil >...
AGAGCTCTCCGTCATGGAGAAGGTCGTGGACGCCGATCTCGAAGCCCTGGTTTGAGAGCCAGGCCCGGAGCAAAGGTGGGACGGAATAGTCGCCTTCGGGAATGAAATTGAACGATGAGCGGAATCCGTTCGCCATCTCGAGCTCGGCCAGTTTCTGACACTTGGCCAGCCCTTCAAGCCCCTCCACGTCATGGGTTAGGACGAAGGCGAATTGCTTTCCATCGGGCCACCCCGGCCATCCCGAGGGAGGCTCGGTCGTGGCTCCGTTTATCGGCCAGACAGCCTTGGAGGCCTCCCTTTGGCGCCTGGCCGTCAATCGGCGCACGGAATTGCGCAGGCGCCACGGCAGGTAGGGCTTGAGCTTATAGTAGATGCGGCGCCGCAGCATTTTGGTACGGCATCCCAGCACCGGCCTCACGCGCTGCCAAGGAAATCGTGCTGAGCCTTCAAGGGCATATAGTTCCGGGACTTGTTGAGCACCACGCCAACGTGGGCCCTTGAGCTGGCAAGCAATTCTGCCGCCTGCTTGGCAATCTCCCGGTTCGTTTGCTCCGACTCCACGACAAGAAGGACCATGTCCATAAACCCCGCCAACCGTGGCGTGATGCTGATCTGGTTGACCGGAGGCATGTCAAAAATGATGTAGTCAAAATCACTGGCCTTGAGCTTCGGCACCAATTGGTTGAATCTGGAGGGAAGCGCGCGGGAGAGCCTGTCGCTGTTGGGTCCCTCGCCAACCACGAAGAGCTTGTCCTGCACCATCGCCGCCTCCCGGGTGTCGAGGAGCGTGTCCAGCTTGGGCGATGTCTCGCCCTTGTAGAATTGCTTCGTCGATCCCTGGCCGACCGTCATGTCTACCAGGAGGACGTTGCCATCCCCGGTTTCCGACAGGCATTGGGCCAGACCCGCCGCCGTCGTTGTCACGCCGGACTTCCGGCCGACCCCGGTCACGGCCAAGAGCTTTGGTTTATGCGTCAGGTTTCGGCTTTCAAAGTACCCGATCAGGCGGTCGCGGAGCGTCTCATGGAAAACCTGGCGGTTATGGCCGTTCTTGCCGAAATCGGGAATGGAGAGGAACAGTGGAATTCGCAGTGTCCGTTCCACGTCCTGTGGCCGCCTGATGGAATCATCGAAATAGAACTCGATCAGAAAGGCCCATAGGATGCCGAGGATAAGGCCTCCCCCCGCTATCCCCCCGAGGATCTTCCATTCGCGGATCACGTCGACGCGCGGCGCGGTAGGCGTCTGGATCTCTGCGATGTTGACCGCCCGCCCCGAGCCGAGGGCTTCGTCGATCCGGTTCGCCTCCAGATGGACCGCATAGTACTTGTAGTTCTCCTCCTCAAGGTCCTTTTGCCGCTGCAGGTCAGATATGGTCCCCTCCAATTGGTCAATATTGCCGGCCTCCTTTCGTATCTCGTCGAGTTCGGAATTGAGCACCTGGATCCTGGATCGGAGGCCGTCCAATCGGGCCGATTCCGCGGCGACGTCGATGGCGTTTGCGGCCATCGGGGCCGCCGGACCTACCGCCGATGACGGCGGAGGGGCGAGTTGGAGCAGTCCCGGGTATTGGTCCTCAAGCTTTTGTTTCGCACCCTCGACCTCGGCGATCTTGGCGCGCTCGTCCTTCACGCGTTGGTTTTGGTCCGTGAACAGAACGAGCAGCTGCTGCTCGTTCTTCTGCAGCCAGTCGAGGCGGCCGCAGATGTCGCGGTATTCATTCGCCACCGCGTTCGTGATCGGCGGTTCCGCGCTGGCTCTCGGACCAACGGCCTTCGCATGAGGCGCGGGTTTGGTCAGGTTCCCCAGCACGGCCGAGCGGTCAGCCAATTCCGCCTCGGCGGCGTAGAGATCCTCATGAATCTTCGCTAGCTGATCGCCATACGCCTTCTTTGAATCATCGAGAGAGATGATCCCGGCCTTGTCCTTGGCCTTCCGCAGGTCATCCTCGGTCTGCGAGAGGCGGGATCGGAGCTGGTCGGTTTCCTGTGAGAGGAAGTCGCCGACGGCACCCATCGCGCGATGGACCTCGACATGCTTCTTGAGATAGGCGTCGACGACCGCCGTGAGAACGGGCTGCACCAGCGTTGGGTCCGGGCTCTCATATACCAGACGGATCACGCTGCTCTTGGGAAGGGGCTCGACCACAAGACCTTTTTGGATCAAGGCGCTTGCGTGATCGCGGTCCTTGGGGCCCTTTTCCTTGGCCAGTATTTTTTCGGGCCCGACTGAATCCGCCGCCTGATCGGCGACGTCCGAGCTGCCTACGATCGCCACCTCCGTATTGATGATGGTGTCACCGCGTTGGTCCGGAGACACCGCCTTTGAGTCACTCCCAGGCATTCCAGGATTGCTGTTCTCCAGCACATACCGGATGAACAGCTTGGCCTCCGATTGAAACGGGGGCGGCCGAAGAAAATAAATGGCTACGGCGGCGGAGAAGCCCAAAACCCCGCATACTATGATTTTCCATTTATGACGGAAAACGACATAGAGGATGTCGTAAAAAGATGTTGCCGGCGCCGGGAGAAGGAGAGGGGGAGGAGGATTCATCAATTAGGCGATGTGTTTGTAGAGCACGGAACCTGCCAGCCTGAGGATCGGTTCCGGCAGCATTCCCATAATGCGGGTGTGCAATCCGGAAGCCGCGTCACCGGAGGCGACAAAGGCGCCCGTGCGGAGGTTATGCCGCACATAATCGATCCGGTACTCGGTCGTGCCCCAGCTTAGCTTGAATTTTTGCAAGCCGGGGTTGGTAAGCGAAGTTCTGCCGAATTCCAAGATTTCAAATCCGTGCCGTGCGTGGTGCTTGATTGCCTCCCACATGACCAGGTTGTTGGCCCGCAGGTGCTGGAACTTCTCATCCGAGGCCCCGAATTTGTAAATGGCTGTCTTTCCGTGACAAAAGTAGACCGCGCCCGCCACAGGCACCTGCCCTAAACGGGCGAGGACGACCCAGCCTTGATTCTGCGCCAGGACATGGTTGTGGATGCCGGCAAAGAAATCAAAGGGTTGCGGTGGCACTCCATGGCGCCTGCGGGTCTTGCAGAGCAACCCGTGAAAAGCGCGGACCGCCTCTATGCCCGTGGAGAATTCGATGTTCAGACCGCTCTGCTCGGCCTTTCGCACGGCGCGTCTGGTCGAGCCTTCGCACCGGCTAAACAGCTCGGCCTCACCCGCGCGCAGGTCGAGCCGGTGGCCGAGATAGGAGACCGATGGGGACGCACCACCAAACATCGGAAGACCGCCCCGGCATTCCACGTACCTCCAACGGCGGGTTCTTGCGTACGACAAAACCTCTTGATAAAGGTGTTTGAATGTTCCTGCGTCGGCGCACAGCGGCGCGCATTCATCGGTGAACGGAAGCGAGACGCCGCGCCGACCGGTGAGCCAGCTGTCGACCTCCATCACCGGCAGCAGGGCCTCAAGCCCCGTCGGGTGTCGAATTGCGAAATAGACCGGCGTGAAGCCGTAGGCACTCTGCAGCACCCGCGCCCAGGATGCGCAGTGGAAAAACGTGGCCTCCGGGCAGGCCGCCAGGTCGGTGTCCCACCGGGGATCCGACGTTGGATCGACGCGGCATACTTGCGCGTCACGCAAGGATACATCGGGATCCGCCATTTCAGTATCGACCTCGCTCCTCACAACACGAAGCGACCCCTTACCGGATGAGAGCTCTTGTTTTCCATGGCACAACTGGGCGTCGGATGAAGATTAGCTTTTGGGAGCTATTAGCAAGAGGATTGCAATGCGCGGCCTAATTTAGCGGTCGGTGATTCCTAAATCCGGCGGCAAAATTTGCACCCACCAAAGCCGGAGCCTTACCTCCGCATGCGTTTTTGCGGCCTGCCATGGCTGCATGACAACTAAATTGTTAAAATTGAGGAAGATGGATGCTGCGACGGCCGTGCCTGTCGTCTTTTCTTCCGACCGTTTGACGATTTGGCACAGATTTCACTGCCAAGCGAGCTGAACTCCTAGATCCGGTTGATCCATCTGATCAGCGTATTCCTGGTCTGGACAAACAGGCGGGTCCTGCCGCCCGTTTTCATTCCTGCGCCACGCTTGGCACTCATTTCTCATTCGGCCGGGCTGCTGTCGCTCGCCTTGCAATAGGGGGGGCACGAGGGATGGGACGAACGCCCGAGGTCAGCGACTACGTGGCCATGACGATTAGCTCGTTTATCGCGAATTTGGCAGTGGGCGGCCTACTCGTCCTCAGAAAGGCGAACCTCCGGGAGATCGCGTTCCCAGGGGTGTTCCTTCTTTTCGCTGCGCGCATTCCTTCGCGGTTGCACGACTGGATAGAGCAAGCCATGAACGAATTCGCAAGAGCCCTGGAGTTCGACCCGAGATCGAGCGATGCCTGCGCAGGACTAGGGAAGATCTATTCCCGTTGCCACGATCTCGAACAGACGGCGCAAGTGCTGAAAGGCGCGACTGGCAACGCTCCGATGCGGTCGATACGGCGAATGAGGCACGCGATATTCAAGTTGGAGACCGGGGAGGACTCCGAGGCGAAGAAGATCTTGGATGAGATGACCGACAAGGCCCTCGAATAAATTCAAACACAGGTTTTGGTCATGAAGCTGCCATTCGACGAACGGATGTGTAACATATTATTTTGCAATCTATTAGGGAGTCATCCGGGAGGGTAAGCCGAGTGCCGGTCCTGTCGGAGAATGTTACAGGATCGGTATGCCCCCTCAAGAATAGCTTTCCAATGGCCCATCGCCCATAACATCTGGGCCGAGCTTCAACGGGCGTTGGATACGAATGTAGCGGATCAGGAGGCAAATAAGACCGAGCGCACGCTCGGTTACATGATCGAAACCTGCCTTGGCCTCTCGCTATCCGACGCACCGGCCCATTAGGATTTGCAATAGCGATCGTACCTGAAGGCCGGGATTTGTCGGGGAACGTTACAAAATCAGATTGCGCACCTAAAACCGCCATTTTTCTATTTAGTTGCATCTTATTTATTTTAAGTAACTTAAGCGATATATATCTGATTCATCAGCAAATGGCACAACATTAGCATATTATTTACACCATCAATGAGTCTTCGCGTAACAAGAACTAGCTTGGCAATTGCAACTGCGTTCTGCGCGTTCGCGTGCAATTCCATAAAGGCGACCCCTATCACTGTGACGGAGGATGGCATTGGCTCGAACGATACAGTTTTCATCAACAGTTCAACGCTGGGCAGTGACCTGCACGTCTATGCCGGAATCGTCGATCTAACGATCGTCGATGGCGCCCGGACCAGCAACGTGGACAGTTTCTGCATCGATCCCTGGCACTGGAGCGTTTCGGGCCCGCGGCCCTATGATTATGAACCGCTGACCAGCGCGCCGAAGCCGCCGGGCCCGATGAGCGCGGCCGCCGCCCTTCAGATCGAGCAGCTGTGGGCGCAGTACATGACGTCCCCCTACGTCTTGTCGGGTGATTCAAAGACGGCTGATGAGTGGGCCGCGGCCATGCAGCTCGAGATCTGGCAGACGTTGGCCGGCTCAATTAGCGGCGCGAGCTACAGCCTGGTGAGCGTCGACAACAATTTCGCTGGGGAGGCAACGGCTGTGCTGGGCGACCTGGGCACCATGAACACGTTTCTCGCACACGCGACCAAGGCCACGCCGCGGGCCAACCTGTTTGCCGTCAGCAGCGGCGTCAGCCGCGACGGCGTGGACAACCCCGGCCAGGATTACGTGATTTGCTCAGTCCCCGACGGGGGAACTACCGCGGTTTTGATGGGGCTTGGGCTACTCGGGATGCTGGCGCTCCGCAGAAGGATGCAGGGGGCCCCTGGGCACACCCTCTGATCGGCGCGCGCCGCCGCCCAAGCATTCCCCAAGTTGCTTCCCGGGCGGCGGATTCACCAGCCCTTGAATTCGCCGATCGCGGCGGCGACATACTCGATCTGCGAATCGGACATCTCGGGATAGATGGGCAGGCTTAGGCAATCCTGCGACGCCTTCTCCGCCTTGGGGAAATCGCCGGACCTGTGACCGAGGCCGGCAAAGCACTTCTGAAGATGCAAGGGCAGCGGATAGTGCAGCGCGGTTCCAACCCCGCGGGCCAGTAGGTGATCGCGGAGCTTGTCGCGCCTCGGATGACGCACGACATAGAGATGGTACACGCTTTCGACGTTGGGCGCCTCGATCGGGAGGACGAGCGGCGTCTTCGCCAATAGCTCATGGTAGCGGTGCGCAATCCGGCGGCGGGCGGTCGTCCAGGCGGGAAGGTGGGCCAGCTTGACCCTCAACACGGCACCCTGGATACCCTCCATCCGGTAATTGTAGCCCACCTCGTCGTGGTAATAGCGTGTCGAGGAACCGTGCTCGCGAAGGGCGCCCGCGCGCCTTGCATGGTCGGCGCTGTCCGTCACAAGGGCGCCGGCCTCGCCGCAGGCACCGAGGTTCTTGCCAGGATAGAAGCTGAATCCGGAAAGCGCACCGAACGTCCCGACGGCGCGGCCCTTGTACCTTGCGCCGTGCGCCTGGGCGGCGTCCTCGACCATGGCAAGCCCGCGCCTTGCGCAGATGTCCATGACTGGATCGACATCAAACGGCTGGCCGTAGAGATGAACCGGCATGACCGCCTTCGTCCGCGGAGTTATCGCCCGCTCCAGCAGGGCGGGATCGAGATTCATCGTTCTCTCGTCGATATCGACGTAGACGGGCTTGGCGCCGACGTATGCGACCGCCCAGCTCGTCGCCACGAACGTGAACGGCGTTGTAATGACTTCGTCGCCCGGGCCGATGCCGAGGACCCGCATCGCGACATGAAGCGCGGAGGTGCCGCTGTTGAAGCCCACGCAGTGCCGCGTTCCGACAAAGGCGGCGAATTCGCGCTCGAACTGCGCGACCTCCGGGCCGAGGCAGAATGCGCACGAGTCGAGTGTCCGGGAAATGGCGGCGTCCAGCTCCGGCCGGATCGATCGGATCTGCGCGGGAAGATCGTAATACGGGACCTTCATTTCTGGGGGAGTGTTCGCAACGGCCGGGCGGGACTGCCTGCGACGACCGAACCCGGTGCAACGTCCCGCGTGACAACGCTGCCGGCGCCCACGACGGCCCGCTCGCCGATGACGATTCCGCAGAGGATCGTGGCCCCGGTGCCGATGGACGCGCCCTTCTTCACCTGGGTCGGCTGCACGGTCCAATCGGCGTCGGTCTGCAGCGCGCCATCGGGTCGGACTGCCCTCGGGAACTTGTCGTTGATGAACGACACGTTGTGACCGATGAAGACCTCATCCCCGATGTCGACGCCCTCGCAGATGAAGGTGTGGCTGGAGACCTTGCAGTTGCGCCCTATCCGCGCGTTCTTCTGGATCTCGACGAAGCTGCCGATCCTCGAATTGTCTCCGATTTCGCACCCATATGCGTTTATGAAATTGAACAGGCGGACATTCGAGCCAACGCGAACGTTAACCAGTGACCTTCGCGGGCTGTCCTCATTGATCAGTTCCATTTGAGTTTGAATTCAGAGCCCGTGGTGGGGAGGGAGCGCTCCCCGGATGCGCGGGTACCTTGCGGCCGCCGCCCAACAATGGCTGCCAAGCAAGAGTTGATTGCGATGCACACAGGTGCCGTCAAGGAAATCGCGCGGTTCGCCCTGGGGATGACGCGCAGCGGGATGGTTCAACTGTTGTCCGATTTGGCAAGGACCGTGCGAAAGTCCTCACCCGGGGAGGCGGGCATTGGGAGGGCAGTCGAAGCGCAGCGCCAAGTATGGCGCCTTCCGACGCGGCCCCACGTGGCCCTGTCCTGTTCCCAGGCGGCATTCGAGGCGGACAAATCGCCATCCGCCGTGATAAATCGGCGCCTACGCGACCTGCGCGTCTTTTCTCAAGAATGGGATGGGGGCGATCCGTTGGTCGCGCGCTGCCGCGAGCGATATTGGGGCACCGCGAAGCCTCAATGATTCAGACGAGGCCTCCAGGACCCGCACGACCTCCAGGCCCGCCGCCCCGTCCGAGATTGGGACCCTCCCCTCCCGGATGCACTCGAGGAAGTGCTGGCTCTCTGTCTTCAGGGGCTCGTCCTGCTTTACGTACGGGCAATGGATGTCGCCGTAGTGATAGGCATACTGGAACTCGGCAAAAGTGTCGTAATGCGGCGGGTGCTCGACGCGCGCATCGAAGATCTTGATCTTCTCCTGGGTCAGAATGTCGTCGTACACGATCATCCGCTTGCTGCCGACGATCGTCATTTCCCGGACCTTCCTCGGATCGTGCCAGCTGCTGTGGATGATGGCCGAGCGCTCCTTTGAGAAATGGAGGCTCATGCTGGTCACATCCTCGATCCCGGGAATGACATGGGCCCCCCCGCGGCAGTTGATGCTGTTGGGAAACTCCCCCATGATGTACAGGATGATTGAGATGTCGTGCGGGGCGAGGTCCCAGGCGACGTTGATGTCGTTCTGGAAGAGTCCCAGGTTCAGCCGCCGTGCGGAAATGTACCGGATCTCGCCGATATCCCGCTTGTCCACGATCTCCTTGATCTTGCGCACCGGCGCCGAGTAAAGGAACGTGTGCCCCACCATCAGCACGAGTCCCTTGTCCCTGGCGATCTCGATCAGTTCCTCGCACTGTGCAGTGGAGGCGGCCATGGGTTTCTCGATCAGCGTGTGTTTGCCCGCCAGCAGGCTCGCCTTGGCCATCGGGAAATGCAGCTTGACGGAGGTCGCAACGACGACCGCGTCTAGGTCCGCGCGGGCAAGCATCCTCTCGTATAGCGTCTCGCAGGCCACCCCTGGATAGAGCGACTGAAGGTGCTTGAGGCGCTCCCCGTCCACGTCGCACATCACCGTCACGCAGCAGTCCGGAAGGGACCGAAAGTTGCGAATGAGATTGGGCCCCCAGTAACCGCAGCCAACCACCCCCACGTTTATCCTCTTCTTCTTCATCTGGAGGCGGGTTCGTCGAGTGAAGTCATCGGGCGCCGGAATCTATGATCCTGCAGCCTGCGGATTGCGCTTGGAAATCGCGCCTGTCGAACTGATCCCGGGACGCGTTCCTGCCGGGCCCCCGCGAGATTTTCTCGCCCTCAACATGTCGGAAACCTGGACGACCAATGCTGGCACGGTCATCGTTATGATCTTCAGATCCAACCAAAGCGAGATGGATTCGGAGTAGCGAATATCGAGGCGGACCATTTCGTCAAACGTCGTGCGATTCTTCCCGGATACCTGCCAGAGGCCCGTGAGCCCCGGCACCGCATTGAAGCGCTCCCTATGCCAAGGCTCGTACCTGTCGTACTCGTACTGAATGCAGGGGCGGGGTCCCACAATGCTCATTTCGCCCCGAAGAATATTGATGATCTGCGGCAGCTCATCGAGGCCGGAGGCTCTCACGAGCCATCCGCCGGGAAGAAGCCGCTTGTCGCCGCTTGAGTCCAGTTTCACCATGGGTGCATTTGAGCCGACAAGGTTCTCATAGTATGCCTGGTGGCTCTTTGTGTCGCTGCCGACGGCCATCGTGCGGAACTTGTAGCACATGAAGCGCGAACCCTTGTAGCCTACACGCTCCTGTTTGAACAATATGGGCCCGGGCGATGTGAGCCTCAGGCCAAGGGCCATCAGCGCCGAAAATACGCCAAGAAAGGGCAGGGCGATGAGGCAGCACGCGAGGTCGATCGCCCGCTTCCAGGCAGGGAGCTGCGGCGCCTTTAGCACGGTTTTTACTGATTCGATCGGGAATTGACGGGCCCGGCAGTTCATCGTGAAACCGAAGTTGGTGGTAGGTGAAGGCCGGTCCTTTTTCGACGCTCTCTGCAGATTCAGTGTGGACAGTCGGCGCATGGACTAGACGAAAGGATTTCAGTTCTCAAAAAATGCAAATCAGCTTCTGAAAGCCGGGATTGCTTCGCGCTTTTTTCACCGTCCGTGTGTTGTGGACAGTAACTTGCATTCGTCAACATCCTATTGCAAATCCGGCTAGCCTAAACCGTAAGAGCTTCCTTCACTAAACCTTAGGCACGAATGTTTTGTTCAGAAGTTATTCACAATATCAGCCAGCGTCATCAACCCTCTTACGGCGCCAGCTCAATGGAAGCGGTGGTCGGGTGCGAGACCTACGATTGGCAAGCCCTTTCTGTGCCAACGTGCGAATGTAACAATTGCCGCCCGGTAGGTGGCCACGGACTGACATTGGGCTCCTGGTGCGGGCAACAAGCTGGGTGCGCAGATGAAGACAAAACCATGCAAGGTTGGCCGCGCCGGCCCGCCGGCAGAAGCATTTCTTACGTTGCCCGGACAGTGGTGCTGATTCCGAACAGTCGGAGAAAAGCGGGTTTGCCCTTGCCGCTGTTTACAATAATTTTACAACAGTCCCGGACCCGCCTCGGTTCGTCCGGCGCCGCGATCGTTTGGCGACGGCAGATCCTGTCTATCCCAGGATCGTTAATCCGGGTGCCCGACCCTGCTACCCCGCGGAGTAGTCGCTGTTTAAAGCGTTGCTGCCGGACCCTGGCGCGACCTCGGCAGGCGGTCGCGACTGCCTTGGAGCCTCATTCCGCCATAAGCCGCCTTGCGTGAATCAATCTGGATGGCACCCCCGATGGACGGAGGCACCTATCGTTGGAGAGGAGTCAAGCTAGGAACCGTGGCCGACCGACTTCCTCAATGTGTGACCAATAAGTTTCCGCGCGCGGAACCCTTCTCTCGGTGCCCTCGCTAACGGTTTGGAGGCCGCTACCTGCAACTCAGAGCCAAAAGTCATTGCGCGCTGAGGGTCGCTTCCCTCATGGAATCCATCCCCATCCTCGTAGCCGAGCGGGGCATTCTTGATCGCACGCTCGAGGACGATCAATCCGACAAGGATAATGGCGAGGGTGGCGATTATGATGTAGGAGATCACGGTGGTCGGGGTAGTGATTATCGTTGGGGTAATAACAAAACTGAAGAATGCCTCGCTGCGTTAATTTACTCCGCTTCGCTCGGATGCGTATGAGGTGAACCACTCATAATGGATTGGAAAATCACCCGACCCGTTCCCGCCTTCCGCTGGCGTCCATGCAGGGTTCCAAGCGTTCCCTATCCGCCAGGGCGCGGCCGCCACGGACACATCCCATTGGGACGAATTGCAACTCGCAGCTCCTCTGAAACTTGACGACAATCCTGCGCGAGGTCGAGGTATCGACCAACTTAGATGCCAGGAGTAGGGAAGCGAAGGTTGTCTTATGGAAGATTGGAGCGGCGACTCCGCCGTTGCTCCTGCAATAGCAACGTGTTGCGCAATGTCAAGCGGGTTGAGGCCGTGCTCGATTTCGGGTCTTGGCATTTGGATCGTCCTTTTGGCGGTGTCCAGTCTTGCGGATTGGCCGACAGTAATGCTCTTTATTTTCAAAATCACGTGCGGGAATTACGTATCTTGTTTGGTCATCCGATCTTTTAGTATTGGCCGCCTCTTCGATTTATCGTGATTAAGGCTATAGCGCGGTGGCTCGGGTAGGGGATGATTGAGGAATGCTCACGAATCGAATGTCGGCCGAGGGAAGATGGCGAGGTGCGCAGTGCCTTAATATCGCAGGGGTGAGAATGGGTTGCCCTGCATCAATTGGCCGATGATGCGCAGAAATTGTCTGGAAGGGTGGTCGGCCGTGAAACCGGTGGAAAGGCCATGCGGATGCGTCCGAGGGATCCCGCACAGCTGCTTCCTCGCAACGCCTCTCGAAAGCAGGCCACGGGCGGTCCGGTTGGCCCACGATTGTCGGAGGCGCAAATCTGGGAGCGAGTCCCTGAAGCGGGGATCAGACGGGCCATACCCTGGTTTTCTCGTCCGGCGCATCGAGCGTTTTATAGAGTTAAGTAAACATGTCTATCCAGGTAAGACAAGTCTAATCAGGTGATATTCTGGCAATAGGTTTCTCCGCTTGCATGACCAACTGGAGCCTCTCGTGAGACTCGTAACCGTGGATGGCGGGGTCACTGCGAGCTGCGGTGTACCGTCAAGAGAGGCGGTCGGTATCCCTCTGGAACGGTCGGAGACGGCGTTCCTGAGATGGGGTAAATCACCAGCCTCCAGGGCCGCCTCGACTTAGTCGAATTCCCCGGACGCTACGTCAGGCCCCACCGACGCACCGAGGCGAGCCGGCGCAACGGAAGCGCCGGCGGGCGCAAGTTTGCGGATTACGTGGCCCGGAGCGTCGCGGGAAAGGGCGCGACCCCCGGGATCGCCGGCCTGTTGAGCAACGAGCTCCTTGACGATCCGCATCTCGGGGAGTCAGGGACGTCGCAATACGGGCTCGTGGCGCTGGCCCGCGGCCTAATGAGAGAGCGGGAGACCGCGCGAAGGACGCAGGCTTTCGACGCGCCAAATGCGGTCGTTGCGGGTGGGCCGGCGCGGGGAGGGCGCGCCTACGCGCGGCGGTGGAGCCCCGGGCGCCGAGTTCAGATGACGACCGCCCGCTCCCTCGCGAGCGCGACCCAGGCGACCCAGGCGATCAGCACCGCCTGGAGAGGCAGCCGCATCCAAAGTATCTCGGGCGTGTAGCTGAAACCCTCGACGTGCCCCATGATCGCCGCGTGCACGTTGGCGGGGAAGACGGCGACCAGGAGCGCGACAAGGCACCAGCCCGCCGGGCGCCGGAATTCAGGAAGCATGATCCCCAGGCCGCCGATGATCTCGAAGATCCCCGCCAGCACGCTGAGGCCGACCGGCCACGGTAGCCACGGGGGCACCATGGCGGCGTACGCCGACGGCACGCGGAAGTGATTCACCCCGGCGAGGACGAAGAACAGCACGAGAATGAATCGGAGGAGCTTCTTTGGCATCTCCATTTGCACGCCGCGATTATCCCACCGCGAGCGGCCTTGAACAAGTTGAAGTAAGTGTAAAGATGGGAGGGGAATTACGCATCCCGAATTGGGCCCGAACCCGACCAAAACGCCATGAGACCCACCTCCGCCCTGGCCCGCGCGTGCGCGATTCGGGCCGCGGGTGTGCTTGCGCTGGCGGCGCTCTCGCGGGCCGCCGAACCCGCTCCCGAGGCGGCTGGCGACTATGCGAGGGCCCATTACACGAAGTACGAGTTCCGCATCCCGATGCGCGACGGAGTCCGGCTCTTCACGGCCGCCTACGTTCCCAAGGACGATGCGCAGCCCTGGCCCTTCCTTATCACCCGGACCCCGTACAGCGTGGGCCCCTACGGGCCCGACCGGTTCATGGCAAAGCTCGGCCCGTCCGACGAATTCGAGAAGGCGGGATACATCTTCGTCTACCAGGACGTGCGCGGGCGCTTCATGAGCGAGGGAACTCACGTCGAGATGCGCCCCCACGTTGACGCCAAGAGCGGCCCGGGCGACGTCGACGACAGCACGGACCTCGGGGACACCCTCGACTTCCTGCTGAAGCACGTGCCCAACAACAACGGCAAGGCGGGGATTGTCGGCGTCTCGTACCCGGGGTTCTTCGCCGCCGCGAGCATGATTGACTCCCCTCCCGCCCTCAAGGCCGCGTCGCCGCAGGCCCCGATGACGGACCTGTTCCAGACGGACGACACCTACCACGGCGGGGCATTCATGCTGGAGGCCATCTTCGGCTTCTACAATTTCTTCAAGCCCCAGGACGGTCCGGCCCCGCCGCCCAAGGTGGACGTCCCTTTCGACTACGGCACGCCGGACCACTACGATTTCTTCCTCAGGATGGGGCCCCTGTCGAACGCGGACGCGCGCTACATGAAGAGCCTGAACCCCCTCTGGAGCGACGCCGTCCGGCACGACACCTACGACGCATACTGGAAGGCGCGCGCCATCGCGCCGCACCTGAAGAACGTGCGCTGCGCCGTGCTGACGGTCGGCGGCTGGTTCGACGCCGAGGACCTGGCCGGGCCGCTGAGGACGTACCACGCCGTCGCGCAGTTCAATCCGGGCACGCCGAACAAGCTCGTGGAGGGCCCCTGGGTGCACGGCGGCTGGGCCTACACCGACGGCGACCACCTGGGCGACGTGCGGTTCAACGCGAAGACATCCGAGTACTTCCGCGCGAAGATCCAGTTCCCGTTCTTCGAGCACTACCTGAAGGGCAAGGGCGAGGACCTGCCGGGCGCGACCGTGTTCGAGACGGGCACCAACGTGTGGCGCACGTACGATTCCTGGCCGCCAGTGGCGGCGCGGCCGCGCCTGCTCTACCTGCGCGCCGGCGGGAGGCTGAGCTTTGATCCGCCCGGGGAGGGGGAGGGGAAGGACGATTATGTGAGCGACCCCGCCCGCCCCGTACCGTTCACCGCCTACGCGACCGACACGGTCCCCCAACGCTACATGACCGACGACCAGCGCTTTGCCGCGAGGCGCCCCGACGTCCTCGTGTACGAGACGGAGCCCCTGGAGGATGACGTGACAATCGCAGGGCCCGTCTCGCCCCGGCTCTTCGTGGCCACGAGCGGGACCGACTCCGACTTCATCGTGAAGCTGATCGACGTGTATCCCGACGACTACCCGAACACCGATCCTCCATCGAACGGAAAGCGCATCACGGACCCGGCGCCGGTCCTCATGGGCGGGTACGAGCAGCTGCTGCGCGGGGAGCCGATGCGCGCCAAGTTCCGCGACAGCTGGGAGAGGCCCGAGCCGATGACCCCCGGGGCCGTCGAGAGGCTCTCGTTCACGATGCCCGACGTCGACCACACGTTCCGGCGCGGGCACCGGATCATGGTCCAGGTGCAGAGCTCTTGGTTCCCGCTCGTCGACCGCAATCCGCAGACCTTCACGGACATCCCGAACGCGAAGCCGGACGACTTCAGGAAGGCGACGGAGCAGGTCCACCACTCGAAGGACGCGCCGTCGGCGGTCGAGGTGCTCGTCCTGCCGCAGCCCTAGCGCACGCGCACGTCCACGACCGCGGAGAGCCCGGGGCGCAGGCGGTCGCCGGCATCGTCCAGGCTATGCCGGTCGAGCAGGATCTTCACCGGCACCCGCTGCACCACCTTTGTGAAGTTTCCGGTCGCGTTGTCGGGGGGAAGGAGCGCGAACTGCGCGCCGCTCGCCGGCGCGACGCTGTCGACCGTGCCGTGGAGGCCGCGCCCGGGGATGGCGTCGATCGACACCTCGGCCTCAAGGCCCGCGCGCACGCGCGCGAGCTGGGTCTCCTTGAAATTGGCGACGATCCACGGATTCGGCTCGACGAGGGCGAAGAGCACCTGGCCGGCCTGCACCCGGTTGCCCGCCTCGGCGTTGCGGTTGCCGATCCTCCCGTCGGCCGGCGCCTTGATCGTCGCGTATGCGAGCCTGCGCTTCGCGTCGTCGACCGCCGCCTTGAATGCGATCGACGAGGCCGTCGCGGCGAGCGACTGGGCCTTGGCGGACTCGATCGCGGCCCTGGACGACGCCACCGCGGCATCCGCCGACCGGGCGTTCGCCTGCGCCGCCGAGAGGGCCGCCTGGGCCCCGTTGTACGCGCTCTCGGCGTTGTCCAGGTCCGACTGGGTCACGGCTCCGCCGTCGTGGAAGAGCTGGCGGGCGCGGCCGCGGTTGATCTCCGCCAGGTCCAGCTGGACCCTCGCCTGCGTCACCTGCGCCCCGGCCTCTATGGTGCGCGCCTGGGCGCCCGCGAGCTGGGCCTCGGCCCGTATCGCCTCGGCGGCTGCCTGCGCCTCCTCGGCCTGCGCCTGCGCGGCGCCGGCCTGGTTCTTCTCCACCGCGAGCTCGAACTCGAGGGGGTCGAGCCGCGCGAGCACGTCTCCGGCCCTGACGGTCTGGTTGTCGCTGACGAGGACCTCGAGAACCGTGCCGTCGACCTGGGGGCTCACCTGGTGGACGTGCCCTGCGACAAAGGCGTCATCGGTCTCCTCGTAGTGGTACATGTCGTATCCGAAGTGGGCGAGCCACGCGCAGGCGGCGGCCGCCGCGACGGCGAGCGCGAGGCGGGCGGCGGCGCCGCGGCGCCCGCCCGCGGGGGCCGGCTGGGTTGGCTTGTGGGGCGTGGTCATGGCGGTGGGCTCATTCAGGCGTTCGGTGTCATGAATTGTCAGTGCGCTGCGGCCAGGGCGGCACGGTTCGTGCCGCGCCCGAGGAGGAGCAGCAGCGGAAGCGAGGCCACGAAGGCGATGCCAACGTACATGAACACGTCGGAAAACGACAGGAGCATCGCCTGCGCGTCTATGCCCATGTCGAGGATCTTGAGGGCGCGCATGTGGACGCCGACCGGGTCGGAGCTCGCTCGCGAGAGGGCGCCCTGGAGGGCGCCGAGGCGCCCGAGCGTGCCCGGGTTCCCCTGGGTCTCGTGCACGACGAGGACCGCGCGGTGGACCGCCTCGCGGTAGGCGAGCACGGTGGTGATGGTGGCGATCCCTATGCTGCTGCCGAGCTGGCGGGTGAGGTTGTAGAAGCCCGCTCCCGAGGAGACCTTGTCCTTGGGCAGGTCGCCGAGCGTGGCCAGGCTGAGCGGCAGGAACATGCAGACGCTTCCCAGCCCGCGCAGGAAGAGCGGCCAGAAGAGGCTCCCGGCGCTGGTGTCCGGGTTGATCTGCGCCAGCCAGAGCGCCGCCGCGACCGTGATGAGCGCGCCCGCGCCGATGAGCAGGCGCGCGTCCACGCGCCCCGCTATCCTTCCCATCAGCACCATCGCGATCGCCGCCGCCACCGCGCTTGGCAGCTGCAGGATGCCGCTCTGCATCGCCGTGAAGTGCAGGAACTCCTGCACGAACACCGGTATGGCGAAGATGATCCCGTACAGGCCCATGCCGAGGACCAGCGAGTAGGTGCTTCCGGCGCTGAGCGAGCGGAACTTCAGGGCCCGGAGGTCGACCGCGGGGTAGCCTATCGAGAGCTCCCGCCAGACGAAGAGGCCGATGCCGACCGCGCTTCCCACGGCCGTCCAGACGATCAGGCGGGAGCTGAACCAGTCGTCCTCCTGCCCCTGCTCGAGCATCGTCTGGAAGCACGCGAGGCCGACGGCGAGGAGCCCTATCCCGGTCCAGTCCACCCGCTCGCGGCTCAGCTCGCTGGGCCTGTCGCGCGGTAGGAACGCGATCGCCATGAGGACCGCCAGGATCCCGACCGGGAGGTTGATGAAGAATATCCACCGCCAGCCCAGCGTGTCGGTCAGGTAGCCGCCCAGAACCGGGCCGAGCGCCGGGCCGGAGATGACGCCGATTCCGAAGATCGCCTGCGCCGCCGGCTGCTCGGCCCGCGAGAAGCTCTCGAAGAGGATCGACTGGGCCTTGGCCAGGAGGCCGCCCCCGGCGAGCCCCTGCAGGACCCTGGCGACGACGAGCATGGGCAGGTTGGCCGCCATCCCGCAGAGGGCCGACGCCGCCGTGAACCCGACCAGGGAGAACAGCAGGTACTTCTTCCGCCCGAAGCGGTCGCTCAGCCAGGCCGTCAGCGGGATGATGACGACGTTGGCGCAGGCGTAGCCGGTCGACACCCAGCCGGCCTCGGTCAGCGTCGAGCCGAGGTTTCCCTGGATGTCGGGCAGGGCGACGTTGACGATGCTCGTGTCGATCACCTCGAGGACGGCCCCGAGGGCCGCCGTCACCGCGATCACCCACTTGAGCCAGCCGCGGTCGAGCAGCTTCGCCGCGTACGGCGACAGGAGGCTCCTGTCGGAGCCGTACAGGCCCGCCTGCGCCGCGCTCATCAGCCGCGGATGCCGCTCAGAAGGACGTCAACGCACGCCGAGCGATAGTGCGCCGCGCTGTAACCGCGCTGCCGGTGGGACTTGGCCCGTCGCAGCACGCTGGCCATGATCGCGCCCGCGAAGATGTCCGCGGCGATCTCGGAGCTGATCCCGGGCCTCGCCTCGCCCGTCTTGCGGGCGAGCTCGAGGCGCTCGACAAGGGCGGCGCGCATCGGCCAGAAGATCCCCTTCAGCGCCTGCTGCTGGCACAGCGCGTGGCGGTGGATCTCGCCGATCATCGTGCGGATGAGGGGCAGGTTGTCGACGAGGAGGGACTCGTAGCGCCGCGCGAACGAGACCAGGTCGGCGCGGAGCCTGAGGCGGCCCTGCGACAGGCCGGACGGGGGCAGTCCCTCGGCCCCGAACTCGCTGCCGACGACGGCCTCGATCAGGTGCTCCTTCGACCCGAAGTGCCTGAAGAGCGTGACCTCGTTGACGCCCGCCTCCCTGGAGATCGCGCGGGTCGTCGCGCCCTCAAGCCCGTCGCGCGCAAAGATACGCGCCGCGGCGGACAGGAGGAGCTGCCGCGCTGGGGGGCGCCGATGCGTGCGCTGGATCGCCTGATGCATGCAAGTAGTTACTTGCAAATGTCCATGATCGGGCGATATTATCAAGTTTCATTTTGAAAGCAGCCTCCCTACCGACAAGCCCGGCGCACCGCGCCCCGGGGACGCCCGCCGAAGGCGGGCCTCAGCCGTGATCTCCCTCATCATACTGGGGGCGATAACGGTGTTTGTCGTCTGGGACACCTCCGACGCGCAGTAGGCTCGGGCCGGCGGCGTTTCCAGGGGCGGGCGGCAATTGGGCCTTGCGGGGGCGCCGCAGCGACAGCAACGTGCCCCTCTTCCTGTGAAAATCGGATTCCTCGGAGGCAGCTTTGACCCCGTGCATTTCGGCCACCTGCTGGCCGCGCAGGACGCGTACGAGCAGCATGGACTCGACCGGATCGTCATCGTCCCGGCAGCCCAGACCCCCCTCAAGCCCGGGCCGGCCCATTCCTCGGCCGCCGACAGGCTGGCCATGGTCCGCGCCGCCACGGAGTGGGACACCCGCTTCGAGGTCTCCGACTTCGAACTGGCGAGGGGAGGGGTGAGCTACACGGTCGAGTCGGCCCGCCACTTTCGCGCGAAATACCCCGGCGACCGGCTCTTCTGGGTGATCGGGGGGGACCAGCTGCCGCTGCTCCACCAGTGGAGGGAGGCAGGCGAGCTGGCCAAGCTGGTGGAGTTCATCTTCCTCGAGAGGCCGGGCTACCCGGTCAAGGCGACCCCGCAGATACCCGGCCTGCGGCTGCACCGCTGCGACGGGCACCTGCTCGCGATTAGCTCGACCGAGCTGCGCGACCGGACCCGGCGCGGCCTCTCGCTCGACTATTTCGTGCCGCACAAGGCGATTGTGTACATCCGCAGCCGCGGATTGTATCGCGACCCCGAATGAAGCCGACGCAGGCGCAGTCGCTGGAGCTCGTCAGGCTGTGCTGCCGCGCGCTCGACAACAAGAAGGCGGGCGACATGCGCGTCCTCGACGTGAGGGACCTGTCGTCCATCACCGACTACCTCGTGATCGGCACGGCGACCTCCGAGCCCCACGTGCGCGCGCTTCGGGTGGAGCTCGAGAAGGCGCTCGACTCCGTGAAGACGCACATCGTCGGATTCGAGACGGCGAGGGAGAGCGGCTGGGCCGTGATGGACGCGTTCGACGTCATGGTCCACATCTTCACGCCGGAGAAGCGCGAGCGTTACCGCCTCGAGAACCTCTGGAGGGACGCCCGGGACGTGCCGCTAAAAGACCTGCTTGCCCCTGCCGAGCGCCCTGGGAGGGCGAAACCGAGGCCGGGAAGAAAGGCGGGGAACGGCCGAAAGAGGCGTTCCAAGTAGTTGTGTGGAATGGATATGTGAGAAACGTTGCCAGGCGCCGCCGCGCCTGAGAATGGCTGGACACCTGCTACATGCGGGAATCTACTTAGCCTCCCCATCATTCGCAGCTTGAATGCATCTGGTGCCGGCGTTAGCGTTCGGACGCCCAAATTTTGGGCAGTATATAATAAAACGATAATAAACATAACGTTAGGGGTTCAAATGAATGCACGAAACAAGGGTTTTACCCTAGTTGAGATCATGATTGTCGTGGTCATCATCGGGCTGCTGGCCTCGATGGCGATCCCGGCATTCCAAAAGGTCAGGACAAACTCGCAGGACAAGGCTGTATTGAACAACGCGAGACAGCTTTCGGCTGCCTCGGACCAGTACTACCTGGAAAACGGCGTCTCGACGGTCACGCTCTTCGACCTGCTCGGGCCGACGTCCTACATCAAGGCCCTGAACTCGGTCGCGAACGAGGTGTATCCTGCGGGATTCTCGCAGGGCACAACGATCACGATCGGCGCGGTTGCCGGCACTCGCACGATAACTTACGCGCCGTAAAGGCCTCGAAACCGGGGTGTTTAAGCCCACGAATTATCGTGGCTGGTAACATGTTATGCGTTTATGCACCTTGGTAGCGAAAATAGGCACTTCTACGTATTAACAGGTCTTTTAACTTGCCGGGCAAAACACCGGGGGGTTCAATGGGCGCGTTAGTCAGTCGGATCGCGGGCAACCGCGATTTGTACGTCATAAAACAAATAACAAATAAGGACCAAATGAAACTCAGTCACAGAACCAAGGGCTTCACCCTTGTCGAAATCATGATAGTTGTCGTCATCATCGGCCTCCTGGCCGCCATGGCGATACCAGCCTTCCAGAAGGTCCGGACAAACTCGCA
>Ga0187851_10001754_pt1 | contig 20359 bp, 13 predicted proteins | sample June2016WEW_6_10_FD_132997 | JGI IMG/M metagenome (GOLD analysis project Ga0187851, IMG submission 132997) | Peatland microbial communities from SPRUCE experiment site at the Marcell Experimental Forest, Minnesota, USA - June2016WEW_6_10 | ecosystem: Environmental > Terrestrial > Soil >...
CAGAACTGCGCTTCCCCGAAGCGGAGTGGTGGTTATCACTCTGACTGCGGAACATTGAACTTTGCGCACGCCGCGTCAAGCGATGCGGTCGGCGGACTGCATCTTATGCGATGCAAGGGCTGGCGCGATGGTATTTGCAAACGTCATACGGATTCCGTGCTTCGGCCGCAGAATGACCATCGGACGAGCTTCGATTGTTTGGCCCGGAGCCAGCTGAAAATCGTATTTTCTGAGGAGATCGCTCAAAATCATGAGGATCTGCAGCATCGCGTAATTTCCACCGATACAGCCTCGTGGTCCGCCGCCGAAGGGAAGGAAGGTAAAGGGCGTGCGCAGCTTGTCGTTCGCTTTGGTGAACCGCTCCGCATCGAAATTCTCCGGATTCTGCCAGTAGCGCTGAGCATGGTGCGCACCGTACACATACACAATGACCGTTGATCCGCGGGGTATGGCGAGGTCGCCTACGCGGTCGTCCGCGACAGCCATGCGGTCGATCATCCAGAACGGCGGGTAGAGGCGGAGCCCCTCCATAATGACCTGAGTCGTAAATTCGAATTTGGGGACGTCGGCATAGCCTAGAGGCGTTTCGCCGAGCACGGAATCAAATTCCTGCCTGACCCGTTCCAGACAATCCGGACGCGAGCTCAAAAGATAAAAAAGCCATGAGAGCGCATTGGACGATGTTTCATGGCCGGCGACAAGAAGCTGCATGCTCTCGCTCAGGATGAGCTTATCGCTCATACCTTCGCCGTCGCTGTAACGCGCATCCAGCAGCGTCTGCAACAGATCGTTGCCTGGCGGTTCGTTGCGGCGCTTCTTGATGTATTCGAGCAGGATGGCGTCCGCGCGAGTGCGCATGTCTTCGTGCCTGCGCAATTCCCCCGAGACGGCGAACCAGGGATTCAGATAGGGCTGAAGAGTCTGCCGAACAATGAATTCCTGGACGGTGCAGATGGTATGGCTGACGAGGTCGATGTCTTCGTCCTTCAACCGTGCGCCAAACAGCGATCGGGCGACCATCGCGAAGGTAATCTTCATCAGCTGGGGGTAGATATCGACGGAGCCGCTACGGGTCTGTGCGTCGAAATCGCGCAGCGAGTCGGCAAGGGAGTCCTGCATGATGGAGGACAGCGCATCGAGTTGCGTGCGATCGAAGCCTTTTTGGATGAGGCGCCGCTGCGTGCGCCAGGCTTCGCCGTGGGTAGTGAGAAGGCCTTTCCCCAGGAAGTGGCCCATGCGCTTTACTTGAATGTGGGATTTTTCGTAGTTCTCTGAATTGGTCTTTAACACGTGCTGAATCACAGCTGGGTCGATCGTAACGATCGCTTCTTTGAGACCGCCCAAATAGAATCGGAATGTGTCGCCGAAGGTTTCATGGTAGCTGGACAACACCCGCACCGGATTGCGGAACATCGCGCGAGAATCCGCAAAGCAGCGAAGTCGAGAAACAACGGGGATGGAAGTGGATGAACTCATGCCCAGCCATCCCGATACGTCCCTCGAACCGCAGTCGATTTCATGTCACTCATAGGAAGTGGCAGCGGGGACAGGGGTAAAAATAAAATGCTCAGAATCAGTTTTCATTCCCCAGTTGCTTCAAGAGTATTAAATGATGCCGGATTGCCTGCGTCATGGTGGGATGCTGCCGATAAGGGACGCCAAACTCTTCGGCAGTCTCCTTTACGATCCTGGTCAGCGGAGCATAGTGGGTGTGGCACACGAAGGGGCACAGGTGGTGCACGATGTGATGGTTGAGGCCGCCCGCGAGCCAACCGACGAGCGGGTTTTCCGTCGCATAATCCGCCGTTGTCGCGAAAATGTGATACACGCCGTTGTCAAACTCACCGCGGTCCGTGGGAAAGTAGGTGGTGTCTATGGTGTGCGTCGTCTGGAATACAAGCGTTACGGCTAAACCGACGAACAAGTGGACCAGGAGGAACGCCCCGGCGACGAGCAGAGGTGATTTTCCCAGCACCATCACCGGCAAGACAAGCATGTAAGTGAGGTAGAAACCCTTGCCGGCAATGAGAATGGCATATTCGCGCAGAGGATGTTTGGCGCGTTTCAGATAATCGTGGGACGGGAAGAAAAAGCTCTCGAAGTCCCTGAAGAACACATAGTCGAGAGAGAACATCGCATAAAAGAACAGAGCATAGATGTGCTGGAAACGGTGCCAGGGTGCGCGGGATTCATAGGGGGTAAAGCGAAAGATGCCGCGTCCTGAAAGCGCATCGTCTTCGCCGTGGAGATTGATGCAGGAGTGATGGCCCCGATGATGGAGGATGCGCCACATGTACGAGCTGATTCCGCACAAATCGAAGACATAGTTCAGCGTTTTGTTGACGCGCGGCCGGGACGAGATGGCGTTGTGGTTGCTGTCATGGGCAATGTTCAGCAAAAGGAATGTCTGCGCGAGGCCACCCAACAGGTACAGGGCAACAAACTTCCATGAATCGGGCCGCAGAGCATACAGCGCAATCCAGGCGCCCACGAGGACTGCCAGGCCGACAGCGATCTTGACCCACATCGTATGGTCCGCTTTATGAGTAATGTTCTGGTCGGCAAAAAACTTATCCAGGCGGCGACGTAAGACTTTTGGGAAGGAAGGGGCACCGACGGATTCGGTGACGGACGCCGCTGAGGATTCCGAAGGTACAAGATCCGGAGTCTCCGAATCTGGAGCGATCGACACTTCGGATTCGAACGTCACCGGCGCCTCCGCGGTCATGCTGATTAGGCCCGACGCGTTCCATACGCTGCATCCGGGGTGCTGACCCTCAGCGAAATTGGTGCCGTGCCGACAGCCTCGCAGCACAATTTTAATGCGGGGCCGTAAAGACAATCAAGGACATTCGGAACCGATGATGCCTGGTTGCAGCGTGTGAACAATGGGAGCGTCGACGCATGGCGTTGTCCATGACGCTTTGTTAACATATAGCCTTCGATGAAGCGCAACGAACCGGGCTTCCGGCAAGAGACCAAAGAAGGTCGGCGGAGCTCCGCAATTCCCTTGCGCGCCTTTTGGGGGCCAAAATGGAACGCATCCGTTCCCCCGAGCGTCGAGCGGAGCTCTTGCTGAGGAAAAAATACACATACATTCTCACCGTCGGCCCGCACTTCAGGTCTGCACTTTCAAACTCAATCGCCGATTACCGCTTGCTGGGGAGAGATATTTGGTTTACAGGCTTGCGTTCTACTCAACATTGGAGGATCGCTGATTGATGGCGGCGTCAATTCTAGGCCACCTGGATAGGCTGGCAGATGAGCACCCGGACAAACTTCTTTATTCGTATCTTGATGTAAACGGCGATTCGATCGAAAGCTACACCTACGCGTCGTTTCTCCGCCGAACGGAGGCGATCGCCGGATATTTGTGGAAAGAGCGTCGTTTTGCGGCGGGCGACCGGCTTCTGCTTGCCTACCCGCCGGGGCTCGAAATGATCTGCGCGTTTTTTGGCTGCGTGCGCGCCGGACTGATCCCCGTTCCGGTGTATCCACCCAGTTCGCGTGGTTTTCAGAGCGCGCTGTACAAGATGGTCCATATCGCAAAGGATTGCCAGGCGGCTGGGATCTTAACGAGCAGAGACTACCAGGCATCCCTCAAGACGAATCTCGCCAGAAGTGGAGTCTCGGCGTGCGGCATTGATGTAGATTACATTTCCGGTCGGCCCTGGATCGCCACGGAAGATTTTGTGGATCCGATTGCGAATCGGCCAGCTGCCGGTCATTCGAGGATCCTTTTTCTCCAGTACACCTCGGGTTCGACGATGGAGCCCAAGGGCGTGATTGTCACGCACGAAAACATCCTGGATACCTGTCCGCTGGTGATCGACCATTCCGCGCCGGTCGTCGTTTCCTGGCTTCCGCAGTATCACGATATGGGACTGATCGGCTGCTACCTATATCCGGCACTGAAAGGCGGCACGACGTACGGTTTCTCTCCCACGGACTTCATTCAGCGGCCGATCCTGTGGTTCGATGCAATCACGGCCTACCGCGCCACCGCGACGGCTGCGCCCAACTTCGCCTACGACTATTGCCTGCGCGCCGGGAGGCTTTCCAAGGAAAGCCTGGAGGGCTGTGATCTCAGCTCGCTTCGCGTTTTGATGTGCGCCGCAGAACCCGTAAAGCCGGATACCTACACAAGGTTTCTGGAAGCGTTTCAGTCCTATGGACTGAAGTCCGAGAGTTTCTATGTCGCCTACGGGCTGGCGGAGAATACTCTGGCGGTTTCGCTGGGCGGTCGCAACATTGTTTCCGTCAACAAACGCGCTCTCTCTCTGGGGACGGCCCGCATGATTACCGAGGTCTCTGAAATCGGCGGAGCCACGAAGATCGTCAGTTGCGGAACGCCGCTCCCGGGTCTCGACGTCAAGATCGTGGATCCGGAAGGGCACTTCCCTCTTAAGCCAGAGCGCACCGGTGAGATTTGGGTCGCGGGAAGCGGTAAGTGCCGAGGTTACTGGAACAATCCGGAATTAACTCTGAAGCAGTTTCGTGCGCGGCTTGTGGACGATACCCCCTACCACGAGGGCTACCTGCGGACCGGCGACATCGGATTCTTCCACAACGGCGAGCTCTACGTCTGCGGCCGCATCAAGGACATGATTATTCTGCGCGGGCAAAACTATTATCCGCACGACGTTGAAAACGTCGTAGAGAAATCATCCGGCCTGATCCGGCACAACTGTGTCGCCGCGTTCCAGATTCAGGAAGATAGCGAACCTGCGCTGGCAATCGTCGCCGAAGTCAAAAGTCCCAGGGCGCTTCCCGACGCGCGAAAGATTGCGGCCGCGGTCCGAAATTATCTCAACGTGGAAGTGGCGGTGATTTCCCTCATTGCGCCTCGGGCGATCCCCAGAACGAGTTCGGGGAAGATCATGCGCCACAAGGCCAAGCAGATGTGGTTGGAAGGCAAGTTTACCGTTCTTTCCGACTTTTCGCGGGAGAAGGACGCCGGGAACTCCCAGTGCGAACCAGACATGCATTCCACGTTCGCCGAATTGAAAGCCCGATACAACCTGACAGGCCAGGAATCGTACAACCTCGTCGAAGCCGGACTGGATTCCCTGGATCTTGTCGTGTTCATGCATGAGCTCAAGGAGCTTCTGAAAAATAAAGGCGCCGAGATGCTGGCAAGGCAGGTCGATGTTGGCGTGATTCAGCGCGTCGCCGTAGCCGAGCTGTTTGGACTAGCCGAAAAGTTGAAGCGCGCTCCCGAAGAGGCACTGGTTCATCTGCGACATTCCCTGGCGGCTTTCCGCGAAGAGCAGCGCGCCGCTGAGAAGCGGATGATGAGCAATGACAGGAAGCTCATCTTTGAGCCTCCGGTGCCTTTGGCTTTGCCCGAGACACCGGTGCCGAATCAGGTGCTACTCACGGGCGGGACCGGCTTCATCGGTCCATTCCTCATGAAGAGCTTACTCGAACAGACAGGGGCGAAAATCTATGTTCTCGTCAGGTCTTCCGACGAAAAGCAAGGCAAGCAGAGACTGAGGGACGCGATGGAGTCAATCGGACCCTGCGACGTGGGTCTGATCGAGATGTTCGAAGCTCGAGTGATCCCCGTCTGCGGAGATCTAGGGCAGCCGAAGCTGGGCCTGACGCAGGACGAGTGGGAATTTCTCGCAAGTGAAATCGACACGGTCTTCCACAACGGTGCCACCGTGAACTACCTGTTCAACTACGACCTGATGCGTGACGCGAACGTGCTGGGAACCAATGAGGTTGTAAGGCTGGCGTTCGAGGGAAGGCCCAAAGAATTCAATTATGTCTCGACTACCTTCGTGTTTGGCTGGGCGGTTAAATCCGTCCTGAATGAGACCGACCTGAACGAGAATATGGAGTTGCTCGATTTTGGGTACAGCCAATCGAAATGGGTGGCCGAACAGGTGGTGGTCGATGCGCGCAGCCGGGGACTTTCCGCGCGGATTTTCCGGCCTGCTCTGGTGAGTCCATCCGTCACGGGCGGAGGCAACAACTTCGATATCGCCGTTCGCTTAGTTGCCTTCATGGTGAATCACGGTATTGGCGTTGATACTCTCAACCAGGTCAGCTTTGTCCCGGCGGACATTGTGGCGAACAACATCGTAGCGATCTCTACCACTCCCGGTACCGCGAATAGAACTTACCATGTGACGCGCGATGATTATTCGAACATGATGGATATCACTAGGCTCATTACTAAAGCGACTGGCCGGCAATTCGAAACATTTAGGCTCCCTGACTTTGTTCCCGAGCTGATCCGCAGATGCCGCAAGGAAGATCTGCTGTTTCCGCTGCTGGATTTTTTGGTGGGCTCTGTCGACAACATCTCCGCGATGGAGTTCAAACGCTACGACAGCTCTTCTTATCAAAAGGCCCGCGATGCCTCCGTGTGGGGCAAAGCAGATCCGTCTCTGGAGGATACGGTTAACGGCATTTTGAAATTCATGTATCGCAAGGGGATCATTTCGGTTGCGGCTCGTGAGGTCAACGCCGTGTCACCGAGCGACGGGCTTGCGGACTGGACAGATGCAATCTCCGCTACTGCTTCTTAAACGAGAGCTTCTCCGTCAGCCGCTGGCCCGTTTCCAGCGTGCCGGTGGTGGATAGTGTCATCTGCTGCCCATCCGCGGAAACCACCCACCTATCTTTTTGCGTGACTTGAGCGTCCCGCCAGTAGCTCGCATCCACCGTATGAGGATCCACAAGTTCAAGCGTCACGGTATCGTTGCGCGAATTCTTCAGATCGTATTGCTTTCCGTCAAAACGGGCGGTATAGCTGAAGTCACCCAGAAAACGGATCCCGCCGCTTCCGTCCGGCTCGATTTTGAGCAACAAACCTTGCCGCAAACGAGTCTTGCTGAGATCTTGCGTCCATTCGCCTGCGAAGAAGTCATTCGCGACCTTCGCACCTCCGCTGCGCATCCATACGGTGACCTTATCGGCGTGGCCCGCGGTCGCAGTTGTGGTCGTTAGCTCGTTGCCGTCACTGGAAATTTTTTCGCGAATTGTCGCCACCACAGCTCCATCCTTTTTCTCCTTGACCTCCGCCTGCCGCTTATCGATCCTGCGCAACTCAATTTGGTTGAACGCGAGATTGCCTGGCGCGGACGATTGGTGCCCGTTCCAATTCGCAGTGAAATCCAGATGGGTTTCGCCTGAAACCACTACGTGCACCCCGTCATGCAGAGGTGTTATGGAGAGCCGGTTGGGAGGATCCAGGCTCGACTGCGCAGAGACGAGCGTCCAGGAGCCAAGGCGCGGGTCTGCTACTCCAGGTTGGATGGCGGCAAGCAGTCCGAGCAAAAGTAAGGTACGAATTGAACCTCCTGATTCGATGGGGCAAAGTTTAGCAGATTCAGATAGCTCGGTAAGTGAGTGTTGCGCAGATATAAACTCGCGAAACGGACCGCAAACGTAGGAACCTATTTCGTCCGTGTGGTTCTTAGGCGTCACCGTAGAGTTTTGCTGACGACGATTCTGGGAGATATGACATCATTGTGGCTATGCTTGCGCGCCGTTTTTTGGTGTCGGGGATCGTCCTCGCGGCAACCATCGCACTTCTTCCATTTTCTTTCCACGCGGAGCGCCGCCTAGAGACCGCAACCCGGGTCGAAGGGAGCCAGGCTGAAATTGTCCGGGAGGAACTGTCTACCCGTTTTCGTTCGCCGTTTGTGGACCGCGTCGTCCTGGTAATCGAGGGACTCCCGCCTGCTGATTCCGAGGAAGGCGGGCAATCGTTAGCAACCATTGTGGCAGCACTGAGAGAGCAGCCCGGCGTTTCAGGAGTGGTGTCCTATCTCGAGTTGCGCGATCCGATTTTTCTGGGCCGGGAAGGGGGAACGTTTGTTCTGGTGGGACTCACCTCGACCGGCGGTCCAGTCGAATCGCTCGTTCCCGGGCTTCATCAGCTGGCAAGCGCGCTCCAAAATCAACTACGCGGCCGTTATCCTGCGGTGAAGATCGAACTAACAGGCGAGATTCCACTGAATTTCGATATTCGGAAAGCGAGCGCCGCCGACGTGCATCGCGGCGAAAGCCTGGTCATCCCTGCGACCCTCGCTCTTTTGTTGGTGGCTTTTGGAAGCCTGATCGCCGCCCTGATTCCATTGGCGGTTGGCCAGCTTGCCATAGCAACCACCCTGGCAATTACAGGGCTCTTGGCCCAGCGCTGGCACTTGTCCATTCTGGTTCAGAATTTGGCCACCATGCTTGGCCTGGGCCTGGGAATCGACTACGCGCTGCTCATGATCAGCCGCTTCCGGGAAGCGATTGCCGCCGGGAACGACGGACCCAGGGCCGGGTTGATCGCGGCACGTCAGGCAGGACGCACACTCTTGATTTCAGCCTCAACGGTAGCCATTGGATTTCTAGCCCTGTTGACGGTTCCGATCAGCGAGATCCGTTCCATCGGTGTCGCGGGATTTCTGGTGACGGGAATGAGTGTGTTGCTTACAAATACCCTGGTCCCGGCACTGCTGGTGTTGCTCGGTCCGCGGATTGATCTTGGCCGATTACCCTTTACTCCAAAGTTGGATGCGCATCGGGCCGCGCGCACGGGAAATCGTTGGCGGCAATGGGGAAAAATGATCGTCGCGCATCCCTGGCTTGCCCTCCTTGTGGCAGGTACTCCTTTGCTTCTGCTCGCCTGGCAGGTCAGACGACTGGACACCAGCGTCCCCCGAGGGGATTGGCTTCCGCCGGCGGCGGAATCGGTCCATGCGCTGCACACCCTTGAACGGATGGATCGGGGCGGCGTTGTTGAGTCGTTGCGCGTCATTGTCGAACTTCCAACAGATTCCATCGCGCAAACCGATGCGGGGTGGAATGCGCTGGATCGTCTCACCAAGCGCCTCGCGAGCGACCCTCGCTCTGACCGGGTGATTTCTATCACTACGATTGCGGAGAGCAACCGGTCTTCCCTCCCTGACCTCTCGCGGGAGACGCGTCGAACCTTCCTGAGTAGTGACGGACGAGCGGCGCTGCTTGAGGTGTTACCCGCGAGTTCGGTCTCGTTGCGCGACCAGGTCAACTGGGTGCGGGAGCTGCGTAAGACCGGCGCGGCAGCTCTCACCGGAGTGCCTGGCGCGACCCTTCTCGTTGGAGGAATCCCGGCGCTCAACGCCGACTATGAAACGATTATCAGAGACCGCTTTCCGTCCGTAATGGCGTTAGTAGTGGGGGGAACGCTCCTTGCTCTGCTCTGCGGCTTCCGATCGATCTTCGCTGCCGTGAAGGCCATTGCACTCAACCTGTTCTCGGTCGCGGCGTCCTTCGGAGCGTTGGTTTTCGTTATCCAAGACGGACATGGAAGCAGCTTCCTGGGAGTTCATGGGGGAACCGGTAGCGTGTTTCCTCTTGTCCCGATCGTCGCTTTTGCCATCGTCTTCGGGTTAAGCATGGATTACGAGGTATTTCTGGTCGCGCGCGTTCTGGAAGCCAGACGGAGCGGACTGAGTGAAATGGATGCGATCCCGGAGGGCCTGGCTAAAACCGCGGGCCTGATTACGAGCGCCGCCGCCATCATGATCGTGGTATTTGCGGCATTCACCTTCGGAGATTTCCTGGTGGTCAAGATGATCGGATTTACGTTGGCGGTCGCGGTGTTAATTGATGCGACGCTCGTTCGTATCGTGATCGGTCCGGCTCTGCTTCGTATTGCCGGCGATTGGAACTGGTGGCCGGGCGGACTCAGCACGGCGGGCAGGGCGTCAGTTATGGCGAGTCGCGAATGACGTCTTTCTGCGTTGACACAAAACATCGACGTGCCGTTGTTTGAGCCCAGTTCTAGAGCAACGAGCTACCATTCGCAGGGCGGACTGGGGGTAGTTACGCCACCCAAAGCCTCTGCGAGTGCGTTTTGCAAGGCCCACGCATAGGATTTCGTTTCGCGACTCGACCGGCCGCTGGACCGGGCTTTCACGGGGAGAGTGCCGATCATTGCAATTCCTGAAACGATTCGATTTTACGCCGTGCTGCCGACCTCTAGCGAGGCGCCTGCAAGCGTAACCTTGATGCCTCTCCGCGACGCAAAAGTCCTGAAATCGGACTCTAGGGCGGCCGGAAATTTCTCGGTTCCCGTTCCACTCGTGGCTGTACACCACTCGAGCTTCGTCCATTTGCGTTGGTGCGGAGGCGCGCCATGCTCTCTGATTGAGCACAAGCGACAAGTGACAATATTATTTTCTGGTATAGTCCTCATCGAGTTATCCGATTTCCTATCTCCTTGAACGCTTTTGTGGAGGTGCAATGCAAATTCAGCGCAGGCTCCTTGCCCTACTGTTGTGTTGCGCCGTGGCAGCTTGGGCGCAGGGCAATTCGTTCGATAAGATTCGGTACAACGGCGGATCGGTGGACTCGAAAGTTGATCCCAAGGACTGGCATAACCAGCTCACCGTGACCTCCGACATGATTACCTTGGCCCTGAAAGACGGTAAGAAGCTCGAGATCCCGCCCAAGACTGTCACTTCGTTGAGCTACGGCCAAGAGGCGCACCGGCGCGTCGGAACAATGATAGCCCTGGCCATACTCATCTCTCCGATCGCTTTGTTCGGATTGCTTCACAAGACTCGCCTCCACTTCATCGGAATTCAGTACACGCTTCCAGGCGACAAAACCGGGGGCATTCTGTTGCAGGGTGACAAGGACAACTACCGTGCAATCCTGGTTGCGCTTCAAGGCGTTACAGGCGCGCCAGTGTCGGTCGCTGAAAAGGACCGGGAATATGTTCCGGTGAGCATTCGGACCCAAGTGGCGAAAGAGGAAGAAGAGAAGACGACCGAGCAGAGCCCGAAGGAAGGTAAGCCGGCTGAAAACGTTTCTGCAGAATCAGCAAAAGGGACCGTGAACGTTTCCTCCAACCCGACTGGAGGGGATGTATATGCGGACGATGATTTTGTCGGGAACTCTCCTGCGACGCTCAAACTTGCGCCCGGAAAGCATACCATCACCGTAAAGCTGTCTGGCTATACGGATTGGTCGAAAGAGATCACGGTGCAGACTGGGTCAGAAGTCCAGCTCAACGCGAGTTTGGAAAGGCACTCGCAGTAGGTTCTGAGAAAATGCGCAACCTTCGGATGAGTGTGGGGTGAGATGCAGTTTAGCGTCGATAGATTTTGGAGTCGGCATTTCTATTTTTGAATTTCAATCTGTCCGCGTTCCGTAGCCACAATCTCCGGCCGGCTCCGACAGCTCGCTGTCTTCGCTGTCACGCACACGCGCAAAACCTCTCGCGATCCGAGCCCCAAATTAGAATTGTGAGTATTTCCTTTGGGTAGGGCTCGTCGAGATTTAGAAATGTTGGCGCGCCTTTTGAACTCTTTGCGTGGTGCGTGCTACTAGCCAAGCAGCGGGAAGAGCGCATCAGTTTTTTTGAATATCGGTGCGGTTCCACCATCCGCCGCCGAGGGCTTGAAAGAGCGCAGCGGTGTCGGCATAGCGGCTGGCCTGTGCTTGAACGAGATTTATCACGGCTTGCTGATACGCTTGCTCGGCGCTTAAAAGCGCCAAGTAATTTGCGTAGCCGGATTGATACTGCTTCTTTGAAAGATCAAGCGTCACGGCCGCGGCATCTCTTGCCTCCGCCGCGGCCTTCAAGGCGTCGGCGTCCTGTTGCAAGGCGTTCAGCGTGTCGGCCACATTCTGAAACGCGGTCAACACCGTACTGCGATATTGTTCGGCGGCTTCAGTATAAGCAGCTTTTGCGGCACGCTCGCGGTGTAGCAGGGTGCCTCCATCAAGAATCGGCTGCGCGACACTCGCGCCTACGTCCCAGAAACCCGGGCCTGGTTCGAACAGATGCCCGAGGACGACCGCCATGCTGCCGGCGTCAGCGGTCAGCGCGAAATTCGGCAGCCGATTCGCGATCGCAATTCCAATTTGCGCGCTCGCCGAATGAAAGTTCTCCTCGGCTTGGCGCACGTCCGGCCGCTGCTCCACGAGCTGCGAAGGAAGGCTCAGCGGCAATTCCTGCGGCAATTGCAAACTGGAAAGCTCAAACTTTTCAGGCAGATCCTGGCTCGGAAAGCCTCCCGATAACGCAGCAAGCAGGTCACGCTGTTGCGCCAACTCCTTCAGCAGCGGCGGCAGTGTAGCGACGATTTGCGCGAGCTGCGATTCCTGCGCCGCGACGTCGAGCCTGCTCACATATCCGTTCGCAAACTGGTGTCGCAAAATTTCCAGCTCATTGGTATTGATGGTGATCAGCTGGTGTGTTGCATCTATCTGCGCCCTCAGCGAAGCTTCCTGAATGGCTCCGCCGGCCACGTTTGCGCTTAAAGTGATGTGCGTTGCGGCCAGTGCGAAGCGTGCTTGTTGATCCTGCGCCTGCAATGACTCCACGGTTCGCCGGTTCAGGCCGAAAACGTCGGGAACAAATGAGACGCTGACTTCCGGCGTGTAGAAGCTGTAATTGAAAGCGTTCGTGTTGGTCACTGGCGATACGTTGCTCGACGATTTCGCTCGCGTTGCCGAGAAGCCGCCGGTCACAGTGGGATAGTAAGCTCCGCGTTGCGCCAGTACGTTCTCTCTCGCGACGATCAACGCAGCTTGTGCCGCCTTGAGATTTGGATTCGCTTTGAGCGAGCGCTCAATCAAATCGTTGAGCGGCTGCGAGTGAAACAGTGTCCACCACTCTGCCGGAATGTCGCGGCCGTCAATGATTTGTTGCGCTTCTCCGCCTGTGACGTTGGCCGTGCTGCTGGTCGTCGAAATGGGAGCCGGCGTGTAGCCGGTGACATTCGGAGCGGCAGGCTTCTTGAAGTTAGGCCCGACCGCGCAACCTGCCGCGAACAACAGGAGGAAAGCCGCGATGATGGAGACGAGGCGCGATTTGTGAGTGAGCACCATGCGAATTAATTTCCTATGTGCCCGCGGTTCATATGCGTGCCGTCGAGCGCCGTGGTATTTCTGGTATTTGAATTTCCTGCTCCGCCGACGATCGCGGGATTAGCTCCTCGATGCCGCATAGTGCTAAGCGCTGGCACGGCGGGCCTGACGGCACTCGGCGCGCGATGTGACGGCGCGTGGTTGACGGTTTCATTTCGGGCTAATCCGTTCTGTGCGGCGCCCGCAGGTTTGTCTGAACCAGGACCATGAGAATTTTTAGAATCTTCGGACGCGGACCGTTCGCGCTTCTTCGTAAACTCGTTGCGCCGGCTCGCTTTGCTCAGGCTCGCTTTGGCAGCCGGTGCTTTCTTGGCTGAAACTTTGGGATGGCTTTGTTGAGCATCTGGAGTTTTTCCGCTGTGCGTTGGGTCGCCAGCCGGAACAGCATGATCGGCCTCACGCGAACGATTGCCCACTGTATCCGCAGCACTCCGAGAAGGCGCTTGTTGGGATGCTGTAACGGCTCGGGCTGCTCCAGTTGCACTGACAGCCGCCGCGCATCCGAGCATCAGAAAAATAAGGCGAGCAGCCCTCATTTTGGCGCTCCTGACTGTGCGCGATGGTGCGGCTCCAGAAATATCATCCGCAGCGCGGGCACAGCCAGGAGCAGCATGATGGGACCAACCAGCATTCCGCCCACGATCACAGTGGCCAGCGGACGCTGTACCTGGCTGCCAATGCCCGTGGATATTGCCGCGGGAAGCAAGCCGATGCAGGCCGAAAGCGCCGTCATCAGCAAAGGGCGCATCCGCGTGGAAGCAGCGCGGAACATCGCCTCCTCGGGCGCAAAGCCGTGTTGCCGTTCCTGGTTGTAAAAAGTAATCATTAGGATGCCGTCCATAACCGACACCCCGAAGAGTGAGACGAAGCCGATTGCGGCCGAGATGCTGAAATTGAGTCCGGAGAGATACAGCGCGAGTATGCCGCCAACAATCTCATCTGGGATGCCTGCGAGCGCCAGAAGGCAGTCGCGCAGGTTATTGAACAAGGTGTAGAGCAGCCCGATGATCAGCACCAGGCTGATCGGCACAATAATTTCCAGGCGTTTCTTGGCCTCTTGAAGATCTCCGAACTCTCCGGCCCAAACCAGCCGGTATCCCGGCGGAAGTTTCACGTTCGTCGCGATTCGTTTCTGAGCCTCCTCAACGGTGCCGCCCAGGTCGCGGCCGCGCACGCTGAACTTCACCGGGATGAAACGCTGCACGCCTTCGTGATAAATCCACGCGGCTCCTGTATCCAAGGTGATGGTGGCCAGTTCGCTCAACGGAATATAGGCATTGGCACCGCTCGCGGTTTGATAGCCCACCTTAATATTGCGAATTGTTTGGAAGCTGTCGCGATATTCCGGCGTATAACGGACGACCAAATCGAACTGCCGGTCGCCCTCCAGAACCTCTGTCGCAACTGCTCCTCCCATCGCCGCTTGAACGATCGAGTTCACATCGCCGGAGTTCAGCCCGTAACGCGCGGCTTTCGCGCGATCCACCTTGATGTTTAGGTTCGGCTGTCCCAGGACCGGAAAGATGCCGAGGTCGGCAACTCCGCGCACCTGATTCATCTGGTCCCGCACCTGGTTGGCTAGCTGAGTTAAGACTTCCAGGTTGGGGCCGATGATCTTGACCGAATTTACGCCTTTGACGCCGGAGATCCCTTCCTCGATGTTGTCCTCAATATACTGGGAGAAATTGAAGACGACGCCCGGCAACTCGTTGTTAAACTCCGATTGAATTTGATCAGTCAGTTTGTCCTTGGTTACGCCTCTCGGCCACTGGTCAAAAGGCTTGAGCGGTGCGAACAATTCGACATTTGAGAATGGTGAAGCATCGCTGCCGTCGTCTGGACGGCCATGCTGCGAAACCACGGTGATCACTTCGGGATGCCTTAGCAGAATCTCCCGCATTTTTCGCGAGGCCGCCTCGCCGTCTTCTAGCGAAAGCGTGGTCGGCATGGAAGCGCGAATCCAAAAATTGCCTTCCTCCAGGTGCGGAAGAAACTCGCTGCCAAGCCGCGGCGCAATCAGAAAAAATGTTCCCAGAGATAATGCAAGCTCGATTCCCACCACAAGCACGCGGTGGCGCAGCGAAAAATGAAGCGTGGGCGTGTAAATCCGATGCAACAGGCGCACAACCTTCGTGTCAACTTCCTTCACACGCTCCGGCAGCAGCATGGACGCAATCACGGGCGTGACCGTGAAGGTTGCCAGCAAAGCCCCCGCCAGCGCATATCCATAGGTGCGCGCCATCGGGCCGAAAATCTGGCCCTCGACTCCCTGCATGGTGAACAGCGGCACGAAACCCGCCACGGTAATGAGCGCCGAAAATAGAACCGCCTTGTCCACCTGGATCGCGCTGATCAAAATCAGCCGCAAACGATCCGTCCATCCATGGCCTGGCGCTAGATGCTCGCCCTCTGTGTCTTGCGTCGGGTCGGGTCCCCAGTGACCTGCTGCCAGCTGTTGTAGCAAACCCTGCCTTTCCTCCGGGCTTTTCTGAAAATTGCGAAAAACATTTTCGACGAGGATCACTGCCGAGTCCACAATGATGCCGAAATCCACAGCCCCTACAGACAGCAGGTTCGCGCTTTCCCCCCTAAGCACCAGAAAAATAGTGGCGAAGAACAGCGCGAACGGTATGTTCAAACCCACGATAGTCGCGCTGCGGAGATTGCCCAAGAAAATCCACTGAATCAGGAAGACCAGGAAACATCCAAATATCAGGTTGTGCAAAACTGTGTGCGTGGTGAGGGCCACGAGTGAAGAGCGATCATAGAATGGAACAACTTGGACGCCCGGTGGCAGGCTCCCATCATGATTTAGCTTTTCGATTGCCGTTTCGACCTTGGGAATCATGTCGGCAGTCTGCTCGGTGCGCCGCATCACCACGATCGCTCCAACGACGTCATCGTGTCGGTCGCGGCCCAGAATGCCGAGTCTGGGTCGGTAGCCCACCCAAACCTTCCCGACATCCCTCACCAATACCGGGACACCGTTGACTTGATTGAGGACGACGTTCTCGATGTCGCCGACCTTATAACCCTGAGCCAAGTCATCGTTGCCACCATCATCAATCAGGCCGACACCACGAATATTGATCGACTGCTGGCCAATGCGGATTTCGCGCCCGCCCACGTTGATATTCGCGTTGCCCAGAGCGGTCAACATCTGCGGCACGGTGACGCTGTAGGCTTCCAACTTGTGCGGATCAACCTCGACTTGAAATTCCTTGGTTGGGCCGCCCCAACTGTTGACGGCTGCAATGCCGGGAATGGTCAATAACCGGCGCGCCACAATCCAATCCTGGACTGTGCGCAGATTCGTGATTCCGAAGTGTGGCGGCCCGACAACCTGATAACGATAGATTTCACCCGTCGAACTGTTCGCCTGGATGGAGGGCACCAGATTGCCGGGCAGAATCACGTTCTGTGACATCGCGACTGATGCCTGGGCGTAGGCAAAATTATAATCCACCCCATATTTGAAGCTGACGCGAACGAAGGACAGCCCGTAGAACGACGTGGAACGGATGACGTCAATCCCGGGAGTGGTGTAAAGGCCAATCTCCATCGGAATCGTGTAGTAGCGTTCCATTTCCTCAGCCGAGAGCCCCGGCGCCTGCGCGGTGATTTCCAGGATGACCGGCGTTGGATTCGGATACGCCTCGATGTTCAGCGCTTTAAACGCAACAATCCCAGCGCCCAGAAATAAAACCACCCCTACCACAACGATCGGGCGGCGGCTGAGACAAAACGCGACTAAAGATTTGAACATGGCTCGTCGTTTTTCGTGGAATAGCGCTGGGGCATTCGATCTAGTCCGTCGGCGGCGCTTGCAGCATGTTGCTCAGGAACACGGCCCCGTCGCTCACGGCGAGCTCTCCGGGTTGTAGACCGGCGAGGATCTGAACGCGGCCATCCTTCCGCAAACCTGTCTTGACGACCTTTTGCACAAAATGGCGGCGATCGCTGGTCACCCAAGCAGTCATGGTTCCATCGGCTTCGCGCACAACGCCGTTCGCCGGTATGGCCGTGCCTTCGACGGGGTCGTGGACGCGTATAACGAAGTTTGCGAGCATTCCGGGCCGCAGCTCATCGCGGGGATCTGCGACTTCGGAGCGCGTCGTCACTCGATGTGTGTTCGGATCGACCGCCGAGTAAATCTTGGAAACTTTTCCCTTGAATACGCGGTCAGGGTACGCCATCACCTTTACTTCGACCGGCTGTCCCAAACGAAGAAGCGGAATATTGCTTTCAACCACATCCGCAAGCATCCACTTGAGCGAGATGTCAGACACCGTGTAAGGCGCGGGATCGTTTCCCGGTTGCACCAGGAATCCAGGCTGCGCATTTTTCGCCGTGACTTTGCCGGAGATCGGACTGCGCACCACCAGTGCAGGATCGATCTTGCGCGACGCGATTATTTGATCAATTTCGGCGTCCGTCTTGCCAAATACGCGCACGGCGTCCCGCGCGGCCTTCAAAGCTCCCTCCGCGGTTTGCTGATCGGAGGTGGCTTGTTCCAGCTCGCGCTGCGATACCCCGTTTGCTCCGTTAAGGCTGGTGGCGCGCTGCAGTTCTCTGTTGGTCAGTTCGAAAGTCGCAGCCGCGCCGATCAGGCTCGACTCAGCTTGAATGAGATCCGGGCTTTTGATTGTGTAGAGGGGCTGTTCTTTCCGAATCTGTGCGCCCAGCTGTACAAACATGTTAAGGATCGTTCCTTGATAAAGCGGAAACACCTGCACCGACACGTCGCCATCAAAATCAATGTTGCCGACCGTTTCCTCCTCAACTGGAAACAGGTAGGTGCCGACCGGCTCAACCTTGATTGCGCCGAGTTGGCTCGACGATAAGTCCAGTGCCGGTTCGGACGAGGACGCGTTGGAGTTTCGGGACACCCGCTGCGGCTGCGTCGCGGGCGCGGACTGACCGTGGCTGCGCGCCGAGACCAGGAGCCCCGTCGCGATCGCGATCAGGATTGCCGCAATCGTTGTGAACACCGCGGCAGTTTTCTTGCTGATATGAACTGGACGATTCATCTTAGTCGTTCGGCCATCACTCGTTCCGAGGTCCGGCTCACACGGCGAAAACACGGCGCTAAATCGCCTGCGCGCGGAGCTTCAGCAGAATGATCTCCCCAGCCATACTGCTTGCACGATACGGGCACGAGCAATCCTGTCTTTTGCGTGACGCAGGTGTCTTGCGGCGCAGGTCAGACTATCTTTTGGCCATCCTCATCACATCGGGATGGTCTGCGGGGCTGAGTTGCGGCAATATGCGAGTTGGCGGGTATGGAACTTTCGTTGATCTACCGGCGCGAGAACCGCATGCGATTTCTAGTCGCAGCGGCGGTTCTGATTGTGGCGATCGCCACGATTGACTGGCTCACCAAACCGTACATCTCCATCGGGTTTCTATACCTGTTTCCGATTATGTTGATCGCAGGTTTCCTTCCGCGGTGGCAGATTGTCGCGGTTGCGCTTGTTTGCGGAGTTCTTCAAGAGCTGTTCAGCGAACTCCCGTCAGGCGAAGCAATCACGAGATTGCTGATGGCTTCCGCCGGATTTGTCGGAACCGGCCTTTTTGTTTCTGAGATTATTCGCGGACGGCAAATGGCGATGGAACACGCCGAGGAAGTGGAAACCCACAGCAATTTGCGCCGGGAGGCGGAGGAGCAGGTTCGTATCCTGGTCGAGAGCAGCCCTGCGGCAATCGTCACCATTGACGCTTCCAGCAAAATCCTGCTTGCCAACGAGGCCGCGCAGTGTCTCTTTGCGCCGGGAGATACTTCCATCGTGGGCCAGTCGATCGCCGAATTCTTGCCGGCGCTGCAAAGCGCGGTGCAGACGCAGGGGTCGCGACAGTTTCATACCGAACTTCGCTGCCGGGGCAAACGGAAAAACGGGGAAGCGTTCCTCGCGGCCGTGTGGTTTTCGAACTACCCTACCAGCCAAGGACCGAGGCTCGCGGCCATCGTCGTTGATCTTTCCGAGGACTTGCGCGACCGCGAGGATTTGAGTCTCGATTACCTGCTGAAAAACACAACAATTTTGATGGGCGCCGTGGCGCACGAAATTCGCAATATTTGCGGCGCGGTCTTGGCCGTATACAAGAATCTGTCCCGCCTTTCGTCATTGAAGGACGATCAAGATTTTCGCGCTCTAGGCACCTTGATCGAGGGCTTGGAAAAACTGTCCGAGATGGAGCTTCTGCCGTCGCGCGACCAGAACTCGACCTCAGTTGAGTTAACCAATTTGCTCGACGAGCTGCGTGTATTGATTGAACCTTCGTATCGCGAGGCGGGCGCTGGGATCGTGTGGCGCTTACAAGACGATCTTCCGCTTGTCACGGGAGACCGCTACGGATTGCAGCAAGTGTTCCTCAATCTTGCTCGCAACAGTCAACGCGCCATGGAATCAACGGAAGAGAAACAACTCACCATCAGCAGTGCGTTGGAATCCAGCTCCGTGGTGATTCGATTCGCGGACACCGGCACCGGAGTTTCGTCACCCCACGAATTATTCAAGCCGTTCCAGCGCGGAGCCAATGCGGCCGGCTTGGGTCTATATGTCTCCCGAGCGATTCTACGCAGCTCGGGAGGGGATTTGCGATTTGAGCCACGCAACGAAGGCTGTTGTTTTGCGGTCAGCCTAACCAGAGCTCGTTACAAGGAAGATGGCGTCGATGAATAAAGCTTCGGCGAAAAATATCCGCTTGCTGCTCATTGATGACCATGCGTTGTTCCGCGAGAGCGTCTCTCGGCTGCTGCAGGCCGAACCGGGATTCGAGGTGATCGCGGACTGCAGTTCGGGCGCCGAAGCAATGCGGATCATCGAATCGCGCGAAGTTGACATCGTCCTGCTCGATGTTGACCTAGGTCAGGAACGCGGCACTGACCTTCTTGAAACTCTCCATGCGAAGCACTTTGAAGGGAAGGTGCTCCTTGTCACTGCGGGCGTAAACGAGAATGAAGTCCCCGGTCTCATCCGCAAAGGGATTTGCGGAATTTTCTTGAAGCACGGTGCCCCATCGCTATTGGTGCAGGGAATCCGCGAGGCGATGAGCGGAAAAGCACTCTTCGGGCAGAAATTGCTGCAAAGGGCATTCGAAAGCACGGAGGGGATCAGCGCACAGCCCGGCGGAGTTCGCTTCACGGAACGGGAGCGGCGAGTACTGTCCTTGATCTTTGAAGGCCTCGCCAATAAACAGATTGGCGATCGACTGCAGATTTCAGAAAGTGCAGTGAAAGCGTCCTTGCAACAACTCTTCGCCAAGACTGGAGTCAGAACGCGCAGCCAGTTAGTACGCATCGCCCTGGAGCGCTACAAAGAAGAGTTATAGCGCAAGTAGCGTCAACCGAGAAATCTGAAAAACGGCGGCTCCTTTCTCACAAAGTGTGCATCATAAACTGTCTCACCCTAGGGGTTCACTCCACTCACTGGTGTAGACCTCCTCCCGTTTCAGTGTGCTTCAGGTTCAATACGCAATTCGCAACCAG
>Ga0187851_10001756_pt1 | contig 20348 bp, 14 predicted proteins | sample June2016WEW_6_10_FD_132997 | JGI IMG/M metagenome (GOLD analysis project Ga0187851, IMG submission 132997) | Peatland microbial communities from SPRUCE experiment site at the Marcell Experimental Forest, Minnesota, USA - June2016WEW_6_10 | ecosystem: Environmental > Terrestrial > Soil >...
ACACCCCCGGTCACGTGCAATACACCCGCAACATGGTCACCGGCGCCTCCACCGCCAATCTGGCCATCGTGCTCGTGGACGCGCGGCAGGGCGTGATCGAGCAAAGCCGCCGACACACTTACATCGCCGCGCTCCTCGGCATTCCGCACCTGATCATCGCCGTGAACAAAATGGATTTGGTGGATTGGAATAAGGAACGATTTTTGGAAATTCGCGATGAGTTCGAAGATTTCATTCCCAAGCTCGACGTGTTTCGCGACGTGAAATTCATTCCCATCAGCGCGCTCAACGGCGACAACGTCGTTACTCCATCGCCGCGCACCCCGTGGTTTGAAGGCCCGACCCTGCTCGCGCACCTGGAAACCGTCCATATTGCCAGCGACTGGAACCTCAACGCGCTGCGTTTTCCGGTGCAATGGGTGAACCGGCCGAACGACCCGACCGATCCGAAGCTGCATGATTTCCGCGGCCTGAGCGGGCAAATTGCCAGCGGCATCGTGCGCAAAGGCCAGCAAGTGGCAGTCTTGCCCGCCGGCATCAAAACCACGGTGAAGGACATCTGGACTTACAACGGTTCGCTGGAAGAAGCGTTTTGTCCGCAATCGGTGACGCTTTGCCTCGAACACGACATTGACGTGAGCCGCGGTGACATGATTGTAGGCCTGGAAAATCTGCCGGGACAAAGCTCCGATTTGCACGCGCACATTTGCTGGATGCATCAGCGAAAATTGCAGGCGGGCAAAAAATATTTTCTCAAGCACGCCACGCAGACCGTCCAGGCCGTCGTCACCCAGGTGGAAAGCCGCATCAACATGGCCACCTTTGAGCCGGAAGCCGCGCCCGCCGCGCTGGCGGTAAACGACGTCGGCATCGTCCGCCTGAAAACCGCCAAACCGATTGTCTATGACGGCTACAACACGAACCGGCTCACCGGCTCGTTCATTTTGATTGAGCAGGGAACGAACGCCACCGTCGGCGCCGGCATGCTGTTGCCGCCCACCGAAGCCGTGAAACCCGAATACACCGACTTCGCGATTTGAAGGAGATGTTTTTTCGCCATTGACTCGCGCGAAGCGGAGTTGACCGCTCACACGGCAAAACGTCAGCAGCAGGAACTATTTATAAAACAGACGAGGTCTTTTCCAAACTGGAAATAGAAGTGGAAAAATCACCGGTGGGGCGGCCGGTAAAAAACAACCTCAGCCGCCGGGCCACAAACGTCGCCGTCCAATAGATAACCAGTAAAGTTTTCATCGGAGTTGATTTGAACTGAAGGTTGGAACCTGGAACGCGCCCGTCATCCTGGTTGGCACGGAAGACACTTCAACCTCATAAGGACTGGATGCGACTCGCCTCATTAAACCATTACCCACCATCGAGTTATGCATGTTTAGACCCGGTTTCCGAGGTCAACGCCGCTTCTGATTAGCAAGTCTTTTAACAAATCAGCCTATTTGTCCAGAACTTTTTTAAAAAAATTTGGGGAAGGTTGTTTGCGGGAAATTCTTTAGCCATTGACCGCTTACGCTGATGGGTGACACCTTTTCGGACGGATGCGCCTGCCCGTTTCTGAGAATGGTGCCACTGGTGTTGCGGCTTCGCTGAACGGAAGCCGCGGGGGTTACATTTTCACCGGATGCCTGCTGTTGTTGCTGTTGGTGGGCTGGCTGGATTACATAACGGGCTATGAACTCGGGTTTTTCGTATTTTACACCGTTCCGATTGGACTGGCCGCCTGGTATCTGGGGCGCTGGCCTGGCATCTGGCTGGCCCTGGCGGCAACGATAGCCTGGTGGCTGGCAGATGCCCTGGGCGGGGCAAAATATTCCTCGCAGTTTTCTTTTTGGTGGAACAGCACTGTTCATTTTGTGGCGTTCGTTATCAATGCCGTGACCATTGCAAAAATCAGGCTGGATCTGAGACAGCGCGATGAACTGGCGGCCAAACTCGAAGCTGCCCGCCAGACCTTGCGCGCCGCGGCCAAGGCTCTGCCTTCATGTCCCCTATGCGGCAAAGCCCATTCCCAGACCGGGCAAAACAGCCAGGCTGAGTTGCGGGACCTCGCCCGAGGCAACGCCGACCTCAGCGGCGCTCTCTGTGAGGAATGTGCTCGACCCGCACGAAGGAGTTGACGGCGCGGGATATCACGCGCAAATTCTTGTTCACTTGGGTGACAAAATAAAATTTCGCGTTTGGGATTCCCTTTCGCCGCGGCGGCGCAAGCTGCTGTTCTGGGCTGTGGGGTTGCTGCTGTTCTATACGGTTGCCGGTTTTCTCATCCTGCCGCCCATCATTCGCGCCGTGGCGGTCAAACAATTGTCCCAACAACTCGACCGCGAGGTTTCCATCCGGCAGGTGAAGCTCAACCCGTTCGCGCTCTCGACCGCCATCCGCGGCCTGCTCATCAAGGACAAGGACGGCGAGCCGTTTGTTTCCTGGGACGAGGTTTATGTGAATTTCCAGCTCTCATCGTTCCTGGGCCATCCCTGGGTTTTCAAGGAAATCAGCGTGACCGGACCGTTTGCCCGCGTGCAAATGAACCAGGATGGGACGTTCAATTTCTCCGACCTCATCGCGAAATTCGTGCCGACGAACGCGCCGGCCGCAACGCCCAAGACACCGGCCAAACCGGTCGGCCTGTGGATTGGCCGGCTGCTGATCACCAACGCCACCGCCTCGGTGACGGACCTGACACATCGCCAGCCGTTCAAGCGATTGGTCGGGCCGCTGAACTTCACGCTGGAAAAATTTGAAACCAATCCGGACAACAAAAATCCCCATACCTTCACCGGCACGACGGACGCGGGCGAAAAAATTGTCTGGAGCGGATTTTTCTTCCTCGACCCAATCCGGTCCTGGGGCGAATTGACGCTGGAAAACCTCGCCTTGACCAAATACGCGCCGCTTTACGAAGACCGGTTGCCCTTTGAAATCCGCGACGGCGTGGTGGGCGTTCACGTGGAATACCATTTGGTGTTGGACGCCACCAACCGCGTCATGAACGTGACCAACACCGCGTTCGCCCTCCGTAATTTCAAGCTCGCCGAACCCGGCGCCGAAAAAAACCTGGTTGATCTGGGTCATTTTGCCGTGACGGGCGTGAGCGCCGACGCCGTGGCCCGGCAGGCGGAAATCGGTTCCGTGTTTGCCGACAACGCCCGGCTTTATCTGCTGCGCACCACGAACAACGTCCCTGGAGCCGCCGCCACCAACGCCACCGCACCAGTCCCACTGGCGGAAACGGCCACCAACGCGCCGGGCGGCATCCCGGCATTGCTGGGCATGGTGACCAATTACGTCGCCCTGCTCCTCCACACGACGAATCTCTGGACCGGCACCGTTGATGATGTGGAATTCACCAATTGCGCCTTTCACCTCGAAGACCTGACCACTTCCCGGCCCGCCCGGCTGGATCTTGACGAGATTGCGTTGAGCGTTAAAAACATCTCCAACGACCCGAAAACCAATCTCACCACCGGACTTTCCCTCCGGTGGAACACCAATGGCACCATCAAAACCGATGTGTCTGTTTCCTTTGTGCCGCTGACGGCCGATGTCCAATTCGCGCTGGACCGGCTCGACTTCGGCACGCTGGACCCCTATCTCGAATCCAGGCTCAATCTGTTCATCCCCAGCAGCCAGTTCGGCCTCCATGGCCAGGTTCAGGTTCACACCCCGGAAGGCCAACTGCCCGAAGTCAGCTTCCGCGGCGACACTTGGATTGACGGATTGCGCGTCGTGGATGGCGTCATTGGCGACGATTTGTTGAAATGGGATTCCGTCCGCGTATCCGGCATCGAAGCGAATGTGAATCCGTTGAACGTGGCCATCAAGGAAATTGCCCTCGACAACGTGGCAGCACAACTGGTCATCGAAACCAATCACACCATCAATCTGCTCAACGCCTTGCATCCGGCAGGAAGCAATGTCCCGGCGGATACCAACGCTCCGGCAACCATCAACGAAACCAAGGCCGTGACCGTTGCCAAAACATCCGCCGCGGCGACCAATGCGACGCCCGCTTCGCCGTTGCCGCCAATTACCATCGGCAGCATCGTCATATCCAATGCCGACGCCAGCTTCACCGACCGCACCTTCTCGCCGAATGTGAAGATGGCCATCCAGCAGTTCAGCGGCGAAATCACCGGCATTTCGTCCACGGAACCGCGGCACGCGGATGTAAACCTGCATGCCGCCGTGGATGGGGTCGGCCCGATTGACATCATCGGCCACATCAACCCGTTCGGCGGGACCGAGACCAATGATTTGAAAGTCACCTTCAAAGACGTGGATCTGACGCCCACCAGTCCGTATTCGGGCAAGTACGCGGGTTATCGCATTGCCGAGGGAAAGTTGAATCTGGACCTGGCGTACAACCTGGTCGGGCGGAAGCTGGAATCGAAGAATGTCATCACACTGGACCGGTTCACCTTTGGCGAAAAAGTGGAGAGTCCGGACGCGACGCATCTGCCCGTGCGCCTGGCCATCGCCCTGTTGAAGGACCGCAACGGCCAGATCCTGCTCGACGTGCCGGTTGAAGGCAGCCTGGACGATCCCAAGTTCCGCGTCGGCAAGGTTGTTGTGCATACTCTACTGAACATTCTCGCCAAGGCCGCCACGTCGCCGTTCTCGCTGCTGGGCGCGTTGGTGGGCGGCGGCGGCGAGGAACTCCGCTATCAGGACTTCGTTCCGGGCAGCGCGATATTGTCACCTGCCAACGAAAAGAAGCTGGATTCGCTTGTGAAAGCGCTTTACGAACGGCCCGGTCTGCAACTGGAAATCAGCGGCAGCATCGATCCGGACGCCGACCGCGATGGTTTGCGCCGCGCCAGTCTGGACAAACAAATCCACATCCGGCAATGGACGTCGCTGCGCAAATCCGAACGCGCCATCACCACACCCGGCCAGCTCACGCTGACTCCGAAGGAATATGATGCCTGGGTGAAGAAACTTTACCGCGAGGCGGTGGGCAAAGGCGTCATCAACGACGCCTTCATTGCCGCCAACACCAATCTCATGGCCATCGCCGCGCAAATCAAACCGCGTTCGGATGAATCTGAAAAAGCGGCCACCCTGCTGATGCAACGCGCAGCGGCCACCCCGCCCCAATCGTCCAAAGCCGGCGCCCGTTCAGGAAAGGCCAAACCCGCCGCGCCAACCGACCCAATGGAGACATTGCTGCTGGCCAGCATACCCGTTACCGACAACGACCTTGAAGCGCTCGCGTCCGACCGCGCCAAAGCCGTCCGGGCTTACATCCTGCAGACGGGGAAGGTGGAAGCCGCGCGTCTGTTTCTCGCAGAAAACCAGGCCGGCGGCGTAAAAGCCAATGGCAGCCGTGCTTATTTGCAGTTCCGGTGAGCCGTTTTCACAGGGCGAAAAGCCACGGCACCAGTTTCTTGCCGCCAAATATCCAGATCGCCGCCGCGAGCGCGATGTACGGTCCGTAAGGCATGCGCGATGACCAGGCGCGACGGCGCATCGCAATGAGCGTCACCCCGACCGCCGCGCCAATCATGGAACTGAGCATCAGCGAAAACATCACCCCCTGCCAGCCAATGAACGCGCCGATGGCGCCCATGAATTTCACATCACCCAACCCCATGGCCTCGCGCGGCAGCACGATTTCCGTGCCCACCGCCTCCAGGTGATGAATTTCCTCTGGATTCAGCGTTTCGGTTTCAAACTTGTCCTGCTCTATTTCCAGCAACCCTGACCGAAGCGCGAGTTTCAACACCACGTCCTTGTAACCGCGGTCCACCAGCTCAATCGTGCGTGCGTGCAACACAATCATGTCCGACCGCCGGTAAAACAATTCATCGTAGGAAATTTCCTTGTCCGGCAGATGCACGGAAGTTTCGGTGAAAATAATTTTCGTCTCCTTCGGCCACTTCAACCGTTGCCGGCCAAACAGCCATTTTCCCAGCCGCAGAATCGCGTAAATGGCTGCGGCGCCCACCACCGCGCCGACAAAGCTCCGCCGCATCCCGACATCCAATGCGTTCGCACCCTGCAACGACGGCAGAAAAAATGACGCGATGAACCCCGCGGCCATGCCGCCGAGGGTGATTTCGTCGGGAATGATGAAATGTTCGAAGTCAATGAACGTGGCCGCAATCAGTCCCGCGATAAAAATCGCATAGACCAGGGCCACCGGCATGGACGGGAGTGGATGGCCGGGCTCACCGAACACCAGCCAGCAGCTTAAAAACGCCGCGCCCGTGAGCAATTCGACGATGAAATAGCGCGCGGAGATGGGCGCGCCGCAATTTTTGCAGCGTCCGCGCAACGCCAGCCACGTCACCAGCGGAATGTTCAGATACCACGGGATGGAATACTTGCAATGCGGACAATGCGACCGGGGGGTGATGATGCTCAGTCCCAACGGCATCCGGTAGATGCACACGTTCAAAAAGCTGCCGACAATGCAGCCGAGCGTGAAAAAGACCAGCGACCAAAAATGAAACGGAACCACCGCCCAATTATGCGGGTTGAAAATCGCGTTAAGGTCCATAAACGCTTTGTTCCAACGCTTTTCGCATGACCGCAATCGGCGCGGATTCGCCGGTCCAGATTTCAAACGCCTTCGCGCCCTGGCGCAACAACATGCCCAGGCCATTGGCGGTTTTGCAGCCGGCGGCCTTCGCGGCCTGGAGCAGCGGCGTCGCCGGCGGATTGTAAACCATGTCGTAAACCGCCCGCGCCTGCGATAGCTCAAAAGGCGTCCCCGCCAGCGGCGAGGCGTCGCCGGGCTTCAAGCCGAGCGGCGTGGCATTCAGCAACAAATCCACCGGGCCTTTCGGAAAACCGACCGTCACCTTCACCCGCGGATGCCGCTGGCGGATCTCCTGCGCCACCGCCTCGGCCTTGGCGCTGACGAAATCGGACACAAACAATTCCGACACGTCTTCCGCTGCCAGCCGCAAAGCCGCCACCTGCCCTGCCCCGCCGGTGCCAATCAACTGCACCTTCGCGCCCGGCAACGACAACCCCAAATCCTCGCGCAACGAACGGCTGATGCCATCGGCGTCCGTGTTGAACCCGTGTGACCGGATTTCCTTGGGCGAATCTTTTTCAAATTCGCACAATGGCCGCCAGTCGCCCTTGGCGTCGCGGCCCTCGAACCGGACGGTGTTCACCGCGCCCCACGTTTTGGCCGATTCATCGAGCGCATCCACGATGTCCATTGCCAGCACCTTGTGCGGCACGGTGAGGTTCAGTCCGGCGAACTGCATCGCCTTGGCGCCGGCGATGGCGGCGCGCAGGTTGTCCGGATGCACTTCAAACGCGAGGTAACGCCAGTTCAGGCCGAGCTGGGCGAACGCGGCGTTGTGCATGGCGGGCGACGAAGAATGGCGGATGGGAAAGCCATAGACGCCGCAGCAGCGCGTGGCGGCATTGATGGCGGGTTGAACCGGTTGAGACACGCGCAATTTATACGCGGCCACCGCGCGGGTTAAAAGCGCAAAGTCCAGAAACCGGGAGACGCATGGTAGGGCCGAGCTGCCGCTCGGCCTGGCGGCGCAGCAGCGCCGCCCTGCCCGTATCTGGTTCAACTCAAATCACGATGGACAATCCGTTTGCCCGGAATAAGGTCGGTTTAATGGAACTGAACAGGCTGTAGAACCGGTTGTCTAAAAAATAGACTGCCCCTTCCTTCCTCTTTCATTGATTAACTCCGCCGCTCGAATAAAGTATGCGGGTGAAATCCAAAGGCACAGTTTACCTCGTCGGGGCCGGGCCGGGCGACGCGGGCCTGCTCACGTTGCGCGGCGCGGAGTTGCTCCGGCGCGCCGACGTGGTGATTTTCGATCTCCTGGCCAATCCCGAATTGCTCCGGCTGGCACCGGCGGGCGCAGAATTGATTTCGCGCGGCAAACAGAAGAGTGCGGAGGCACTGTCACAGGCTGAACTCATTGAGTTGATGGCGGCCAAGGCGCGCCAGGGCAAATGCGTCGTGCGGCTCAAGGGCGGCGATCCTTACATTTTTGGGCGCGGCGGCGAGGAAGCCGAGGCGCTCGCGGCGGCGAAGATTCCGTTTGAAGTCGTGCCCGGCGTTTCATCCGTCATCGCCGCGCCGAATTACGCGGGCATTCCCCTCACCCATCGCGAATATTGTTCCAGTTTTACCGTTTTTACCGGTCACGAAAATCCGGCGGACGCAAAAGCGGACTTGCGCTACGACCAGATCGCCAAAATCCCCGGCACCAAGGTCGTGCTCATGGGTACCGAGAAGCTCTCCGACTGGACCCAATCGCTCATCAAGCACGGGATGCTGCCGGAGACGCCGGTGGCCATGATTCGCTGGGGCACAACGGGCCGGCAACAGGCCGTCACCGGCACGCTGGCCACCATTGCGGGTCTGGCCGTTGAAAACAAATTGACGTCCCCGGTGCTGACGATCATCGGCGACGTGGTGAAATTGCGCGGGAAATTGAACTGGTTCGAGCAGCGTCCATTGTTTGGCCAGCGCGTTGTCGTCACCCGCGCCCGCGAACGGGCCGGCGTTTTTTCACGGAAACTCGCCGAACTCGGCGCGGACGTGCTGGAAATTCCGGCCATCAAAATCACGCGGCCGACGGAGACCGACGCCATCGTGGATGCGTTGCTGGGATTGAACGCCTACGACTGGCTGGTGTTCACGAGCGCGAACGGGGTGACGGCATTTTTCGACATCTTTTTCCGGCGGTTCCAGGATATGCGCGACATCGGCGGCGTGCGCATCGCGGCGGTCGGCCCGGCCACGGCGGAGAAACTGCGCGAACTGCATCTGCAGGTGGATTTGACGCCGGATGAATTTACCGGAAAGAAAATCGCCGCGGCGTTTGCGAAATTCGAGACCATCGAGAATCTGAAGATGTGCCTGCTGCGCGCCGAGGTGGCGAACCCCGATTTGCCAAAGGCGCTGGAGGAACTCGGCGCCATCGTGGATGACATCGCGATTTATAAAACCGTGGCTGAAACCGAAGATCCGGCAGGTGCAGGGGCGACACTAATCGAAAGCGGCGCGGATTGGATCACCTTCACGAGCGGTTCCACGGCGGAACATTTTCACGCGCGTTTTGACCTGCCGAAACTGCTGAAGAAATTTCCGCAACTGAAGCTGGCGTCCATCGGCCCGGAAACCAGCAAGGCCATCCGCGCCCTGGGGCTGGAACCCGCGCTGGAAGCGAAGGAGCACACGACCGACGGCTTGATTTCCGCGCTATTAAAGGCGGTTTGAAGCATGAACATTTCTGCGCTTCCGGTTGTCTATTTTCTTAATTTTCTAAATGGCTTTGGGAAAATGGAAAGTGCCTTGAAAAACGCAATTTTGTACGGCCTGGTTTTGACTGCGTTGTGCCTTGGCGGAACGCGGCTGGGCGCCGCCATGTTCACGGCATCACTCGACCGCGACACCATCGCGCTTGGTGAAAGCGCCACCCTGTCGCTGACGTTTGAGGGCAGCCAGCCCAAAGGCACGCCCCAGGTCAAGAACATCCCGGGGTTGCAAATCAACTATGTCGGCCCTTCGAGCCAGTTCAGTTTCGTCAACGGCCAGACCAGTTCGACCATCACCTACCATTTCACAGTCGTTGCTGCCCAGCCTGGTAATTACACCATTCCCGCGCTGACTGCCCAAGTTGACGGCCAGTCCCTAACCAGCGAGCCATTGAAATTGACCGTCACCCAACCCAACGCCCCGCCGGCTCAAGCCATCAACTCCGGTTCGGAAATCGCGTTCATGAAATTGACACTGCCGGACAAGGAGGTTTACCCCGGTGAAGTGCTGGCGGCCCGGCTGGACGTGTACCTGCGCGATGACGTTCAGAACTTCGGCAATTTCCAGTTCACCGATACGCCCGCCAATGGATTCACCGTCGGCAAAATGGCTCAAGGCTCCAAGCAACGGGTCCAGATCGGAAACCGGATTTATACCGACATTCCCCTTTCGCTGGCCCTGACCACGATCAAAACCGGTCCGGTCAGCGTCGGGCCATTTACCGCCAACGCGGTGGTCGTTGTCCCCTCCTCCAATCCGCAGCGGGACCCGTTCTTCGGACAATTTCGCGACCCGTTTGGGATGTTCGGCGGCGGCGAACAAAAACCAGTCACGTTCGCCACGGACACGCTGAATGTCGAATCGCTGCCGTTGCCCGCCGGCGCCCCGGCGAATTTCAACGGCGCGGTCGGTGATTACTCCATGACTGTCACCGCCGGTCCGACCAATGTCGCCGTCGGCGATCCCATCACCGTCCGGATCCAGATTTCCGGCCGCGGCGCGCTCGATGCGCTCACGTTGCCCGACCAGCCCGCCTGGCGCGATTTCAAATCGTATCCGCCCACACAGAACATCAGGACGACGGACCAAGTCGGGATTGAGGGCGTAAAGACGTTCGAGCTGATCGTCACGCCGCAAAACACGGATGTTCATGAGCTGCCGGCGTTTTCGTTCAGTTATTTTGATCCCGCCGCGAAAACCTATCGCACGCTCACGCAGGCGCCGGTGCAGCTCGCCGTGCATTCCGGCGGCACGACGCCCGCGCCGGTGATTGCCGCCGCGAAAAACGCCAACTCCGCGAATCCGGCGCCACAGGACATCCTGCCCATCAAGGAACAATTCGGCGCGCTCACGCCGGCCGGCCCGGCGCTGTTGACGCGACCCGCGTTTCTGGCCGCGCAAAGCCTGCCCGTGCTGGCCTGGCTCGCGGCTTTCGTGTGGCGCAAACGCACGGACAACCTGGCGAATAATCCCCGGTTGCGCCGGCAGCGGCACGTCGCCCAACTCGTTCGTGATGGGTTGAACGATCTGCACCGCCTCGCGGCGGAAAACAACTCGGACGATTTTTTTGCCACGCTGTTCCGTCTGTTGCAGGAGCAGCTGGGGGAACGGCTGGATTGTCCCGCGTCTTCCATCACCGAAGCCGTGATTGACGAGCGCCTGGCCTTGCAGGGTGCGCCGGAAACGACGCTGGCCGGCCTGCGCGAATTGTTTCAACTCTGCAACCAGGCGCGTTACGCGCCGCTGCGCTCCAGCGGCGAACTGGCCGCGGTGATTTCGCAATTTGAGACCACTGTTCACGAACTGCAAAACGTGAAGGCATGAAAACGTACCTGTACATTTTGCTGGCGGCGACGGCGGTTTTGGCTTCCCACGGCCGGGCAGCGGCCGCCGACCCGGCGGCTGAATTCAACGCCGCGAACAAATTGTATGCCGAGGGTAAATTTGCCGAAGCCGCAGGCACCTATGAAACGATAATCAAGTCCGGCACGGTTTCCCCGGCGCTCTATTTCAATTACGGCAATGCGGAATTCAAGTCCGGCAATTTGGGCCGCGCGATTGCCGCGTATCGCCAGGCAGCGCAATTGACGCCGCGCGACGCGGAGGTGCGGGCCAATCTGGACTTCGCGCGCAACCAGGTGCAAGGCCCGACGCTCCGCGAAAGCCGCTGGTCCCGCAGCGCGGAATGGCTCGACACGCTCACTTTGAGCGAGTGGACGGAACTGGCCATGACCGCCTTCTGGTTGATGTTCGCCTTGCTCGTCGCGAGGCAGATCCGGCCGTCGCTCAAAACGGCGTTGGGCGGTCTCACCCGGGTGGTGGTGGCGGTTGCCATTTTGTCATGCATTGCTCTCGGCGTGGACGCCGCCATTCATCTTACCAGGCAAACCGCCGTGGTCGTCGCCCCGGAAGTGGCGGCACGCAGCGGGCCGTTTGACGAGGCGCAAAAAAACTTCATCACCCGCGACGGAGCGGAACTGGCGGTGCTGGACCAGCGCAACGACTGGCTGCAGGTCACCGATGGGTCCGGGAGAATCGGCTGGCTTCCGCGCCAGCAGTTGGAAATTTTACCCGGCAGTTGAAATCAAAACCGTCCCCGGTTTAACGATTTACGCCCCCCGGTTCCACATTTTTCATCCGCCCTCATTACGACTTGCTCTTGCCAAACAATACTTTGCTGCTAATCTATTAAATATCGTGATACAGTTCTTCAAAAATGCTTCTGCCAGTGTCCCCGGACGAGGTTTATATTATTGGCTAGGAGTGGCAGCCGTTTGTGGCCTGCTGGCTCCGGAGAGTAACGAAGCGCAGAGCATCCGGTTTCCGTGGAGCGGTTACGGGCATGAGCCTCAACATGATGCCATCACGTCGGTGGCTTCCCAACCGCTCGATCGCATTCTGTGGCATACGCCGGTGGACTTGAATCCGCAGTATAGCGGAAGCGATCTGCTCATCCACTACGGTTCGCCCCTCATCACGCGCTCGAACATGGTCATCGTGCCGGTGAAAACGGGCGCAGCGGGCGGATTTGTGGTCGAGGCGCTGGTCGGCGCCACCGGCGCGACAAACTGGGTGCGCGCCACGGATTATATTCTGCCGCCCCACAATTGGACCCCTGGGTTTTCCCCCACGTTGACCCCCGGGAACCGGCTCTATTTTCCAGGCGGCGGCGGGACGGTTTACTATTGTGACACGCCGGACACGACGAACGCCGCCCCGGTCATCGGGCAGATCGCATTTTATGGGCTGGCCAACTACACCGCCAATACCAACGCCTATCTGAACAATGTATACATCAACACCCCCATCACCGCGGACCGGTATGGGAACATCTTCTTCGGCTTTCAAGTCACCGGCTCCACGCCGTTGAACCTCAAGAGCGGCATTGCCCGCATTGATTACAATGGAACCGGCACCTGGATTGCCGCCAGCAACGCCGCCAGCGATGCCGGAATCAGCAAGGTCGTCATGAACTGTGCCCCGGCGTTGAGCAACGATCACAAGACGCTGTATCTCGCCGTCAACACCGGCAACTACGGTTATGGTTATCTCATCGCTCTGGATAGCCGGACACTCGCGCCCTTTGCCAGCGTTCGCCTCAAAGATGTAAAGAAACCCGTTAATGACTCCATTGTGCCCGACGACGGGACCGCCTCACCCACCGTTGGCCCCGACGGCGACGTTTATTTTGGGGTGTTGGAGAATCCGTGGTATTCAAATAATGATCGCGGCTGGTTGCTGCATTTCAACAGCGCACTCAACCAATCCAAGGTGCCCGGCGCGTTCGGCTGGGATGACACGGCTTCCATTGTACCCAGCTCCATCGTCGCGTCCTATCACGGCAACTCGCCCTATTTGCTGATGACCAAATACAACAATTACGCCGATACCGGCGGCAACGGCGTCAATAAAATAGCCATCCTTGATCCGCGGACCAGCATGACGGACCCCATCTCCGGAGCCACCGTGATGAATGATGTCCTCACCATTGCCGGGCCCACACCGGATCCAGACTTCACCAATATCTATCCCAATGCCGTGCATGAGTGGTGCATCAACACGGCAGCCGTTGACCCATCTACCAAATCCGTGCTGGCCAACAATGAAGACGGCAAACTTTACCGCTGGGACCTGACTTCCAATACGCTTTCGGAAACGAATGTGCTGACCACGGGTCTCGGCGAGGCTTATACCCCCACCATCGTCGGCGTGGACGGAATTGTTTACGCGATCAACAACGCCACCTTGTACGCGGTGGGCCATTGACGGACACGAACCATGCGCCTGAAACCATTCCTGCTTTTGCCCGGCCTGGCGCTCCTGCTGTCCGTCTCGCCGGCCCGGGCGGACCTGGCATTTGTCCTGACCCCCGCGATGCAGTCGGGCGTTGGCAGCAACGAGATCTTCTTCACCGCCACGCTGATCAACACGAGCCTGACTGACAATCTGTTCCTGAACGACATCCAGTTCGATTTCATCGATGAGGCGGCCGGCTATCTTACCGCAGACACGAACGCGTTTTTTGGAAACGTTCCCGGCATTCTATTGCCCCTTGAAGCTTACAACGACGTCGTCTTTGGCATCACGATCGATCCGGCCACCCCGCCGGGGCAATATTTCGGACTCGTCACCATCCAGGGCGGCACGAACATTTTTGCGGCGACCAATCTGGCAAGCCCGATATTCGAGGTTTCCCTCCTCCCGGCGGCGTTGGATATTGCGCCCTCCGCCACCAACGTGGTTCTTTCGTGGGCGTCGCCTCCCGGAGGCTTTGAACTGCAACAGAATTCCGATTTGACCACGACCAACTGGCTGGCCGTGACGAACATTCCGGCAGTCACAAACGGGCGGAACCAAGTGACGCTTTCCCGGACCAACAGCAGCCAGTTTTTCCGGCTCAAATATCCCTGACAAAGTTGAAGCAAAAAGGTGCTGCCAGGCCACCCCGATCAGGCTGCGAACCCGACACCATCCCCTTCGCAAAAAATCCGGCCCACGCCGCTTTCATGTAAGTTTCCGGCAACCCGCGCAAGTCGTCCGGCCATTACCGATTTTGTTCTTGCAATAATTTCTAATTCGATTTATAAGAAATAATCAGTCAGTTAAAATGGAGGTTTCCCCCGGAAAAGGGCTGCGTCTGGGAGGATGGCTTAACCCGTTGCAACCAAAATCGTCAGGAGCCATTTATGAAAAAAAATGTTTTAATGTTTGTTGTCCTCACCGCCATTGCCACGTTCATTGCCACGACACCCGCCATGGCCCAAGGGACGGCGTTCACCTATCAGGGCCTGCTCCAAAACAACGGCCACCCGGCCAGCGGCACCTACAACCTGACGTTCTCGCTGTTCAACACGAGCAGCGGCGGCAGTTCCATCGCCGGGCCGGTGACCGCCAACGGCGTCAGCGTCAGCAACGGCCTGTTCACGGTGCTGATTGATTTTGGCTCCGGCGTGTTTTCCGGTGCGACCAACTGGCTGGAGCTGGGCGTGGAGACCAACGGCGTCAATATGTTCACCACAATGACGCCGCGCCAGCAATTGACGCCCACGCCTTATGCCATTTTTGCAAACACGGCGAGCAACCTGAGCGGGACACTGCCCGCCAGTCAATTGAGCGGCGTGCCCGGCGCAGCGGAAAACTTTACCGGCAGTCTGGGCGGTGATATTTCGGGAACGCAAGGAGCGACCGTGGTTTCATCGGTGGGCGGGCAAACCGCGGCGAACATCGCCGGCGGAGTCGTCGCGGCCAATGGCGCCACCAGCGCCAGCACCCCGGGCGCCATTGTGGCGCGGGATGCCAGCGGAAACTTTTCCGCCGGTTCGGTCACCTTGGGCGGCAGTTTGTATCTTCCCTTTCCGGCAACCATCTACTCCGGCGGCAATACCCTGTTCATCGAGGAAGGTAATACCTTTTTGGGGTTGGGCGCAGGGCCCGGTTGCACCGGCACTGGTGACGTAGGCCTGGGTGATAATTCGCTGGCCGCCGTCACGACCGGCTCCTACAACACGGCCATCGGGGAGCAGGCACTCACCACCACCACGACCGCCTCCGACAACACGGCCGTCGGCTTTGGCGCACTGGGCCAGTTGGGAAATTATAATATCAGCGCGCCCAGCGGCTTTAACAATATCGCGCTGGGTTATATGGCCGGTTACAACCTGGTCGGTGATGGCAGTATATATATAACCAACGCAAACAATATTGACATCGGGAATCAAGGTGAAGCTGGCGATTCCTGCATCATTCGCATCGGCGACCCGTCAATCCAGGTAATAACTTATCTGTCCGGCTCAGTCGTTGCCTTGCAGTTCTACGCGACCAGCGACCGCAATGCGAAGGAGAATTTTACACCGGTGGATGGTCAGGCGGTGCTGGCCAAGGTGGCAGCGCTGCCAGTAACCGAATGGAATTACAAGACGGAGGGCAAGGGGGTGCAACACATCGGCCCGATGGCCCAGGATTTTCAGGCTGCCTTCCAATTGGGCACGGACGACAAGCATATTTCCGTGGTGGACGAGGGCGGCGTGGCGCTGGCGGCCATCCAGGGATTGAATCAAAAGCTCGATGAAAAGGACGCGGAGATCAAGAATCTGGAAAAGAAACTGGACGAATTACAAGCCGTGGTGAATCAGCTTTCAACGCATAAATGAGGGGGTTATGAAAAAATTATTTCTCCTTTTCAGTTTGCTGATTCCAACCATCGGCTTTGCGCAGCCTTACACGATTGATTGGTATAAAGTCTCCGGCGGCGGCGGCACGAGCGCCGGCGGCACCTACCAGGTAAGCGACACCATCGGCCAGCCTGACGCCGCCGGGCCGATGACCGGCGGCAGTTATTCGCTCACCCCCGGTTTCTGGGCGTTGATTTCCGTGGTGCAAACGCCCGGTCTGCCAAACCTGGTCATCACGTTTGCCGGACCGGACAGCGTCGCCGTTTCGTGGCCAGACACGGGCAGTTACACGCTCCAGACCAACAACAATCTGTCCACGTCGAGCTGGCTCGGATATGGCGGCACGATCAACACGAGCAACGGCACCAATAGCATCACCATCACACCGCCCGCGGGAAATTTATTCTTCCGTCTGTCCAATCCCTGAAACGCATGGAGCAACATAACTGACACCGGAAACGAGACCTGTTCGGAGGCGGGAATCGAATACACCTGCCGCATTGGACTCCGCAGAAACCGCAGCAATGAGGTTCTTTCCATGGAAAGGATTGGCTCCAGAGGTAGGGCTCGAACCTACAACATCACGGTTAACAGCCGCGCGCTCTACCATTGAGCTACTCTGGAATCCAAAGAGAACGAAGTTTAACAAACCGGCAATCGGCGCGTCAAACCGATTCGTCAAGTGGCAATGCTTGCTTTGCTGTAGCGTCGAGCCTGTGACTCGAAATCGGCGCACTGCACCGACCCTACAACCGTCAATTTGCCCGTCAGGTGGACTGGCAGTGCGGGCAATAAAATGTGCTCCGTCCGGCCTGCCGTATGCGTCGGATCAAGCCACCGCAATGTGGACAGGGCCGCCCGGCACGGTCATAAACCCGCAACCGTTCCTCATAATAATCCGGCGCGCCCGGCGCCCGGCCGAAATAAAACAGCCCATCCGTTTTGTTCCCGCCAAAATTCAACGGCACGGTGCTGCCGCAGGCAATGGCCTCGGATAGCACTTTACGAATCGCCTGCCAAAGCCGTGCGACCTGCATCGCGGTCAGCCTCCGCGCCGGTAATCGCGGCGAAATCCGCGCCCGGAACAACGCTTCGCTGGCGTAAATGTTGCCGATGCCGGCGACGAGTGTTTGATCCAGCAATTTTATTTTGATGGCCTGGCGCGACCGTTTCAGCGACCGCCCGAACGCCGCCTTGTCAAAGGCATCTTCGAGCGGTTCGGGTCCCAGCCGTTTCACGGCAGAAGTGTCCAGCGTCAACCGGCCAAAATAGCGGGTGTCCTCGTAAATCAGGTTCTCTCCGCCCAGATCGAGCACCGCCGCCGCGTGCCGGGGCGGATGCAGACTTTTTCGCGCGAGATAAAACCGGCCGGTCATTCCCAGATGTCCGAGCAGTGTCACTGGTTTACCGCCGGTTTTCGCGCGAAGCTGAAACAGCAGGTATTTGCCGCGACGCGACAGTCCGGTGAATTTTGCGCCCAGCAATGTTCGGCGGAATTTGTGAAGCAAAGTTGGCGCCAGCACCTTGGCGCGCCGCACAGTCACCCCGCGAATGGTTTTGCCGCGAATCAGAGGACGCAGATGGCGGGCGAGCACTTCGACTTCCGGGAGTTCAGGCATGGCAAATCAAGATTCAGGAGTTGGCAGATTGCAGATGGGAGATGGGGAAAACATTTAAGTGATGGCAGGCTGGCGTTCCCCGACTCCTAACTTCCATCTCCTATCTGCCATTTTACCCCGTCACCCGTGTGCCCACATTTTCACCCATGACCACGCGGCGAAGATTATGCGGCTTGAAGAAGTCAAAGACGATGATGGGCATTTTGTTGTCCATGCAGAGCGAGAACGCCGTCGAGTCCATCACCTTGAGCTGCCTTTGCAGCGCGTCGAGATACGTGATGTGGGCGAAGCGGGTTGCCTTGGAATTCTTCTTCGGGTCGGAATCGTAAACACCGTCCACCTTCGTCGCCTTCAAGACCACTTCCGCGCCGATTTCGTTGGCGCGCAACGCGGCGGCGGTATCGGTTGAAAAATAGGGATTGCCCGTGCCGCCGCCGAAGATGACCACGCGGCCCTTTTCCAGGTGCCGCACCGCGCGCCGGCGGATAAAGGGCTCGGCGACCTGTGACATCGCGATGGCGCTTTGCACGCGGGTGGGCGAGCCAAGCTTTTCCAGCGCATCCTGCAACGCCAGCGCATTGATGATGGTGGCCAGCATCCCCATGTAATCGCCGGTGGCGCGTTCGATGCCGTGTTCGCTGCCGGACACACCGCGAAATATGTTCCCGCCGCCGACCACCACGACCACCTGTACCCCGAGTTCGCGCACCTCGCGGATTTGATCGGCCATGTGGCGCACCGCCTGGGAGCAGATGCCGACGCCGTTTTTGCCGCCCAGCGCCTCGCCGCTGACCTTGAGCAGGATCCGGGAAAATTTTGGCTTTTTGGCGGTCGTCATAAAACTGTAAGTGCGCTCGGCATCACGGAAATTTTTAACAGCCACCGGGCCATCCGTCAAACGAAAGTCACGCCCAAAAACAAAAAAGGCGTCCGAAGGGACGCCCTGATAACATTGAATTTCCGGTCAGGCGCTTTCGCCGACCTGGAACCGCACGAACCGGCGGATGGTGATTTCATCACCGAGCTGCTTGGCAACTTGCGCCACGTGTTCCTTGACGCTGATCTCGGAGTTGCGCTTCACGAAGCCCTGGTCCACCAGGCAGTAGGTCTGGAAAAACTTGTCCAATATGCCCGCCAGGATTTTTTCCATGGCCTGCGCCGGCTTGCCCTTGAGGCGGTCGGACTGTGCGGCAATCTCGCGTTCCTTCGCAATCACTTCGGGCGAAACCTGCTCGCGCGAAACCGCGTGCGGATGGCCCGCCGCGATCTGCAGCGTTATGTCCTTGACCAGTTGCTTGAATTCGTCCTTGCCCTCGGTTTCGGCCTTGCCCGCGCCGACCTCGACGAGCACGCCGACCTTGGCGCCGGTGTGAATGTAACCGGCAATCAAACCGTTGCCGGCCACCTCCATTTTCGCGTACCGGGCGATTTTGATGTTTTCGCGGATTTTCGTGACGAGCGCCTCGCGTTCCGCTTCGAGGTTGGGACTGGTTTCGGTCGCGTAACGTTTCGCCACGTCATCGCAAAACGCGCGGAACAGTTCGTTGCGCGCGACAAAATCGGACTCGCTGTTCACCTCCACCAGCACGCCGAGTTTTCCATTGGGCGCGATGTATTGGGTGATGGCTCCTTCTTTGGCCTCGCGCACGGATTTAACAGCGGCGGTGGCCTGGCCTTTCTTGCGCAGGATGTCCACCGCGGCCTTGAGGTCGCCTTTTGCCTCGGTGAGGGCTTTTTTGCAATCCATCATGCCCACGTTCGTCATTTCACGAAGTTTGGCAACGTCAGCAGCAGTAAATTGAGACATATAAATAAAATAAGTTGTTGGTTGAAAATTGACGGCCGCCGGAAATGTTCCCGGGCCGCAGCAAATCAAACCGGCGCCTGCGGAACGGCTTCGACCGGCGCGGTCACGGCGGGCTGCGCTTCAGCCGCCGCGGCTTCCTCCGCCGCCGCCCGGCGCGAACGTTTCGATTCAAACTCCGCCTGCGCCAGCGTGATGGTCTGGCCGACGGTGGCCAGAATCGTGCGGATGGAGCGGATGGCGTCGTCGTTCGCGGCAATGGGATAATCCACCAGGTCGGGATCGCAATTCGTGTCCACGATGGCCACAATCGGCAGCTTGAGTTTGCGCGCCTCGGCCACGGCGTTGTGCTCGCGTTTGATGTCCACGACGAACATGGCGGCGGGAATCTTGTCCATGGCACGGATGCCGTCGAAATACTTCTGGAGTCGGCCGGCTTCGCGGCGGATGACCGCCTGCTCCTGCTTGCCGTAATTGGCCAGCGTGCCGTCCGCGTCCATTTTCTCAATTTCCTTCAGCCGCTTGATGGACGATTTGATCGTGTTGTAATTCGTCAACGTGCCACCGAGCCAGCGTTCGGTGACAAAAAACTGGCCGCATTCCTTCGCCGTGTCCTTGACACATTGCTGCGCCTGCTTTTTGGTGCCGACGAACACCACCTTGCCGCCCTTGCGAACCGTTTCCGACAAAAAATCGCACGCGGCTTCGAGTTGCGTGAGCGTCTTGCTGAGGTCAATGATGTGAACGCCGTTGCGCGCATCGAAGATGAACGGCTTCATCTTGGGATTCCAACGCCTCGTCTGGTGTCCGAAATGGACGCCCGATTCCAACAATTCTTTAATGCCAATGCTTAACACAATTTTCCTTTGGTTAAAAATTCGCCGCGGCGAACCATCCCGCGGAACACGGGATTGAGTTTGATGTTGTTATGGCCCGCCTTTGCTGCGCTTCCGTCTTCGCATCGCTTCCGTCTTCGCTTTGCTTCGGCGTGA
>Ga0187851_10001757_pt1 | contig 20342 bp, 18 predicted proteins | sample June2016WEW_6_10_FD_132997 | JGI IMG/M metagenome (GOLD analysis project Ga0187851, IMG submission 132997) | Peatland microbial communities from SPRUCE experiment site at the Marcell Experimental Forest, Minnesota, USA - June2016WEW_6_10 | ecosystem: Environmental > Terrestrial > Soil >...
AAAGCCGGGGCCAAGTTCTGGGCCGAGCACATCGGCCTGGGCTATCAGCAGGCCGACATCCGCGCCACCGAGTACCCCCGCACTGGCGTCACCGGCACCTTCGCCGTATCCAGCGGCCTGCGCCAGTTCACACGTTACGGCTACGGCGACTTCTACCAGCAGGGCAACGGCATCGAACTCCTCTACCGCGTCTGGCCAGGCACCCAGCGTCATCTCCTCTGGGGCGATCCCGCGCTCGCCGCAGGTTACGGCCGCGCCGCAAACTTCTGCGGGGCCGCCGGCATGGAACTCTGCGAACCGCTCACCTTCAAAGGCCGCGAGGGCTCAGGCCATCCCGGAGGCCGCGACGCCTACTCCAACGCGTCGCTCGCACCGGCCAGCCTCGACACCGCCAAGTTCACCCTCACCTACATGCTCTGGGGCCGCACCCTCTACAACCCGGACACCACGACGGACTTCTACCATCGCTACCTGAAGCAAGCCTTCGGCCCCGCCGGCCCTGCGCTCGAAGCCGCGCTCGCCGCATCCAGCCGCATCCTTCCGCTCGTCACAACCGCGTGGTGCCCGTCCGCCTCGAACCACGAGTTCTGGCCGGAGATGTTGACCCCCGTCTCAATCCTCCCGTATACCGGCCGGTCGCTCTACACCGATTCGCCCGCGCCGCACAACGTCAGCGCCATCAGCCCGCTCGACCCGCAGCTCTTCACCACCATCGACCAACACGCCAAAGACCTCATCTCTGGCGCGAAGAACGCGCGCTACAACTCGAGTGAAGTGATCGCGTGGCTGGAAGCGATGGTGAGCACGTCAACCAAGGGCCTCGCCGCCGCCCGCGCCGCTGCCGGATCGCGCGCACGCACGCCAGAGTTCCGCCGCGCCGAGGAAGACATCCTCATCCTCAACGGCCTCGGCACCTACTACGCCAACCTCTTCCGCGCCGCGCTTTATTACAGCATCTGTGAGCAGGCGGGGGATCAAGAGGCGGCGGCGCAGTCGCTGGCGACGTATCGCAATGCGCGCAATGCGTGGGCTGCGATGGCGGTGCGGGCGCAGGGCGTGTATGCGAGCGACGTGAGTTATGGGTCGACGCCGTTTCGGAGAGGCGATTGGGCAGATAGGCTTCCGGCGATTGACGCAGATGTGGCGCTGCTGGAGAAGTATTTCGGGGCGAGTCCTGTGTGGGGCCTGTCGACACCCGCCACGCAGAAGGCTGCCCTGCCTGCGACACGACCGCTCATCGATGCAAAGCACGATCCACCCCGAGCGTTCCATCCGGGGAGTGAGTTTGCGCTCACCATCGCCACACCGCAAAGCGTCATCGAAGCCACCCTCTGGTATCGCCACGTCAACCACGGCGAGCGCTGGCTCTCCACCCCCATGCAGAGAACTGCCGCCACCCACACTTCCGCCATCCCCGCAGCCTACACCGACTCACCCTACCCGCTGCAGTACTACTTCGAACTCCACACCGCGACCGCAGCCACGCTGCATCCCGCGTTCAACCCAAGCCTCAGCAACCAGCCCTACTACGCCATCCACCTCCGCATCGCCTGACGCCCAACTCCCGCTGGGCCATGGCAGTCGAAACTGCTTCCGTGGCTCTCTCGAAGATTCGCACTCGCACTCACGCTCCCATGACCCAGCCCACCCCACTGCCGAAGTCGGTCCCCGCGCTGGTGGGCGAGACCCCCGGCTCCGTACTGCTACAGACCTCGCGCTTCGACGCCGACAATCACCGCAGCTATCTCTTCCTCCATCCCCTCCGCATCCTCGCCGCGCACACGCCCGAAGAAATCCCCACCCTCTTCCATCAAATCGAGCAGGCCCTCGCCGAGAACCTCTACCTCGCTGGCTTCCTCACCTACGAGAGCGGCTACTCCCTCCAAGGCATCACCGACGACACCACCCAGCAAGACCTGCCGCTGGCCTGCTTCGGCGTCTACCGCGAGCCCATCGTCTTCGACCACAACACAGGCCTCTTCTCCGGGCCGCCGCTGCCTGCGCTGCCGCAGCCGCAAGCCGCACAACGCGCGCCAGCCTTCAGCGAAGGCGAGATCGCCCTCACCCTCACGCCCGAGGACTACCGGCGCAAGATCGAGCAGATCAAAGAGCACATCGCCGCCGGAGCCACCTATCAGGTCAACTTCACCGATCGCATCCGCCTGCGCACCGCCGCCTCGCCCGTCGATCTCTACCTCGCGCTCAGCCGCCAACAACCCGTGGCCTACGGCGCGCTGGTGAACCTCGCGGGCCGCTCCATCCTGTCGTTCTCGCCGGAGCTTTTCTTCCGCGTGCGCTCACGCCAGATCACGACCTGCCCCATGAAGGGCACCTGGCCGCGCGGCCTGGACGCCGCCGAAGACGCGCTCGCCGCGCTCGCGCTCCACCACGACGAGAAGAACCGCAGCGAGCACATCATGATCGTCGACCTGCTGCGCAACGACCTCGGCCGCACCTGCTCCACCGGCAGCATCCGTGTCCGCGACCTCTTCTCCGTTGAGCGTTACCCCACGCTGCTGCAAATGACCTCGACCGTCCGCGGCACGCTGCGCAGCGGGATTGGCTGGCACGAGATCTTTCGCAGCCTCTTTCCCAGCGGCTCCATCACCGGCGCGCCCAAGATCAGCACCATGCGCATCATTCGCGAGCTGGAGGACGCGCCACGCGGCATCTACACCGGGGCCATCGGCTTCATCGCGCCCACGGGAGACGCCTGCTTCAACGTCGCCATCCGCACTTTAGTCGTCGATAAAAACACATCCACCATGGGCGTCGGCGGCGGTATCGTCTACGACTCGGACCCCGCGGCCGAGTACGCCGAGTGCCTCCTGAAGGCCGCATTCCTCACCCGCTCGCAGCCCGCGTTCGACCTCATCGAGACCCTCCTCTGGCGCGACGGCTATGCGCTTCTGCCCCTGCACCTCGACCGCCTGCGCCTCTCCTGCGAGTACTTCGACCGCCCCTTCGACGCCGCTGAGATCGAACTCCGCCTGCACGCGCTGGCCGCAACCTTCGCCCCACTCAGCCGCCATCGCGTCCGCCTCACCCTCGGTCCGCGCGGCCAGATCGCGCTGACCAGTTCGCCGCTCGCACCCAGCCCAACCGAATGCCGAGTCACCATCGCCCACGAACGCACAACATCGACCGATGTCTTCCTGCGCCACAAGACCACCCACCGCCCGCTCTACGACCGCCTCTTCGCCGCCGCGCAGCAGTCAGGCTTCGACGAGGTTCTCTTCCGCAACCAGCGCGACGAAGTCACGGAGGGGGCCATCAGCAATATCTTTGTCCGCATCGAGGGCCGCCTCTACACGCCGCCGCTGGCCTGCGGAGTTCTCCCCGGCGTCTTCCGCCGCCATCTACTCGAGGCCGTCCCGCGCGCCGAGGAGCGCATCCTCACCATCGCAGACCTCCGCGCCGCCGACGAACTCTATCTCTGCAACTCAGTCCGCAGCCTGCGCCACGTCACGCACCTCGAACCTTGAACCTGCCTCTAGCTGATCTCCAGAATCTGCTCGCTCGCCGCGGCGATCTCCTTCGCGCGCTCCGCCACCTTGCGCGCCACATCGTAAAACGGCTTGGCCGCCGCGCTCTCCGGCCCGGCCAGCGTCACCGGAAGCCCGCGGTCGCCGCCCTCGCGGATCGCCGGATCGAGATCGAGCGAGCCCAGGAACTCCAGCCCAAACTGTCCAGCCGTGCGCTCCGTGCCGCCGCTGGAAAAAATATCGACCTCCTGATGGCAGTGCGGGCAGGTGAAGCTTCCCATGTTCTCCACCAGGCCGATCACCTCGACCTTCACCTGCGCGAACATCTCGATGGCCTTGCGCGCGTCCTGCAAACTCACGTCGCTGGGCGTGGAGACCACCACCGCACCGGTCAGCGGCACGGTCTGCACCAGCGAGATCACCACATCGCCGGTGCCCGGCGGCAGGTCTACGATCAGGAAGTCCAACTCGCCCCATTCAACCTGCTGTAAAAATTGGCGGATGATCTGGTGCAGCATGGGCCCGCGCATCACCATGGGTTTGTCGCCCGGTGCCAGCAGGCCGATGGAGATGAACTTGACGCCATGCGCCGTCAGTGGCCCGATGCGGTCTTCGGCCACCATGTTGGGCGCTCGCGACATGCCCATCATGGTGGGAACATTGGGGCCGTAGATGTCGGCGTCGAGCAGACCCACGCGATAGCCCAGCTTGCCCAGCGCCACGGCCAGGTTCACCGCGACGGTTGTCTTGCCGACGCCGCCCTTGCCGCTGCCCACGGCCACTACATACGTCACGCCCGGCAATGGCTGCGGCCCCTGCGCCGCTCCTGCTCCCATATGTCCCATAGAATTCTCCCTTGCGCGTCATGCGCTTGACTGTTTTACGTCGTCATCCTGACCGTGAGCATGTCGATGTAGTAGTAACCCTGCATTCGCCGTTGCCGTTGTCTTTACCAACAACCAGCAACCTTCAAACGTGCCACCCCGCCCCGAGCGCAGCGCGAATATCCCTGGCACGATGCGTCTCTTCGGCGCGCATCTCCCTGCGACGGCCGGCATCGGCAAAGCGCCGCTTCTGGTGCTCGGTCTCAGCAATGACGCATGGCACGGGGATGGGATGGCCCTCGCGGTCCACCGCGACGTAGGTGACGTAGGCCGTGGAGACGTGGCGCAGCGTCTGGCCCAGCGCGTCCTCCACCATGGCGCGGACACCGACCTCCATGCTGGTGTGAAAGGCGCGGTTGACGCTGGCCTTCAGGATCAGCAGATCGCCCACATGCACCGGGGCGACGAAGTCGGAGTGGTCCATGCTGGCCGTGACCACAATCGCGCGGCAATGACGGACCGCGGCCACTGCGCCCACCAGGTCGATCCACTGCATCAGGCGTCCGCCAAAGAGGTTTCCCAGGGCATTGGTGTCGGCGGGAAAGATGATCTCGCTGCGCTCCGCCTGAGATTCGGCCACCGTACGCGAAACTACCTTTGGGTCGCTCATCTCACTATTCTAAATCCCAACGCAGGCGTCGAGTGGCAGATCGCGCGGTTTGAGCGGTTTCACCGTAGGTCTTTACAGGAGCGAAGAACATTTGCGTGGTTATTCCTCTAGAAAAACCACTTTAATAATGCCCGCGCGATACCGGTTTCGGTGAAACCGCTCTATTGCAGGCCAAGGACCGACAACTGCTTCGGATTCACCTCATCGCTGGCCAGCAGGTTGTGGCAAACGGAGCAGTCGTTGGTGATGGTCTTGCCGTCCTTGGAGGTATGGTTGCCATCGTGGCAGCGGAAGCATCCCGGCGATGGATTGTGCCCCGGCGCGCTGTGCCCCATGCCGTTGGGATAGGTTCCCCAGGTCACCTTCATCTCGGGGAAGACGTTGCGCTGGTAGATGGCGATCAGCGTTTTTGCGGCTGCGTTCACCTGAGCGCGCTGGCCCGCCCAAACCGCCGGATATTGTGTGCGGTAGAAGTCGTCCAGCCCGGAGGCTATCTTTGCTGCCGCCTCCGCCTGCGACGCGTACTCCGCCTGAATCAGTTGCAGCCCCTCCTTGTGGACGTAGGGCAGGCTCGCGCTGGGTGTGCCGTCCACCATCACCTTGTCGATGGCGTCCTCGGCTGTCTGGAAGGTGTGGGTCGCCTGGTTATGGCAGTCCATGCAGTCCATCCGGCGGGTGACGCCCGTAACCGGCCCCTTCCAGTCGGAGCTTACATATTGCGTGGTCGATCCATCCGCATTGTGCTTGCTGACCGCAATGATCGTCTGGAAGGTGGTGTCGGTGGCCACATACTCGTAGTCGTCCAGATGGTGCCCGTGGATGCCGCTCAGGTGCGAGAGCGAGTCCACTCCGCCCAGGTGCAGCACCAGAACGTTATGCGTCACCGTGTTCTTCTCGTCGTCGCCGTACATGGTCTCGACCAGCAGCTTCTCGCCCACAAAGCGCGTTGGCGAGTGGCAGGCCTCGCAGGTCGCCCGCGCCGGTCGCAGCACCGAGAGCGGAGCCAGTATGGGACGCGGATAGTTGCCCAGCGTCACCTCCACCAGTTGCTTGGTCCCGTTCACCTTGGCCTGGACCGCCGCCGAAAATCCAGAGCCGATGTGGCACTCCACGCAGGCCACATGCGAGTGAGGAGAGACCTGGTATGCGCCCCACTGCGGGGCCATCACATGGCAGCTCTGGCCGCAGAAGTTCGCCGAATCCATGTAGGAGACCGTGCGATAGCTCGCCGTACCCACAATTACGAAGTTGATGAAGGTGGCCACAAGAACAATCTCGATCCCGCGCCGGAAGACAGGGTCCTTGAGGTCGATCTGCGGATAGACGGAAGGGACCTGACCGAGCGCCTTGAGATGCCTGCGCCGCAGCCAAATGCCGATCGGAATCAGCACCAGCCCGAAGATGAACAGTCCGGGCAGAAACACATCGAAGAGAATGCCCAGGTAGGGATTGGAGGAGCCGCCGTGCCCGAAGATATTGACAACCCAGAATCCGACCAGCACAACGGCAGACGCGCTGGTGATTGCGCCGCCGATCAGGCTGGTCCAGTTGTTGCCATAGAATAGGACAAGCCGAAGGCTCTTCCTCAGCTTTTCGAAATCGAACATGCAGACCTCTGTGGATGGTTATGCGTTGCCGAAGTAACCGATCAATGTAAGGACAAGAAGGACGAGCCCAATCAGAATGGCGGTGAACCCGATGACCTTGGCGAAGTTCACCCACCAATATACCGGCTTCTCCCCAACCTTCGCCTCCAGCTTTCCCTCAGAGGCCAGGCGTTGATACTCCAACGCGCGCTTCTTGCGGAACTCCTCGTCCGTCTCCTTGCCGGTGAAGATCACCATGTCCATGGGGAAGCTGTCGGGGCGCAGATGCGTATTGACGAAGTGAATGGAGAAGATGAACAGAATGGCAAGCAGCGCCTCCTCGCCATGCACCACCAGGATGGCGTTCAACGCCCAGCCCGGCAGAAACTTGGCGAAGAAGGGCGCAAACCACATTGCGTAGCCGGAAAAGCCGATGACCAGCATCCCCCAGAATACCGCCCAGTAGTCGAACTTCTCCCAATAGGCGTAGCGCTCGAACTGAGGCTTGGGCCCCAGTCCCACAAACCAGCGCAGGTGGCCAACGATGTCCTTTACGTCCTTCCAGTTGGGCACCATCGAGGTCGGTCCCCAGAATATCCCCTTCTCCTTATGCACCAGCGCGCGGCCCGCGATGTCTTTCAGGTGATAGAGAAACGCCAGCGTAAGCACCACGGCGCAAAACTTGTGCAGGAAGAGAATGGCGCCGAAGCCGCCCACCTCGCGCGCGACAAATCGCGCCGCCGGGTTGTCGCTGAAGCGCATGGGCAACCCCGTCGCCGCCAGCCCCAGAAACGACGTGAACAGGACCGCGTGCAGGTACCGCTGCGCCAGCGTGAACCGCACATAGTACTTCTCCTTGCCGCTCGCCTGCGGCTGGCTTTCCGGCTGCTGCGTGGGTCGAGCGCCCGTCTCGTCAGTCATCTTTCGCCTCTCCTGTCGGCCCGCTCTTGCCCTGTTCCCTCTTCGCCCGGATAAACCACAGCAGCGTATGCAGCGAGAAGAACCCAAGCACGCTCCACAGCAGCAGGTTCATGAAGAACCGGGTGAAGTACAGAGCCGGGTTCAGCTTCCGGTTGCGCGGATTGGCGTGCGGCTGATACTGAACGAAGCTGGCATTGGCGTCCGCGTGGCAGCGGCCGCAGGTCTTGATCAGGTTCGCCTTGTTGATCGGCGACGCCGGATCGGACGCGGGCAGAATGTTGTGCGCTCCGTGGCAGTCCCAGCAACGCGCCGTCTGCACATAGCCGCCCAGCAGCCCCAGTTGCGAGTGGAAGGTGTCCTGGTAGGTGGCGAACCGTCCCTTGTGGCACGAGCCGCAGATCGGCGTCGACTGCATGCGGAAGTCCGCCAGCGTCGGCTGCAGAATCGAGTGCGCCGTATGGCAGTCCGAGCAGACCGGCGCAGCCAGGTTCCCGCCGGCCACGGCCTTGCCATGCACACCCGCGGAATACTCCGCCATCACTCCGCCATGACAGGTTCCGCAGGTGTTGGGAATGTTTGTCTTGTACGTGGGGCTCTTCGGGTCCTTGTGGCTCAGGATGTTGTGCGATCCGTGGCAGCTCATGCAGTTTGCCGCCACCAGCAACCCCTCCTTGCTGACGGCGTAGCCATGAATAGAGTCCATGTACACCGAATAGACGTTCTGCAGGCCGTACTTCTTTGCCAACACCGGGTCGGAGTGACAGTTGCCGCAGGTGCGCGGAATGTTCAGCGGATATACCGCTGACCGCGCATCGTCCTTGGGGAAGATGGCGTGCGCGTCGCCATGACAACTGGTGCAGGGATGCGCGCTGGCCGACGCATGAATGCTGCCTGCGATCGCCGCCGCCTGATCGGCATGACAGGCGACGCACTTCACCGCAACCGGCTTCTCCGGATGGGGATACTCCTTGATCGAAGTGTGGCAATCGGTGCAGCTCAGGCTGCCGTGAATGCTCGAATGAAAGACATCCGCATCCACGCCAACATTCTGCCCCGATGCGTCCTGCATCGTCTTGTCCGCATGGCAGGAAAGGCAGTCGGTCTGCGCGCGCAGAGCAGACGGGCCACTCAGGCAGAGGGCAAGGAGAAGAGACAGCAGAACTGCGGAGCTGGATGTTGCTCCAACGCCAGGCAATCCCGCCAACTTCTTTCTAGCGATACGGAGGGACTGTGGCCAATCTCCTCGCAGCTTCCTGCCGAACTGACCTGACGCGGCCACGGTTAGCCTCATTCACTACTTCTGCAGGGTGCGGATGGTGGCGACCACGTCCTTGATCTGAGCGTCGGTCAGCTTGCCGGCGTAGGCCGGCATCTTGATGGCTCCCGTGCCTGCGCCGTTTTTAATGGCGGCAGACAAAGCTGCATCCGTGGCCTTGATGGCATCGGGCGATTTGAACGGCGGGACCTTCATTCCGGCATTCCCCGTCCCAGTTGCGCCATGGCACGGCGCACACTTGCCCTTGTAGGTGTCCGCTCCCGCGCCCTGGGCAAAGGCGGTTGTCGCGGTCGTGGCCGCCAGGATGGCGGCAAGGGTCAGTCCGGTGCGAATCTTCATGGGCAATCTCCTGTTTACTTCCCCGCGATTCTATCTCATTCGTTCAACAAGTGGCCCTGCGATTAAAACTCGTAGTGCATGGACAGTGTCACATTATTGGCATGGAAGTTCCGCGGCGCGCTCATGCCGGCGGGCGATTCGGTCAGTCCAGTCGGCCCGGTCAGAGTGGATGAGTTGCAAGGAACAATGACTGCCGTCGCATTGGTTGCGGTACTGCAGAAGGGCGCCCCGGAAGGACCGCCTTCGCCGTATCCGTAGAAATTGTAGTCCGCCCGCCAGATCAGTCCGGGATGGACCGTCCATGCAAGATTCACATAGGGTGACTGATATGCGGACTGCAGCGAGCCGTTCACCTGTTGCGCATCGCTGAAGAACTGGTTGCCGCTCACCGCGCTGATGCGGTAGCCCAGACCGGAGCGGAACACCTTGGTCGGCGAGTAGGTGAGGCCAAACGATGCGTATTGCGTGGGCGCATCCATGAAGTCCTTCACTGGGCCCCAATCCGTCAGCAGGTTGGGGCAGAGATTGGGCCCCGTACCGGCGCTGTTGGTTTGGGCAGAGCCGGGGAACAGGACACTCGCGCCACTCAGGTAACAGGCGTTGGTGGAGATATAGACATCGCTGTAGGAGTAGTTAAAGTCGAAGCTATAGTGCTCGTTCGGTGCCAGCACGGTACCCAGGCTCACAACGCGGTTGTGATCGACATGCTGTAGCGGCCCGTCCGCGGCCGGAGTGTCCGTGTTGTTGGTGTTGTTATGCCGTTCCAGGTCGTTGAAGGCGCCCGATACTGTTGCCCACGGCTTGGGCCGGTACATGGTGTGGATTCTGTAGTGCCTCGTCTGCCGCGCGCCCATCGGAGTGAATACGTTGTCGTCGTAGAACGCTTCGACCGTGCCATTCAGGTCCCAATGATTGGTGGGACGCAGAGCGGCGTTGAAGATCGCGCCGTTTTCGTTGATCGTAACCGTGCCGCTTGAGCCAGTGACTAATTTGACGTTATGAGGAAAGCCCTGAGCGATGACGTGCTGGCTGACGCGATAGGTGAGAGCGAGCGTGGCGCGAGGCGTGGCCTCCCAGCTCCCCGTCACGTTATTGGTCAGGAACGACTGGCCAAAGTAGGCAAACAGGGGCGTACCGTTGGGATTGCCCGTGATACTGAAAGCGGAACCCGCGCCCAGCGGGCCTGAGTAATTGATGGTCTCATTGGGGTTCGTCGTTGTATTCGCCGTGACTCCGGCGGAGATGTTGGAGAAGCCGGGCTGGTGGACATTGGAGAAGTCAATCTGCTCGGAGAGGGCAAACTTCTTTGTGGCCTGCCACGTGAGGCTATAGTCGGCGGCAAGCACCTGCCTCTTGGCTTGTGCGTTGCCGGTAAACGTCGCCGAGCGGATCGCCTGAGCAGGGTAAGCCGGGGTGACTCCGGTACCCGTAGCGTTCACCCCATCCAGGCCCGTCCAGTTCTCGTAGTAGTTGGGCAGATTGGTGTCCGCCATGGTGAAGCGGATGTCGCCGTTCATGACGATGTTCTTGATGCTAGAGCTTTGCAGGCGCAGCATCTCTGTGGGTGTGATCGTGCGTGTGGGCTGCGAGCGCAGATAGCTGGTAATGACATCGCACGCCGGATTGACGATGGGCAGGCCGCCGGGCGTCTGCGGGGCCGAGAAGATGGTGTAGGTCAGCGTGCTGCCCGAACCGCTGTACGCAGTCCCCATGCTGCCGGTGTTGCAGGAGGAGATGGAGTAGGGAGCCGACAAAGCGTCCCAGTCGCCAAGCGAGACCGGCGTGCCGTCCGCCTCCTGCGCCTGAAAGCCGTTCGGATTCAAAGTGAAGTACGAGCCTGTCTTGAAGTGCGTGACCTGCTCCTCGAAGCTGATCTTGGTCTGTGCCAGGGGCTTCCAGTCGATCGCGCCGGTAAAATCATCGGTGCTGTTGCGCTGGTACTCCATGGCCAGCGAATCATACTTCCCGACCGACCGGGCCGGGCTGAGTGTCGGGCCCTGGAAGACGTTCTGCGAGTATCCGGCGCGGAACGAGACCTTCGCCAGCGGCAGGATCGTCAGGTTGGTGTCCGTCATCCGGCGCACGGTGTTGAACATCACCGGCGAATCGTTGTTCGCGGGCCACGCCAGCGACGCAGCGGTGGCAACACCGTTGACCAATCCGTAGGGAATCGTCTGTCCGGCGTTGTCCGGGGCCCCCAGCAGGTCGTAGTCGGCGTACTGGCGGTCGCGGCGGAAGACGCCCGAGAACTCGTAGTACTTGCCCTTGGAGAAGTCCAGCTTGGCGTAGTTGTTGGGATCGCCGCCAAAGCCCGAACTGAAGGCCGAAAGCGAATCCAGCAGCGGATGCTTTGTGCCCTCCACGGCGCGCATGGTAAAGGTCTGGCCCAGCACGCGCGGCCCGGACTGGATGTTGACTAGCGTGTCATACATCCTTCCGCTGCCGGTCAGGCCGACCATGTGGCCTCCCAGATCCGCCGTCTGGTGGATCGCATACCCATCCTGCGTCACCTCTGCGGGCGCCGGCGGGGTCTGAGCCAGCGAGACGGCCGTCGTCAGCAGAAGTATGGCGAACCCGACGCTCGCCGCCAACCGGGGTAAGGTCGCGCCAGAGAGCTGTTCCGTGGGGTGCAGAGAGAGCCCGTGTTTTTTCGTCATCTCAAGCCTCATTGAAAGAAAACATTGCCAGCTTTGAATCCTTCGATCGTTTGCAACTCTTGCTGCGGGTTATGCGCCGCGCAGCCCAAAACGTGCTGAACGGCGCGTCAAACTCCACTACCGGATGAAAGCCGGATTGATGTTGGACCCATGAATCATGGTGTGGCAGGTGATGCAAGGATTGCGGTCGGCCGATCCTGCGTTCATCCCATGCACCGTGGCCGCGGAGACCGGGCTATGGCACTGGTTGCATAACTGATTGACGTTGGGCACATTCAGCAGACGCGCGTTCTGCGAGCCATGCGGAGTGTGGCAGCCCAGGCATCCTTCAGCCTTCACCGCGGGATGCTCAAACACAAACGGCCCGCGGTTCTCCATGTGGCACTTGGTGCAGATCGCATTCTGATCAGCCGTGGATTTGATGTTGTTGTTGCCGAACGTCCCGTGAACGTCGTGGCAGTCGCTGCACTTCACCAGGCCTTCGTTCACCTTGTGATGGAAGGGCATGTCGAACGCGGGCTTCACGTCGGTGTGGCACTGGAAGCAAAGCTTCGGCTGCGAGGCCTTCAGCAGCTTGTCCTCGGTGTCGCCCGCATGAACGCTGTGGCAACTGGTGCAGCTCACCCCGGCCTTGGCATGAGGAGAGCGCAGGAAGTTGGGATGCGTTCCCGAGTGGCAACCCAGGCAGGTCTCATCGATCTGCTGAGGAGACAGCTTGCCCAGTTGCTTGATCTTGGTAACGTCGCCGCCGCCCTCGACGTGCGCCCGGCCCGGCCCGTGACAGCTCTCGCATGTCGCCCCTGTGCCATTGTGCTTCAGGGCTAGCTTCATGTGCGGGTTGTCGCCGAACTTCTTGGCTATCTCGGCGTGGCAGGTCGCGCACACATCCGAACCGACATAATCGGCAGAATTGGGAGCAGGCGCGTTCTGCGCCACAGCCGCCTGCTGTGTTGCGCCCGCGGCATACAGAACCCCCGCCCTCGGCGATAGCCCCGACAGCAACGCGATCAATGCCAAACAAGGAAGAATTCGTTTCATTCAGCCCCTCCGCGGAGGACATCCGCACAGACTGGTCGTCCATGGATTGCTACTTGGTTCTTGTCTACGATGAGTGCCGCTTCGTTCCGGTTGCACATGAATACACCAAATTAAATGTTGACAAAAATAGACCGAGTTGAAAAACACTGGAACACAGAACCATAAAGTTTATGTGACTGCCGTCACTCACAATAACAGAACAGTACAGTGCCGAACCATAATATGAATGTGACCGTCGTCACTCACAATAACGATCCAATCCAACACAATACACAGGACAACAATTTCGTGTGATTATAGTCACCCCTTTATACCACCGGCGAACTTTATTTTATTCATGTTCCGCTCCATCCCGTTTCGACAAATTGTGACGTAGCTCACATACAAACGTCCCGCCCTCCCCGTACCAATAAGGGAGCGATCTGGAGATTAAGTGCCGATGCGGATGGTTGTTCCTCCATCGCGGCCCGCATCACCGGCGCCGGCAGACCCGAATTTGAAAGGGACTAGGATTACGCGATGAGCCTCTCGAAGGATGCTGGACATCTCTTCCGCTTTGCCTTTCTCTTCGTCATCGCATTCGCGGTCTTTCTTGTGGTCCGCCACTTCGTCGTCCCGAAGACATTCGGGGAATACGGCCACTACCGCGGGGCGGCCATCGGCGAGATCGCCGCCCGCCCGCTGCACTACGCCGGCCACGATACCTGCGAGACCTGCCATGCCGACGTTGCGGAGGCGAAGAAGGCGGGCAAACACGCCGGCGTCAACTGCGAGGCCTGCCACGGCCCGCTGGCCAACCACGCCGCCGACCCCTCGATCCAGCCCGCCCACCTCGACACGGCCGTGCTGTGCATTCGCTGTCACGCAGCCAGCGCAGCCAAGCCGAAGGACTTCCCGCAGGTTGACGCCCAGCAACACTCCGGCGGCCTCGCCTGCGAGACCTGCCACAAGCCGCACAGCCCGGCCATTCAGACGGAAGGTGCCAAGTGAACCTCGATCGCCGTCATTTTCTCATCATGCTGCCCGCGGCTGCCATCGCATGGAAGTACGTGCTAGCCGGAACTCCCGAAGAGTCCCCGAACTACAACAAGTCCGATCACTGGTGGAGCATGTTGATCGACATTCCCAAGTGCATCGGCTGCGGCAACTGCGTCCGCGCCTGCGCGGCGGAGAACGATGTGCCGGAGGGTCACTTCCGCACCTGGGTCGAGCGATACCACGTCGACGACTGGCACATGGAGAGCCCACAGGTGATCTCGCCCGACGGAGGCAAGGAAGGTTTTCCCGCCGCCAGCGAAGATTCGGGCAAGTATTTCTTCGTCCCCAAGCTGTGTAACCACTGCGCGGATTCGCCCTGCACCCAGGTCTGTCCGGTGGGCGCCACCTTCATATCTCCCGACGGCGTGGTCCTGGTGGACCAGACTTACTGCCTCGGCTGCGCCTACTGTGTGCAGGCCTGTCCTTACGGCTGCCGCTACATCCATCCCGAGAAGCGCGTCGCGGACAAGTGCACGCTCTGCTATCACCGGATCACCAAGGGCCTCACCACCGCCTGCTGCGAGAACTGCCCGACCGGCGCGCGTCAACTGGTCGACCTCAAAGATCCCAACGATCCCATTCACGCATTCCTCAAGACCCACCACGTTCAGGTGCTGAAGCCGCAGATGGCCACCGGCGCAAAGGTCTTCTACAACGAGCTGGACGGTTCGGTGCGATAAAGATTGATGAAAATGGTTGAAGAGCAAAGTCGGGGAGCGATATGAACGGTGTGGAAGGCTTCATGTATCCGAACGAGATCGCACTCCAGTGGAGCGTGCTGATCGTCCTCTACCCCTACATCACGGGGTTGGTGGCGGGCGCTTTCATTCTGGCGTCGCTCGAACGCATCTTCAACGTCGAGGCGGTTAAGCCCACCTATCGCCTGGCGCTGCTCACTGCGCTGGCCTTCCTTCTGGTGGCGCCGCTGCCGTTGCAGTTGCACCTGGGCCATCCGGAGCGCTCGCCGGAGATGTACTTCACGCCCCACGCCACCTCGGCCATGGCGATGTTCGGCTTCGTCTACCTCTGGTACCTGATGGCTGTTCTGGTCTTTGAGATATGGCTGGACTACCGCCGCGACATTGTTCTGCTCTCGCAATCCTCCACTGGACTCCTGCGCCGGCTCTACCGCATCATGACGCTCGGCTCCCAGAACATCAGCCCGCGATCGCTCGCCATCGACCGCAAGGTCGGCTGGATCGTCACCCTGGTCGGTATCCCGTCCGCCTTCATCCTGCACGGATACGTCGGCTTCATCTTTGGCTCCCTCAAGGCCAACCCCTGGTGGAACTCGCCCCTGATGCCAGTCGTCTTCATCTTCTCCGCCATGGTCAGCGGCATCGCCGCGGTCATGCTGCTCTACATGGGCACCACCAAATGGCGCAAGCTGCCCATCGACATGCCCTGCGTGGACACCATCGCCATGTACCTCTTCTACATCTTCATCCTCGACTTCAGCCTGGAGATGCTGGACCTGATCCATCGCGTCTACGAGGCGGACGAGAGCTTCCGCAGCCTCAACTTCATGGTCCACACCAGGCTCTACTTCTCGCAGATCGTCCTCCAGATATGCATCGGAACGCTGGTTCCGATCATCCTGTTAGGGATCGTTCAGGTCACCAAGCTCCCCCCCTTCATTCGCAAGCGCATCTACGTCATCGCCGGCTGCCTGGTCCAGATCGGCATCTTTGCCATGCGCTGGAACGTCGTCATCGGCGGCCAGTTGTTCTCCAAGAGCTTCCTCGGATACACCACCTACAAGATGGCCCTGGTCACCAGGGAGGGATTGCTGGTGGCGATCGCGTTGACCTTTCTCCCGCTGTGCATTCTGTGGGTGCTGCTGAAGCTGCTGCCGCCCTGGCCGGAGAAAGAGCACGCCCCGCTTCCCGCCGCGACCCCGGCACATTGACGATGGCCTGATCGCTCAACCTCGGCGTCCCGCGCCCGCCGCTTGCCGCATCGCATTGCCGCAGCCCTGCGCAATGCAAACGCGCTATGCTGAAGGCTGTGCCCCTCACCGCAACATCGCAGAACCAAACCCCTCCGCTCGCGACGCCTGCGGCCACGCCGCCGCCCCCGGGCCTGCCCGCCGACTACGCGACGCTGTTCAAGGTGCGCGTCACCGCCATGGTGCTCATCACCTCGGCGGCGGGATTCTACCTGGGCAGCCTGCGCTCCGGCATCAGTCCGTTCAATGTTGGCGCCGTCGAGGCGCTGGCCGGCATCGCGGTCGTCACCTGCGGGGCAAGCGCGCTGAACCAGGCACTGGAGCGCAGAACCGACCGCCTGATGCAACGCACAGCGGACCGTCCCATGGCCACTGGCCGCATCGGTCTGGCGCACGGGCTGCTGGTCGGGTTCCTGGCCGTCATCCTCGGCTCCATCTATCTGGCCCACGCCACCAACCTGCTCACCGGAACGCTCACGCTGCTCACCGCGGTCGGCTATGTGGCCATCTACACGCCGCTCAAGCAGGTCAGCACCATCAACACCTTTATCGGCGCGTTCCCCGGCGCAATGCCGCCGCTGATCGGCTGGACCGCCGCGCGCGGCCTCATCGAGTGGCCCGCAGTTGCGCTCTTTGCCATCCTCTTCGTCTGGCAGTTCCCGCACTTCATGGCCATTGGTTGGATGTACCGCGAAGACTACGCGCGCGCAGGAATCCGCATCACGCCGACCATCAAGAACACCCGCACCGCCGTCCGCTCCACCGTCGTCCAGGCGCTCTTCTACGCCGCTCTGATGCTCCCCGTCAGCCTGTGGCCCTTCGCGCAGGGAACCACGGGCGCGGCCTACGCCGCTGCCGCAGCAATCCTGTCGCTGGGCTACCTCGGGTGTACCATTCGCTTTGCGCGAATCGGATTTGGAGAGGCGGCCTGCAGCCCGCTCCTGCACGACGCCGTCGCGCCCTCGCACCGCCAGCCCGCGCGCGACCTGCTGCACGCGTCGATCATTTATCTGCCGCTGCTGCTTGCCGCCATGATGCTCGACGCCCGCGGCCGCCTGTTGTTCTAAACTCACACCAGAGTCGAACCCATGCTCATCCTCCATCACCAACCCGCCAACCTTCGCACCCCGCCCGGCGTCATCCTTGGCATCCTTGGCCTCTCGGCCGCGGCCAGCGCGCTCATCTGCTGGCTGGTCTACTTCCACGCGCCCACCGACGTTGCAGGCGCCCACCTGCGCTGGCTGCCGATGGTCAACGCCATGCTCAACGCGCTCTCCACCGTCGCGCTGGTCACGGGCCTGCGCGAGATCCGCGAGTGCCGCATCCTGCACCATCGCGCCTCCATGTTCTTCGCCTTCCTCTTCTCGTCGATCTTTCTCGTCACCTATCTGGTCAACTTCACCCTGCACGGAGAGACGCACCTGCACATAGCCCACACCGGAGCGCTCTGGTACAGCTACGCCTTCGTGCTCTTCTGTACTCACATCCCACTGGCCATCATCGCCCTGCCCATGATCCTCATCACCTTCTTCTTCTCGCTCACCGGGCGCTTCCACGCGCACAAGCGGCTCGCCCGCTGGACGTTTCCCATCTGGCTCTACGTATCGGTCTCCGGCGTCTATATCTACTTCCTGCAAGCCGTCATCCGCTAACTGTTTTTTGTCATTCCGTAGCGCAACTTTTGTCATTCCGTAGCGTAATTGTTTGTCATTCCGTAGCGTAGCGGAGGAATCCGCTTCTTCTTTTGCTGTTGCCTTTGTTCCCTGCTCTCTGTTCCCTGTTCCCTGCCCTATGCAACCAGACACCCGCCAACTCTTCCGCATCGGCCTCTACCTCTTCCTCGCGGGAGCGATTGCAGCCCTGCTTGCGCTCACCGTCTGCGGTGGGATGGGCCACCAGGGCCCGCGCACCAACTCCGGCTGGCTGGCCCTGATGATCGCCATGGCCTGCCTGCCCCTGGGCACGCTCACCCTCGCGCTGGCGGCAGCCAAACTCATCGGCAAACGCAAGAGATAGCAAGTCAGCAAGTCAGCAGATGAACGGCCCCCCGGAAGTTGTCACGCGGCTTTGTTTGTTCGCTAACTCGCTGACCTGCTAACTCGCTGACTCGCTGATCTGTTATTCTCATCCTTCGCAACCACTGCACCACTGGAGCGTAGACAAATGGCAAAAGGCGTCAACAAAGTATTTCTCCTCGGCAATGTAGGTAAAGACCCCGAATTCAAAGTTACGCAGGGCGGAATGCAGATCGCCACGTTTGGCCTTGCCACTGCCGAACGTACCAAGGGCCAGGACGGCAACTGGACAGACAAGACCGAATGGCACAACATCGTCTGCTTCCAGCGCACCGCCGAGATCGTCCGCGACTACGTCAAGAAGGGCACTCAGCTCTTCATCGAAGGCCGCATCTCCAACCGTTCCTGGGACGACAAGGAGACCGGCGCGAAGAAGTACCGCACTGAAATCCTGGTCAACGAACTGACACTCCTCGGCAAGCCCGGCGGAGGCAGTGGCGAAGGCGGCGGCAGCTACTCGAAGTCCAACACCGCCAGTTACGGCTCAAGCGCCGCGCCCGCAGCGCCCGCCGCAGCTCCCGACTACGCCGACCAGGGCATCACCGACGACGACATTCCCTTCTGACCGTCCCTACTTCGTTGCCGTGCCGAACCGCGGGCTGAAGGGATAGGGCACGCTGACCGGCGCGCCCACCGGCGTCAGCATTCCAGTCTTCTTGTCGATGCGGAAGACCTGTGCGTTGTTACTGCCGTGGTTGGTCACCACCATCCACTTGCCCGTGGGGTCGATGTCGAAGTTGCGCGGTGTGTGGCCGCCGGAGTCGATGTGCTGGATGGGCGTCAACTGTCCAGTCTTCGCATCGATCGCGAAGACCGCCATATCGCCGTCGCCCACGTCCACGCGGTTGGATGCGTAGATGAACCGGCCGTCCGCGCTCACCCGCATCTCCGAGGCATTGCTGGTGCCGCGGAGGTCCGGCGCGAGCGTCGAGACCACCTGCTGCTGGGTCAGCGTTCCTGTTGCCGTGTCCCAGTGGAAGAAGACGATGCGGCTGCCCATCTCCGTGTTCACGTAGACCCATCTGCCGTTGGGATGGAAGACCACATGCCGCGCCCCCCAGCCCGGCGTCACGCTCACCGACGCGGGATCGTTGGGCGTCAGCGAGCCATCCTGTACGTTGAATTTGTGGACGTAGACCTTGTCCACGCCAAGATCGCCGGTGAGCACGAAGCGGTTGGTGGGGTCCACGACGATGGAGTGCGCGTAGGCGTGCGTCTGCCGCTCCGGGTTGACGCCCGAGCCGGTGAACTGCACAAACGCCGTGCGCGCGCCGATGCTTCCGTCCGGTTTCAGCGCCCACGCGGCGATGCTGCCGCCATCGTAGTTGGCCACGAAGACGTACTTGCCCGTCTTGTCCAGGCTGATGTAGCTGGGATCTCCGCCGCCGCTGGGTACCTTGCTCAGCAGGGTCAGGCTGCGGCCCCCATCCGCAACCGCATACGCGCTGACGAAGCCGGTGGAGTTGCAGGTGTAGAGGCGCTTTCCGCCATCGGCCAGGATGAAGTACGCCGGTGCCTCCGCCTCGACAACAAACTCCGGCTTGCCCAGCGCACCCGTTTTCGGATCGAAGCTCGACACGGAGAAGCCCTTGCCCGGGCCAGCCACGTGCGTGCCGAAGAGCACCGTCTGGTCCTGCGCTGGCAACGCCCGCGCCGCCAGCCCAAGGCAGACTACCGCCAGTGCGCAGCGCACTCCGCGAATGGATTGCCGCCGCGCATCGCGGTGAGCAACAGAACATTTGCTTCGAAGCATAATGACCCTCCAACTGCATTTTTCTTCTGCCAGAGAATCATACCGGCTCTCTGCTGTTCCCAGCCGATTTCCTGATTTATCGCATGCCTCCCGCAATGAGTGGAATTCTCACGGGCGCGCGCACCCGCTACACTAGAACCATGCTGGATGAAGCCACCTTCCGTAGCCAGTGCGACCGCGCCCTCGAACGCCTCAAGCAGGCGCTGATCGCCGCCGAGGACGCTAGCTCCAGCTTCGAGTTCGAAGACAACAACGGCGCGATGAATGTCCTCTTCGAGGACGGATCGAGCAAGTTCGTCGTCACGCCCAACACGCCCGTCCGCCAGGTCTGGATCTCCGCGCTCTCCACCAGCTTCAAGCTCGATTGGGACGAGGCCGCCGGAGCGTTTGTGCTGGCAAAGACCGGCGAGCCGCTGATCGATCTCATCGAGCGCCTGCTGCGCGAGCATCTCGGCGACCCCTCCATCACGCTCGAACCGGTATAGACTGCTCTCATCTTGAAGTGCCGCGCCATGAGCGCGCAAACGGGGAGGAACGATAACGACCATGCCGCAGACGCTCTCCGTCGCCATCATCACAAAAAACGAGGAGGCGAACCTGCCGCGCACCCTGGCCAGCGTTCATTTTGCCGGCCAGATTGTGGTGCTGGACTCCGGCTCGACCGACCGCACCATCGAGATCGCCCATGCCGCCAACGCTGCGGTCTACGAGGAGCCGTGGGCGGGATTTGCC
>Ga0187851_10001760_pt1 | contig 20331 bp, 24 predicted proteins | sample June2016WEW_6_10_FD_132997 | JGI IMG/M metagenome (GOLD analysis project Ga0187851, IMG submission 132997) | Peatland microbial communities from SPRUCE experiment site at the Marcell Experimental Forest, Minnesota, USA - June2016WEW_6_10 | ecosystem: Environmental > Terrestrial > Soil >...
CTACATCGAATACCTGGCGGTCCAGGCGCGGAGAGAAATGATGCCCTTTGGATTAGCCGATGTGACACCCCAAATGAGAGCGCCGGTGTTGCATATTTTTGCCCAGCCCAGCACGGCAACTAACCTGACCGGCGCCGGCTTGAGCCTGGCGTCCTCCGTCCATCGCGTAGTGCTGACAGATTCGGGCCGTTCGGAGATCGTTCAGCCGCTTGAAGTCACGACTGGAACGGTGGAAAGCAACAGTGCGCTACGATCCTTTACCTACCAAAGTGCGGGCGCGGTTTTTCCCATGTCAGAGGTGGCGCGATTGAGGGCGATGGATGCGAAGGGCGAGTTCTTTATCGTGGTTGTGGGTGACATTCAGAACAAGTACTTCAAAGTGAAGGAAAGATACGCAAAGATGCTTTTCCGCTAGGCCGGGTGCCGCTAGCATGCTACTCGGAAGCCCTCGACCTCAATTCCAGCGCTTCTTGTCGTCGGAGTCTTCGTCGATCATGCGGCCCTTGCTATCGAAGTGCACGGAGCGGCCCTGGGACCGCATGTAGACCTCGAATTTGCGCGCCGCGTTGCGCCGCTTCCAGCGGTAGAAGCGATTGCGCAGGCCATACCAGCCTTCGCTCAGCCGAAAGCTGAGCTTGAACGAAATCCCGCGCTTCGGCCCGAGGCGCGCCCACAGGAGGCCTGCCAGTGCTCCGCCGAGATTGGAAAAGGCAATCATCCTCTGCTCGCCGTAGAGCAAAGCCAGGGCGACCAGGAAATAAATCAGAGCAAAAGTGCGCGCCGTCAGACTGAACGGCAAGGGAAACAGGGTGAATCGCATGCCGCCGTAAAGCACCCCGATGGCCACAACCAGCCCGAAGATGCCGCCGGAACAGCCGTAAAGCGGCAGAGGAAGAAGCGTGTAACCCATCGTTTGGCTGCCGGCGTAGATGGCGAGCCCCGCTGCAGCCGTGCTGAGCACGGAGACCGCGTAAAGGCATATCACCCAGTTCGAACCGTGAAAGCCTTCGAGGAAACCGAAAATAAACCAGATTGAAAGCAGGTCCGCTAACGCGGCCACGGCCATGCCGGGCGGATGAATGAAACTGTAGGTGAGCGGCTGCCAAAGCGCTCCGTCAAGAAAGGAAGATGGAAAGAACATCAATCGGGACATGAGCAGCATGGCCGGGCCTTGAAACGCAAAACTGTATAACATTAGGCCGAAAAACGACGCGAGGTTGACGAGAACCAGCCAGCGCGTCGCGCCTTTGAAGTCAGGGAAGGCAATCGAAGTGGAGTCGCCACGCGGCATCTGTCTCAACAGAGTAAACGCTCCGGTGCTCGGCTGTCATGGCGAACGGCGACGCGGCACGATGCTACACTTGAGGACCGATCACATGTATGAGAGGCGGGGAATGAGCAGCGGGTGCGTCAAGGCCAATCCGGCTCCCGCTTAGCGTGCCGTTCGAGAATGAGGCGTTCATTTTCCGTGCAAGAACAGGCGCGATGGTGGCGGATGCGAGGCTCTTGACCTGAGGCCGGGTTCTCACTAAAACTAGCGATGGTCGCAAGGATGTATGTTGATATCCCGCAATATGAATTGGTTTAGAAAGGGGGGAGACTGCCATGCCCAGCTGCCCTGAGTGCGAAAACAATCTTGACGTTGATATCGACGAGGTAGAGGAAGGCGACGTAGTCGCCTGCGACGAGTGCGGCACGGAGTTCGAGGTGGTTGGCGTCGAACCGCTGGAACTGGCGCGCGTCGAAGAGGATCTCGAAGACGACGACGAGGAACCCTTCGAAGAGGACGAGGAGGAATAAGAATGAGCCGAGCGACTTGGCTCGCAGCAGTCTCGATTGGTTTTGCAGCTCTGGGGGGCTTCTCGCCCGGACCGCGGGGCGGGTTGTTTGCGCCCGCCTCCTGGAGCCAGAATCTGGGCCAGCGCACGGTGTCGGGCACGGTTCTGAATCCAGACTCCGCGCCGGTTTCCGGCGCAACCGTCTTCCTCAAGAACCAGAAGACGAAATCCATTCGCAGCTATACGTCTACGGGCGACGGGCACTTCCACTTCGCGCAGATCGACATGGCCGACGACTACGATCTGTGGGCCGAGAAGGACGGACGAAAGAGCCCGACCAAGACCGTCAGTTCATGGGATGCGCGCAAGGAATTTATCTCGGACCTGAAGCTGAAGTAGACGGCCACCGCAGCTTAGCCCTGCAGTTTCTTCTCCACCAGCTCATTGAGCAGCGCCGGGTTGGCCTGTCCCTTGGTCGCCCGCATTACCTGGCCCACAAAGAATCCGGCCAGCGTCGTCTTGCCGCTCCGATACTGTTCCACCTGCTTGGGGTTCGCCGCGATGACCTCGTCGATCAGCTTTTCGATTGCCGAGGCGTCTGTGATCTGCTGCGGCTTTTCGCGCTCGTAGACCAGACCGAAGTCCTCGCCCTTCTCAAAGCTCACGTCAAGCAGCTGTTTCATCTGCCTGGAGCTGATCTTCCCCTCATCAAGCAAATCCGCGGCCAGCACAATGCCCGCCATGGTCACGGGCGACTGCTCCAGGTCGAGCCCAAGAGCCTTGAGGCGCCCACCGATCTCGCTCAGCAGAACGTTGGCCACGCGGCGTGGGTTGCGCGTGGTCTTGGCTGCGGCCTCAAAGCGATCGGCGAAATCGCGCGACGCAGTCAGCGTATGGGCGTCGCGTTCCGACAGATCGTACTCGGCGATCATGCGTTTGCGGCGCGCCTCAGGCAGCTCCGGCAGCTCCCCTCTTTTGCGTTCCAGGAATTCGTGCGAAACGATCACCGGCGGCAGATCGGGCTCGGGGAAGTAGCGATAATCGTGCGCCTGTTCCTTGGAGCGCATGGAATACGTGCGTCCCTCGTCGGCGTTCCAGAGCCGCGTCTCCTGCAGCACGCACCCGCCCGACTCGATCGCTCCCACCTGCCGCTCGATCTCGTATTCCAGCGCCGCCCGGATGAACTTGAAGCTGTTGACGTTTTTCACTTCTGTCTTGGTGCCAAATTTTTCTTGTCCGCGCGGACGCACGCTGACGTTGGCGTCACAGCGAAGCGAACCCTCCTCCATGTTGCAGTCGGAGACTCCGGTGTAGAGCAGAATTTCTTTCAGCCGGGTGAGGTACTCGAAGGCCTCGTCGGGGGTGCGAATGTCGGGCTCGCTGACGATCTCAACAAGCGGTGTGCCGCAGCGATTCAGGTCGAGATAGGTGCGCGTAGCCGAATCGCTGAAGCCCTCGTGCAGGCTTTTGCCCGCGTCTTCTTCCATGTGCAGCCGCGTAATGCCGATCTTCTTCTTCTCTCCGTTCGCTGTGGGGACTTCGATCCAGCCGTGCTCGGCGAGCGGCTTGTCGTACTGCGAAATCTGGTAGCCCTTGGGAAGATCGGGATAAAAGTAGTTCTTGCGCGCGAAGATGGAGCGCTCGCGCACCTCACAGTTAAGCGCCAGCGCAGCCAGCGTCGCGAACTCGACGGCCTTGCTGTTCAGGACGGGGAGCGCACCGGGCAGCCCCAGGCAGACGGGACAAATATTGGTGTTCGGCTCCGAGCCGAACTTGTTGGCGCAACCGCAAAATGCCTTGGTTGCCGTCAGCAATTGTACGTGCACTTCGAGGCCAATCACGGGCTCGTACTCGGTAAGTATTTCGGGAGCGACGGCTGCGCCGGTCATATGGCTAAATTTTAGCGCGGCGTGTTGGAAGCGAATTCGGGGTGACTGGTCGCCTTCTTGTCGCGCAATTGCCTACAATCGAGAGGGCGCGCAGCCCGCTCCGAGGCCGGCGTCAGACTGGCAATGTGGCCGAACAGGAGAAACACCTCGAGGAGCCCGATGAATTCGCGCCAACCCGTATTCGCATTCCTGGCGCTGGCTGGGATTTTTGTCCCTGGCTGGTTGCGCGCGCAGCCCGCTGCAACTCAGCCCGTGCCGCAAACACCCGTTGCGCAGCCGACGGTGCCGGCCACTGCGACGGCGGCGCAGACCTCGCCCTCAGGCCACCCCAACAACGCGTATTGGAACGAGCACGACCGGCAACTGCTCTTGGACTTCGGCGGGCTTGAGCATTTCAGGGAGGCAGATGTGAAATTGGCTGCGTCGGCGCCCGGCGACCAGCGCGTGGTGTTCATGGGCGATTCCATTACCGAGGGCTGGAAGCTCGATCAGTCGTTTCCGGGAAAGCCCTACATCAACCGCGGCATCAGCGGGCAAACCACGCCGCAGATGCTGTTGCGCTTCCGGCAGGACGTGATCGATTTGCAGCCAAAGGTCGTAGTGATCTTGGCCGGAACCAATGACATCGCGGGCAACACCGGCCCTATGACACTGGAGCAGACGGAGGGAAATCTCGCTTCGATGGCCGAATTGGCATCGGCCAACGGAATACGCGTGGTTCTTTGCTCTGTGCTTCCCGCATTCGACTATTCGTGGGCGCCCGGGCTCGAACCAGCACCCAAAATCGCCCAGATGAATGCGTGGCTCAGAGGTTACGCCACTGCCAAAGGCTTCGTGTATGTGGACTACTACTCGGCGATGAAGGACGAGCACGGCGGTCTGCCGCCGGCGCTGAGCCGGGATGGCGTACACCCGCTTCCGGCCGGTTTTGCAGTCATGGCGCCGCTCGCGGAAGAGGGGATCGAGAAGGCGCTAAAAGCAGGGACCAGGGAATAGGGACCAAGGTCGATTCGTAGCGTTTCGTGGGTCGTGTTGGCTCAGACCGAGAAGGACGACCCGCAGCCGCAGGACTTGGTGGAGTTGGGATTGATGAAGTTGAAGCCCTGCCGCATGAGCGTCTGCTCGTAATCAAGCGTCATGCCCTTCAGAAAGACGAACGACTTGGGATCGATGAAAACGCGCACGCCGTCGAACTCGAAAATGTTGTCGCGCTCGCGAGGCTGCGCGTCGAACCCAATGGCATAGGAATGCCCCGAACAGCCTCCGCCCTTGACGCCAAGCCGAAGGCCGCCCACTTCAGTCGAAATGCCCTCTTTGGCGAGGATGGCGCGGATCCGCTGGACGGCGCTCGAGGTCACTTGGAGGTCGCCCACGGGCGCGGAGGACGCCGGCTGAGCCGAAAGCCTCTCAGGCGTAACTACTCCCGGGTGAAGATCTGCTCCAATTTCAATCGCGTTGCTCATCTACCCTCATTCGATGTTCGACGTTGCCCCGGCGATCCAGCGGCCTGCGGTTAAACAGTCAACCTAACCAGGCCTGGTGCCTCGGGGTGCCGCGGCGGAACGGGCTCTCGCTCGGCAAGATCGTAGATACTGATGCTCTTCAAGACGCCTGAAATGGTTTCGTTGACGCGGGCCAGGGGCTCCTTGATGGTACAGCTCGGCGTCAGGTCGCAGGACTTTGCGCCCTTGAAGCAGGAAGTAATGAACAGCGGCCCGTCGATGGCGCGAATCACTTCAAAAGCGGAGATCTGGCGGGCATCTCTGGCCAAGGCGTATCCGCCGTTCATCCCGGAGCTGGATTTGAGCAACCCCGACTTGGTAAGCCGCTGCAGAATCTTGGCCAGCAACTGCGCGGGAATGCCGTAGGCGTCGGCGACGTCTTTGGCGCTGAGGGCTGAAGTCTCAGGGTGCTCGGCCAGATACTTCAGCGCCATTAGGCCATAATCGGCTTTTTTCGTGAGCTTTAGCATCAAATATACGACTCGAAAGGTCCGTATTTAAGTATACTTCCGTTTTAATCGCGCATTCAAGCCTGGTGGACCGGCGGAACCGACGGCTGGCGCCATATCGCCTTTGCATTCATCAAAAAACGGTTTGCATTCCTCCGAAAGAAAGCTACAATCGGGCGGATAGAGTACCTCCAGGCCAATGAACGATGGCGACCGCCTGCAGACACCCCAACGTCCGAATTGTCTCCCGGCACGACGACACAGAGTTTGTCGAGTGCCTGGAGTGTGGCGAAGTCTTCGATTCAGAAGAGTTTCGCGATATGGAAATTGAAGATACGGCGGGAACCGAGCAACTCCCCGACGACTCCTAAATCGCGCGAGAGAGACCGCCATCACTTTGCGGTGCTGCCAGCCGGCGTCCCCGGGCGTCGTGAGATAAGCCACGCATAGTGCAGTCCCGAGATGACGGTGAGCGCCATGGTGGCGTCGAGAGCCACGGCGCGGAGCGCCGCAACCCAGTACCAATCCGGCGTGACCTGATGCAGCAGAACTGCGGCAACGGCAGTGATCTGTGCCAGAGTGTTGGCTTTGCCGAAGATGCTGGGATGAAATTCCCGCCGTCCGACCGCCGCATAAAGCAGCGCAGCCACCAACAGAATGCCCACGTCCCGGCCAAAGACCAGCACGGTGACCGTTACCGGCATCAGGCCCTTGTAGAGAAGCACCAGAAACAGCGTGCTGAGCAATAGTTTGTCGGCCACCGGATCGAGATAGTGGCCAAGCATCGAACTCTGTTTGAGCACTCGCGCCAGGGTGCCATCGAGTGCGTCGGTCAGTCCCGCGGCAACAAAGAGAATGAATCCCAGCCTGTACTGCCCCTCCAGAATCGCAGCCACCAGAAAGGGCGCGAGGCAGATGCGCATAAGCGTAAGCAGGTTGGGAGCGTTGCGGAACGGATTCAACAAGGAGCGAACTGAAGCGTGATTCATGGCAAGGGTTAGCTCAACGATGGTAAAACAAGACACCCTGATAGCGCAGCGGGGGACGTATGCTACTTGGCTACAGGGCCGGTTTCTGAGTGCCGGGCCAGCGAATGGACCTTACTCGGCGACCGGCAGGTCGGCCGAGAGAATCTTCATCGGTGTCAGTCCGCGCTGGCGCAGCGCACGCAGGCTCAACGCGTCGTGGCGCTTGGCCAATCGCCGGCCATTGTGATCGACCACCAGGCGGCAATGGTACCAGGCGGGATTCTCAAAGCCGAGAGCGCGGTTCAACAGGATTTGCCGCGCCGTAGACTTGAGCAGGTCCGCCCCGCGCACCACTTCGGTGATGCCCATGGCCGCATCGTCTGCTGCGCACGCCAGTTGATAGCTGGCCACTCCATCGCGCCGCCAAACCACAAAATCTCCGAAGTCTTTGCCGGCGACGAATCGCTGCGGTCCAAGATTCCGATCGTCAAATTCGATGACCTCTCCGTCGGGAACGCGGAAGCGCCAGTTGATCGGGCCTGGCGTGTCGAGCTCGCCGGCGGTAGGGCCGGGAAGCTGCGGCACGTAGCCAGTAAGATGACGGCACGTGCCGGGATAGATAGGATCGTCGTCCTGGGCATCGAGCTTTCCACCCTCTGCTACGGCCAGGGCGCGCTCATGCGGCGCGCCAGGTGCGGTTTCCAGATCCTTGCGCGTGCACCGGCAGGCGAAGAGGCAGCCGCGCTGCAGCAGCGTGCGCCAGGCAGCGATGTAGATCTCGCGACGCTTACTTTGAGTGTAGGGCGCGAACGGCCCTCCCTTGTCAGGGCCCTCCTGCCAGCGGATTCCCAGCCAGCGCAGGTCCTCGATCACCGCGTCGGCATACCGGGCGCGGCTTCGCTCGGAATCGAGATCTTCCATGCGCATTACCAGTGCGCCTTTTGCTTCGCGCGCGCGCAGAAACGCTGTCCAGAAGGTGCGTGCGTGGCCCACATGCAAATAGCCGGTGGGCGAAGGCGCGAGGCGCCCGCGATACGGTGGAGTAAGGGAGGTGGACACTCTGATGTTGAGTTTAGCCAGCCCGGTGGAATGGGGTAAATGGCGGGATTGGTACGCGGCCCCGGCTAAAATATCGTATCTCCTTGTGATTGGGCAATTCAATGCGTCTGAAGCTCCAACTTGCCGGGACACGCGATATTGACGAACTGGTAGAGATGCGCACGCGCGTGAACCAGGACCTGGCAAAGAGATTTGGCGAGGGCTTTTGGACGGGAAGGCCGACAGAAAGCAGCGAGCGGTTTCTGATGAGAATCGGTCAGGTGTACATTGCCCGGCATCGCAGCCGATTGATTGCCAGTTTGACTCTTTCAAAGAGAAAGCCGTGGTCAATCGACGTAAGCCGCTTTCGCACCAGTGCAAGACCGTTGTACCTCAGGGCGATGGCAGTGGACCCAGTCCATCAGCGCAAAGGCATCGGCAGGATGTGCATCGAAGAGGCGCGGCGCATCGCACTGGAAGCGGGCTGGGAGGTCATCCGGCTGGATGCGTTCGATTGCCCTGCGGGCGCAGGAGAGTTTTACAGCAAGTGCGGGTTCACTGAGGTTGCGCACGTAATGTACCGAGGCGTTCCGCACATCGATTTTGAGATCGCAGTGCGAGGTTGAGTCGGCACCTCATTCTGCCACAGGTTTCCAGCGAAGAATCGGCTTACGCGCCGCCTGCACCTCATCGAGCCGCGAAACGCGCGTGGAATGCGGCGCAGACTTGACGAGCTCAGGGTTCTCCTCGGCCTCGCGTGCAATGGACCGCATGGCGTCGACAAACAAGTCGAGCTCTTCGCGCGATTCGCTCTCGGTTGGCTCGATCATCAGCGCGCCGTGCACGATGAGGGGAAAGCTGACCGTGTAAGGATGGAAGCCGTAGTCAATGAGCCGCTTGGCGATGTCGCCGGTCTTCACTCCGTGCGCCGCCTGCCGTTTATCGCTGAAGACCACCTCGTGCATCGATGGCGTCTTGTAGGGCAGCTCGTACATGTCCTCGAGTTTCTTGCGGATGTAGTTGGCGTTGAGCACCGCGTCTTCGGTGGTCTGGCGCAGACCATCGGGCCCGTTCGCCAGGATATAGGCCAGCGCGCGGATGAACATGCCGGTGTTGCCATAGAAGGCACGCACACGGCCAATCGATTGGGGACGGTTGTATTCCCAATGGAGCTTTCCCTTGAACGGCGGATGCAGCGGCACGCCTTCGCGGTCGCCGGCGCGTTCACCGGTAGGCGAATCGAAGAACGGCGCACGAAACAGCGGCGGGCAGCCATCGGCGGTTGCATCGGCATTAGCGTCTTCCCAGCTCTGGCCGTCAGGGCAGTGCTTCGCACCGTTCTCGTCTCGCACGAGGACAGGTATGGGAAGAAAAGGCTCGAGAAACTTCTTGCACGCGACGGGTCCCGATCCCGGCCCCCCGCCGCCGTGTGGCGTCGAGAAGGTCTTGTGCAGGTTCAGGTGCATCACGTCCACACCGAAGTCGCCGGGACGGACCTTGCCGACGAGTGCGTTCATGTTGGCGCCGTCCATGTAAAGCAATGCGCCTTTGGCGTGGAGGATGTCGGCAATCTTGTGAATCTCGTTTTCGAAGACGCCCAGCGTTGAAGGGTTGGTGAGCATCAATGCAGCGGTATTTTCGTCGACGCGCCTGGCTAGCGCCTCCAGATCGATACCGCCGTCGGCGTTGGATTTGATGTTCTCGACCGTGTAACCACTGAATGCTGCCGTGGCCGGGTTGGTGCCGTGCGCCGAGTCGGGAATAAGCACCGTCTTCCGCGCATTGCCCTGCGACTCATGCCAGGCGCGCGTGAGCAGGATGCCGGTGAACTCGCCGTGCGCGCCGGCCGCGGGCTGCAGGGTAATTGCATCCATGCCGGTGATCTCTAGCAAGCATCGTTGCAGAAGATCGAAGATTTCGAGAACGCCCTGCGCAAGCGCATCGGGCCGGTAGGGATGCGCCTCGGCCAATCCCTCGATGCGGGCGACAAACTCGTTGACACGCGGGTTGTACTTCATGGTGCACGAGCCCAGCGGATACATGCCGAGATCGATGGCGTAGTTCCACGTGGAGAGGCGGGTGAAGTGACGGATGATCTCGATCTCGGACAGCTCCGGGAGAAGCCCCGGGTTCTTGCGCACGGCTGAGCCGAGAAGCGTATTGGCATCGACTGAAGGCACGTCAAGCGGGGGCAGCTTGTAGGCGCGCTTCCCCGGCGCAGATTTCTCGAACATCAGTGCTTCGTTCTGCGTGGGGTGTGTGCGGACCTTACCCAATGTGTGCGGGCCGGGGGAATTCTCGGAAGCTGCCATTCTTCATTCCTCGTCGTCGAGTCTTGTAACAAGGGCACGGCTTTGGCCGGGCCATTACACACGCTAAAAAGCTTCTGGGCTTCAGCCCCTGCCGATCTTTGATTCCGCTTTCTTCTTTGCCAAAAAACGAAAACAGAATGGAAACCCTTCCGGATTGGATGCCAATCCAGCCTGCACCGGGTTCTGTGCGATATATTCGCGATGAATCTCAAGACTTTCCCGGTTCACCACCTGCACTTCGGTGAAACTGCGATGCCAAATTTCGCCTTTGTAACCGCACTCGTGTGACAGACGATGCGAGAACCTACCCTTAACCAATTGCATCGCTTTTTCAATGGTCATCTCGTCGTGCACAGTAAGAAGAAGGTGCAAGTGATCGGGCATTACGACAAAATCGTGCAGCTCAAATTTGCGTTCCGTGGCAAGTGAGCGAAGCACGTCGATTAGCAAACTTGCATTGCGCTCGGATTGCAGCAGTCGTCGCCCCATGCTTGTTCCCGTCGTCGCGAAAAAGGTTCGCGATGGGTTGAGGACGCTGGCCGGGGACACATTTCTGCTGGGATGCGCCATGGCAGGGGCTAAAGCCCGCCCTCCTCTCTATCGATTTTGTGGCCCGGCTAAAGCCGTGCCCTTGTTACAAACCACATCAAAACCGCAGCACTGCCGGACCAATTTACAAGTCCTCCCTAAACTGCTTTCGGAGGCAGACGGAAACGCCTTTCATTTAGCACCCATTCGACTGCACCAACGATAAGCGCTCCGGAATACCAATAGAGTGCGATGAGGGTTCGGTCGCCAAAATCGACCATCTTATGTTCTATTGCTACCCACAGCGAATCAATAGTGAATAAGAGGCTACCAAGACAACTTGTAAAAATCACTACAAAGAGAACAGAACCCAGCTTGCGAATTTTTCCCCAATTCCGCCAACGACTCGGACTCATTGGAGTTTTTCGAAGGCTAAGCCATTCAGGAAGAAAGTTAAGAATCAGGTCCAACATTTTTATGCTCCGTTAAGCGCAGATTGCCTGCTTAGCAAGCTTGCGGCCCGGTCAATCGTTGCGCGCGGCATCACTTCCGTTGCGCACCAGAGCGTGCAGTGGTGCAGCTCGGGATACCAGCGGCTCAACTCCACACCGCCGACAATCTTGTTGTCGAGCAGTCGCTGGCCCCAAACTGCCGGCGCTTCGCCGGTCTCGAGCACAAACTCGTGAAACCGCGGCGCACCGGAAAAGCGCAGCCTTGCGCCGTGCACGCCGGCGAGCGTCTTTGCCGCGTAGTCGGCCTTGGCCAGGTTGTGCTCGGCCAGCTCCTTCATGCCCTCTTTGCCGTAGACCGCCATGAAAATCGTCGCCATCAGCGCGACTAATGCCTGATTGGTGCAGATGTTCGAAGTCGCCTTCTCGCGCCGGATGTGCTGTTCTCGCGTTGCCAAGGTCAAAACAAAGCCACGGTTTCCTGCCCCGTCGACCGTCTGCCCTGCAAGGCGTCCCGGCATCTGGCGCAAGTATTGCTCTTTGGCAGCAATCACGCCGCAGAACGGGCCGCCATAGCTGAGCGCCACGCCAAACGACTGCGCTTCCATGGCCACAATGTCGGCCTCGACCGGCGGCCGGACAATGCCCAGCGAGACCGCCTCGGCAATCGAGACGATGAGCAGGGCGCCCTTCTTGTGCGCGATCTCTGCGATGGCGGCGATGTCCTCAACCACCGCGAAAAAGTTGGGGCTCTGGACCAGAACGGCGGCGGTTTCGTCGGTCACCGCAGCCTCGAGCGCCGCGAGATCTACGCGGCCGGTTTTGCTGTCGTAGCCAACAACCGTCGTCGGCAGGCCTTGATGCGTCGCGTAGGTAGCCAGCACCTCACGGTATTCGGGATGCACCGAAGATGCAACAACAGCCTTGTGGCGGCCCGTGACCCGTACCGCCATCATCACGGCCTCTGCAGCTCCCGTTGACCCGTCGTACATGCTGGCGTTGGCCACGTCCATGCCGGTGAGCTCGGCGATCATGGTCTGGAATTCGAAGATGGCCTGCAGGGTGCCCTGCGTGATCTCCGCCTGGTAAGGCGTGTAGCTGGTGAGGAACTCGCCGCGCTGCACCAGCGCGTCGATGATCACCGGCCGGTAATGGCGATATGCGCCCGCGCCCAGAAAGCTGGCGTAGTCCGTAGCGTTTTTCTGGCCGGCCTCGCGGAAGTACTCGACGATCTCGCTCTCCGCCTGCTGTCGCGGCACGGCCAGATCGCGGTCGAGGCGGTACTCGGCGGGAATGATGGCAAACAGATCGTCGATCGACGCCGCGCCGATCTCGGCCAGCATCTGGCGGCGTTCTTCGTCGGATTTGGGTAGATAACGCATGGAATCCTTCGGGTTGTGAGTGGGTGAATCAAGTGAAAAAGTAAAGAAGTGAAGGAAGTGAAGAAAAGCCGTTTCTCAGGGCTCCTTCACTTGTTCACTTCTTTACTCTTTCACTTCTTCACTGCTCTTCCGCGATAAACGCCTCATAGGCCGCGGCGTCGAGCAGGCTAGCGATCTCCGCCGGATTGGCCAGCTCGACCTTGATAATCCAGGTGCCGTGAGGGTCCTGGTTGATCCTGTCGGGTTCGGTCTTCAGCGTTTCGTTCACTTCGGTGACTTTGCCGGTCACGGGCGAGAACAGATCGCTCACCGCTTTGACGCTCTCCACCGATCCGAAAGACTTGTTGGCAGTCACCTGGTCGCCCAGCTTCGGCGCGTCGACATAGACGATGTCGCCCAGCGAGTTTTGCGCATAATCGGTGATGCCGATGGAGCCGCTGGCGCCATCGACCTTGATCCATTCGTGCTCGCGGGTGTAGCGAAGGTCCGCAGGGTATGCCATAAGGTACGCACTCCTTGAAAAATAAGCGAAATCTTAGTTTACGGTGCCAAACCCGCCCGCTGAAGTGAGGAAAAAGCGGCACAGCAGGTGTCAGGTTTCAGCGTTGTCGTCGGCGGGCGCGGGATGAGCCCACCGGAGGCAGCGAACAGAGCGTTTCTGGCTGTCGTCTGAACCCTGGAACCTGCCTTTACCCCAGCACCACGACTGGTTGAAACAGCGTTCCGGCGACGCGCTTGGCAATGCCCACCAACTCGCGGGGGCTGGCGAAAACCTTCACCAGCTCAGCGCTTGAAAACTCCGGCAAGTTTGCCTGCGCTCCGTTTCGTAGCCGCCCCCGCGCCACATTGTCGCCAGTCACCGCTGGCATCTCCCGAAGCAAGAGCCGGGGATGCACACACAGGCCTTCAAGGGCCGCGATATTGCCGGCGAGCGGCTCAAGTTGCGGCAAAGTGTGCGCCGCATCGAGCGTGAAAGAACCGGCGCGAGTGCGCCGCAAGCTGCTCAAGTGTGCGCCGCAGCCGAGTTGCTGCCCGATGTGGTGTGCTACCGACCGCACGTAACCGCCGGAGCTGATCTCGATGCTGAAGCTGGCTTCGGCGCCCTCCAGCGCGACAATCTCGAAGGCGTCGATGCGGACGGGGGCCGGTTTCAGCTCGACCGGCTTGCCCGCACGCGCCAGTTTGTAGGCCGGGGTACCGGCAATCTTCTTAGCGGAGAAGGGAGGCGGCATTTGGTCAGATTCGCCGAGAAAACTCGCGGCGACAGCGCGAACCTCCTCGAGTGTGACGCGGCCCGCGGAGTTGGGCCAACTGTCGGGTCCGGCCGGCTCACCTTCGGCATCGTAAGTGTCGGTGGCGAATCCAAGGCGAATCGTACCTGTGTAGCTTTTCTCAGCTGCGGAGAAATATTGTGCCAACCGCGTGTATTTCCCCACCAGCAAGGGCAGCACTCCGGTTGCCATCGGGTCCAGCGTGCCCAGGTGCCCGATGGTCCTCTCGCCGGTGATCTTGCGCAGCCGATTCACCACGTCGTGGCTGGTCATCCCCCCCGGCTTGTCGATCACCAGAAGCCCGTTCACATGACCACTTTAGCGACCGGCGGTCCCCTTGCCAACTCGACGCCCCAGGTTTCATCCTAGAAGGATGCCGGATGGCCCGGAGCCCGTGCAGAAGGCGTTGCGCGAGCTCAACAAATCGCTGAAAAACCTGCCCAAGAGCCCTTTGCCCAAACAGGTACACAAGCTCCGCACCTCGGCGCGCCGCGTCGAGGCGATTGCCGCGGCGGTGCTCCCAGTGGGAGGGAACAAATCGCGGCGACTGGTGAAGGCCCTCGTGAAATCCGTTGAGCCGCTGCGCAAGGCGGCCGGCTCTGTGCGCGATATGGATGTGCTGGAAGCGAACCTGCACAAGCTTTCGCGGGATTCTTCGGGCGATTCCCTTACACGCCTGATCGATCATCTGCAATTTGTTCGCACGAGCAGTGCGAAGGATCTACTTCGCGTGTTTGAGCGCAAGCGCAAGGCGGCGCGGCTCGAGCTAAAACAGTTCGCTCGCCAGGTGCAGTCGGAGTGGCCCTCGAACGGAGCCGGCTCTCATGCGCTGGTGCAGGCTGCGCACACCAGAAACGGCGCCAATCCCACAGCAAAGCATCTAGCTCACGAGTTGGCCCAATGGCCGCCGCTCAATGAGCGAGACATCCATGAGTTTCGCGTGAAGATCAAAGAGCTGCGCTACATCCTTCAGCTTGATGCCAAAGTCGATCCCGATTTCTTGGCTGCGCTGGGATCGGTGCAGCGCCGTATCGGCGAATGGCACGATTGGCAGCAATTGGCCGAGATCGCGCACGAATTTCTTGAACCGGAGCAAGACCGGCAGCTGCTGACGCGCATCGACGAGACAAAACAAAAGAAATTTACGCACGCGCTTACGGCGGCGAATACTCTGCGCCGGCGGTATTTGACCTCCGGGCTGCCGCGTGCGCTGGGCTGCTAGAGCAGAATCGAACGGTGTACACCGAGGGATGGGCCGCTCTTTCTCTCGAGTGACCTGCGATCTCGAAGTCCGCCGCTTTACACGATGCCGTTGCTAGGCTGACGCACCAAAGATAGAAATTCTGCCCGCGTTTCCTTTTGCCGGAAGCATCCCACCATGGCGCTGGTCACCGTGGACGAATGCTGTTTTTCGATGCCGCGCATCATCATGCATAGATGGCGCGCTTCAATCACCACGCCGACGCCTTGCGGCTTGATCGCCTCTTGAATCGCATCGGCGATCTGCCGGGTGAGCCGCTCCTGTACTTGCAAGCGCCGCGCGAAGACTTCCACCAGCCGCGGAATCTTGCTCAGGCCGATTACCTTTCCCTTGGGGATATAGGCCACGTGCACCTTGCCGAAGAAGGGCAGAATGTGGTGCTCGCACAGCGAGAACATCTCAATATCTTTCACGATCACCATTTCGTCGTAGTCAACGTCGAAGAGCGCCCCGTGCAAAATCTTCGCGGGATCCTGGTCGTAGCCCTTGGTGAGGAACGCCATCGCCTTCTCGACTCGCTCCGGCGTCGACCGCAGGCCGTCGCGATCGGGATCTTCCCCCAATCGGCTGATGATCTCCCGGTACATCTCGGGCGTGCTCGCCCCGCTCAGTCCATCTGGTTCTGACTCAACCGCTCGACGAATCGCTTTTGTGACCGCTATAGGATGCGCCATAATCGTTTATCCTTCCCCCAACGCACTCGAAAAAATTGTTTTCCGTCTCTTCCACGCGCACCTGCTCGAGTTTTCCGTTCGGCACCGCGTCGTTCAATAATGCAAAGATCGCCCTCGAAAAGTTCTCGGTCGTGGGAACGCGATCTGAGAAAAGCGGATCGAGATTCAGATTGGCGTGATCGAAACGATCGAGCACGCGCTCCCGTACTACACTGTCGAGCGCCGCCAGATCCACCACCATTCCTGTCTCCGCGTTCACTGGGCCGCCCACCATCACTTCGACAAAATAGTCGTGGCCGTGCCCGTTTTCGTTATTGCACTTGCCGTATGCGACGCGATTCTGCTCGGCAGTGAGCGCCTCTGCATGCAGCCGATGGCTCGCGCTCAGCATGTAGCGGCGGCCGAAATAAACTTTGCTCGCTCCCTTCATTGCCAGCCTCGATACTCGGCGAAAATCTCCGGCGTCTCGTAGACCCTGATCCGGCTGAGTTTCGCGCCTTTTGCCGCGGTTATTGCCGGTTCAAGCCGGCTCCACGCGGCGATGGCAATGTTCTCCGTCGTCGGAACCCGGTGCTTGAACTCCGGCACATCGAGATTCAGGTGCTTGTGATCGTAGGCCGCCAGCACTTCCCGCTCCATCACATCCTTTAGCCATTTCAGATCGACGACAAATCCCGTGGCCGGGTCGGGCTCGCCGGCAACTGTCACCTCCAACGTGTAGTTGTGGCCGTGGCCGTTCCGGTTGGCGCAACGCCCAAAGACTTCCCTGTTCTTTTCCGCAGACCAGCTGTCGTTCCAGTAATAATGCGAAGCTGAGAACGTGGCCCGCCGCGTAAGGAAAATCATGCCGTTCCTTCCTTAGTATGGATGCCCGAAGCTCTTGATCCGCTTCATCCAATCGACGGAGATCTCTTTGATCGGAAGACCTGCGCTCTTGTGACGGTTGGCCTAGCCCCCCGCATAGCTCCTTCCTTTCCAGCTTACGCGCTTCAGGATGCGGACCAGGAACCAGCTGCGGCAGAGAAGCGTCACAAACAGCGGCAGGCCCAGCGGAGAAATCAGGCAATCAAAGAAGGAAAAGTTCGATTTCGCTACCCGGGAATAGAAACGGTAGAGGGTGCGCAGCCACAAGGCGGCCAAAATCCAGCCCGCGCCCATCCACTCAAGCGAATGCACCGCCAGCCGTGCGTTCCACAGCTCGTAAGCCAAGACCGGCAGGCCGAAAAGAAGAAGAAAATCCAGCGCGCGCCAAAACGCGAGAATCAGCGCGTTGTTGAAGAGCAGCTTCAGGCACTTGGTCCAGCCTTCGATCATGGCCCCGGTGCTGCGGTACATCCGCGTACTGAGCGCATCGTCGGCATAACGGAAGCGCAGCCCGACCTTGCGGCGCTTGGCGAGATAGGCCAGCTCCACGTCTTCCATCACTTTGTCGGCAACGCTGGCATGCCCACCCAGCCGGCGGTAGGCCTCGCGTTCCACCAGCAGGAACTGGCCGTTGGCTGCGGCGATGTGTTGCGCCGGATCTGAAACTTTGGCCGGCGGATAGGCCAGCGCCAGCTCGCAAAACACCAGCGGCATGAGCGAGCGCTGAGCAAACCCGCTGACAATCTGGCGCGGCGAATAGCTGAGCATTCCGGCTTTGTGCCGTACCGCCTCGTGCATGGCGCGCCGCAGGTCGCCCGGTTCGTGCATGGTGTCGGCATCGGTGAACAGCAGCCACTGGCCGCGGGCGCGCTGCGCCGCCGTCCAAACCGCGTTGTTTTTTCCCGTCCAACCGGGCTCCATCTCGGCAGCTTCCATAACCGTCACACCGGGAAAGCTACGTGCAATTTCCTCCGTCCGGTCGGTCGACTGATCGTCGACAACGATCAGCTCCCAATCCTTGCCCAACTCGAAAATTTCTTCAGACTGGCTCACCAGCGACTTGAGGCACGCGCCCAAGACGTCTTCCTCGTTCCGTGCCGGAACAATCACCGTGAGATCGAGAAGATGATCCGGCTCGGGTTGCGCAAAGACCGTCCCCGGCACCGTCTTGCCGGCCCAGGCGCGCCAATCCGGCCGCTCGAGTGGGCCGTCAGCCGCGTCGGCTAGTCCCAGAACTGGCTTGTACGTGCCGGCCTGGCCCGGCCCCGGATCGTCCTTTCCCATCCCGTGCAAGTGTTTTGCTTCCGCCCTTTCGCTCCGTATTATAAGAACGTGCGGTCTCCTCGCTGGTTCAAACTGGTTCCTGCCATCCTGTTGTTGCTGCTTCCGGCTTGCAACCGCGGCGGCCATCCCGCACAGCTCAATATCCCGGCGCCGGACTTTAACGTCTCCGATGGAACCACGGCCATTCATCTGGCCAGCTACCGGGGCAAAGTCGTCCTGGTCAATTTCTGGTGGAGCGAATGCGGCCCGTGCATCGAGGAACTGCCTTCGCTCATCGAGTTGCACCACCAAATGCCGAGCCTGGTGATCCTCGCTGTCAGCATCGACGAAGACCCCGACTCCTACTCCAACTTTATCGCCCGGCACCATGTCGATCTCATCACGGTCCGCAACCCCTCCGAATCCGTCCCCAAGCTCTTTCATACGGACATGTGGCCCGAGACCTATGCCGTTGATCGTAATGGCGTAATCCGGCGCAAATTCGTGGGCGCGCAAGATTGGACTAGCCCCGAGATCCGCTCCTTCCTCAAGTCTCTTTGATCTGCCTCCGAGCCGACGCGCCAGAATGGCCGGCCTGCGTCCGCGGCGCTGGCATGGCGGTGATCGGGCAGCCCGCCCGCTGCTATCCTGTCATCATGACAACAGTGGAAATTGAATTTCGCTACGCCGCTCCGCCTGCGGAGCAAGTGGCCATGGCCTTGGCCAGCGCGCGCGACGTATATGGCGTCCGGCGGCTGAGTCTCGATCAGGGGGCGCGCACCCTGCGCATCGAGTACGACGCCACGCGCCTGAACGCCGCCGCCGTCACCAAGCTGGTGCGCGAAGCAGGGCTCGAGCTCGCCGAAGCGCCACCGCAGATTGCGGCATCCACGCCGCAGCCCTCAACACCGGCGGCTTGACGCCGCGCATCGCGAAGAGTCGCTGGCGCGCGTTGCGCCGCCGCCGCAACCTTGATACTCTAAGTAGGGTTTTCGCGGCGATTTCGCCCCGAAATCGCGGCACGTGCGCCCGTAGCTCAGCTGGATAGAGCGACTGACTACGAATCAGTAGGCCGGGAGTTCGAATCTCTCCGGGCGCACCATTCTAAAATGACCGGTTTGAGTAAGTCACAACGAGCTCACTCTTAAATAGGTCGTATAGGGCCGCGATCCCAGCCATGTAAACGGCAGCATCGCCCCCGGTCCGTTGGCCGTAGCCACTTGCCACTGGCGTTCGCTCACTCGCCTGGCTCCCAGCAACTCTCCGCGCGTCACCTGGGTCAGCGGCGAGCCTTCGTTCTCTTTGACCGCCATGAGAACCAGCGGCCCACGCAGCAGCGCCACGGTGTCGGTGTGCTGCGCATCGATTGGCTCCAGCCGCATTTTCAGCGGAAGCTCCAGCTCCACGCGATCTCCGCTTTTCCATGTGCGCCGTATCGAGGCAAACCGCCCGGGCTCCGCCACTCCCTTTTGCCCAATTCCGTTCACGGCGATCTGCGCATCTTGCGCCCATGCCGGGATGCGGAACTGCAGTGTCAGATCCGCGGGCTGAGAGGTGGTCACGGTAAAGGCCACGTTATCCTCAAAGGGATAATCCCCCTCCTGCGTGAGCGTGAGAGCCGACCCGTTCTCGTTCCATTGCAACGTCGAAGGAACGTAGAGATTCACGTACACCGTTTGCGGCGCGCGGAAATAGATGTTGATCCGGTAATCCGCGGCCACCTGGGGCAGCGTGCCCGAGCAGCAAGCCCAGCGAGCCTCTTTGTAGACACGCTTGGCGTCGAAGTTGTAATCGGAATAGTAGAAGTTCTTGCCGTTTTCCTGGAGCGGCAGCGCGCCGAGAACGGTATTGTACATCATCCGCTCCATGCTGTCGCCGTAGTGCGAATCGCCGGTGGCGCGCAGCAGATAGCGTGTCAGCTTGAAATGTGCGTAGGCGCCGCACGGCGTCTCGAAACTATGGTGGGTGTTCGTCAGGCTGTCGTAGACGTCGCTGCTTCCCGGTGCGCGCAGCGTCTCGTCCGGACCCCACCCTCCGGTTGCATAGCTCTGCGCCTCCAGCATGGCGAAAGCGTTGCGGGCGGCGTTCAAGTGCTTCTCGCTTCCCGCCACCAGATACGCCATCATCGCCGAGCTCAGGGAGTTCACGTGGCTATACGCGTGTCTTCCGTTCAGTACGTTTTCATTGCGCGACAACGGATCGAACCAGGGTTTGTCGTCAAGGTACTGGAGCCCGAGATCGTAATACTGCCGGCCGGCACCGCGCTGGCAGGCCAAAAACAGATTCTCCGGGAGGGTATAGGACTCGTCCCAGGTCCACGAGGCATCCTGCGGGTCCTTATCCATGCGCCAGCGGTGGTCGTGTTCCACAGCATGTCCCGGTAACAGCGGCAAAGCTGTCTTCGTGGTCTGCTCCAGAATGGCGAGCGCCTGCGGGTCTTTTACATAGAGATGTGAGTCGAGCAGGCCCAGCAGCAACTTGTCGTAGGTATACGCAGGAAAGCGGCTCTTCTTGTAAACTTCCGGCGAAATGGTCTCGGCGTAAAAGCGGTTGAGCCGCAGCACCTTTTCGCGGGTCGCTGCCTCCCCCGTGATAGCGTAGGTGCGCGCCAGCGCCGACACCCATTGTCCGAATTGGCAGCCGGGAGCGAAGCCGTTGTCGAAATCCTCGCGATAGTTGTAGTCGGGATTGTAGTTGTACCAG
>Ga0187851_10001762_pt1 | contig 20287 bp, 19 predicted proteins | sample June2016WEW_6_10_FD_132997 | JGI IMG/M metagenome (GOLD analysis project Ga0187851, IMG submission 132997) | Peatland microbial communities from SPRUCE experiment site at the Marcell Experimental Forest, Minnesota, USA - June2016WEW_6_10 | ecosystem: Environmental > Terrestrial > Soil >...
GGCGATCCCCCATCGCGGGTGGCGCGTTTGAACTATCAGAGCGGCCCGGTCTCTTTCCGGCCTGGCAGCGTGGAGGAATGGACCGCCGCCACATTGAACTATCCGCTTACCACCGGCGATCATCTGTGGACGGACCCTGGAGCGCAGGTCGAAATGCACATCGACTCCACGGCCGTCCGCATGGCCGGCGGGACGTCGTTTTCGATTCTTAACCTGGACGACCGCATGGCCCAGCTCAGCGTCACGCAGGGCACGATCGACGTGCGCATCCGCGACCTCGCGCCGGGTGAGGCCTGGGAGGTCGACACGCCCAATGCCGCCATCACGTTGCTGGGGCCGGGAAACTACCGCGTGGATGCCGACGGTGACCGGAACGTCAGCACGGTGACGGTGTGGAACGGGGCAGCCGAATTCATCGGCGGCCAGGGCGCCGCGCCGGTCCCTGTGCGTATGGGAGAAAGCGCGCGCATTTCGGGAATGGATTCGCTGACGCAGGAGATTGTCCGCGCGGCCCCGCCTGGCGATTTCGATCGCTGGTCGATGGCGCGCGATAGCCGCGAGGACCAATCCCAATCGGTGCGCTACGTCTCGCGGCGGATGATTGGATACGAGGATTTGGACGAGTACGGCGTATGGCGCCAATACCCGCCCTATGGCTGGGTGTGGGTTCCGCGCGTGGCGGCGGGCTGGGCGCCCTATCATTACGGGCACTGGGCGTGGGTGGAACCGTGGGGCTGGACGTGGATTGACGATGCGCCCTGGGGCTTTGCGCCCTTTCACTACGGCCGCTGGGCCCAGACCCCATTCGGCTGGGCCTGGATCCCGGGAGCCATGGCCGCGCCTCCGGTCTATGCGCCGGCGCTGGTGGCTTTCATCGGCGGCCCGGGCTTCGGGGCGTCGCTGGCTTTCGGCGGAGGCGGCGGCGTGGCGTGGTTTCCGCTGGGTCCGGGAGAAGCGTACCGCCCGGCCTACAGCGTCAGCCCGGCCTACGTCAGCCAGGTGAATATCGCGCATGTCACCGTCACCAACATCAACGCGACGAATGTACAGTATGTGAACCAGGGCGTGCCGGGCGCGGTGACGGCGGTGCGGCGCGACGACTTCGTGAATGCCCAGCCGGTGGGGCGCACCGCCGTGGCGATGGACGCGCGAGAGGCCTCCCGGGCGCAGGTGGTGGGGAGCACCGCGCAGGTAGCCCCGCAGCGGGAAAGCGTCATCGCCCGTCCCGGCGGAGGGAGCGCGCAAGGGCCTCCGGCGCGGTTCGCGGACCGGCAGGTGGTGGCGCGGACGGCCCCTCCTCCTCCTCCGCTTTCCTTCCAGGCGAAGCAGCAGGCGTTGCAAGCGAACCAGGGCCGGCCGCTCGATGCCGGCACGGTCGACAATCTGCGCCGCAACGCCCCCGCGCCGAGCCCCACGGCCCCCACCTTCGGGCGCGGAGCCGGCCCGGGCAATAACGCGGGGCAAAACCCGCCGCCGGCGAACGTGCAGCGGCCTCTCAACGACCGCCCGCAGCGAACCCCCGATCAGACCAGCCGGCCGGCGGCTCAGACGAACGACCGCCCGGCCCCGGCCGCGGCTCCGGCCAATCCGGCTCCGCCCAAGCAGGCCGCCCCGGCACAGAAGAACGTGGAAAAGAAGCAGCCCAAGAAGGCGGACAAGACCTAGGATCGGAAATAGGGCGGCCTCAAACAGGGCCAAACCGAACGTCACATGTCATGGGGCAACGCTCCCTTAAGAGGCGTGAGAGAATCGGGAGGGTTGCCCTCCCCTTGTGGGGCAGGCGCTTTCGCCTGCCTGCCGGCTTCCCGCGCCAAGACTATGTCGAAACCCCGTTCGGTACTCCTGATGTCAAGGGACCTCGGAATCGGCGGTACCCAGCGTCAACTCGCACTCACCGCGATGGCGCTTGACCGCACGCTTTTCGAGCCGCACGTGGCATGCTTCCTCGACGACGGGTTCAGGGCGCGGGAACTTCGATCTTGCGGCGTCCCGATTGTCCACTTTCCGGTCCACTCCTTTAAGTCGTTTTCCGCGCTGAAGGCGGCCTGGCTGATGGGGCGTTATCTGAAAGCCCATGATATCCGGCTGGTCCATACCTTTGACGTTCCCATGGACCTGTTTGGCGTACCGGTGGCCCGCTTCTTCCGCACGCCGGTTATAATCTCCAGCCAGCGCGCGCACCGCACTTTGACCCCCGGAGTTACCACCCACTTGCTTCGCCTTACGGATCGGCTGGTCGATGGTATTGTAGTCAACTCGCAGGCCGTGGAGCGCGAACTGATCGAGCGCCACGGCGTGCCGCGCTCGCTGATCCATCTTTGGCGCAACACCATCGACTGCTCTCGATTTTCGCCCGGCCCTTCTGCCCGCCAGCCCCAACTGGAAGGAGCCTCCCTGGTGATCGGAACGATCTGCGAGCTGCGTCCGGAGAAGGGAGTGGACATCCTGCTCGACGCCTTTGCCCGCGTGCGCCATGCCCGGCCCGGCCTGAAGCTGGCGATCGTCGGCAGTGGTCCTTCGGCCTCCGGCCTGGAGGCCCGCGGCCAACGTCTGGGCCTGGGCGACTCGTGCCGCTTCGTTCCGCAGGTGAGCAACGTGCCGGAGTGGCTGCACTCGATAGACGTGTTCGTGGCGCCATCCCGGTCGGAAGCCTTTTCGAACTCGCTGATGGAAGCCATGGCCTGCGGATGTTGCGTGGTGGCGTCGGCGGTGGGGGGCAATCCGGAGCTGGTGACCGACGGCGTCAACGGCATGCTATTTCCTTCCGAGGACGTCCCGGCCCTGGAGCGGTGTCTTCGATCCCTGGTGGTGGAGGATCCGCGATTGCGGCATAGCCTGTCCGTGGCGGCGGCCGCCCACGTCCGGCGGAGTTTTTCGGCGGAGGTTTCGATGGCCGGAATTTCCGAGCTGTACGCCACGCTGCTGGACGCCGGCGCCGGCCGGTCCTGAGCGCCGGCCCATGGGGAGAATCCAGCTCCTCTTCAAACGCCTGGAGCGAGTTGCACGGAACCCGCAAATCGCATCGCTTTTGCCTGTTCTGGTAACTTAATACAAGATGCCTTCCGCCTCCCTCCAGCAGCCCTCCAAGCGCCGGAGACGTTTCCTGGGCAGTGTTTTATGGAGCTGGTCGGGCGTGGTTGTCAGTATTTTCGCCGGCATCCTGCTGTCGCCCATCACCATCCGCAAGCTGGGATCCGAGGGCTACGGCGTTTGGACCATTGTCATCACCCTGGCGGACTACTTGGGGCTGATGGATCTGGGATTTCGTTCCGCTACCATCAAGTACGCCGCCCATTACCGCGCCACTGGAGAACCCGGCAAGGTCAACGAAGTGATCAATACCGCCGCTGCCTATTCCGCCGCGGTGACCGCCTCCACCATCCTTGCCGTGTTGCTGCTGGCCGGTCCCACGGCCAGATTTGAGAACATTTCCGCCGCCTACCACCACCGCTTTGAGATACTTCTCATCGCCGTAGGAATCGGTTGGGCTTCGGGCGCGGTGTTTTACATCTTCGAGTCGTCCATGGGGGCCTTCCAGCGCTTCGATGTTACCAGCCGCATCTGGATTGTTTCCACCGCCGTTCGCACGTTTGGCATGGCTGCGGTACTGCTGGCGGGCTATGGTCTGCTGGGCATGGGAGCCGTGTTGTTGGCGAGCCTGGCCCTGACCTATTCCTTGGACTATTTCGGCATCCGCCATGTATTCCCCGAGTTTCGCTGGTCTCCTTCCCTAGCCACGTTCGCCATGTTCCGCCAGATGCTCGCTTACGGTATCCATACATTCCTGGCGGCCATTTCTCAACTCCTGCTGAATCAAAGCGCCCCGATTCTCATCGCCCATTTTCTGCCCACCGCATACGCCGGATACTACGGAATGGCCTATCGCGTGCCCAGTTATTCGGTGGATCTCGTCAGTCGCGTTGGCTCCATTACCGGCTCGCATTCGGCGGAACTGGCGGCCAGGAACGATCTGGGAACGATCGCCGCCATGGGAATCTGCGTCAACCGTTATTGCTTCGTGATGTTCGCTCCCATGGCTATGGCCATGATCGTATACGGGAAGGAGCTTTTCAGGGTCTGGCTCACCCCCGAAATGGCCACCATGAGCGCCCCCCTGCTTCCCGTTCTGGCCATCGGCATCACGCTGGGAGTCGCGGCTCAGTTCAATTCCGGTTCGATTTTGTACGGCTTGGGAAAGCATAAGGGTTATGCCATTTCCCTCGCCGTGGAAGCGGCCCTTTGCGTCGCCGGCTTGTACCTGGCGATTCCACGCTACGGGATACTGGGCGCGGCGTGCGTCGTCTCGGCGCTGCTGGTTCTCAATCGCGGCCTGGTGGCCTCCTGGCTCCTAAGCCGCGCGGTCCACGTCGGCATGGCGGCCTATTTGCGCGGCATCTACCTTTCGCCTTTCCTGGTGGCCGTTCCGACGATGTTGCTGTCGCTCTGGGTAAAACTGCGCTGGCTGCCCGGCCGTAACTTGCGTGAGGTGCTTGTGGGAGGCGCCTTGCTGGCGATCGTCTATTACGCCGCGGCTTTCTTCATTTGCCTGGAGAGGCATCACCGCGAAGCCTTCTCCGGCTGGATCAGGGCAAGGTTGCGCCCGGCCGGCGCCTGAACTATTTCCGGCAAACGAACGTTGTGGCATCCACAAAGAAGGTCAGAACCAGGCGCCGCATCGGACGGGAGGATTTCGCCGTCGCAAGCGCCCAACGATTGAGCCCCTTCCGCCCCTCCACATCCAGCAGGTCTATCACATCCAGGATCTCGCGAAAACCCGTATCCTCGAATGCCCGCCGCAGTTGGAGATAGGTAAACTGGTGGAAATCGATCCCCAGTTTCATGACATCCTTGCCGTGCACCAGCTTGCGGAACTCATATCTCGCCCGATCCGGCAGCCATCCATAGAAGGGAACGGCGAACTCGGCCGAAAGGGACTTCAGCATATACTTGTTCGTTGATTCGAAGAACAGCGCTCCCCCAGGCTTGAGCGCTCTGTAGATGTTGGTCAGCGCCGGCCGCCAAAACTCGATGTGTTCGAAAACCGACGACGCTATAATCGCGTCGTACTGTTCCACGCCGATATCATCCACTTCCACGTTCCCCAGCTCGATATCTGGAACGATGCCCTTGCGCCGTCCCATCTCCATGGCAAACTCAATCAGTTGCGGGCTGATTTCCAGCCCCTTACACTGCAGCCCCTTGGCGCGGCACAATATCGGGAACCATCCCGTTCCTGTTCCGATTTCCAGAATCCGCGTGCTGGAGTCGATTTCCCGCGCCTTTCGCAGATACCGCATGAGACGCTCGTATTCGGGGATCTTGGTATCCAGATCTTCGTGGCCGAAGTTCCGGATGTAGCGGTCGACTTCTCCGATTCTCTCGCTATGGATTCGCATGGGATCTCTCCGAAGCGGCAGCGGCTTCACCCAGCCTGCGGCTGAGTACTTCCCCAAAACGGCGTACGTTGGTAATCACTTCATATCCCTCGAGGATCCTCTTACGTCCGCTTCGACCCAGCCGGCGCTGTAACTCCGCGTCGCTCATCAGCCTTATAATCGCTTTCGCCAGAGACCGGACATCTCCCGGCGCCACCAGCAGCCCATCCACTCCATCGCGGATCAGTTCGGGGATTCCGGCGATCCACGTCGCAATGCAGGGGATCTCCATCGCCATCGCTTCCATCAGGACCACGGGCAAACCTTCCCCAAAGCTGGACAGCACAAAGGCATCCGATGCGCGGTAGACGGCCCGCAACCGGTCCTGGTTGAGGTTGCCTTCAAAGATCACGACTCGCGATAAGCCGCGGTACGCTACTTCGCGCTCCAGTTCCGCGCGGTCCGGGCCGTCGCCCGCGAGGCGAAGCCGGATCCGGCGCCCCTCCTTCACCACTGTGTCCACCGCCGCAATCATCACCTGCTGTCCTTTGACCGGCGCCAGCCGGCCCACCGATAGAATCTCGAAAACCAAAGGATTCTCCCGGAAAGGTCTGGGCGAAAACTCGGCGATGTCCACCCCCAGCGGCGTCGCTTCCAGTTTGGGCCACTCCGAATGAGCGGACGCATACATGAGCCGGCTAAGCCCGTAGAAGCTGATGGCGCAGGAAAAAAGGGAGGCCCCGATCTTTTCCGCAAGCTGGAAACCGGCTGGATCTTCAAATTCCGCCGGACCGTGAAACGTGGCGGACATAGTAACCGGGAAAGTCCTGGCCACTATCAGGGCCACGCCGGAAGAGTAATGCGTATGGACATGCGACAGCCGGTTGCGCCTCATCCATTGGCCCGCCACGACGGCTTCGGCGAAATAGAGGAGCCTGGAGAGAAGTTTTCGCGGCGCCGGGCCGGCGCCGCGCAACGCGACGCAAAGCCCGCGAAGATAACCAAGCGGCCGGGACGCCAGTGTTACGGCGTGAGCCTGAATCACTTCGAGCAGGCTCGCATCCTTGATGTAGTGAGTGGAGCGCGCTTCCTCCCGTTCCACCTCGGTCATGGCCTCCGGAGGCCGGTCCGGGCCCCGAATGGAAGCCACCTGAATCTGGAATCCCTGCTGGCGCAACTGGCGAATCTCGCGGAGCATGAAGACATGATTGACGGCGGGATACTGGCTCAGAAGGTAAGCCAGCCGGACGGGCGTTTGCTCGGGTGACACTATATCCCTCGGGCTTCGCACGGCATGTACCGATCCGGCGGAGCCACCGGTTCCTCCAGGTTCCGATACCACAGATCGAGCATAAGCAGAGAGTAAATCTGGTGTTGGTTGTCGCGGCGCCCGCTCGAGTGCTCCGCCAGAAGATATTTCAGGAACTCCGGAGAAACAATGCCTCGCTGCAGAAATGCGGGGCTCAAGAGACTATCGTGGACCATTTCCCGTAAAGGGCCGCGAAACCAATGATCGATCGGCACTCCAAACCCCATCTTGGCGCGGGTCAGCACTTCCGCCGGCAAGCGATCGCCCAGGGCGTCCAGAAGGATGCGCTTGCCTTTTCCGTTGCGCCACTTCCAGCTCGTGGGAATAAGGGCGGCGAACTCCGCGAATCGATGGTCGAGCATGGGGCATCGCACCTCCAGAGACGCGGCCATGGAGGCGCGATCCACTTTCACCAGCATGTCTCCGGGCAGATTGGCGGCGGCCTCGAAGTACATCGCCTGTGAGACGATGTCCGCGCCACGGGGGAGAAAATCGTCCGAAAGGAGCCGCTGCAAAAATGCCGCGTCCGCCGGCAGCATCCACTCCGGTGTGAGCATGCGCTCGCGCAGGAAATATTGCGTGTAATTCTGATTGAAATACCGGTCGAGCGCGGTGGGGGCGCCGATTCCACGGAGAAAGTTCTTTCCGTAAGCCGCATACGGCAACCGTTCCGCCGTCCGGAATATCGCCTTTCGCAGCGCCGCCGGAACGCCATCCAGAAACCGGTATTTATAGACGTTGCTGACCGTCGGATAACCGGCGAACAGCTCATCGCCCCCGTCGCCGCTTAACGCCACCTTCACGTGTCTGGCCGCGAATTCCGAGACGATGTAGGTGGGTATCGCCGAGGAGTCGGCGAATGGTTCGTCGAAGTGCCGCGCCAGCTTCGTCAGCAGCGACGCCGAATCGGGACGCACCACAATTTCATGGTGATCGGTGTTGTATTTCCTCGCCACCAACGCGGCGTATTGCAGTTCGTTGTAGGCGCTTTCCTCAAAACCAATGGAAAAGGTCTTGACCGGTTCCCCCGATTGGAGCGCCATGGAGGCCACTACCAGGCTGGAATCGATGCCGCCGCTCAGGAATGCGCCCAACGGAACGTCCGCGATCATGCGGATGCGAACCGATTCGTCGAACTGCTCGCGCAATCGCCGGCGCGCTTCCTCCTCGCTCGATCCCGTCCGGTTCTCGTCCGAAAATGGGGGAAGCTTCCAATAGCGGCCGTCGCGTACCTCTCCATCCTGCGAGAACTCCATCCAGCAGCCCGGCATGAGCTTGCGAATCGCGCGGAAAGCGCTGTAGGGATCGGGAATATAGCCGAACTGGAAATAGAGCCGCAGAGCCTCCCTATCGATGTCCAGCGGAACACCGGCTGCTCGCAGGCACTTCAGCTCGCTTCCAAAATACAACCCGGAGGCCGTCTGCGCATAGTACAACGGCTTCTTGCCAAAACGGTCGCGCGCCAGCAGGATCTTGCGCTGCCGCGCGTCCCAAATGCAGAAGGCGAACATGCCGCGCAGCATGCTGAGCCCCTCCGCGCCCTTCTCTTCGTACAGGTGGACCAGCGTTTCGGTGTCGCTGTTGGTGGTGAACCGGTGGCCGCGCCGGATCAGATCGCCGCGCAGTTCCTGATAGTTATAGATTTCGCCGTTGAAGACCACCCACACCGAGCCGTCTTCGTTGCAAAGCGGCTGGTGCCCCGTGCCCAGGTCTATGATGCTGAGGCGCCGCATACCGATCCCGCAGGCGCCGTCCGTGTAGACGCCCTCGTCATCCGGTCCCCGGTGCCGGATCGGATCGCACATGGCCTTCACCGCTGCCGGTTCCGCGCTTCCCTTCAGGAGCAGAAACCCGGCGATTCCACACATACTAGAAATGTACCATTGCGTGCGACAATCGGACTTTCCAATCGGTTTATACTGGGCGTACAATGACGGGCGATCGCGGGCAGGACATGGAAATTCCGGCTTCCCAGGCGGGAAAACCCTCACTCGATGTTATTTTCCACTTCTCGCCGGACCAGGACTTATACACTGCCAGTTGTATTCTGACCGGCCTGTGCGAATTGTCCGCCGCGGGCCGGTTGAGGATGACGGTTACGCCACGCGTCGAGGGACTGAGCCGTCTCCCGGGAGGCGGTTTCTGTCCATTCACCCTGCGCTCGCCGGAGACTGACGGCATCTCACGTCTGGTCCTCGACCTGAGCGATCACAGCGACCTGTTTTCCGGCGAGTTACTGGAGTGGTGCGACCTCTATTTGAAGCGTAGCTACTACCGGCCCGATATCGCGAAGCTGGCCCCGGCCAGTCGCGGGAAAGTCAGGCCGTTTGGCCTCAACTACGCCTGCCGCTCGCGGGACATGACAGTCAGGACGCTGGGGGTCGCGGCCCGTGCGCTTTTGGGCGCCGGAAGCGCAAACCGCGGACGGAGGGAACTGCTCGCCACACGTTTGCGGGCGATATACCAGTTCTGGTGTACGCCGCCCTGCCGGAGTTTCGAGCATTCTCCGGACGCCGGGAAACGCCCCCTCGTGGTCTACCAGACCCGCATGTGGGACCCCGCCCAGGCCGGCCCCGACGCCGAGGAACTCAACCGGCAGCGCGCGGAGTTGGTTCGTGCGCTCCGCAAGACGTTGGGGGACCGGTTCGTGGGCGGCGTGATTCCCACACCGTTCGCGCGGGCCCAGTTCGGCGATATCGTGACGAGATCTCCGGTCAGATTCTCCAATTACATTGCCTTCAGCAAGGAAATCCTGATTGGCGTCAATACCAGGGGTCTGTATCAATCTGCGCCATTTAAGCTTCCGGAGTATCTGGCTTCGGCGAAATGCGTGGTTAGTGACTCAATTCGTAACGAGCTTCCGCAACCGCTCAAACCGGGCTCTCACTATCTTCAGTTTGGTTCCGTCGACGAGTGCCTGGCGCATTGCGAACGCTTACTCTCCGATGCGGATCTGGCGAACGGATTGAGCCGCCAGGCGTGGGCGTACTACACCCGGCATGTGCGCCCATCCGAGCATGCCGCTTCTTGCCTCCGGCAGGCTTGCCCCGCGGCTTTCGAATGAGAGGCCGGGGCCGGGGCCATGGCCCGGCATTGGCGGGGCATGGTCCGGCAACCACCCCATGCCGTAAACCGGGTATGATATTCCTGAACCGGAGGCAATGCAATGCATTCAACCAATCGGCGCGAGTTCTTTCGCGTGGCGGGATTTGCGGCGGCCGGCGCCGTCGCCGGTGGCCCGGCTTGGGCGGCCGCGCGCAGGATGAAGATGTGCCTGAACACCGGGAATATCGGCGTCCAGGCGAACCTGATGCAATCGATCGCCATGGCGGTGAAGTTCGGATTCGAGGCGGTGGATCCCAACGTCAAGGAACTGGCCGCGTTGGCGGATTCAGCCATGACCGACCTGCTGGGCAGCCTGCGAACCCAGAACCTGGAGTTCGGTTCGTGCGCCCAGGCCGTCCCCGTCAACCAGGCGGACGACCGCTTCGCCGCGTTTGTGAAAGATCTCGCCGCCACCGCCAAGACCCTCCAGCGCGCGCGCATGAGGCGGTTCCTCACCTGGCTTTCCTCCTCGGACAACAACCTTACCTACCTCCAGAACTTCAAGCTGCACACAAAGAGGATAGGCGAAGTCGCCACCGTGCTGGGCGACAACGGCATTTCCCTCGGCCTCGAATACGTCGGCCCCAAGACCGGTTGGAGTCGCGGCAAGTACCCCTTCATCCACACCATGGCCACCATGAGGGAACTCATCGCCGAAATGGGCAAGCCCAATGTGGGCTTGCTGCTCGATATCTGGCACTGGTACAACGCCGGCGACACGGTGGCCGACATCCTCGCGCTGAAGAACGAGGATGTCATAGCCGTTCACATGAGCGATGCGCCGGCGGGGATTCCGGTGGATCAGCAGGCGGATAACCGCCGGGCATTGCCGTGCTCGACGGGCGTGATCGACACCAAGGGCTTCCTGAACGCGCTCAACAAAATAGGTTACGACGGCCCCGCGGCCGCCGAGCCGATGAGCCAGGAATTGCGGTCCCTCCCGCCCGAGGAAGCCCTGGCGCAAACCGCCGCCGCCATGAAGAAGGCGTTCGCGCTGATCGAATAAGACGCGAAGCGCCTTCTCGTGCTGTAGCGTTTCGTATATACAATCCGATATAATATCGCTGCGGTCGTTTCCGATTTTGAGTGGGATGACGACAACATCTCCCATATCGGGAGGCGCGAGTTCACTCCGGAAGAGGTGGAGGAGGTCTTTGCCGGTGACCACAAGGTGAGGCGGGCGCGCCAGCAGCGATACATCGCGTTAGGCGAAACGCTGACGGCCGCCTGGCTTTCATCGTGTTTCGGCGGTCCGGAGGGCAGGTGAGGGTGATCACGGCGCGTGACATGGATGCAAGTGAACGGCGGCTACATCGCCGGAAGTAGGCGGAGCAAATGGAGAAAAAACTTCCTCTAGCGAAGTCGCCACTCCCCAGGTTTCGGTCCGACCGGGAGGCAGCGGAGTTCTTCGAGAGCCATTCTGCCGCTGGCGTGTGGGATCAGTTGACCGAGGCTCCTCAGGCCAAACCGGCGCCCGCTCTGGCCGGGAGGATCCGCGATCGCCACGCCCAGGTAAAGTCTCCGATTTCGCTTCGCCTGGCCGCCGAACAGATCGCCGCGGCGAAGCGCATCGCGGCTGCGAAGTCGGTAGGCTACCAGACGCAGTTGCGGATGTGGATTGCCGAGGGGATCCGGCGCGAAGCCAAGCGCGCGTAGTGTTCCGGCCCGCAGGATTCCATCCTGGCCCCACGGAAAAAGGACATGTTCACGCGGTCAGTGCGCCGTCAAGGGGCGAAGATAATGACTTGCGCGCGATGGCCTTTGCGCAGTTTGGCGTCGCAGGTGTAGAGGACAGAGTTGGTTGCTTCGGCCAAGGCGATGTAGACGGCGTCGTAGGCTGTAAAGTTGTGGCGCAGCTCCCAGATCCGGCCCAGCAGGGGCGTGTGCCCATAGCGTTCCACGGGCAGCGCCGCGAGCGCCGCGAGAAGTTGCTCGCTCCGATGCGAATCGATGCGCCGGCCCGCACCTAGGTTCCTGAGAGCGCTAATCACTTCCACGTCGAGCAGATGGGGAACGATGAGTGACTCGCTGCGCCAAGCCAGATCGCGCCTGAGGGAATCGGCCAAGGGGCCGTTTGTGAGGAGTTCCACAACTACCGAGGCGTCCAGCACGATCACTGCGCATCCCGCAATTCGCGCACGATTTGCGCCGCGCTCCGCTCGGTTGGAATCGGTTTCGCCTGCCGCACGCTCTCCAGCCACTCGCGCATGGTGGGCCGCTCGGCCGTGCGCCCCAATTCCTTCTTGATGAAGTCGGAGAGGCTCATACCCTCGCGAGCGGCGCGCGCCTTCAACGTGCTATGCAACTGTTCCGGAACGTCCCGGACCTGAATCATCTTCGACATGTCTTCAGCATACAAACATGTGCGGCGCATGTCCAGGAATGCCGCCCGCGCGCCACGCGCGGCCGTGCGCGAATTCCGTAGACGCCGCACTTGGTTTACACTGCTACCCATGAGCCACCGAATCCGTTGGGGCGTGCTGGGCGCCGCCCGAATCGCCATTACGAAAGTGATCCCGGGCATGCGCGGCTGCCGGCGCGCGGAAATCGCCGCCATTGCTTCGCGCGACCTCTCTAAAGCCGGGCGGGCCGCATCCTCTCTCGGCATCCCCAAAGCCTATGGCTCGTATGAAGAGCTGCTGGCGGACCCGGAAATCGAGGCCATCTACAATCCGCTGCCCAACCATCTGCATGTTCCCTGGTCCATCAAGGCCGCCGAAGCCGGCAAGCACGTGCTCTGCGAAAAGCCGATCTCGATGTCGAGCGCCGAATGCCGCCGCTTGATCGCCGCCCGCGACCGCGCCGGCGTGAAAATCGGCGAGGCGTTCATGGTCGCCGTCCACCCCCAGTGGATCCGCGCCCGCGAAATCGTGCGCTCAGGGCGGATCGGGCCGCTCCGCTCCATCCTGGGCTGCTTCAGCTATTACAATGCCGATCCGGGGAATATTCGGAATATTCCCGAATACGGCGGCGGCGGCGTCATGGATATCGGCTGCTACCCCATCTTCATTTCGCGCTGGATGTATGGCGAGGAACCGCTGCGCGTGCGCGCCGCCCTCGATCGCGACCCGGTCATGAAAACCGACCGCCTGGCCTCCGTTCTCCTCGAGTTTCCATCCGGCCATTCCATCTTCACGTGCGGCACCCAGCTTGTGCCCTATCAGCGCATGGTTTTCCTGGGCGGCAAGGGCCGCCTGGAGATGGAGATTCCCTTCAACGCGCCGCCGGACCGGCAGTCCCGCATATTCATCGACGATGGGTCCGACCTCTGCGGCGGCGGAATCGTCACCGAAGAGTTCCCCATCTGCGATCAGTACGCCCTGCAAGGCGACGCGTTTTCCCGCGCGATTCAGGAGAATACCGAAGTCCCCGTGCCGCTCGAACAGGCGTTGAAGAACATGGAAGTGATCGAGACGATACTGGGCGGGTAGGATCGAATCCCGCAGTCCGGCAGTTCGAAGCGCATTGGCCGGAACAACGCCGGTGAGGCCGGCTAAAGAGCCAGGCCCCGCATGGTTCTACAATCGGGTTTAGTCTCGGAATTGCAGGAGGAGCGAGTGGGAACGGTGTCCCGGGAGTTTCAGATCTTTGTCAAACCGGCCGGGGCCGTGTGCAATCTCGATTGCCAATACTGCTATTACCGGGACAAACGCAGCCTCTATCCGGAGGCCGGCGCATTGCGCATGCCGGAAAGCCTGCTGGAAGAGTACATCGTCCAGCACATCTCGGCCGCGGGCGGGCCGGAGGTGGCTTTCTCGTGGCATGGTGGAGAGCCCACCACCCTGGGCGTGGATTTCTTCCGCAAGGCCGTCGAGCTTCAGCGCAAGCACAAGCCCGCCGGCTGGCGCATCCGTAACGGCATCCAGACCAACGGCGTGCTGCTGGACGAAGAGTGGGCCCGCTTTCTGGCGGCGGAGGATTTCCGCATCGGCCTCAGCCTGGACGGCCCGGCGGAATTGCACGACCCCTACCGCACCACCCGCGGCGGAGAGCCCTCTCACCGCCAGGCCATGCGCGGATACGAGCTTCTGCGCAAGCATGGCGTCCCCACCGACATCGTGTGCGTGGTGCATAACCTGAATGTCCGGCATCCGCTCACGGCGTACCGTTTCTTCCGCGAAATCGGCTGCCGGCATCTGGGCTTGCTTCCAGCCGTCGAGCATGCTCCGGAAAGGGCGGACGGGGTGGGCCCGTACACGCCCTCGGCGGAGGCTTATGGAGCGTTTCTGTGCAAGATCTTCGATGAGTGGATCGAGCGGGACGTCGGCCGGATGGCGGTGCAGACTTTCGAGGAAGCTGCCCGGCCGGCCCTGGGCATGGAGCATTCCTTGTGCGTGTTCCGCGAAACCTGCGGGCAGATCCCGGTTCTGGAACACAACGGCGATTTCTTTCCCTGCGACCACTACGTGGACCGCGAGCACCGCTTGGGCAACATCCTTGAGACGCCTCTCGGCGTACTGCTGGATAGCCCCGTGCAGCGGGCCTTCGGAGAGGCCAAGCGGGACGCCCTGCCGCGTTATTGCCGCCAGTGCGAAACGCTGGCCATGTGCCATGGCGGATGCCCCAAATACCGCTTCATCCGCACGCCGGATGGCGAAGAGGGGCTCAACTACCTGTGCGCGGGATTGAAGCGCTTCTTCCTGCACAGCCGCGGGCCGCTCGAAAGACTGGCGGCGCGGGAGCGGGAGCAGGCCGGCGCGTCGCGCGCCGCCCCGGGCAAGGCCGGCCGCAACGATCCCTGCCCGTGCGGCAGCGGCCTGAAGTACAAGAAGTGCTGCGCGGCGGGGTAAGTCTTGAGTCTTTCAGGTCTGAAATGGTTTTTCCGCTTGCGCTCGCGGGACCAACCGTTCGAGAATATCGGCAGCACGGGATATATACGGCAGCAAGCGGAACAGGAGCACGGAAATGGAAACTACAAGAAGGCGGTTTCTGGAAGGCAGCGCGACGGGCATGGCGGCAACCGGCCTGTGCGTGTCCTCCCTTGGCGCCCAGGATTGGGCGCGCCAGGCGGTGGACCGCTCGCCGCGGCGGCGCGAGTGGGTATCGGTGAAGCACGACGGCAGAAGCGTCGAATCGTTTGTGGCTTACCCGCAGGGGCAGGCGAAGGCGCCGGCGATAGTGGCGATCCACGAGATTTTCGGCATGACCGACTGGGTGGAAAACGTGGCCGATGAGTTCGCCGCGGCGGGCTATCTGGCCATCGCGCCCGACCTGCTCTCGGGCATGGCGCCCAACGGCGGACGCACCAAGGATTTATCGGCCAACGAAGTGGGCGGCGCCATCGGCAAGTTGCCGCCCGATCAGATCACGGCGGATCTGAACGCCGTGGCCGACTATGCCAAAAAGCTCCCCGCTTGCAATGGGAAGGTTTGCGTGGTGGGCTTCTCCTGGGGCGGCGGACAGTCGTTCCGCTTCGCCACCAACCGCAAGGACCTGTCGCTCGCATTTGTGTTCTACGGCAACGGCCCGGCGCCGGAGGCCATCCCCAACATCCAGGCCCCCGTCTACGGGTTCTACGCCGGGACCGATGCGCGCATCGACGGGACCGTTCCGGCCACCCAGGCCCAGATGAAAGCCGCCGGCAAGTTCTTCGAGACGGTAACCTACGAAGGCGCGGCCCACGGGTTCATGCGGGCCGGCGAGCAGCCCGATGCTGCCGAAGCCAATAAGAAGGCCCGCGACCAGGCGTGGGTGAAGCTGAAGGCGCTGCACGACAAGGTCAAGTGAGAGGTGGCGCCGGCCCCGGCCTGCCACTGGAGTTTCTACATTTGGCAGCGGTTCTCCGGAGTTGTGGGACAGGCGCTTCCGCCTGTCAAACGCAGGCTCCAGCCTGCGGCGTTGCTGTGCCCCCGGCCGCGCATCCGCCCGCTCCCCTCGAACCGCGTTACAGTGATTACTTGCCATGGCTGCCCGACTGAAAGGAATCTTTACTCCCACGCTGGTCCCTTTCGACGAGCGCGGGGAGATCGACGAAACCGAATTGCGCCGTTTCCTGGCGTGGCTCATCGATCAGGGCGTGCACGGCCTCTATCCCAACGGTTCCACCGGCGAGTTCACCCGTTTGACGCAGGAGGAGCGCCGCCGCATTGTGCGCATCGCCTGCGAGGTCGCCCGCGGGCGAGTACCCGTGCTGGCCGGCGCCGCGGAGGCCAACGTCAAGGAAACCCTGGCCGCCTGCGAGGCTTATGCCGCCATGGGCGCCGCCGCCGTGGCCATCGTTTCGCCTTTCTACTTCCGCCTCTCTCCGGATTCGGTGTACGCCTATTTCGCCGAGATTGCGCGCCACTCGCCCATCGACGTGACGCTCTATAACATCCCCGCCTTCGCCAGCGCCATCGACTTGCCCACCATCCGGCGGCTGGCCGAGTTCCCGCGCGTGGTGGGAATCAAGGATTCCTCGGGCGACCTGGCCTTCATGATGCGCATGATCGCCGCCGTGCGTCCCTCGCGGCCGGATTTCTCTTTCCTTACCGGTTGGGAAGCCGTGCTCGCGCCCATGCTCATGATCGGCTGCGACGGCGGCACCCACGCCAGCAGCAACGCCGTGCCCGAAGTCACCCGCCGCATCTACGATCTGTGCGGCGCCGGAAATTACCAGGAGGCCATGCTCTGGCAGTACCGCATCCTGGAGCTGTTCGACGCCATGCTCATCCCCTTCGAGTTTCCCGACGGCTTCCGCGCGGCGGCCGGGCTGCGCGGCTTCCGCATGGGTAGAGGGCGCCAGCCGATGAGCCCCGCGCAGCAGGCCGGCCGCGGCCCGCTCGAATCCGTGCTGCAGTGCATTCTGTCGGATTTCGGCATGGTTGCGCCTCCGGCCTCCGGCTGCGCGCCGCGCACCGGCGGCATGGCCCAGGACAAAATCGCCCAGGTGGTTTACCAGGTGATGAAAGTGCTGGCGGATAGGGGCGTAGTCTGAGCGAAGCGCTGGTCCTGGTGGAAATACCGGGCTGGTCGCCCGGAATCGTGATTCTGGACGCCATGGAGAAGACCGCCGGCGTGCGCGTTGTGCAGGCGGAGCTGAACGACCAGCCGGGCGTCTGCTTGAAGCTGGCGGGCCCGCTGGCGGATGTCGAGGCGGCTGCGGAAGCCGCGGCCGCGGTGGCTCGCGGCATCGATGTCGCCATCGTGATGGACGTGATTCCGCGTCCGGCGGAGCAGGCGGGCGACGCCTGGCAGGCACGCCCGGACTTCAGCCCTCTTTTCGAGCAGGCTACCGTACACTTGCCGGCCGAAGGCGCCAAAGCGCGTGGAGGAACTATGAACGACCAAGCCGGATTCGCCGTGGGGCTCATCGAAACGCAGGGTTTCACGGCGGTATTCGAGGCCATCGACACCGCCGTCAAAACCGCCGCCGTGGAGGTGCTGGCCCGCGAAAAGCTGGGCGGCGGATACATCACCGTCGTGATCAAGGGCGATGTGGCCGCTGTGCGAGCCGCCGTGGACGCCGGCAGCGCCAAGGTCGCCGGCTTGGGCAAACTCATCGCCGCCCACGTCATCCCCAGCCCCAGCCGGGCCGTGCTTTCCCTCCTGCCGCCCAAGTAAGGCGTACCCGATACGGCAAGCGGCAGCCGGCGCCCCACTCTTTTCTAGGCCATAATAGAGGAATGAAGCTTCTATTCGCTGCTGTGGCGGCGGCCGGCCTTTTGTGCGCCGCCGATGTCAACCTGGGTCAGCCGCTTACTCTGAAACAGCCGGTGGCCATCTCCACGCTCCTCGCCAAGCCCGCCGCCTACGTCGGCAAGACCGTGCAGGTGAAGGGTAAGATCACCGCTGTCTGCCAGGACATGGGTTGCTGGATGGAACTGGCGGACGATAAAGACGCCAAAATCCGCATCAAGGTGGAGGACGGAGTGATCGTCTTCCCGAAAAGCTCCGCCGGGAAGACCGCCATCGCCGAGGGCAGGTTCTCAAAACAGGACTCCGGCTATCAGATCGATGGGACCGGCGCGATAATCCAGGGCAACTAGCGGACTGCGGCGCAAGAACTGCCCCTTATCCTCTCCCGGCCGATCATCGGGATCGATTCGTAGAGCGGCCTTCCAGGCTGCCACGTCGGCATCCTTGCCGACGTTCTTCGAGGAATGCCGGTAGGAATACCGGCATTCTCGCGCCGCACGCAGTCCCGCGATGGCAGATTGGGACGCTTTCGCCCACGGATGGGTATAAAGAGATGTCCGATAGCAACCGATTTCTATTGACATAGGGGTGCCATATGCTCAAGCTGAAAGTAGGTGGAGGTGTGTTTATGAGGTGGCTCTGGCTTTCGGTTCTGGCCGCGGTTCTTGCCGCGATGGCAGCCGTGCCTGCCATGGCGCAGCTCGTGGCGCCATCTAAGTCCGGCATGGTCAGCTACATCGAGGGTGAGGTGCGCATTGACGACCAGCTCATTCCGGATCCGATCGTGGCGACGTTCCCGTACATGAAGGAGAACGGAGCGTTGCGGACCTTGCAGGGCAGGGCAGAGGTCCAGATGCTGCCCGGCTGGGCGATGCGCCTGGGCGAGGGCAGCCTCCTGCATATGGTCACCAACCGGTTCATCGACACGCGGGTGGAGCTGATGGAAGGCTCGGGCGTGGTGCAAGTGCCCGAGATTCAGAAAGATAACAGTCTCACCGTGGTCTTGGCCAACGCCGCTGTCACGATTGCAAAGGCGGGCGATTACCATTTCGACGCCTCCCCCGCGCGCTTGAAGGTGTTCGCGGGCGAAGCCAATGTGAAGATCGGGAACGAGACCGTGGTGGTGGGCGGCGGCAAGATGGTGAACGTGGATGGGGCGCTGGCTTCTGTTGAAAAATTCAACAAGGAAGATTTGGACTCCCTCGACCGCTGGAGCGCCCGCCGTGGCGAGTTGACTGCGGCGGCCAATGCCTCATCGGCCAGGCAGGTCTATGACGCCAACGGCAGGAGTGCGCCCTGCTACGCCACGAATGTGACGCCTGGGGCGATTCCCGGGACAACTCCGTGCGTGGGAACCCTGCGCTGGAATCCCTGGTACGGGTTGTGGACCTACATTCCGTACGGCGGCATGGTATGCGATCCATTCTGGGGATATTGCTATTACAACCCGATGCGGGTCTACTCCACCTACTACGCCCCAACGATAATCTACAATCAGGGGCCGCCGAGAGTGGGCGGTGGCGGAGTTCCGACCTACCAGACCGCTTCGCCAACTTCGTCCGGATCGTCGGGCGTCAGGGCGAGCTCCGTGTCTAGCGTGGCGTCTTCTTCTTCGGCCGGAGTCGGCCATTCGGCATCTTCATCGGCTTCGGTAGCGTCCTCCGGAGGGGGTTCGGCCGGCAGCGGCAGCCGCGGCAAGTAGTGTCTACCGAGTGAAGTTTCTGTCGCCGGGGCGAGAGTATCTTCGACGATTGGGATCTCGGCCGCACTCCCAAAATGATTCCAGTTTCTGACTCATCAGGCCTTTTCTCGCCGCCCACCTTCCGATGTGGGACAGGCGCTTCCGCCTGTCAACCCGAACGAAGCTCGGGCGCCGGCCACCGAAGCCGGTTGGCAGGCGAAAGCGCCGGCGAAAGCGCCTGCCCCACAATTACCCGTGTCCGACAAAGTGTCGGAGCCAGGCGTCGGCATGAGCCGGGACGCGGCAGGCAGGAGTGCCCGCCACGCCATCACACCTGAACACCTGTGAGAAGGTCCGCTTAGGTAGAGAAGGCCAAACCGCCGGCGCTACCGGGCTTCTGCGGCGGTACGCAGCGGCCGATACCGGCGGCTGGCCCGCAGCCCTATTAGTTCCGCCACTTTGCCCAGGAGGCAGGGCAGGTTCTCCGTGTGGATCGCGACTTCGTGTCTTCCGCGACCGGAGAGTCCCTTCAATGCAGGCTCGTAGTTGGTGATGAACGCCGTGGCGGGACGATACTCCTTGACCCTTGCGTACGCCAAAACGTTGGGCCCGGCTTTTCGCGCCCCGAAACGGCTGTCGCTCAACACCAGGTCGTACTGTCCCGCGTCCATCTTCGACAACGCTTCCAGGGGTGTGGCCGCTACGTCGACCGCGTAGCCCCCGGCTTGAAGGATGGTTTGCAGCGCCAGACGCGGCGCCAGATCTCCCTGCACCAGTAGAACGCGGGCGAGGTCCAGATGCCTGCTGTGTTCGCCGGCTTTTCGCCCGGCGGCAAATGTTCGCATGTCGAACTCTAGAATTACTCTAACCGAAAACGTTAGATTTTGAGCCACTTATTTTCCAGCGGCGGCCGGCGTAAGCTGTTTATCACGCGCAAATCACTAGCAAGAACATTCCAGTACTCTTGGTACGTTCCGAGGGGAAGCTTGCGGCCTCTGTCAGTGTGTTTTCACGGACAATTCAGCCACCGCGCGCAGACGCGTGCTCCATTGGATAGATGCAACTATGTGGCAACTGAGCCTGAATTACGAAGTTAACTTCGGATAAACTGAATTCCTACAGGCTATTACCTTGAAAGAACAGGCTTGTATCAGGGCACGGCTTGAGCCGTGCCGATCAGGCAGCATTTTCTGGGCTTTA
>Ga0187851_10001763_pt1 | contig 20274 bp, 13 predicted proteins | sample June2016WEW_6_10_FD_132997 | JGI IMG/M metagenome (GOLD analysis project Ga0187851, IMG submission 132997) | Peatland microbial communities from SPRUCE experiment site at the Marcell Experimental Forest, Minnesota, USA - June2016WEW_6_10 | ecosystem: Environmental > Terrestrial > Soil >...
ACCGGCTGGGCTATCTTCATGCTCGTCTGGGGTGTGGGCGTCTCCAACATCGACAACTTCGTCAAACCGTGGCTCATCAGCCAGGGCAGCGACATGCCGTTCATCCTGATTTTCTTTGGCGTGGTGGGCGGCGCGCTGGCCTTCGGCTTCATCGGCGTCTTCCTCGGGCCGACACTGCTGGCGGTGGGATTCCGCATGTTGGAGGAATGGAGCCCCGCCACCCGCGCCTTGACTGACGAAGTCAAGAATCCGCAATCCGACTCCGCGAAAAATCCGTGAGCAAAACTCGGATCAAAAGTGGCCGTTGGTTAACGGTTGCCCTGACGCTGGTGCTGTGGATGGGCGTGGCGGCAATCCGGGCGGCGGCAACCGTCGAATCGAATGTCGTGCCCGGCGACATGCTGTTGCTCGACAACATGGGGCGCGTGGTGGCGGTGCCGACGAATGAAGTGCCTTCAGCCCTGCGGCCCGCAGCGGACATCGGCATGGAACGGCAGACCCCCAACCCGACCACGGGAGCAAGCATGCCGCAGGAAATTCTACAACGGACGCGAGCGGGCGCGGCTGGATTCCAATTTTTCCCCGACCAGCGCCCTCCGCTCATGCCTTATCTGGCGAGCCAGGACGAATATGGCAACACGGCCATCCGACCCGGCGCGCTCTATTACTTCACCCTGCTTGAAGGACCGGTGCAAGGTGCGAAATACCGGCTTTCGGAATACGGTTTCCGCTATTCGCTGGAACAGACGCTCACGTACGTCAACTTGTCCGACGTAATGAAAGGCGACAATGACCTGGCCTATTACACCTTCGATTTCAAGTCGAAGTGGGCGCTCTTCAATGCGCCCGATGCCGGCACCGCCGGTTGGATCAGCTCCCAGGTTGAAGCCAAGAACGGCCTCGATTCCGCCAGCAACAAGCAATCCGCCAAATCCAATCTCGGTACCCTGACCGATCCCACCGGCATCTGGTCGGACGTGAACGGGTTCCGCGTGCCGGAACTGGCGTGGCAACAGTCCGCGCGTAGCGGCGAAATCGTCGTGGTCGCGGGCATGGTCAGCCAGCGCAATTATATTGATCGCAACGCCTACGCCGACAGCGGTCGCAGCAAGTTCATGAATTCGGCCCTGATCAACTCGGAAGTGCTGCCCCTGGCGCAGTGCAATTTCGGGCTCAACCTCCAGTGGCAGCCGGCGGATGAATGGTACGCGATGGCCGGAGGTTCCGTCGGCAACGCCCCGGCCGGCAATGCGCCCTGGACGGATTACAGCAGCAAAAACTGGTCGTTGCCCGGGGAATTCGGCTACGCACCGCGGGACTTTTTCGACCTGGGCCCCGGCGTTTACCGCATCCAGCCGTTCGCGGCCGAGGTGGATGGCGCCACCGGCGGCGGACTGTGCTTCGACCTCCAGCAACAACTGGGTTCGGATTCGCCCATGGGCTGGTTCGGGCGTTTTGGCTTCGGCGGCAAGAAGGTGTCCGACGGCGCCTCGGCCCAGGCGGGCACTGGTTTCGTCCTGGAGGGACCGTTCAAACATGTGTTGTTGCAACGGACCAGCAACGATCTCCTTGGCGTCGGGTTTGTCTGGAGCCAGCCTTCGTCCACGACCAAGACAGTGTATCACGAGAACGAATACGTTCTGGAAACGGTCTATGCCCTGCAACTGACGCCCACGATCAAACTTCAGCCCGACTTTCAGATGATCTGGGACCAGGCCTTCCACCGGGACACCGACCACGCGATGGTCTTCCAACTCCAACTGGCCATGGCCTGGTAGCCAAGGGAAAAGTAATCAGTAATCAGTAGACCGCGTAAAAGGCCTCCGGCCTCACGTGGCAGGCCGCGCGGCCGACGGGTTGTCCGATGGCTTGGGGGAAGTTTCCCGCGTTGGTGGCCGGATTGCGTAGTGGTTGATGGTTGAGAGTTGAGGGTTGAGGGACAGGTAAAGGCTGAAGTTCATCCTGAAAACCCTGTTCATCCTGTAAGTGACCGGCGATAAGAGGTTGGTAGCGTATTGCACGTGACAGCCGCCGGCGCTGGTCGGCCGTTCCAGCGCCAGACCGGGAGTTCGCACCACGGTCAACACCGGCGCCGGCACCATCAGGGGTTGGGATTAAACCAGATACCCAAGTCCCATCCCCAGCGAAATCCAGAATCCTTATCGTTGGCGGCATAGCCATAAAACCTGGACACGGGACCGTACCTCACCAGATTGGTTCCACTCTTATCGAACACAAAATCCACATAACCGGTTTTCCCGCCCGGCACCATCAACGGGATGGTCAGGGGAATGGGAAAGATCGCGAGGTCGATGGCAATTCCGTGCCAGGCCCATTTGCCGGTCCGATAACGCAGGTAATTGGCGCCTTGTTCGCTGGGAGCGCCCAAAAGGTTGATGATGTCATTCGTCGAAGGCGAGTATAGCCGCGCTGATTGATTGGTTCCGGCCGGGCCGCTTCCAGGGTTGCTGATTTCAAAGCTGTAAACGTCATCGTTGTTGCGCCAGACACTGAAATTGTTGGCGCGTGCATGGTACACTTCCGCTTTGTGAGAACCAATCGTCTCGATACCTACCCAGCAGCAACCCGGCGTAAATGCCAAAACCAGCACCAGCAGCATTCCTCTCATGGTCACCGGGCTTATGATGGGAGCGAGTGTGTGCTGAAGGAGTGGCAGCGTCAATGGCGAGATGGTCGAAGGTTGTTGGTTGATCCTCCGCCGCCAAGGGGCGTGTTGCCCAAATGGAACGGAGCGCGGGTGTCCCACCCGCAGCCGCCGGGATTGCCAAATGAGCGCACGAAATTCCACGGGTTTTGGGGATGCTGAACGTGCTGCGGCTGAGACAGCCGCGCTCCGGCGTCTCCAAAATGATTTGGGCAACACGCCCCAAGGCTATGGAGGACGGGGGAGTTGAGTGACAAATAAACAGGGGAACTCCGATAAACTCCGATGAATCGCGAGTGGATCGCGAGCGGGCATCGAACATACAATCCCGCAATGCGGGACTGAACATCGAATCAAAGGGAGCCGGTGTAGTGTTGGCGCTGTGCGCCAATCCCATTGAGCCACAGGCTCGACACTACAACCACAAACGGCGCGCACGGCTTGTCCCGCCATAGACAGGCGACGGCGGAAGTGACGCGTCCGATTTACGATTGAAGCGGAAGTTTTCGTATGTTTCATGGTTTAAATCGGTGCCAATTGGCGGATCCGTGTCCATTCGTGGTTGAAAATCGGTGCGTCGTAAAATTTTGAAGCGGATGGTTGTTTTTTCCGGGACAACCAAACTACAATCCGATCATGAAACCATTCCTCCGTTGTTTGCTGGCCGCCGGCGTCGTGCTGCTGGCCGGTTGTTCCTCCACTCCCACCGAGCTGAACACCGGCACCGTGCATGCCAGCACGTTCAGCTTTGTGACCGGCCGGCCCATGCCGCCGGAGAACGCCGGGAAACGCGCGCAGCTTCACCAGCTCATCCAGGGCGCCATCACCACCAACCTGATGGCCAAGGGCCTTGGCCGGGTGCCGTCCGGCGGCGATGTCATTCTCGCCTACCTCATCATTTTGGGGGACAACGTGGCCACCACCGACGTGAATGACTATTTCGGTTACGGCCGGGATTCAGACGCGCTTCTGGACAAGGCTCATGTGAAGGGTGCCATTGACAGCAAGAATCCGAACCCCTTCGTGGCCGGCACGCTGGTCATTGACGTCATTGACGGCAAAACCTTCAAGCTGCTCTATCGCGATCATGTGACCCGTCAGGTCTTTCAAAATGTCCCCGAAAACGTGCGGGACGAGCGCATCCAGGAAGCGGTGGACCAGGCGCTGGCCGGATTGCGCGTCGCCCATTGAAACTGGCGATGGGGAGCAAAGACTTCGCTGCCAGCCATGCGGATTGCGCGGCGGCCTTCACCTGCGCTGCCGCCATGACACAAGCACCCCGGCAGGAAAATATCCGCCGTTATCCAACAGCTATTCGGGCAGGACACCTTTGCGCGCCGTTTCCAAGGCCATCCACAGGCCGGACCGCGTGATCAGTCCGATGGGGCAATCCGGCTGCTCGTGGGTCACCACCGGCAGATGGCCGACATCCTTGGCGGCAAACCGTTTCAGGATGGTAAACAAATCCTCGTCCGGGTAAGCCCGATACACTTCGGAGGACATGATTTCCCTGACTTTGACGCCCGGACGCTGGGCTTCGGGAATCCGATGGGCCGACAGCAGCGTCACCCGGCCGCTCAACCGGTGCTGTTCCACCACGGGCAACCCGCTAAGACCGTAATCGCCCATCAATATAATGGCATCGGCAACGGAGGCGTCGATGTTGATGCAGACCGGCAGGTGAATCATCACGTCGCTGGTCTTCACGCGGCGCAGCACGATCGGCTCGAATTCGTCGGCGTGGAAGGGTGAATCGAGCCGGCTGCGGACCTGCGCCGGAAAGATCGTTTTCTTGCCCGAGAGAATAAAGGCCGTCACGACCGCAAACATGGCGGGCGCCAGCAGGCCATAGCCGCCGGTCATCTCGGAAATCATGATGATGGTGGAGATCGGCGCCTTGGCCGCAGCGGCGAAAAACGCCACCATGCCCACGATGGCAAAGTTGCCGGGATGCGCGTCCAGCGAGGGGAAAAGGTGGCTCACGGCATTGCCGAAGGCCCCGCCAAACATCCCGCCGGTGACCACGCTCGGACCAAAAGCGCCGCCGGAATTGCCGGAACCGAGCGTCAGCGACACGCTGAGGATTTCCGCAAAGGCCGCCGCCAGCAACACCAGCGGCGGCAGCATGACGAGGTTCCGGTTGATGGCGAATTGCGCCCAGCCGTAACCCGTGCCCACCACGGTCGGGATTGCCAAACCCAGCAGGCCCGTGCAAAGCCCGCCAATGGTGGCGGCCAGCCACAGGGGAAACCGCTTGAAGAAACGCTCGATGCGGAAATAAACACCGAACATGAATCGCGCCAGCAGACCGCAACCGACCCCCAACAAGGCATAGAAGACCAGGGACCAGGGATGGGTGAATTGCATCATTTCGGGCGGCGGATTGAAAATGGGCTGAAACCCGGTGACCGAACCCACAATGGAATAACCGACCACCGACGCGATCAGGCCGGGCACCAGCGCCTCGACCTCGAAATCCTCCGTATAAAAAATTTCCGCGCCGATGATGGCGCCTGCCAGCGGCGCCTTGAAGATGGCGGCGATGCCGGCGCCCAGTCCGGCGGCCAGGGCGATGTTGCATTCCCGCGCCGAGAGTTTGAGGGCCTTGGCGATGCTCGCGCCGGTGGCGGCCCCGATTTGCGCGATCGGCCCTTCGCGGCCGGAGGTCAAACCGCTGCCGATGGTGATGGCGGAAGTGATCAGCTTGAAGAGGGTGGTTCGGAGCCCGATCTTTTCATTGTTATGAAACGCCCGTATGGCCGCGTTGGTGCCAATGCCCGCCGTTTCCGGGGCCAGTTTCCAGATCAGCAGACCGCTGACCAGACCGGCGGTACCCGTGACCAATGGCAGCAGCCACGGCCGGGTCATGTTGAAAACATAATCTCCCGAACCGCCTTCACCGCCGGGTATCGGCGGCGTGTAGCCCACAATCGCGCCGAGCACGTAATGCGTGGTCAGATGAATGCACCAGATCAGCGCCAGGGCACCAATCCCCGCGCCAATGCCGATCAGGATGCCAATGAATCCCCACTTGCGGAGAAAGGTGGCGCCCTCTCCGATGTCGGGAATCTCTTTGAACCAAAGCCGCTTCAACATACGTGCCGCAAATCAACCGGCGCAAATCGGACCGCTGCTTCCCTGGCGCGTTTGTGCTCCGCCGCCAAAAGCTTTCGCGATTGGCTTTTCATGACCGTGATTCACGCGCCGGGATCGGGAATGTCCTGCGTGGCCTGCGAAAAAATGCGTATGTTAAAACGATGTCAGCCGTGCCACGCCGGGTCAAGAAACAAAACCCTGGCGCAACTGCCGATTTGCATCGGCGGTCCCCCGGCGATCTGGTAGGACGGTGGCGCAAACTTCATCACGCAGCGCCTGCCCAACGTGTTTCATGTCCGCCGGATGGCCTCCCGGCCGAAGCAGGTCGCGCGGATGCGGAATCTGAACCACCTGACACCGGCAGAAGCCGTCCGGGTCGTCAAACTGAAAGACCGGCCCCGGGGGCTCTACTTGAAAACCCACTTTCACGTGTGCATTGACGACGACCTGTTCTATCATCTGATCATCAATACGGACCGCATTCCGTACCCGGATGCGGCGCGGTTGATCACCGAAGAAACCAGGAGTAGTTTCCGAGGCGGAATGGGGAGCGGAGAAGAAACGAAATCCTGACCCTGGCTTTATGACGAATAAATCCGGACAGCGAAAGGGACAGATTATGAACAAGCAAGAAAACGTCAGCCATCCCATTTACGGTTGTCCACCGGCGGGCATCCCGGGATTCGAGCCCCTGGCCGAGCTTGCCCTGGACATGCGCTGGTCGTGGAACCATGCCGCCGACGACATCTGGCGGCAGCTCGATCCCACGCTGTGGAACCTCACGCACAATCCCTGGGTGGTCTTGCAAACGGTCTCGCGGGACCAACTCGAACGCACGCTGGCCGATCCGGATTTCTGCAAAAAAGTCGAGTCTCTTGCCGGGGCCAAACGCCGGGCAGCGGAGGCGCCCGCGTGGTTCCAGCAAAATCATCCGCAGTCCCCGCTCACCTGCGTCGCCTATTTCAGCATGGAATTCATGTTGAGCGAGGCGCTGCCGATCTATTCCGGCGGATTGGGCAACGTGGCGGGCGACCAGCTCAAGGCCGCCAGCGACCTGGGGGTACCGGTGGTGGGCGTGGGTTTGCTCTACCAACAGGGTTATTTCCGCCAGATGATTGACCGGGACGGGACGCAACAGGCGCTGTTTCCGTACAACGATCCCGGGCAGTTGCCGATCACGCCCCTGCGCGACCCGAACGGGGAGTGGTTGCGGATCGAAATCAAGCTGCCCGGTTACTCCGTCTGGCTGCGCGCCTGGCAGGTGCAGGTCGGCCGGGTGAAACTTTATCTGCTCGACACCAACGATGCCGCCAATTTTCCGGCGCATCGCGGCATCACGAGCGAACTTTATGGCGGCGGCCCCGAACTGCGGCTCAAGCAGGAGTTGCTGCTCGGGATTGGCGGCTGGCGGCTGCTGCGCGCCCTCGGCATCAAACCGGAAGTGTGCCATCTCAACGAAGGGCACGCCGCTTTCGCCGTGCTCGAACGCGCCCGGAGTTTCATGCAGGAGACCGGACAATCCTTCGCCGCGGCCCTGGCCGTCACCCGCATGGGCAATCTGTTCACCACCCACACCGCGGTACCCGCCGGTTTCGACCGTTTTGCCCCGGCCCTCATCGAGCCCTATCTCGGCATCTACGCCGGGAGGCTCGGCATTCCGCTGCATGACCTCCTAGCCCTGGGCCGGTTGAACCCGGACGACTCCTCGGAAAGTTTCAACATGGCGTATCTGGCCCTGCGCGGGAGCGGCGCGGCCAACGGCGTGAGCCGGCTGCACGGCCAGGTGAGCCGGCGCATTTTCAGCCTCTTGTTTCCGCGCTGGCCGGAGGACGAGGTGCCCATCGGACACGTCACCAACGGCGTCCACGTGCCCAGCTGGGATTCCGCCATGGCGGACGAACTCTGGACCCAATCCTGTCACAAGGACCGCTGGCTGGGCGGAGGGGATACGCTGGAACAGGACATTCGCTGCGTTCCCAATGACCGGCTCTGGCACATGCGCACCACCGCCCGCCAAGCGCTCGTTGAATATGCCCGCGAACACCTGGCCCGGCAGTTGGTCGCCGCCGGCACGCCACCCGCAATCGTGGACCAGATCCGGACGATATTCGATCCCGGCGCGCTGACGCTGGGATTTGCCCGCCGCTTTGCGACTTACAAACGGCCGAACCTGCTGCTGCACGACCCGCAACGGCTGTTGCGCATCCTGAACCATCCGCAACGCCCGGTGCAACTCATCATCGCCGGCAAGGCCCATCCAGCGGATGCGCCGGGACGGGTCTTGATCCGGGAATGGATCCGGTTCATCCGCCGCCCGGAGGTGCGCCGCCACGTGATTTTCCTCAGTGACTACGACATGCTGCTTACCGAACACCTGGTGCAGGGCGTGGATGTCTGGCTCAACACCCCGCGCCGGCCCTGGGAGGCGTGCGGCACGAGCGGCATGAAGGTGCTCGTCAACGGCGGCGTCAACCTGTCCGAACTGGATGGCTGGTGGGCCGAAGCCTACACGCCCGAGGTGGGCTGGGCCCTGGGCGATGGCCGCGAACACGACGATGATCCGGCGTGGGACGCCGCCGAAGCCGGTGCGCTCTACGACCTGCTCGAACAACAGGTGATTCCCGAGTTCTATTCGCGCGGACCGGACGGCATTCCCGCCGCGTGGGTCGCACGGATGCGGGAAAGCATGGCGCGATTGACGCCGCAGTTTTCCGCCAGCCGGGCGGTTCGCGAATACACCGGGCAACATTATCTCCCCTTGGCGTCAGCCTATCGCCAGCGCTCTGCCGATAAAGGCGCGGCGGGCTTGCGGCTGGTTGAATGGCGCCAATCACTGGAACAAAAATGGGCGGGTCTGCGCATCGGGGAAGTGAAGGTGGAAACCAAGGGCAAGCAGCACCAGTTTGAGGTTCAGGTCCATCTCAATGACCTCGATCCGGATGCGGTGCGAGTTGAGCTTTATGCCGACGGAATGAACGGCAGCGCGCCGACGCGGCAGGAAATGAAACGCGTTCGTCAACTGGCTGGCGCCCCGGGCGGCCAGGTTTACCGCGCGGCGGTGTCCGCGTCCCGCCCGCCGGCGGACTACACGGCGCGCGTGATACCGCACTGCAACGGCGCTGCGATTCCTCTGGAAGACGCACGAATCCTGTGGCAGCGATGATCCGGGCGACCGAAACAAAGACGATGAAAAAAACGACCGCCATCACCTGCCTGTTCCTGGACATCGGCGGCGTCCTGTTGACCGATGGCTGGACGCACCAGGCCCGAAAAGCGGCGGCGGACCGGTTCAACCTCGACCTCCAGGAAATGGAAGACAGGCACCACCTGACGTTTGACACGTATGAAGTCGGTAAACTGACGCTGGCGGAGTATCTCGATCGGACCGTTTTTTATCGGAAGCGTCCGTTCACGCGGGCTGAATTTCGGAGCTTCATGTTCTCCCGGTCAAAACCCTTTCCGGAGATGATCGATCTGGTCTGCCGCCTCAAGGCCCGGCACCGGCTCAAGATCGCCGTTGTCAGCAATGAAGGGCGCGAACTGAATCTGCACCGGATTCACAAATTCAAGCTCGGCGCTTTTGTGGATTTTTTCATTTCCTCCTGCTTCGTTCATTTTCGCAAGCCGGACGCGGATATTTACCGGCTGGCGCTGGATGTCGCGCAAGTGCCCGCCGAACGCGTGGTTTATATCGAAGACCGGCCGATGTTCGTACAGGTTGCCGGGACCCTGGGCATCCGCGGCATCCGCCACACGGATTACCAGGCTACGCGCGCCAAACTGGCTTCGTTCGGATTGAAAATCGCCGCATGAACGCACTGCCCGTCATCGCTGCCGTCGAGGCACATTCCCAGCCAGTCGTCCTGGCCATCTTTGCCGTCACTTACCTGGGCATCGCGATTGGGCGTGTCCCGGGACTGAAACTCAATCGCGTGGGCATCGCCCTGCTCGGCGCCATCGCCCTGATGATTTTCGGGGGCATCGGCTCCGGCGCGGTCATTTCCTACATCAACTGGCCGACCATATTTCTGCTGTTTGGATTCTTCGTGCTCTCGGCGCAACTGCGCCTGTCCGGATTCTACGACCGGGTGGCCAACGGCATTGCCGCGCGGCTGGAAAATCCCGCGCGCTTTCTGCTCGTCTTGATGCTGGCCACCGGCGGCCTCTCGGCGATTCTGAATCACGACATCGTCTGCTACGTTTTTGCGCCCATTGTCGGCACCGCGCTGCTCCGCAAACGGCTCAATCCCGTTCCGTTCCTGATCGCGCTGGCCATCGCGAGCAACATCGGCGCGGCGGCAACGATCATCGGCAACCCGCAGGACATGATGATCGGCCAGGTCGCGCACTTGAATTTCGGCCATTACCTGCTTTGGTGCGGCGCTCCGGTCATTTTCGCCATGGCCGCCGCCTATGGCATCATCTGGCTGATGTCGCGGAACCAACTCGAATCCGTTTTGCCCGTTCAAAGCGAGTCCAGCCAACAAACCTATCCCTTCAACCAACTGCACACGATCAAGGGTCTGGTTATTCTCGCGGTGGTCATCGGCTTGTTCTTTACCTCCCTGCCCAAGGAGGTGATCGCTCTGGCCGCCGCCGGCATTCACCTGGCCAGCACCAGGTTTCGCACCGAGGATTTGTTGAAGCTGGTGGACTGGCCCATCCTTGTGCTCTTCATGGGCCTGTTCGTCGTGACCGGCGCGTTTCAATCCACCGGTTACGGCGACCAGGCGGTGCAATCGCTCGCGCACAGCGGGTTCAACCTCAACCAGCCGCACTGTCTGGCGCTGACGACGGCGGTGTTGTCCAACCTGATCAACAACTCGGCGGCGGTGATGTTGTTGCTGAAGGTCGTGGATCTTTCCCATCCGGCCACGGCCTACATTCTCGCCCTGGCCAACAGCTTTGGCGGCAGCCTGATCATCATCGGCAGCGTGTCCAACATCATTGTGGTGCAGCAGGCGCGCGAACTGGGCGTGCATATTTCATTCCGCGCTTTTGCCCGCCTCGGCGTGCCGGTGACGCTGGCGGCCATCGCCGGCCTGCTGGCGTGGGTGACATTGATGAATTGACCTGGATATTTCACATTTACTTGTATGCAAACTGGCGGAATTTTCGTGGCGCAGGCTTCCAAACCTGCTGTGTCGCCAACTTCCAAGTCGGCAGCATGTGTGAACTGTCGTGGCGCAGGCGGGTTTGGAAACCCGCGATACAGCAGACTGGGAAGTTTGCGCCACACTTGTCAGCAAGCTGTCGCTTGTGAAATTTCCGGGCAAAGTTCTGAACCATGAACGCGAAACGAGCAAAGACCAAAGGGCATCGCGGGGCCCAACCCCGAAGCAAACCGCCGGCGGCATGCATCCTGACCATCAATGGCGGTTCGTCGAGCATCAAGTTTGCGTTGTTCGAAGCCGATGGCGAACTGCGGCGGGTTCTGCAAGGCCATATCGAAGGCATCGGCCTGCCGCAGGGAAGTTTCGCGGTAAAAGGGTCGAACCAGACCGACAACTTTTCGCGGTCGGTGGCTGCGCCGGACCACACAGCGGCGGTTGCCGTCCTGATGGATTGGATTCAGGAACGAATCGAACGCGGTGCGCTGGCCGCCGTGGGCCACCGCGTCGTGCATGGCGGTCCGAAATATTGGGAACCGCAGCGCATCACCCCGGCAATGATTGACGAACTGCACCAGCTCAGCCCGTTCGATCCCGAACACCTGCCGGAGGAAATTTTGTTGACCGAGGCGTTTCATCGGCGGTTCCCCGATTTGCCGCAGATTGCGTGTTTCGACACGGCATTTCATCATGACCTGCCGCGCGTGGCCCATTTGCTGCCGATTCCGAGGCGCTATGATGCCCGGGGGGTCCGGCGTTATGGATTTCACGGCTTGTCTTGCGCCTATCTCATGGAGGAACTTGCCCGCGTGGCCGGCGCCAGGGCCGCCCAGGGCCGTGTGATTCTGGCGCATCTTGGCAACGGCGCGAGCATCACCGCCGTACGCGGCGGCAAGAGCATGGACACCAGCATGAGTTTTACGCCCACCGCCGGCCTGCCCATGAGCACCCGTTCGGGCGATTTGGACCCCGGTCTCGGCTGGTATCTGTCGCGAACTGAAAATGTCACGGCCACGCAATTCCACCACATGGTGAATCACGAGTCGGGTTTGCTGGGTGTTTCGGAAACCAGTTCCGACATGCGCGAGCTGCTGTTGCGGGAAAGGGAGGACGTTCGCGCCGCCGAAGCCGTGGCCCTGTTTTGTTATCAGGTGAAAAAATGGATTTGCGGAATGGCCGGGGCATTGGAAGGTTTGGACACGCTGGTTTTCGCGGGCGGCATTGGCGAGAGCGCGCCCGAAATCCGCGCGCGGATTTGCACCGGGCTGGGATTTCTCGGAATTGAACTCGCCCGGAAACAAAACGCGGCCAATGCCGGCGTGATTTCCAAAAAAACCGGCCGGGTGGCCGTCCGGGTCATCCGCACGGACGAGGAATGGATGATCGCCAAGACGGTCGGCCGCGTGTTGGAACTTGGGATGGGAAAGGAGGCATCATGATTTTACTGCCACTCCCATTTCCCGAGCCATCCGAATTGCCGCCAGGTCTTGGAGTGCGCCAGCCCTCTGGCGCTTTGGAACTCCGGCCATGGCAAAAGCGGTGGAGGGCCATCGCAGTCCAGGACGCTGGCGCGCCATTGGAGCGTGGCCAAAATTGCTTGAGCCGCGGATGACCATTCCATAAAAAATGACGAAGGAAATTTATGAAGAATGCAAAACAAGTTAACAAAGCCAACCCGCCATTGTTGCCCGACCTGCTGCGGAGAATGGATGCCTATTGGCGCGCGGCCAATTATCTGTCCGTCGGACAAATTTATCTCTACGACAACCCGCTGCTGAAGCGACCGCTGACGCTCGCGGATGTGAAGCACATGCTGCTGGGACACTGGGGCACGACGCCCGGACAAAACTTCATTTACGTGCACCTGAACCGGATCATCAAGAAGTACGACCTCGACATGATCTACGTTTCCGGTCCCGGCCACGGCGGCCCGGCCGTCGTGGGCAATACTTATCTTGAGGGCACTTACAGTGAAATCTATCCCAACATCAGCCAGGATGAAGCCGGGTTGCGGAAGCTCTTTATTCAATTTTCGTTTCCCGGAGGAATCCCCAGCCACGCCTCGCCGGAAACGCCCGGCTCAATCCATGAGGGCGGCGAATTGGGCTATTCGCTCAGTCATTCCTTCGGGGCGGTGTTCGACAATCCCGAGCTCATCGTCGCCTGCGTCGTCGGTGATGGTGAAGCGGAAACCGGACCGCTGGCCACGGCGTGGCATTCCAACAAATTTCTCAATCCGGCCACCGACGGCGCGGTGCTGCCCATCCTGCATCTCAACGGCTACAAGATTTCCAACCCGACCGTGCTCGCCCGCATCACGCGCGAGGAACTGGAACAATTGCTCCGCGGTTACGGCTGGACGCCTTACTTCGTCGAAGGTCACGAGCCGGAGAAGATGCACCAGGCCATGGCCGCGACGCTCGACACGGTGGTGGAGCAGATCAAAAAAAATCAGCAGGACGCCCGCGCCGGCGGCAAAGTTGAACGTCCACGCTGGCCAATGATCGTTCTCAATTCACCCAAGGGCTGGACGGGACCCAGGAAGGTGGATGGCGTGCAGGTTGAAGGCACATTCCATGCGCACCAGGTGCCGCTCTCCGACCCGGCCGAGCATCCCGAGCACCTCAAGCTGCTGGAAGACTGGCTGAAGAGCTACCGGCCGGAGGAACTTTTCGACGAGCGGGGCCGCCTGAAACCGGAACTGGCCGAACTGGCGCCGAAGGGCGACCAGCGCATGGGCGCAAACCCCCATGCCAACGGAGGCATTCTGCTCCGTGATCTGCGGATGCCGGATTTCTGCGACTACGCAGTGGACGTGACCGTGCCGGGCATTCGCGGCATTGGCGACACGCATGTTCTGGGAAAATTTCTGCGCGATGTGGCAAAGTTGAATCAAACGCAGCGAAACTTCCGCATCTTCGGCCCGGATGAATCCCTCTCAAACGGTTTGGAAGCCGTCTTTGAAGTGACCCAGCGCCAATGGGAAGGCGCGACCGTGCCGAACGACGAATTTCTCGCGCCCGACGGGCGGGTGATGGAAATGTTGAGCGAACATCAATGCGAAGGCTGGCTGGAAGGTTATCTGCTCACCGGCCGGCACGGATTGTTCAATTGTTACGAGGCGTTCATCCACATTGTGGACTCGATGTTCAACCAGCACGCCAAGTGGCTGAAGATCACTTCGGGTCTGCCGTGGCGGCGGAAAATCGCCTCGTTGAACTACCTGCTGGCCTCGCATGTCTGGCGGCAGGACCACAACGGCTTCACTCACCAGGACCCTGGTTTCATTGATCACGTGGTGAACAAGAAAGCATCCGTCGTTCGGGTTTATCTGCCGCCGGACGCGAACTGCCTGCTCTCGGTGATGGACCACTGCCTGCGCAGCCGGCACTACGTCAACGTCGTGATCGCGGGCAAACATCCGGCGCCGCAATGGCTGACGATGGATGCCGCCATCAAACATTGCACCGAAGGCATCGGCATCTGGCAGTGGGCCAGCAACGACCAGAACGCCACAACCGACGTGGTCATGGCCTGCTGTGGCGACGTGCCGACGCTGGAAACGCTGGCCGCCGTCTCCATTTTGCGCGAACATCTGCCCGACCTGAAAATCCGGGTGGTCAACGTCGTGGACCTCATGAAGCTGCAGCCGCAAACCGAGCACCCGCATGGATTGAGCGACACGGATTTCGACGAACTCTTCACCAAGGATAAACCGGTCATCTTCGCCTTTCATGCTTATCCGTGGCTGATCCACCGGCTGACCTATCGCCGCACCAATCACGACCACATCCACGTTCGCGGCTACAAGGAAGAAGGCACCATCACGACGCCCTTTGACATGACGGTGATGAACGAGCTGGACCGCTTCCACCTCGTGATGGACGCCATTGACCGGCTGCCGCAGACCGGCCCCAAGGGGGTTTACCTGAAGCAGCAGCTCAAGGACAAGCTGGTCGAACACAAGCAATACATCACAAAGAACGGCCAGGACCTGCCGGAAATCCGTGATTGGAAATGGGTCCAGCCGCGGAAATCAAAAGCCAGATGAATCGAGCGGCGCGATGCCGGGCCTGCGGGAAAACCGCTGCGCCACATCAAGCCGGGCTGGCCGCCTTTGCTGTCAGCGGGTCAATTGCGGGCTGCCCGGTGACAATGTTGTCCACATGGCGGCTGCCTCTGCAAATCTGCCTTTCGGGCGGGAATTGAACCCGCCTTCGCGAAGTGAATTTGGATGAAGCACGGATTGCGATTTGATCGCCGAGCCAGCGGCCTTTACTTTTCGTCGGCCGTTCCGCCGCAGCCTGCAATTTCGGGCTGGATTTCCTGCGGCGGTTCGGCTGACATTGGCGCCGCCACCCGGCAACCAACATGAGCCAGCCCAACCCGTCCCATTCCCGGTCGTCCAGCGTCGCCAGCGTCCTGACTGCTACGCGCGGTTTCCTCCGCACCCAGTTGTGGGTCTGGCCGCTGGTCGCCGCGCTGGTTCTCGTGTTCCTTGGCGTCTGGCTGCGGGTGAAAATGGAGGGTGCCACCAAACAGCAGATTGCCGATACGCTCCAGACCATCCTCAATGCCAATGTCGAGGCGCTGCGTTCGTGGTCCACCACGATGAAGTCGGATGCGGAAGACGCGGCGGAAGACGACCGCGTGCGCGAACTCGTTGTCGGCTTGATTCAAAAGTCAAAATCCAGTGCGCAGGTCCAGGCGACGTTGCTGACAGCGCCGGAGCTTTCCGCCTTGCGCAAACATCTGAAACCCTTGCTCGAACGCCGCGGGCTCAGCGGGTTCGTGGTGCTGGACACCAATTTCATGGTGCTCGCCGCGATGCGTGACCAGCTTATCGGCATGCAAAGACCGCCAGGCAACGCGGAGGCACTGGCATCGTGCTTGGCTGGCAAAGTCCTCGTCACCCAGCCTTTCCCCAGTGTGCAAATGTTGCAGGATCAACGAGGCAACCTGCGTGCCGGCGTGCCTACCATGTTTGCCGCCGCTCCCATCCGTTCAGCCGACGGCCAGGCCATCGCCATCCTCGGATTGCGCATCGAGCCGGACAAGGATTTCACGCGTATTCTGGCCACAGCCCGCGCTGGCCAGACCGGCGAGACCTATGCCTTCGGCCGCGATGGCAAACAACTTTCCGAAAGCCGCTTCGACAACGACCTCAAGCGCCTGGGATTGGTTCCGGACGAGCCGGATGCGCGCTCGATCCTGACCCTGGAGTTGCGCGATCCGCTGGTGGACCTCAGCCAGGGACGCCAGTCACCCAAGCGCCGCACGGAACTGCCGTTCACCCATGCGGTGAGCGAGGCGTTGGCCGGCCACGCGGGCGTGGATGCCGATGGTTACCGCGATTACCGCGGCGTGCCGGTCGTGGGCGCGTGGATGTGGCTGGATGATTTCAACATGGGCCTGGTCACTGAGATGGATCGGTCCGAGGCGTTCCGTCCGTTGCACATCCTGCGGACGGGTTTCTGGTCCATCTTCGGATTATTGGTGGTCGGAGCGGTGATGATATATGTGCTGATGCGCCTGGCCAACCGGCTGCAGACGGCGGCCCAGAAGGCGGCTTTGAAGGCCAGACAGCTCGGCCAGTATGCGCTGGATGACAAGATCGGCGAAGGCGCGTTCGGCGCGGTTTATCGCGCGCATCACGCGCTGATGCGCCGCCCGGTGGCGGTGAAATTGTTGCAGACGGACAAAATGAACCAGACCAGCGCCGCGCGGTTTGAACGGGAAGTGCAGATGACCGGCCAGTTGACCCATCCCAACACCATCGCCCTCTACGATTACGGCCGCACGCCCGAAGGCATTTTCTATTACGCGATGGAATTTCTCGAAGGCCTGACCCTGGACCGGCTGGTGAAACAATACGGCGCGCAGCCGGAGGGCCGGGTCATTGCCATCCTGCGGCAGGTGTGCGGTTCGCTCGCCGAAGCGCACGCCATCGGCCTGGTGCATCGCGACATCAAGCCGGCCAATGTCTTCCTGACACAGCGCGGCGGCGTGCCGGATTTTGTCAAGGTGCTCGACTTCGGCCTCGCCAAGGCGCGCGACACCCAGGCCGGAGCCGAATTGACCATGGCCGAAGCCACACTCGGCACACCGCTCTACATGTCGCCCGAGGCCGTGGAACATTCCAATGATGTGGACGCGCGCAGCGACCTCTACTCATTGGGAGCAGTGGGTTATTTTCTCGTCACCGGCAACGTGCTGTTCGATTGCCTTACCTTGGGAGAAGTGCTGATGCACCAGGTGAAGGATTTGCCCGTGCGGCCCTCCGAAAGGTTGGGCAAGCCCGTGTCACCGGATTTGGAGGAACTGTTGATGCGCTGTCTGGCCAAAAAGCCCGCGTCGCGTCCGGCCACTGCCCGCGAGCTGGATGACGCGCTGGCCCGCTGCCGGAACGCTGCCGACTGGACGCGCGAACTGGCCGACGAGTGGTGGCGCAAATTTGCCGCCGCGCAAAGCGAGAAAACCATGGTAACCACAACTCCGCCGGCGGCAAAATGACCACGCTCATCTTGACAACTTATCCGTGAGCAAAACATCGAAATCATGGTTGTGGGCCCTGGCCCTCGCAGCATTCACGCTGCCAGCCCGGGCCGACGTGTTGATCTGCACGAACGGCGAGCGGTTCGTCGGCACGGTGATCGAGGAAACCACCAACACCGTGATATTCCAATCCGATCTTGGCGGCCGGTTGACCTTGTCGTCGGACCAAATCAGCCGATTCGAGCGGACTCTGCCCGGCGAAACCAACGCGCCGATGACGACGGTCGCCACTTCCACCAATACCCCCGCGGCGCCGGCGTCCACCAACGCTCCTTCGTGGAAGCCGCCCGGTATCGGCCACGACGGGTCTGATTGGGTTCAACTCAAGTCCGGTGAATGGCTGCGTGGCCAGCTCAAATACATCCAGAACAAGGAGGTGGAGTTTGACAGCGACGAACTGGATCAAATGACGTTGAAGTTGAAGGACGTCCGGAGCGTGTACACGGCGCATCGCGTGTTCACCCAGTTCGAAGGGCGGGCGCCGGCCTACGGCACCGCCGTGGTCAGCAACGATGTGGTGATGGTCAACGGACTGGAGCCGCTTAGTCTGCCCCTGGATGATCTCATTGGCATAACCCCGAGCGGAGGCAGAACCGGAATGCGAGACTGGTCGGGAGAGGCCAACGTTGGCATCAGCTTGCAGTCGGGTAACAACAGCCAGACCGCTGTCACCAGCAGCGCGGAACTGGCCCGGCGCACGCCCAGCACCACGCTGCTGATGGATTACCTGGGCAATTACAGCCAGGTTAACCATGTCGAGAACGCCAACAATGACCGCGTAAACGTCACCTACGACATCCGGCTCAACCGCGATTGGTTCGTACGCCCCGTCCAGTTTGAATGGTACAAGGACCCGCTGGCCAATATTTCGTGCCGCCTGACGGGTGGCGTTGGCGCGGGCTATTACATTTTTGACCGCACCGGGCTGGAGTGGCTGGTGTCGGCCAGCCCCAGTTATCAATACACCAAGTTTGAGACGGTCGAGCCGGGCCAGTCCGACACCGAGACCACTCCGGCCGGGGTGCTGAATTCGAACTTCAAGGTGGACATCACCGATCGCCTGACGTTCATCCAGACGTGGCAGAGCACCTTTACCTCGGAGAAGGCGGGACAATACACGCATCACTCGGTGACCACGCTGGAATTTGAAATCAAGCGGCACCTCAACTTGGACGTGTCGTTCATCTGGGATTACCTCCAGAACCCCGAGGCCAGATCCGACGGCGTCGTGCCCGAAAAGAGCGACCGTTATCTAACGGTTGGGTTCGGCGTGAGGTTTTAGAGCCGCGCAACTTTTGGTTCCTCCGAAACCGGGCCGGAGGATGAGTTCGTGCTTGCACCGGTTGCTTGAGGGCGACAAAGCTTGTGGCCATGGCCATCATCCGATGCCGCCGGTTTGCCGCCGCCACAGTGACGGTTTTGTTCCTGCTGCTGGGGATGGCATCGCCGGCCGGGGCCGCCGATATCGCTGACGCCGCGCCGACGAATGCCCCGGAGATATCCCCATTCCCGCCGCCCTTGGAAAGCTATCACGACGCGGACATGACCGGTGTGTGGCACGTCCTGATAAATCGGGTGCATCTGGAACCGTTCAACCTGTGGGCCACGCTGATTTTTCTCGCCGCGGTGATTCACACCTTCCTGACGCATCGATTCATCCGGTGGTCGAATATCCTGGAAGAACAGCATGAACAGCGCTGGCGGGCCGACGCCGACAACACCGGGCCGTGCCCGGCCTCGATGCTGGCACGGGTGCTGCATTTTTTTGGCGAGGTGGAGGTGGTATTCGGCATCTGGGTCGTTCCCCTGTTTGCGCTGATGATATGGCGGGTGGGCCGGCAACCCACGCTCGACTATCTCAACGAGCGCGTCAGTTACAGCGAACCGTTGTTTGTCGTGACCATCATGGCGATTGCGTCCACGAAACCCATTCTGAATCTGGCGGAACGTTGTCTCCGGTTCTTTGCCCAACTGGGCGGCGGCGGGCCGGGCGCGTGGTGGCTGGCCATTCTCACCCTGGGACCGCTGCTGGGTTCACTCATCAGCGAACCGGCGGCGATGACCATCTCCGCCCTGCTGCTGGGCCGGCAGTTTTACGCGTTGAAACCCGCGCCGCGCTTCGCCCATGCCACGCTTGGATTGCTGTTCACCAACGTCTCGGTCGGCGGCGTGCTGACGCATTACGCAGCGCCGCCGGTGCTGATGGTGGCCGGGCCGTGGGGCTGGAACACGCTGTTCATGTTCCGCCATTTCGGCTGGATCGTGCTGCTCGGCATCGCCGCCGCCAACACCGGTTATTATCTCGTCTTCCGAAACGAACTCGCCCGGTTGAAACCGGATTCGGAGGCCGCCGACTACGCGCCGCAACCGGACGGCCACGATTCCATTCCAGTGTGGGTGACGGTGGGACATCTGGTGTTCATGGCGGCCTTGGTCTGGTACGCCCATTTTCCGGTCTTCCTCATTGGTGTGTTCCTGTTCTTCCTGGCGTTCTTCGAAGTGACGGCGGAGTACCAGTCCGAGCTGCAACTGCGTTCGCCGATTCTGGTGGGTTTCTTTTTGGCCGGCCTGGTCATCCACGGCGGCCTCCAGCAATGGTGGATTGCCCCGGTCCTGAGCCGGCTGAACGAGGTGCCGCTCCTGCTGGGCGCCATCGGCCTGACGGCGTTCAACGACAACGCCGCCATCACCTATCTCTCCACGCTGGTACCCAACCTGGCCGACGTAATGAAATTTGCCGTGGTTGCCGGGGCGGTCACGGGCGGCGGGCTGACCGTGATTGCCAACGCCCCCAATCCCGCCGGCCAATCCATCCTGAAACAATTTTTCCCCGACGGCATCTCCCCG